>Ga0181526_10000263_pt1 | contig 57978 bp, 45 predicted proteins | sample PEATcosm2014_Bin_35_FD_119750 | JGI IMG/M metagenome (GOLD analysis project Ga0181526, IMG submission 119750) | Peatland microbial communities from MTU Mesocosm Facility, Houghton, MI, USA - PEATcosm2014_Bin06_30_metaG | ecosystem: Environmental > Terrestrial > Soil > Wetlands > Peat | place... | reverse complement strand
GGGCCAGGTTCCGGTCGGCGCGCGGAAAGTCCTGCGTCCACAGGGAGAGCCCCAGCCGCCAGTCTCCGTCAAAGCGCCCGCGATAACCGTCATTGGGCCCCGGCGGGTACATCAGTCGCGCGAACGTCCACTCCCCCTTCTCCTTCCAGTCCGGCGGCAACTGAACGTAACCGTATTCGACCGACGGATATTCCCGGAACGGCCGCTGGAACGCATACAAGGCGGCACCCACAAACACTGCGCAGCCGATTCCCACGAGAGCCTTGACGACGCTCATGCTCACCCCGAGGTCCGGACTTCAATCTTCGCCCCTGCTTACAACCGTACGTCGCCGGCTGGTTCGAATCAAGCCCAAATTGCATACCCGGTTCCATCGATAACCTGCGGGCGTAGGGGCGAGGCGCCGCTTCGCCGCTACTCGGCTGCTGGAAAAGACCCCTCACCCGTCCCGCCACGGCTGATGAATGCGCCGTGCCGGTCCACCCTCTCCCCAAGGGAGAGGGCTATGACTCGAGAAGAGGAGCAGCGGCGGCAGTCATTCAGTTCGCAAGGCGCGCATTGGTTCAATGGAAGCCGCTCGCCGAGCGGGGATGAGTCCAGCCAGCAGGGCGCAAGCTGCCAGCACGACGGCGGCGGAGGCCAGGATCACCGGGTCGTGGCTCTTGACGCCATACAGTTGGCTGCTGAGCAGGCGGCCGCCGGCGAGCGCCACGGGCACGCCAGCGGCAAGGCCTACAGCCAGTTGCGCGAGCACTCCGCGCAACACCATCCCCACCACGCTTGCGCGGTTCGCGCCCAGCGCCATGCGGATGCCGATCTCGCCGGTGCGGCGCGCCACCGAGTAGGCGGTGACGCCGTACAGTCCCACGCAGGCGAGAAGCAGCGCCAGCAGGCCGAAGAGCTCCGTCAAGCGCGCGATCAGGCGGTCCTGGTTGAAGTTCCGAGTGAGCTGCTCCTGGAGAGTGATGACGTTAAGAACGTTCAGATTGGGGTCGATGTCAGCCAGCGTGCGGCGAACCGCGGGCTCGAGGTTCTGCGGTTGGCCGGCGACGCGCAGTTCGATGTCCTGGATGTAATGCGAGCCGATCATGAACGCGAGCTTCGGGTCTTTCGCCATTTGCAGGAAGGGCATGAAGAACGTCGCGTAGGCGGGTTCGCGGGCGTCCTGGTATTTTGCGTCTTCCACCACGCCGACGATCTCGAAGTCCCCCGCGTTGCGGGCGTCGCCCAGACCGAATCGCTTGCCGATCGGATCGTCCTTCGGGAAGTACTTGCGGACGAACGCTTCGTTCACCACCGCCACCTGCGGCGAATTCGGTGTGTCCTGATCGCCGATGGTGCGGCCACGCACCAGCCGCGTGCCGATGGTTTCGAAGTAATGAGGACCGATGCGGTCGAAGGACGCGCCGATCTGTTCGTCGGGCGGGTGGCCCAGGATATGAATGCCGAACGACCAGTTGTCACCTCTCATCGGACTGTAAAGCGAGTAGCTCGCATTCATCACGCCGGGGACTTGCGACAGACGCCGCTCGATCTCCTGATAGAGTCCGTACAGTTTCTCCGGCTTGTAGCCGTTCAGGTTGGCGTTCAGGTGGACGATCACTCGGCCCCGGGTTTCGAAGCCGAACTTCTGATTCTCCAGGTTGCGAAGCGATTGGGTGAGCAGGCCGGCCCCGATGAGCAACACCGCCGAAAGGGCAACCTGCACCACAACCAGAGAGCGGCGGGCCAGCGAACCGCGGTCGCGTGTGGAGCGGCCGGCGCCGCGCAGCGCCTCGATGGGATCGGAGTGGGAAGTAATCCAGGCGGGCGCAGCCCCGAAGACGACTCCGGTGACGAGCGAAAGCAGGAAGGCAAAACCCAGCACGGGCAGCGAGGGCCGCGGATCGATGGGGATGAAGTTCGCGCCGCGAAAAGCGATCAGCAGGATGGCACGCGCCCCGGCAAAGGCCACCGCCAGCCCGGCGAGGCCCCCGAGCACCGACAGGAGAACGCTTTCCGTGATGATCTGGCGAATCAGCCTGCGGCGTGGAGCGCCCAGGGCCGTTCGGATGGCGGTCTCGAAGCGCGTGGCGGCGCCGCGCGCCAGCAAGAGGTTGGCGATGTTGGCACAGGCGATCAACAGCACCAGGCCGGCAACGATCACCAGCAGGTGGAGACCTTCGGCGCTGTCGTGCTGGAGGTTGGCGACCCCACTTTTGGCGGGCGTAACCACGATGTGCTGCTTGTCGATTTGCGAGCGGTCCCTGGCCGAGAGGTCCGGTTGCGTGCGCAGCCAGTTCTGGAGCTGTGCGGTGACCTTCGACTGAACGCTCGCGGGATTGGCCCCGGGCTTCAAGCGGCCAATGATGAAGAGCCAGTGCATTCCCGGGCTGTTCAGCAATGCGGTCTCGCTGTCGTGGGCCGGCTCGGAGGCCAGGGACAGCCAGAAATCAGGTGGATCGGGACGCAACTGATCTCCGAAGAATCCCGGAGGGGCTATTCCGATCACGGTGAAGGCGAGATTGTCGATGCTCAGGGGGGCGCCGATGACCGAGGGATCGAGCCCGAAGTGCTGTTGCCATGTACGGTAGCTCATCACCGCAACCGGCGCGGCGTTGGGCTTGTCATCGGCGGGCGAGATGGTCCTGCCCGCGAAGGCGCCAAGACCGAACATCGAGAAGTAGTTACCGGAGACGTACTCTCCGACATACGGTTCAGCGGGGCCCGATGCCCCGGCGCGGCGCACATTCAAGGACTGCAGGCCCCCTTGAAAGGCGGCCATCTCGCTGAACTCGGGAGTGTGATCGCGAAACTGCTGGTAGAGAGAATACGAGTAGATGGCCCAGTCGTCCTGAAATCCGCCGAGCACGCAGCAATTGCCGCTGTTGCCCAGCCTGTAAAGCTCGCCCGGCTTGGAGACAGGCAGGCTCTTGAGCATCACGGCGTTCAGCAGGGTGAAAATGGCCGTGTTGGCGCCGATGCCCAGCGCCAGCGTGATCACGCAGACTGCAGCGAAGCCGGGCGACTGCCGTACTCGGCGCAAACCGTAGCGAAGATCCTGGATCAGTGCGGTCATTGCACCCCCCCTCTCAACTGGGTCGAGCTTCAATCCCGATGTTCTTGGTATTAAGACGTAGCTTGGGCAGGCGGGTTAGCAGTGTGGCATAAAGGGCGAGAGGAGCGGCCAAACCGCTCAGGTTGTCATCCTGAGGAACCGCAGGCGGTCCTGAGTGAAACGAAGGAAGGATCTCCGTAGTTCGTTGAAACCGCAACTGCCGGGATTCTTCGCGGAGTTTACCCTGAGCGCCCAGAGCGAGATCCTTCGCTGCGCTCAGGATGACAGCGAAGCGCTCAGAATGACAGCGTCCAAGGTCGTTCCACAGAGGCGTCTTACTCGAAGGTCACGCAGTTACACCATTTGCCCGTTTCATCATAATGAGGCCAAGGGCCGCCGGTGCGAAATCCGGAAACGATGTAGTCGTCGAACATGGGAGTGGGCTCGAAGTACCCAGGCCGGCGCAGGTGTTCCTTGACCACCTCGTCGTTGAGTTCCAGTCCGAGCCCGGGTTTCTCCGGCACGGTCACGTAACCCTTGTCGATGATGGGCTTCGGCACGCCGGTAACCAGGTCCTGCCACCACGGCATGTCGAGCGCGTGGTTCTCCATGGCCAGGAAGTTCTCGCCGAAAGTAGCCGCGCAGTGATAGCCCGCGAACCCACCGATGGGCGATCCGGCGTGATGCATGGCCACCCGAATGCCTGCGAGTTCGGCATAATCGGCGATCTTCTTGGTCTCGAGCAACCCGCCCGAGGTTTCGATGTCCGGGTGAATCGCGTTCACGGCGCGGTTATCCAACAGCGGCTGGAAGCCTTCTTCCAACCCGAAGATGTCCTCGCCGGTATTGATGGGCGTCGTGCTCGATTCCGTGATCATCTTGTAGGCGCGCCAGTTTTGCCATGGGTAATGATTGCCTTCGCCAATTTGAAGGATGTCCTCGGCCCAGGCAAGCTGATAGCGCTCGAAGGCCCTGGCGTAGCGGATGGAATCCTGCACATTAAGCGGCCCAAAATGGTCCGCGGCCAGCGGAGCCGACCAGCCGATCACGTCGCGGATGGCAGCGATGAATTCGCAAAGGTACTCGAGGCCTTTGTCGGTGGCGACGCCGCGATCGTTGACGGCACCCGGGCGGTCCTTTACCAGTTCCGTTTCCAAGTCCATTTTGAAGAAGGTGAGGCCCATCGCCTTGCGCTTGCGCATACGTTCCGCATAAACCTTGAGGTCCGGGTGGGCGGTGGTGTCCGCGTAGATGCGAATTCGGTCATGCCTCTTCTGGCCCAGGAGCCGGTAGGCCGGGACGCCGTAAACCTTGCCGGCGATATCGTGCAGGGCCATGTCCACCGCGCTGTAGCCGCCGCCCATGCGCCCGTGCCCGGCGAACTCTCGCAGCGTTCTCAGGTTGCCCTCAATATTCAGAGGATTTTGTCCCAGCAGGTGCGCCTTGAGGACGAGCGCAATGCCTTCCACCCCGGCGTCGCGTACTTCGCCCAGGCCGTAAACGTCCTGGTTGGTGTATATCTTGATGAGCGGATAGTCGTAATTCGTGGCCAGCCGGCAGGCTCGCATATCCGTGATCTTCAGCCCGCTGGGCGCCGAATTGCGATTCACTCCCTCCTGCGCGCTCACCGAACCTTCCGTCGCCTTGAATATGGGACCAAGCATGGACGCAGCCGCCGCGCCCCGCAGCATCGCCCGGCGCGTCAGCCTCGGCTTCTCGTGATTGTTGGTCATTGCAACCTCTCTCTGGCGGAGTTGCCGCCGTTCGGATCCGGCGCCCACGCCCAAGCGGCACACGAACCTTCGACCTCGTGGACCTGCCGGCAGGCAGCGAGAGTCGGACGGCTGAATATCAGCCTACTCCAGTTTCTAATGCAGTGGTAGAATCCGAAATCGAGGACACTCAGCCAGTCCTTGAGGCACAACGTGCGGGGGTGGCGGAATTGGTAGACGCAAGGGACTTAAAATCACAGAAAGTTTATTGCACTACCTAAATAAAGTTAATAAAAACAATATGTTATTGACATGATGCCGCTCGTGAGATATCTTACACATGTCTTACACAGTTCGGTCTATCGACCAGACTAGGAGGACATCCGACCGTGGCGGAACAATACACGATCCTCGGCGGCAAAGTTCACGTCTATCAAAGGCCAAATAGTAGTCAGTGGCAGTGCTCCACCTATCTTGCAGGCAAGAATCGCCGCCGCAGCACAAAAGAAGACAGTCTCGCCAAAGCCAAGGAAGTCGCCGAGGATTGGTATCTCCAGCTTCGCGGAAAACTCCGCAGCGGAGAAATCAAAACCGAGAAGACCTTCCGCGAGGCCTCCGAGCAATATCTCCGCGAATACGACATCATCACGCAAGGACAGCGCAGCAAGGACTACGTCAAGGGCCAACACTGGCGCTCGACCATTCATCTGGTCCCGTTCTTCGGCCATCTCGGCCTCTCGGAAATCACCTCCGGCAAGGTTCAGGAATACCGGATTCACCGGCACGAGGAAGCCGTCGCCAAGCGCGGCAAGCCGCCCGCCTTTAACACCATGCACCAGGAAATCGTGACGCTGCGCCAGACGCTGAAAACCGCGATCCGCCAGGGATGGCTCGACCGCCTCCCTGATCTGTCCGAGCCATACCGACAATCGCCAAAAATCTCGCACCGCGCGTGGTTCTCGCCCGAAGAATACAGGCAGCTTTACGAGGCGACGAGAGCGCGCGCCCACGAGCCGAAGCTGGCGCGCTACAAATGGGAATGCGAACAGCTTCATGATTATGTGCTGTTCTCCGCCAACACGGGACTCCGGCCGGACGAGGCGCGGCGCTTGCAATTTCGGGACGTGGCAATCGTCGAAGACGAAGCGAGTGAGCAAACCATCCTTGAGATCGAGGTACGCGGCAAGCGAGGCGTCGGCTATTGCAAGAGCACGCATGGCGCCGTGCGTCCGTTCGAACGGCTGAAAAGTAGGCTCCGTCCTTCCCGCGCCTACGAAGCGGGCAACGACCACAACCCCACAGCACCAGCAACCGAACCCGAGCAATTGCGCCTGCCGAAGCCGACGGACCTCCTGTTTCCGAAATGGCAGCGCGAACTTTTCAAGACGATTCTGGAAGAGGAAAATCTTCGCATCGACCGCGATGGCCGGCCCCGCACCGCTTACAGCTTGAGGCACACTTACATTTGTCTGCGCCTGATGGAAGGTGCGGACATCTATCAGATCGCCAAAAACTGCCGCACCAGCGTCGAGATGATCGAGAAATACTACGCGGCGCACATCAAGACGAATCTTGACGCCGCCGCGATCAACGTCATGAGGCCCAGAAAGATTCAGAAGCCCACCAAGCGCGCCGAGCCCGCCGACGCTGCCGACCCCGAAAACTAAGATGTAAATCTCGGCGGACCTGCTCTAAAATAGATAATTGCAAACAGCCACGCGGGCGTGGCGGAATGGCATACGCAGCGGACTTAAGGAAACTTGAGTGCTCGCCGGGAAACCGGCGATGCAGAACTGCCCAAATTCGGGGAAACCTGCAATGGCAATCCCGAGCCAAGCCCGGACGGACATTTCCGAACGGGAAGGTGTAGAGACTAGACGGGCAGCACCTAAGCCCCGGAGCGCCGGGAGAAGGTGAAGGGATAGTCCAGACCGCAAACCGCGCGCCGCGCGCGGGCGGCGAAAGCCGCAGTCGGCACGAAAATCCGCAGGGCTGTAAGGCCTGTGTGGGTTCGACTCCCACCGCCCGCACCACCGCTTCTCGATCAAGCTTTGCGTCGCGTTTTTTCTGAAGGCGATGATTTACTTGACCAAGAAACATGAGAGCAAAAGCCTACATCTCGAAAAACGGCAAGTATCGCTACTGGCTCCTGCGCACATGGGACGACTCAAAACCAACAGTGTGTTTCATCGGCGTAAATCCTTCAACCGCAGATGCGAAACAAGATGATCCAACCATCCGAAGAGAGATCGGGTTCGCTAGGCGCTGGGGTTATGGTTCCCTTCTAGCACTCAATGTTGGAGCCTTTCGGAGCACAGACCCTCAGAAGTGGCGCAAATCCTTTGATCCCATAGGGCCGGAGAATACCGTCGAACATTTATCTCGGTATATTAGGAAGTTTCGAGCTACGCGGGTGTTGGCTGCCTGGGGCAAGAATGGAAACTATTTCATGGAGCAATTCAATGCCATCGCCGACCGGATTCCCAATTTGCGGTGTCTGGGACTCAACGTTGACGGAAGCCCGAAACATCCTTTGATGGTGCCATACGCAGTTCAGCATCAGAGATTTTTAGCGAAGTAAATCATTTTCCGGCCCGACTATCCAGACCGGAGCCTGGAGAGAACAACTACGACAAGGTGAATTCCAATGGATGATGACCAGAGGGAACTCCTGAAGGTTGGAGCTGAGGAGGCGATGCGACCATTCGCCAACCTGATCGAGAAACTCTTTGGCGGAGCTGCGGAGCAGATCGGAGGCGCATGGACGGACTCGCTCGCCGCTCGACGTCAGATCCGCCGAATTAGCCTCCTCAAGAAAGTCCAAGCGGCTATCGATAAAGCGGGCTTCGAGCCGCGCCGGATACCCGACAGTTTCTGGGTGCCAGTCCTCCGGGAAGCGTTATTGCAGGACGATGAGACAATCCAGGAAAGATGGGCCAACCTGCTGGCAAATGCGGCTGACCCGCGAGAGGGCAATATCATCTCCCCGTCGTTTCCCTCAATATTGAAAGAGCTAACCGCCCGCGAGGCGCGCTTCCTTGATTCGCTGTACCAGAGGACATCCGTCCCGAACGATCCGCAACGCAGACGGCCTACTGACTTCCTATTCACGATAGCCGATCTCTCGACTGTTTATACCAACGCTGGGCTTTCTCGTCGGCCCCGTCTATTCAGCCTAACTGTGGGGGAGATCAATGAGGGCGGGGACGCTCTTCGCGCTGACCTGGCCGAGTTCGCGGCCACGATAGACGTTCTCATGCGTAACGGAGTGCTCAGAGAGTCGACAAAACCAGAGCCGATCGATTTGTCAAAAATCACTGCTGATATTAATCACGATCGACTGCCTCGATCGCTAAAGTTGCCTGCAACGACGCAATACCACCTCACGGAACTCGGGGTGCAGTTCGTCAGTGCGTGTCGGTCGCCCAGTTCCAGTCAACCAGAATCAGGGGCTAACTGACGGGAAGCATGGCGCGTCGAGGCAAGAGAAACCAGCCCGTGGCATTTTGCCGTCCCTGCTGCGATAATTGGAGCCATGCCTTACGAGCCATCGGATGAGGAAAACCGACTCGCCGAACTCGCTATGAAGTACCGCGATCGGCTCACCGAGCAAGCCAAGGAGCTCGAACAGAAATACTGGGACCCGGCCACCTCAGACCAACACAAAGAGCGCATCAATTCCTACCTCAACCTCAGAGAGCAGCACGCGGACCACTATCGCGAACTCTTGGGAAAGAACGACCCTGACCTCCGGAACCCTGACATCAACAGTGCCGAGAATCGCTATGGGAAGGAATCCGCAAAGCACTTCTATTTCGAAACACCGTTCGAGTCCCTCGCGGCGACAGACCGGGGCGACTATGGCACATTCACCCTGCGGCAGGGCCATTTCGCACAAAAGATTTCGAATGCATCAGATCCGAAGGAGCGTGAAATTCTAAAAACCAGAAGGCTCATGGAGGCCTACGAACACCTCGACAGAACAGCCAGACACATAGCCTTGCAAAGCAAAGAAATCACGGGTCGTCCCGACAATCCAGAGACCGTAAGCATGATGCGCGCCGCCGAAGGAACCAGCGACTCGCCGGGCTTTTTAAGCCGCGCATCCGAGCTCCGGCAACACTACAAAGAACTCCAAGAAGAGCGCGCCCCGCAACCGCAATCCCGCGCCCAATCTCAAAACGCTGCAGAAAGCTTTCAGAATCGATTGGACCGTCTCGTCGAAGAACAAGACCAACGCACAAAGGATGGACCCGTCCACACGGGACGGCCAAAAGGTCGTGGCCGGGGACGGTAGCGCTCACGACCGGGCGGGACGACCTACCCACGCCAAAACCTTATCTCCAGGTCGGCGCAAGCTTTTCACTTCATACCAACACCGTCGAAGCTATAAATCAGGCGATTCCAAACTTCTTCTTCATGGCAGATGTCTTCGCCCAGGACGCGCCGGGGATGATGCTAATCAGCCTCATGAACACGGCGACGAAAGCCCGACGAATTGCGTCCTCGGTCAGTAGCTCTGCCCGGTCAGACGACAGGAGCGGACGGATATCCGTCATGAACCTCGGTGCTGCGAGTTTGGCAAACATCCGCTCCTCGGCCTGAGCGCGGCTGATCTGCGTGCCGCTGCGCTCAATGTAGAGTCCGAAGCATTCGACTATGCGCCGCTTGTTCAAAGCCTCGAATGTTTCTAGCGCCTCGAAAAGATCGAGCAGGTCGCGCCCCTTATTCCGCTGCAAGAGTGCGCGTAGCTTCGTCGCGAGCAGTTCCTCGCGGGAAAAGGTCGAAAGCTCTGCTCCTCCTTCAAACCACGGATTCTCGACTCTGTAATGGATCGCTTGTGGAGGATCGAAAGCCTCGATCTCCCGCGTATTGATTTCCACCTTGAGTCGGATATCGCCAGTGCCGTCTTCCGCCGGCACCCGAAATCGCAGCTTTGGCGCTGTGGTGCTTTGCTCAAATGTGGCGCGACCCAGCCACCGCTCAAGTCTCTCGCGGCTGCGATCCAGAATCGGGCCGATTGGCCCGGCTGTCGTGCGGACAAGGTCGATGTCTTCGGAGTACCGGAGTGGCTTCGGGAAATGGAGCTTGTGCAACGCGGTCCCTCCGCGAAAGCGCAGTTCCTGCGCCAGCATTGGGTCCCCGAACAATTCGATCAGAGCACGGCTGATTATCAGATCCTGCTCCACTTGCCTCATTTCCGCCCAAGGCGCCGAGGCGCTCCAGGCGATAATGTTCATCATGGGAATCATTCATCGCGCTCCGGAATGCGGCGAATCAACACATGCCAGCGCTCGTCGCGAGCTTGAACATCCGGCGCAAGATCGGGATCGGACAATAGCGACGGATCAAGCTCGACCCACGGGATGTGCGGGCGGCGATGTATCGATGCGTGCAGTTTTTCCGCCTGGCTGGCGAACCCCGCCAGGCCCAGCAGATACCCGGCCCGTTGAACGACGGATCGTTCGAAGGCCTGCGACACGACTTCCATCTTCTCAGGATTGAGCTTGGCTCCGAGGTCCGAGAATACAGTCAAGATGTTGTCGAGACCGGCGCTTGCCTTGGGATAACGCACGAGATCGAGCAGCGTCAGTTCGACCGCAGAGATCTTCATCTTGCCTGTATCCGTCTTGCGCTCTTCGATTCCCGATGCTATGGCCGACATGTCTTTTCGGAAATAGAAGGCGATTTTCGACCGGCCGGATTGCACGGCCCGCATCTGGCGGTCCGTGACGACCTGGAATTCCATGACTGCCTGGTGGGACGCTCCTTGCAGTTCCGCAGCCTTCAGTAATCCGACATAGTAAGGCCGTTGCTCATGGCGCATCAGGTCGTCGATGAAAGAGGCGGGCGGCGGACTTCCGAAATTCAGGTGCTGAGGAGGAACAATGACATAGAATCCGTGGCGCAGATTTAGGAGCCGCTCCCGCTTTTGCAGTTTTTCGGCTGCGTCCAGGAATGCCCCTCGACTTATTCCAAGGGCCGCTTGCGCCTCTTCCCGAGAAAACACCAGCCGACCCGATGCAAGGCGGCTCACAAGGTAGGACCCCAAGCTTGGCCGCGAGTTTTCAGACACATATACCATACTCCGCTTTTATAGCGGATTTTTTATTATGATGCAACAGTTATTGTCGTTCCATATTAATAAATCCGCCAAAACAGCGGATTTACACATACGCTTTAGAAGTCCTTTTCAAGCACCTCGCCTCATCTCTGGCCGCAATTCCGCCCAGCGCTCGCGCATGCGCGCTCCAGGGCGACCAGTCTTCCGCGACCTGAAGGAACACAAACGATGTTGCTAACCAGACAATCGGAGAACCCTCGCCAAAGCGTGCTTCTTTCACCCGATCCATAGCTCGTTTAACTTGGCGGGTGTTTCCTGGGTAACAACCTCTCCAAAAGGTCCCACGTGCCTTGATCAAACAAGGACGCAACGCCGTCCAGCAAACGGCCCTTGACCTCCTCGCCGGGTCCGGTCTCTGCGCGCCTCCATCGGTAGAGCTGGCCCCCGGTTAAAACGTAGTTGACCAGCCGCAGGGCACCAGACACCTCTTCGTCAATCTTGCCGTCCTTGAGCAACATCCCAATGAGAACGGCCAACGGCGGAGTCTGATTCTTGTAGAGCGCAGCGGGACATGCGTATATCTGGCGAAGCGTCTTGATCGGTTTAAACAAATCGCGGACCGCCTCGGATTTGCCTGCCCGGCAGGCCGCCAAGAAACAGAATTCCGGCTCAAATATCTGGAGCCAATTCCCCACGACACTCCAGCTACGCAGACCGTCGGCAGTCAATACCAGCCCTGCTTCATTACTATGACCGACCATGAGAATGGATCGGACACGACCATATTCACGGAACACATCAGCGAGGTTCTCTGTCAGCTTTTGCTCAGAGAAAGTTTGTACAATGGAGATCCGCTTCTCAGGGAACACGGTCTTGACGAGCCGCCCGAAAGCACGACCGAGGTTAAGCCCATCCGCCGCAAGTTTCCGAGAATCGCACTCGATGATCAGAAGGTGGGCTCGCGGTTGCCGGCGCTGTTCAATCTGTCCCGAGCGGCGCTTCGCCCGCATTGGTCTCGAAGCGGGTTTTCTGCGTGCTGGCATATGCAAGGAACACCCTCTAATGCCGTCAAAAGTCTATGGTTAGCATCCAACGTCGGAACAAATCTACGCTCGCTGTTTGGATCTTCGCGAACCCATGTAGGTTTGGCGTCCTCCATTGCTCCCGTTGCAGCATAATTGCAGTTAGCCAACTCGGTTATATACCACCTCAAGGACCTCCTCACCTTTGCGGTGTTCCACTCGCAGAGTGAAGTTCCGCAGATCGGGAACCGCATAAGTCACCACAGCCTCAGCCACTGCATTGTGAATGCCCCGCATTCTACGTCTCTCCGCAAACGGATACTCGGCCATCGGACGAAACGTCTGCGCGCCGCGTGGCTGCGGGTTATAGATGGTGCTGCCGGAATTAATCGGCGACAGTAAAATCTGCTCGGCATACTTTGCAAGGAACCGTCGGGTATCCACGGTAATAACCGTGTGCGTCCGATCGCGATAGGCTTTCGCGAGCAATAAGGTTTGGACGCGTGCCTCAGTGACCCAGAAGAATACGCGCCCGTTCAACATCGCATACCACTCCTGCGGGGTCATGCCTCGCAAACAGGTTCGAAGCGACCCCTCACGCATCGGCTTCTGGTCGCGAATGACGGCAGCCCCATGAGTCGCGTGCCTAATGATGATTGACTCCGGGCGATGCTCCGTCTCAATGCGTCGGCGAAGGTCGCCGTCTTTCTCGAACAGATCGAGGAGTGCCGTTGTGCTCAGGAGCCCATGCTTCTCGACAGATGGCCACACGCCTTCCTCAGCCATGTGAAAAAGGCGAGGATAGTGGGTGGAAAATTGTTCGGCAGTGATCGGCATAGGCCCCTTACCAGGACCTCCGATCAATGATGCTGCGCGAGTCGAAACGGGTCGAAATTAGCGAGACGGGAGCCGACGCGACTCTTTCTATCTCCTCGATAAATCGGACCGTTTCCGGTGTCAGTTGCTCCAACCGTCGCGCATCCCGATTCTTGATGCTAACGTAATCCGCGAAGGTCAGCGCAATGTCAGTCGGCGCGTTGAGTGAAACTGCCCTTCGAAACAGATTCCAATCGAATTCGGCAACGCGACGCCTTCTGTTCGTAGTCGAAGTCCGCTCGACTCGACGCAATTCGGACAAGGGAATTCCAGAGCGCCGTGAGATTTCCTTCCAGCTAAGGTTTTGCGACATAGGCCCGGAGGTCGCATCACGAGATGGGTCCTGCACGCGGATGGGATAGCTGCGGCAAACCATGATCGTTTTTCGTACCCGGCCCGGCGAGATGCCAGCCTCCGCGAGACACCCCGCTGCGCATGTGTCTCGCGAGGTTACGTGCGGATAATATCCGTGATGCAGGCTGAGGCCAGCGCCCTGTGTGCCTTCCAACAACACGCGCTTCCCCGCACGAAATGCATCGTCTAAGGCGTCCCGACTGTATCGCAAGAAAGGCTTTAGTTCCTTAACGTCGCGGGCGAGGCGTACGTCGGGGCCACGCATTATTTTCCGAGCCGTTGCCGCACCGACTCCCTGCCCGGTCGAACCGATGCTTTTGACGATAGTCTCGGCCTCCCGCTTCCGATCTTCCTCCTCAATGATCATTGCCTGGGGGTCAATGGAGAGGCGCGATGCCGGGACGCTACATTTCGCGATCTCGTCCAGGAGTCCGGAGACGCTCAGGACAGCGCCGGGTCCAATAACGAGCTGTGCGCTTGTACTGCGGGTTCCACATGGCAACAGATGGTGCGTAAAGGGTTCCGGCTCTTCGAATACCTTGTGCCCAGCGTTGGGTCCTCCAACACGTACCAGCACCTCATACTCCTTCGCCAGGTAGGACGCGATGTGCCCCTTGCCTTCACTGCCGTATTCACCCCCCACGAGCACGTCAACGAGCCGTTGGCATTCTCGCCCATAAAGTCCCACGTGCGCCGCCACTCGCACCAGCACGTCTTCCTTCGTGCACTGGTCCGTCTGCACGACTACGTCAGCCGGGTTTGCCAAATCGCCAATCGATTCCTCGACTTTACTGGCGGTCAGCTGCTCGTAGGAATCAAATTCCTTGAACCCCTTCAACTTCTGCTTTCGGGTGTAACGTTTCTCAAGAACCGACTTTATGGCCGTGAGATGGACATGAAATACTCTCGCGCCGTATGCGCGCCGGATTGCCTCGATTTGCGGCATGATCCGTACTGCATCGACCACAATCAGAGCGTTCTCGTCAACCGCGTTCGCCTCTCGTGCCACCGCATCGCGGACCCATTGACCTTTGGTTCGCGTGTCGAGCAGTTCGCCCTGCTCCTGCATGGCGCCGCGCTCGCGCTCGATTTTCGGCCCCAGCGTAGCGAGAATATCCTTCGTCTTTACCGGGTGGGCACGAAAGCGGTCGACAAAACAATCGCAGAGCGTCGTCTTTCCGGCGCATACCGGACCCGATAGCAGAATGATCTGTTTCGGCACTGCGTCTTTCCCTTACACTGGAAGGCGTGAACGCCGTTGTCGGCTGTGCAGGGCGGACGACCTAATTCGTCAGGATACCAATGGGAATTGCAATGACGCCTGGGGGTGGCCCTTTGGCTTCGTGCCCGGCAAGTCATAGACAAACACCTTCACGCCCCTGTTCGAAATGGTTTCAGTTATCAATTCGCTCACAACATCCCAAGAACCGCCTGCCAATCCACACCCTATTCGCGGCATGTGAACAGTCGCCCCGCGCTCGGCCGCGATGTCACCAATCTTCTTTAGGCAATCCCGCAACGCCAAATAACGAATGCGTGGCGTTGCCGAAGGTCCATATCCGTGCTGGGCCACCATGCTGATCAACGACAGCGTCTCATCCACCGCAACGATATGAAGATTCGCCAACTTAAGATTTCTGAATTCCATTGCCCAGGACCGAAAAGCTTGCTGAAGTGACGGCCACTTCTTGCGTAGGACCAATGAAAAACCGCCCCCCCACGTGAGCGCGGCGTCATTCACCACTTGGATCAACAACCGCGTGCCGCTGCCTCGCGGCTCACTCGCGTCGCCTTTCAGATAGGTGATCGAGGGCAAGTGAGAAGCGGATTGCCTTATTGGTCTCAGCAGACCCACAACTCGGGGAAATGTGTGGTTTGGATATGGCCTCACGCCAACACATTCAACTCTAATTTTACCTAGGCGCCCCCACTCTTCCTGGCCGCGCGCAGTGAAACCGATTGCTGTGCACCCGGCAGCAATTGTGTCGTCTGGGAGATCCATTCCCTGGCGTATAGTTGCGTCGGACCACGCTCTCGACGGCTTTGTGTAATCAACTACGTATCGCGGCTTAGCCATGTCAACGCCGACCCGAGACGCGCAAAAGAAGCTACATTGCTGATCGGTCAGCTTCGCGAGCCGTAACAACATCGCTTCCACGGAAACGCCATATTTCTCGCGCAGTTCGAGCGCGCGGTCAATGTCCAGATGCTGCTCACTAACGCTCGGCAAGGTACCTACTGGCATTGCGAATTCCGCTGCGGCTAGGTTACACAGCATTTCCAACTGCCAGTCGTCGCCTTTCATCGCGGCATGGGTTAGCCGGTTCCGAATCCGCTCGCGACAATCGGGAAAAAGAGTGTGCGCAAGCTCATGAAAGATCGAATATCGCACTCGCGCCTTCGGATGGTTGGGGTTGAATTCGATTGTGAGTCCCGGCCCACTGGGAACCGTCCGTGCATCGCCGACATCCTCCCGTGGAACCGCTCGTACTTTGAGAAACTCGGCCAACCAGAAGGGGTCAAAAGGAGGCCCACTCCACCCCTGCTGCATTGCAGTTAGCGAAACGTCACCCGCCTTCTGACTGATGGCAGCTACAGGGTCGCGGTCACTCCCCTCAACCAGCGCCTTCACAGAAGGATGGGTCCAATAGCGTTCCTTTGTTGGCATGTGGTTCCTCACCAAACCGCATTGGCTTTGACGAGCTAATCAATTCTAGCGCACTTCGCCAGACGTTCATGCAAAATCTCCTGTCTCTGTGTTGACCGCGTCCTGTTTGCCTTCTCCGCCCGCTTTCCTGCATACCCCTGTCCTCGCGCGACGCAATCGGTGCGCCCGATCTCTCGAATAACCCGTTCTTAAAAGTCTTCTGCCATAATCGCCCTCACAGCACCGACAGGCGAGGCTGGCATGTTCGACCCGCAAATTCCAAGCCGCTACATAGACTCGCATTACGAACCCGGCGATCGCCTAGCGGTCCTTTTAATCAATCGCCAGACCGGCGACATTAAACACGAATTCGACTCGGCGGAATTTCTTGCGAGCCCGCGTTACCAGGCCCACCTTCGCGCCGCGAACGCCCAGGGCGCCGACGTGTATCTCACAGTCAACGCGCTCAACCCCGATGCGAGGCGCAGGACCAAAGCCGACGTTGCGGCCATTCGGCATCTCTACCTCGACATCGACGAGGGCGGTCCCGCTGCGCTCAGCCTGCTCTTGGCCTCCCCCGATGTGCCAAAACCGCATAGCGTGCTTGAAAGCAGCCCTGGTAAATACCAGGTGCTATGGCAGGTCGAGAATTTTTCGGCCCAGCAGGCCGAGACCGTGGTACGAGGACTCGCGCGGCAGTTCGGCGGAGATCCGGCGGTCTGGGATACCGCACGTGTCCTCCGTTTGCCCGGTTTCCGCAATCACAAGTACGACACGCCCCATTACGTGGCCGAGATCCCGCACAGTGCGCCGCCCTACCGATTGCGTCCGCTGGACTTTCCCGCGTTCCCTGAGTCCGCGCCGCAAGCAACCGAGGCCGGCAATGTCCCTCCCTGTCGCCAGGCCGGTTACGCGCACCACTCGCAAAGCGAACGGGACTGGGCTTTTGCGAACCGTGCGCTTGAGCGCGGCGAAGACCCTGCCGTCATAAAGCAAGAGATCGCCGCATTCCGGCATGACAAGCACAACCCGGCCTACTACGCCGGGCGCACCGTGGATAGGGCGCAGACGGAGCGTAATCGATCCACTGCGCCTCGGCACCCTAGGCCGGGAAACTCTCACGGACCCGATTTCTAAACCAACCCAGCGTAGCCGCTCAAGGACGCTCCGTGCCGGTCATCCGGCTATAGGCCCAGGTGGTCCGCATTTTACAACTCCGCTCCTGTGAAAGTGATGTTTGCGGCGGTGTTTGCCAATTGAATATAGTAAGGGGTGGCAGTCGTAAGTCCGGTCGCCGTTCCCGTCAACAGTGCGCTTGTTCTTGTGGCGCTGTTAAGAACAAGAGTTGCCACAGCGACAATACTGGCCGCCGCATAATTGAAAACGTTCATATCGGTAGCGTTTGCCACTGTCACTCCCGTAGGAGCGATCCGCATAGGAACCGGGAAAGGCAAAATAGCGCCGAAAGCCGTGCTGCTTGTTGCGGCTCCTTGTGCCCCTGACCCTTCCGTCGAGCCGTAATAGTTCACTGAATAGAGATACCGTTGATTTCGAGCAAGATCGGCTTGGATGGATGGGAATTCCGGCACCGGCGGAGACGTGTTCGCACCCGTCGCAACTCCCGGCGTCGCGCGAAGATCAACCGCCGTCATCTGGATGCTGTCGCTCGTACTGGTCATTCCAGGCAGGCCAATGATGACTTCATAGCCCAGGTAGGCATTCTCGCTCACGGTGAAGGTGTAAGCGACGGTCGTGGTGTTGCCGTTCGAGATCGATGTCAGATTGGTTGAACTGAGATCAGTTGTCGAAGATGTCCAGGTGTCCGCCGATCCGGGATATTTCGTGGTCAGTGTTGGGGTGAGAGTTGCACCGCTGCTGTTCTTAAATGTCGCCTGGAAAGTGACCGTCTGCCCCGCCAACTTCATCGCGTCAAAGCTTTCGATGCGATGAGTAAGAGTCGTGCTTGTGTTGCTCGCAGCCCCGGTTATCTTCAGAGTATTCGCCGCATACGTATCATTTGGAAGCTCAAGAGCGGCCCCCTGCGACCAGGTCGAGCTTGCCCCTGCTGCAAGTGCAAGCCATCCATCAAGGCAATAAGCCGCCGTGCTTGTCGAAATCGAGGTTGAAGACGTACCGCGTTGCGCTATCGCCATTTGAGGATTGCGAATTGCGTTGACGAAGCCGGAAGCCTGACCCTGGACAAAATTTGGAGCCGACACGCCGTTGATTTGGACGTTTCCTGTTCCCTTGGGAACGAGATTTAGGCTGATGTTGGTATCTGATCCTACCGCCGTGATCGATGGCGCGTTCCCGGTCGTGTTGCCGGTAATCTGCGGATAATTAACCGCCGAGGAAGTGTTTGCGATCTGCGCCTGCGTCGTCCCACCCGTTTGCAGATTGATGGCGCCGGTTCCCTTGGAGTTTAAATTCAAGGCAACGTTCGTGTCAGAACCCTGTGCGCTGAGTGTCGGACCAGATCCGGTCGCGGCTCCCGCGACCTGCGGATAATTGACAGCCGAGGCCGTATCGGCGATGGCAAATTGCTGCTTGGCGAGCGCTTCGGTGAAGAAGGCAATCGAGCCGGTTCCCTTGGACGACAAGGAAAGTCCGATATTCGTGTCACTGCCTACAGCAGAGAGCGTAGGTGCGTTTCCAGTCGTGTTGTTTGCCAGAGCGATGTAATTGACCGCTGAGGCCACACCCGCTAGCGTTGCCACAAGCAGCGAATCCGCCGCGATGCCGACTGTGTTTGAGGATGGCAGATAAATCCCATTCGCCGGGGCCGTCGAGCCTGTTACTAACAGTTCACCGGAAAATACAGACGCGGAAAATGTTCCGGTAGATGGATTATAGGTCAACCCAGTTCCACCAGATGTCAAAGGGGTGTTATCGCCGGAAGTACCACCAGACAAAACGGGGTAGACATCGCCACTGTAGTCAGTTTCAGAAACCCTTATGTTTGAGGTACTCTCAGCGAGGCCAGTTAACGGCCCGATAAACGATGTCGCGGTTATATTGCCGCTGCCGTCCGTTTTGAGGGAGCCCCCATCGGACGAGATTGAATTCAATCCTGCAATATTATTCGAGCCGTCTATGGTTACGCCAGTGTTTTGTATTGCGGTCCCTGAAGTTCCATTCCATGTTGGAATCGCGCTATTGGTGGAAGATGCTGGTCCGGTAACATTGGCCATTTGTGCCTCCTGCTCTGTTGCTTGCTGTGAATCCAAAAAACAGTTTCACAGGATATGCATGAGGCACTAACAAAACCTTAATGCGCAAAAGAAGCGCCGCTGCTATCACGGCGCTCGATTGCGAAAGTGAGGCGCCCGGTTGCGCGGAAGCGCAGAGGACACTAAGGCTCTTGCCCGAGATTCTGCGAAGGCAGAGAATGCGAACAAGGCGAGCGCAGAGAAACCGAATAACGCAGGACGGCTAGCGCACGCCCCAATTCCCCCACATCCATTCCTGTCCGGCAGGGGGCCATCTGTCCTTGCACAGAACGTTTCCAAAGAGAACTGCCTTAGCTTAATGTGATCAGGATTGACCGCCATTGTCATCGAGCATAATCTGCCCCGCGTCCGTCCCACACCAGACCCAAGGGTAGAACCGTGGAAAACATAGCACAGCTACGGGCAGATAGAGATTCTTGTGCACAAACGTCTGCGAGTTTATAAAAGACGGACTAGTCATGTACAGGAATGATAATCATGGGAGTTCAGAAGGCGCCTTGCAATTTGAGAACGAACTGAAATCCCTTATGCAAGAGCTGCCCAGAGCCCCCTCATAAACGCAAGTGAGCATCAATGAGAGACAGCCCCACCCCCAATTTCACGACCCGTCTTCTCACGCACCAAAGTTGGGTTGGCTTGGGCGGCGCGCTGCTGCTGGCGCTGATAACCGTGATCGTCACGCTCTATATTAACGACCTTCTGCTGCCTTATCATTGGTATTATCTGACGGATGACGATCAGGCGCGCTCTGCGCTGGTAGCGCGCAGTCTTGCCATGGGCATGGGGTACAAGACCCCGCTGCTGCCGAATGCGATGATTGATTTTTATCATCAGATGGGCAAACTGAATGTCGATGGTTTGTGGGAGAACAGCGACCGTTTTCCCATGACGATTTTCGGCATCTATCTGTTGTTCAAGCTGTTCGGATCGACCAGTTTTTTTCTCGGCATCGCCGTTTTCGGAAGTCTTTTCTTCATCGCCTCGGCGGCGCTTTTGTATCAACTGACCAGGTTCATCACGGGCAAGCCGGTTGCCGCTTTGCTGGCGGTCGCCTTCATGTGCGTAACGCACGACATGTCCGATACGATTTTCTTTAAAGGCGCGGACGACATTTTTTACGCATTGCTGGTTTTGTATACCTATGCCATCTGGCGCGAGAAAATTTACGCCGCGTTCTCATGGCGGCCGGTCATGGTGGGAATTTTTCTCGGTCTGGCCTTTCTGTGCCGCGCCAATATGGGCGTTTTCTTTATTGTCGGCATTGCCGCAGATGCCTTGTGGAGCCTCTATCGCGGAGAGTTGCGCTTTGCTGCCGTTTGTCGTGCCGGGGCCCTGACCTTCCTGGGCTTTGCCGCCTGCATCCTGCCTTTCGGGATATACACCTATCGAACCTGGGGCATCCCGTTCTTTTCGGCAAATTCGCTGTATCAATTTTCGTTTTATACGCCCTATCAGATGGCAACGGATTCGTGGTGGAAGCTCCATACCCCCGTCGGCAAAATCTCGAATATCGCTTTGTTTAAAAGCGACCCGATGCCGTTCCTGCGTAACTGGTTTCATTTCATCTCCTACAATGTTGTCGGATTGCCGACCGCTTATTTTCTTTTCGTATGCGCTGGCGCATATGGGCTCGTCATGCGCTGGAATGAGGGAACGTTCGGACGGGTGCGCCCATTCCTGATCGTCGCCTTTTGCTCTTTTTTCCTGAACCTGATCTCGCTGGGGTTCTTCATCGACGCTGGTTATGCACCGGCCTATTTGATTTATATCATCCCGGTTTTTTTTGTCCTTGCCGCCGACGGTCTGGGGTATCTCTCGCATCTCGAGCCTCTGGTGAAACGCGTTCAGATCTCGCGTCAGCGGATGACGTATTGTTTGGCAATAGGCATCGGAGTCCTTTGTCTTGCCGCACTCATCCGGGCAAGTTTTCCTTTTATAGCCTCTCATCTTGGCATTAGCGGGACTGGCCTGGGCGTGCTGGTAACCCATGTCATATTTCGGGCGGCTGTTCTCGTGGCTCTTCTGCTGTTCGGGCTCAGGATGTTTCATCATCGGCGGGAGAAAATAGTTTCCTATAGCCTGCTTCTCTGGGCCGTTATCAGTTTCGGCGTTGTAACGCTGTTGACCCCAAATGTCGATCTTAGAAGAGATGCATATATATCCCTTCCAATGCAGACACCTAGTTTGGAAAAACTAGAGCAAGTCACGAATCCGAATGGCATTGTTTTGTCATTTAATGGTTTTTATGGTTTGCCGTGGCTGATTGATCGCAAGGCGCTCGGCCTTCCCGAATATCCTGATTACATCTACGAGATGATTGCCAAATATAATCTGCCGATCGATTCGATTTATCTCGATGGACCCGCATCATGGTTTTACTTCTCTTCCGCTTACTCGCATTGGTCGCCGTCTTATGTCATTTACCCAATTCTCGCTGCGGCTCATGGCGTCATTCCCGGCTTTGAGCTGGTTGATTACCGCTATGAAACTCAGGACTATCCTGAATTTAACCTGCCAAGCATTGCCAAAGACATAGCCGTCTATCGGCGTATCCCCGGTTTCGATTTCAAGCAATTAATGGAACCGCCCACGTCTTACACCGCCGATAATCCCAACGACCGCATCCATTTTGTCTCCGGCTTTGGCGAAGTCGGAAGTTTTGACGGAAACCCGGTCATCTTCGCCAGCAACGAAGTCCACAATCGGTTTTTGGATCGCCCTGCCCGCCTCCATCCGGGAGCGGACAGCGACATTACGTTCCGCGCGACCGCCGATCGCAAGCCCAAGGCCATCGTCATCGACGCCTACATGCTCGGCAAAACCCAGCTCTATTTTTATCTCAATTTGGATCTCGATATTTATGATCGCCCTCGGGATCGCGGAGCCAAGCAGGTCGCGGATATGTTCATCGCCGATAAGGGCTGGCGGCAGATTCGCATTCCTCTTCCGCAGGATCGGCTGAATGACGGCCTCAACAAAATCGGCTTTCATGCCTCCGTCTTTAATACGCTTCCCGTGTGCAATTGGGTTGTCGATGCCCGGATCAGGATTCCGGCCGATAAACTGCATGCCGATGAGTGCTTCAAATTCGACGGAAGCGCGTTGACAACCGGCATTCTATCCGATCCGGATAGAAGAGGTGTGAACGCCGCGTTGCCGTCCGGCGCTCAGTCCGATCCTGGCGAAATGCAGAAAACCGTGACCGAGGCAGCGGGGACCATGCTGATCCGCAAGGTGACGTTTGAGTATTAAATCGAGCCCCCATTGAGTTTATTCGAATAATTGCCGGACAACAGCGACTGTAAATATAAAATGTGGCTGGTGGGGCATGGATGAGGCCAACAACGGGGCTGGCCGCTCCGTCATTCCTTAATGCAGGTCCATACCTGATAAAAATCATCCTGCTGCGCGATCCTTATAGTGGTCGTCGTCGAATTTCTCGCGGAATGCATGCGCCAATCAGTGCTGTCGTGTGCAGTCGTAACGCGGCGCTTGTATTTCAGCTGGGCGCGCACGCTTCCACAGGATAAATTGCTCGTTCTGGTCGAGTACGGCGAAATGTTTCCCCAAATAATCGCCGTAAATATCTTCCAGATCGCCGACATAGAGAGTCAACATGGGGTAAAGCGGCTGAAGAACGTAAGCCGCGCGTGAAAAAAACTTGTCGGGTGCCGGATAACAGCTGCGCGAAAGTGTGGTCGGATCGATCCATAAAGGAAGCGCCTTCGCAGGAGTGATCCCAAGAAGCGAATCGAAAGGATTGGAGAAATCCAGGGTCAACACATCATGAATGTCTTCTTGCTTGCGCGCCCTTTCCAACAGGTCGGCACCAGTCTGGAGGTACTGGAGTTGGGAAATGGCATTCCGCCCATGGCTGGCCTCATTTTCTTTAAGAAACCTTTGCAAACAGGGATCGAAATCCAGGCCCTCTTTACGGCATGTTTCGTAATACGGGCGAAAAACCGAAAGAGCCACTTGGCTCTCTGAATATTTCCTGGGATCAGCGGCCGCCAGTTGAATCGGTGAAAGGGTCTCGCCCGCTATTCCCTCCCTCGCTCCTCCGAACACCCCGGCGATATGGACATCCAGTCTTGCGACAATCAGCAAAATAATAAGAGTGTAATAGACACGGCGCAACAGGCGTCCATGCCGTTCCGGGCTATCTGCCATTTTCGCGAGCATCTGGCCAATTGCTGGAAAAACTGCCAGATAGCTCGTCAGATGCTGCCAATTGGTGTCATACTGGGCGATGAGCAGGTTGCTCGCAAGACAAGAGAGCAAAAGTATCTGAGTGCGCCACCGGCCCTGGCGTGCCGTCCTCCACAAAACCAGCGACGCCAATCCGATTATTAAAAACAATATTATACTCGCTGACGTTTTAAGATACCTCGGGGCAAAATCACGTAAGCAACAGCGGCTCCCCGTTTGGGCAACCACATGAACATCTTGTGCTAAACCTGTTACGTAATGATGTCCGCCCCATTCCAAGGCCGCAAGAAGTACGAGAGCCGTCAGTCCCGCCGTTATAATAAGAGTCCGTTTCGCCGGAAACAAAACCAGCATGACGAGCACAGGCAAAGCTCCCATGACGGCGTAACTCGGCTTGATGAACAACACAAGCACGGCCAGAGCGCCCGTAAACACGCCATCAATAATCTCCCGGCGGTTGCTGGCATCGAGCGGTTCGTAGAAGAAACGGAAAAGAATCAGCCCCGTAAGCCCGGCGGAAAGGGGCCGATAACCACCGTAAACCGTGCCAGCGGGGAATTGACGCCAAAAAATAACGGCCGGGTTCATCTCGAAGCCGTTGTCGCTCAAACTGCCGACCGTGGCGAAAACGGCGATAATCACCAAGGCTCTTAGCCAGCGATCCGGCTCGCCGCGACTTAGAAACAGAGCGGAGATAACAGCAAGCGCATTGAAAAACAGAAAGCTGACGTCAAAGGCCCGATCCGGCGTCAGATGCATCTTTATCAATTGCGCCGCCGGCCAGAAAAAAAGAAACCCGAGGGGCGACGAGAAATCCTGATGCGGAATCTGGCCCATGGCGATGCGCGTCGCGCCGCCAAAGATGAAAAAAAGATCGCGACTGCCCAAGGGGCCTGCCGTTCCTGACGGCGCCAGCGTAATAATGCAGTAAGCTCCGACGAGAAATACGGCTAACCACTTGGCATCAATCCACGGGCCGACTCTGGAGAACCAGTTGGAAATATTCATGGGCACTGCCTAGTTCCTACGCCTGGTGATACATCGCGTCATCGACGACGCTCCGCGCTCTGTCGTGCTGGTTTCAGCGTAGAGCACCTACGAATTAAACAATCTAATTGTCAAGCCACTACCTACCATGACTTATGTAACTTGGGATCAACCTAAACGACAATTCCGGCCAGCGTTCCCGCATGCGCAGCAGCGCGATCCAGGGCGACCAGTCCTCGCTAAGGAAGCGGAACACCGCGACCGGCTTGACGCTGCCCGCGTTGCGACGCTCGATCGCAAAGGTCACGCGCCGGATCGGCCAGCGCACGCCCCAGTTCTTCCACATCCACTCCTGCCCGGCTTCGACGAAGCCTCGGCGCAGGACGCGACGCGGAATCGGAATGAGCGCATTGAGATCGAGCGGCACGCCGTGCGAATCCATCTCCGCCCGTGTGCGCTCCTCTTCATGCCTGCGCCAGAGGATGTCCCGCAATTTGCGGGCAAGCTTCTCAGCCGCCTCGCGTGTGGGCGCTCCTCCCCTCACTGCCTCGAAGTAAATCTGCTCATAGACGCTGTGCCACTCCGGCCGCCAATCGACGAACCCTGGCCCCGACGCCGCGCCGATAAAATCGTAAAGCCGCTCGGCCGGTCCTGAGACTTCGAGCTGGTTCCAGATAAATTCAGGACCTTCGTCAGCCCTGATAGCAATTCCCGCTGCCTCAAAATTGGCAGGGGCGTTTCCCGTCAGTATGCCAACATGGCTAATGCTCATAGACCCAAAGCCGCAGAGCTGTTGTTTGCGGCCAGATTGGTTTCGCGGGCATAGCGGTCGAGCATGGCGTCGCTGCGATGGCCAGTCTGACGCTTGATGGCAGCACGGTCGGCCCCGTTCGCGAGCGCTTCCGTCACGTGGCCCGCGCGCAGACTGTGCGCAGAGTAGGATTCTTTTAGGCCCGCCACTCGCGCCGCGAGTTTGACGATGCGATCGACGCTCTTGTCGGAGAGGCGAGAGTACTCGACTCCGGTGCGGCTGACCGGGCGGAACGCCGCAGTGTCGCCCTCATGTTCGAGATCGGCCGCCTTGAGCCAAGCCCGCACCGCCGCGACGGCGCAGGTTTCAGATTTCTCGCCCGGCATGACGACGATGGTTCTCCCCTCCCCGGTCTGATCCGTTTTCGAGCGGCGGAGCATCACGCGCAGAACGCCATCCTCGAAGGCAAGATCGCTGACATTGAGCGCGACGATTTCGGAACGGCGGAATCCGCCCGCGAAACCGAGCAGAATGATCGCCTTATTGCGGAGCGAGCGCAGATCGAGACTGAACGTCTTGCAGATCGCGGCGATGTCTTCCGCGCGTAGCGCACGCGCCCCCTGCTGGCGCGCGCCATAGGTGCGGAGAATTCCAGTCATGGTCCGCTTCAGGATGGGATGTTTCGTGTCGAACACGAGACCGGCGGCGCGGTGCGCGGCGGCGATTGCGGCAAGGTGCCGCTGGGCGGTCTTTGGCTTGACCTTTGCGCCTTTGCGTCCTCCGACCGCCCCCAATTGCGTCAGATACCGGCGCACATCCCTAGGTTCCGCCGGAAGCGGATCGATCCGGTGACGCTCGCAGAAGGCGAGCCAGCTCGACCAATCCGAGACGTAGGACCGCCGCGTGTTTTTTGCGATGGAGTTCCGGTCGAGATCGTCGGCGAGGCGGTCAAGAACTTCGGCCGTGGCCCACTGTTCGTGGGGGGCACACGCTTGCCGCGTGGGGCATACCAGGGCACCTTTGCTGTCCGGCATGTGACATATTCCCTAGTTCAAGGTGGGTCATTGTTTTGCTTTGATTTTGCGACAAAACCTTTTCGGACAGTGCAGCCAGTGCGTCCCGTACTTTCCATCGATCAAAGAAAATACAGCCCAAAAATAAACTGGCGGAATCATTTTCCCTCCATGATGCGCGGCGCCCCAGCCAGCATTTCCCTCTTCACGATCCTGGAGAACACATCAATAGCTTCTTCTATTGCAGCTTCTAAATTCCTATTCGCGGGACCTCTTTCAGCAAACGCCACGACCCCCTTAAAAATGTGGAATCCTGTGAAAGTCGCTGGTCCCTCTTTACTGTGATAAAACCTTTGTCCGGCATCGTACGTCCAGAAAACGTTGGACTCATTCTCAGTTTCGACCCGGAACCACAAATACCCTCTCACGAATGCCTCGATTGTTTTATTCATGACCGTCCCCCACAATGCCAGCTTGTAATTTTGATCGATATTTGACGCTTTCCCCCCCACGGCTAGTGGGTCCGATTATTGATACTTATCGGACATCACAAAGATTCGGACATCACACCACTCTTGCCACAATCTCACGTAACGCCATGTTTGAGAAGGCAGAATCCGATGAGGCGATCTTTGGGGAGACCTCGCTGCCGATGACAGCTACGTAGCATTCGTCAACAACCAATAGCGCCAAATAGCGCCCAAAATTACAGTCTGCAACACTCGCCCCCTGCACGAAAACACGAAAGCACGAAATTTGATGCCGTTATCAACTGCGGCCCTGGGCTTCCGTGCTCCCGCCTCCGTGCTCAAAGCGCCGCCTGCCGGTCACGCCTGCATGGGAACTTGCCCGAAGAACGTAAGGTGAATCACTCGACGCCCCCACCCCAAACATGACGGCTCGACTCCTCTACAACGCACTGATTCGCCCGCACGTCGGGCAAGTCTCGTGCAAACACGAAAGCACGAAAACACGCTTTCGTGACTTCGTGTTTTCTGTCTCGTCATTTCACTTGGTTTCATTGGCAGCGTTTCGTGATCGAGTCAGCACGCTTTCGTGCGAGCACGAAAGCAAGAAATCTCCACCTTGCGTGCTTTCGTGCTCTCTGCTTTGCTTGAAAGCACGGGAACACGACAGCCAGAAAGCCAAAATGCACGTTATTGTACTCGCAAGTCAGAAGGGCGGGGCCGGAAAGACGACACTCGCCGCACATTTGGCGATCGCCGCCGAGGCGGCCGGTGCCGGCCGCGCCGTCTTGATCGACACTGATCCCCAAGGTTCATTATCCGCTTGGTGGAACGTCCGCGAGAGCGACTCTCCCTCGCTGGCGCCGACGACGATTGCGGACCTTCCGGCGAAGCTTGCATCCCTGAAAACGGCCGGTTTCGCTGTCGCCATCATAGACACGCCGCCAGCCATCACCGATTCCATCCGGGCTGTTGTCGCAACAGCCGACCTTGTTCTTATTCCGACCCGGCCCAGCCCGCACGATCTTCGCGCTGTCGGCAGCACCGTCGAACTTGTCCAGGCCGAAGACAAACCCTTCATCTTTGTCGTTACCCAGGCGAAGGCGAACACCCGCCTGACTGTTCAGGCCATTGCGGCCCTTTCCGCACATGGCGCAGTGGCGCAGGCGATCGTGCATGACCGCGTCGACTATGCCGGTTCGATGATCGATGGTCGCACGGTCCAGGAAACGGACGCAAAAGGACGCAGCGCCGAGGAAATGATCGCGCTCTGGACTTTCCTTCAAGAACGCATGGCAAAAAGCACGAAAGCACGAAAGGAAGATCGGGCAGCATGAATAAGAGACCAGAACTCTCCGCCGGATTGGTTGCCGTCAAGGGGAAAGCTGCCCCTGCGATCGACATGCCGCCGCGCACGAGTCTTGCGCCCCCGCAAGCCATTGCGCTGCCGCAGCAGGAGAGGGCAGGGAAGGGGGCCTTGCAACCACTTAATTTCAGGATCTCCGCCGAGTTTCGGCGCTCGTTCAAAACTTACGCCGCCCGCCACGACCTAAAGCTCAATGAACTGCTCGTCCGGTCCTTTGACGCGTATCGCGTTCAGCAGGGAGACTGACCATTCCTATGACTCTGATCAAGCTTCCCGATGGACAGACAGCAGCGCTCAAAGCAAAAGCGGCAGCCGAAGGGCTCTCCCTTGAGGCATGGCTCCAGAAGATCGCTGAACAGAAACGTCCAGCTCGCCACCGCCATATTGCTCACGTGATCCTCGAAAACATGCGCAAAGTCCCGCCCGAAATCATGCAGACCATGCTCAAAGACGGCGCGAGCCAGCACGACCGCTAGCAGGGGAGGGTTGGGGCGGGAGCCTACTCGATTACCCCGAACCAGCCCCGGACCTTGCCTACTGCGGAGTGTGGTCCAATCCATCCGCAGGCTCCGGCCGGTCCGCCCTGCTCGTGCGCATCTGCTTGCGTTCCTCTTGCTCGGACAAGAACATCCCCTGACCATGTCCGGCGCGGTGGTGCCCGTCCTCGGTCGCCGAGATGTGGAAATACTCGAGGATGAAAACGCGCAGCGAGGAGGTTAGCGAACCATGCGGCGGCTTGTGTTCGGCCACATAGCTGCAAACATCGTGCGGCGTGCAGAATTCGCGGCGGCAAATCTCGGCCAGTGCGTTCCACATCTGCGGTTCGAGCCGAAGGCTCGTCCGGCGTCCCTTGACGCTCACATTGCGCATCACGAGCGCGCTGTGTCCGTCCGCGCAGGGACCTTCGTTCGAGGAATTGAAACGGCTAAGAAAGGCAGAAGCCATGCGAGCCATCCGTGCATGCGATGCCGAGCCAGATATTCAACCTTCGGATGATCACTATAAACCATGGATTGTTAATATCCGGTTTGCATCTGCATATGTGCGTAATATTTGGAAATTGTTGGCGTTTTATTCGCGAGCCATGGGCCAAGTCCCGACCAGGCACCTGCTCATGCCGGTGAGCCGTAGACGATGTCGGGGTTGACAAACATACAAGTATACATATATTTGTATAGATGGATGAGGAGCCGAATCTGGTCAGGTGGGTAGGATCGTCCCGCAAGGATGTGCGGGCGTTTCCGCCGCCGGTGCGGCGCGATATCGGCCAGGCCCTCTTTGCCGCGCAGTGCGGCGAGGAGCATCCGACCGTTAAAGCGCTGAAAGGTTTTGCGGGCCGCTCAGTCCTTGAGATCGTCGCGACCGGCGAGGCGGGCACATATCGGGCCGTCTATACAGTCCGGTTCCGGGACGCGATCTATGTGCTGCACGCGTTTCAGAAGAAATCGAAGACGGGCATCGCAACGGCCAGGAAAGACATGGAGCTGATTCACCAGCGGCCGGCGGCCGCCGAACAGGACTACAGGGAAAGGCAGAACTGACATGAAGAAGAAAAAAGCCGGAATTTTGGTAAGGGACGGAACGGGCAATGTTTTCGCCGATCTTGGTTTCGGCAACCCGGAGCGCGAGCGGCTCAAGGCCCGCCTCACGCTCCAAATCTACCGGCTCATCAAGAAGCGCGATCTCACCCAGACCGAGGCCGGAGAACTGCTCGGTATCAAGCAACCGCATGTCTCTAGCCTCATGCGCGGTCAGTCCGGACCTTTCTCCGTCGAGCGCCTGATGGACTTTCTGACCGCCCTCGGCCAGGATGTAGAAATTACCGTGAAACCCACGCGCAAGCACCACGGGGAGCTTTCGGTAGTCCTTGCGTGAGCGCCGACCGGCGGCCATGGCGCCGATCCGCATGACGCGCCCGTACCGCCGTCAGCCGGTAAATTCACTTTGGAAGTTTCATGGTATCGTGGGTTTCGGCAGTGCCACATGTACGAGTTGCCCATCATTTCTCCGGGTCACCGACGGAGGTCGATCCCACTTCCTAGGAAGTAGCTTCATACTATCGATGATATGAGTTGAGGGCCGGTGTCGTGGGGGAGTATTCTTTCGATAGCATGCCAAGAAACAGAGCGCCAACAAAAGCCACCGGTGGCGGGGGCTTTACTTTTGCCGACAAGGTCGCTGCGGGATTCCTCGCGCAACTGCTTAAACGGACGTTTCCCATTGAGCCCGATTTCGGGCCTATTGCCGAGCTGCATTTCGAGGCGCGCGATTGTGGACACATTCTTGATGACCTGCTGCTGGTCTTGAAGCGCGGAATCCAAGAAACACGGTGCGCGATCTCGGTGAAGAGCAACCGGCAACTCTCCAAGGCTGGCTTTAATGACGGGTTTGTTGGGGACGCCTGGGAGCAATGGGACGGCGCGGGTGGCTCAAGCTTCAACCGAGAAACAGACCTTCTCGGCCTGATCGTCGGGGTGATTGACAGCCCTACCTTAGAGGAATGGCGCGGCTTACAGAAACAAGATTTCGCCACGACCCCGGAGCGTATGGTCCAAAGACTCGCTGATGACTCTCAACAATCGTCTGCGACGCAGCGGGCGATTTTTCAGAGCCTCCGCAAGGACCGGAACGGCGTAACTCCTGATTCGCTCGAAACCGCGCGTCTCGCTTCCAGAATTCGCGTATTACCGTTCTTGGAAGGTGAGGAAGGCGACTGCATAAATCGGTGCACAGAAATAGTCCTCGATGGCAGCCTGGATGAAGGTGCAAAGCTGTGGAGCCGCCTGCTTCAGCTCGCCGCCGAGAACAGGGAAACCGGGGGATATTTTGACCTTCCAAAACTTGTGCGCGTGCTACGTCCCGACTTTGAGCTGCGGGACTATCCCGATTTTGAGGCCGACTGGAAGCGCATTGAAGCGGTTTCGGCTGAGATCGTGAAGGGCGTCCGCAGCGTCATGGGCAAGGACATCCAGTTGGCACGCACAGATGAAATGAATGCGATTTCGACGGAAGTTTCTGGCCACAACATTGTGGTGATCGCCGGAGAATCAGGAAGCGGAAAATCTGCGGCCGTATCCCGGCTCGTTGCAGCTGGCGGGCCGTTTAAGCGCGCCCTATGGCTGAGCGCAGAGCAGCTTTCGAAACCCAGCCAAACCGAGGTCGCTCATGCATTCAACCTGCGTCACATTATTCCCGAGCTGATCGATAATTCGACCCTTCGGGGCTGCGTGCTCGTAGTTGATGGCTTTGAAAGATTTGAAGGTGACGCGCGCCGGCGTGCTTTGGAGTTGATTAGGGCCGTAAGAGACGAGAGTTTCATCGGATGGAAGCTGCTCGTCACTTGCCAGCCGCAATCCTGGGAATCCACCCAGGACGCGCTGATAGAAGCGGGTATCACTGAAATTCATAAAGTGGATTTCGGAAAGCCGACGGCGCAAGAGATCTACGATGCGATTCCGCATCTGCCGGAGGTTCGCGCTCTGCTGATGCGAGACCATCTGCAACCTATCCTGCGAAACTTGGTCATGCTGGATTGGGTACTAAGGGCGGAAATAGCCAAGCGCCTTTCGGATACGTCCCAAGCATGGATTGGAGAAACCGAACTTATCAATTGGATCTGGGAACGGTGGATAGGTGACAGCGCGATGCGCATCGCGCGTGATTCGCTGCTACGAAACTTGGGACTGCGCGAGGGCGAGAAGCTGAGCGGTGCTGTGCATGTCGATACCATCGAGAAAGACCAATTGCCACTCCTCGGGACCCTCGCGCACGAAGGATTGATACGTGAGACCCTCCCGTCGATCCAGTTTCCGCACGATTTGATGGGCGACTGGGCAAGGTTTCGCGTCCTGGTGTTTGCCGGAAATGAGGCAGTCCATAAGATCAAGGCCGTGGCGCATATCCCGCGCTGGGGCCGGGCTATCCGCCTATATGCTCAATCGCTGGCTGAACACGGAGACGGGCTGGCGGGGTGGAAATCCGTCACCGCGCAACTGGAAGGTGACGACGCAGGGACACAGTTGGCAAACGATATTTTCTTGGATGGGCTGCTATTCGCGACAAATTCGGAACCGCTGCTGGAACAAGTTTGGCCGCATCTGATAGTCGAAAAGGGGATGATCCTCCGGCGATTGCTAAGGCGGCTGCAACACGCAGCCTCAATACCTGATGTGCGATTGCGCGGCTTACTTGGCCCGGAATATACAGAGCAATCAGAGGTGTGGTTTCGCATTCCACATCCGCTTTACTGGTATCCAGCCCTCTGTGTCTTAAGTCGGCATTCCAAAGATGTGGCCGAGCACGCGCTCCTTCTGGCCGCTGAGGTGTGCGCACTCTGGCTTCGGACAATGCCGGATGGCATGCCTGGCAGGCGGGAAGCCGGTCTCATTGCATTAGAACTTGCGAAAGAAACACAGGCGCTGATCGCTGAAGAAATGCATTTCGGTGACAAGGACCAGGTAGTTTATGAAGCCTTGTTATCCGCTGGGAGAGAATTCCCGGAGGAGGTCACGCAGATAGCATTGGAACTATGCGCCAGGCGTGACGAGCCACAGCATGCGATTCAGCGAGCGATCGAGGCCGAAGAACGGCAGGCCAAACTGCGCGAAGAATGGCGCAAAAAGCACCCCGAGGAAAAGAGAAGCAAGCGCAATCCTCCGCTTACCATGTTGTCATATCCGAGAGGACCGATACGAGCACCGGCTGCGGATGGTCCGCTACGGGCCGTATCGGATGGATTCCGCTCTGCGATCCTGGATACGCCTGCGCTGAATGCGCTCTTTGCTGCGCGTCCGGAAGTGGCCAAGGAGGTCTTGCTTGCCGTCTGCATTGACGAGCCGAAGCCCACAGACCCTTACAACGACAGTTTCCGTTTGCTGGAGAGGTACGGCCTGGCTGATTGGCGGCGCGGATACCCTGCATTCTACTGGAAGGGGCCATTCCTTAGATTTTTGCAGGATGCGCCGGAGCACGGGCTGGATGCAATCGTTCGGTTGGTGAATTACGCAACGAACCGATGGCTCGAGGATGGACCAGGCCAGAACCTGACTGCGGAGGAATGCCGGAAGTACGGGCTTGAATTCGAGTTCGACGGCAAGACGACATGCTGGCTGGGGGACGGGAACGTGTTCGGCTGGCATCGCTCTCTTTCTATGAATGGCGCTGCTGCCGAATGTGCGCTGATGGCGCTGGAAAAATGGCTTTACGACGAGACCGAAAACGGTCGAAACATTTCTCGATGGGTGCAATACATTTACGCGCACGCGGAATCCTTAGCCTTCGCCGGCGTGCTGGTCTCGGTAGGGTTGAAGTGTCCCGCCCTTTTTGCAGGAGAACTTCAGCCTCTTCTCGGGAACTTCCACATTTACGAATGCCAACTGAGTTGGTCCTTGAACGAACTGCATGAGGCTTGGAGAATAAGCTTGGCAGGACAGGGCCAGCCGACCATAAAGCTAGCCGCAGAATGGCACAGGATGGCGCATCGGCGCTTGGCTCTGCGGGATGTTGCACCATGGCTGATGCTCCAGGATCGAGGCACGCAAGAGTATCTGTCCGCACGCAGGAGCGAATGGTCAAAGCGCCTGGAAAAGGCCGGTCGAGACCGCGATGCCCTGGAATTATTTCTGGCGAGATTCGATCCGGAAAGCTACATACAGACGCCACAGCCGGATGGAAAAGTCTTAGTCGAGATGCGCGTACCGGCTCATCTGCAAACAAAGATAAAGGATGCCCAGGAAGAGGGGCAACTGAAGATGCTCTCTTTGACGCTCGCATCGTGCGCGCGCCAGTACCTTTCTGGCGAGAACACGTTGCAACCTCAAGAAGTCTCCGCATTTGCCGCTCAGGTTAAACGCCTGGCGAATTGGCAAGCCTCCGGTGAAGATCGGCATCAGGCGCAGTATCGGATCAACTCCCTTGCCGGTGGACTCGCCGTTCTCGTCGTGCAGCATCGCGGTTGGCTGTCGCAGGACCCTAATCTAGAAGAGTGGTGCATGCGCACCCTGCGCGAGTTGAAACCAGCAGAGGATTCCGAATACGACACGCCCGTGTCAGCCTTGGATTCCACCGCCGAGTCGTTCCTGGGTGAGGCGGGCGTGGCGCTGTTGCTGGAAAGCGACGAAGAGTCGGTCCTGCGGATGGCATTCGAAGGCGTCACTGGCTTTTATTACGGGTCCACCCTGCAAACGATGTGGCGCGCCTATTTGCTGCGCGAGCAACTTGGGGAGAAATTCGGAGAGTTGGCAAACATAGTGGTCTTCTGGTCCGCACTTCGCCGTGCCGCGACGCGCGAATCCGGATACCAAGCAAATCGTACGCTGCTTGCCAAGTATAAGGAGACTCTGTTTCGCAGGTACGTAGCGGGCAAGCTCAGTGGGCCCCTCGTTCCGTTGCGCACGGCGGAAACACTAGGGCGGAGGCTAGAAGAGAGAATCTCCCGCAGATCAATGTCGAACGGCGAGAGGCGCGTGAGCGAGGCGCAGCGAAAGGCGATGCGCCAGCGAAGAGATGATCGCAAGTTGCACCGAGAGATTCCGGACATAGATTTTGAGGTCATTCGTAAGGGATTCGGATTCCTGGCCGCGATGGTGCGCGAACCTCTTTCCCGCGAGGAGCCGACGTTGCGGCACTATATCCGTGAGCTGTACGACATGGAGATGCGCACGCTACCGCGCCCGGAGCCGGGCGAAGACAATTACGAGATAGAAGGAACAGCCTACGAATTCGACGTTTGGGTGATGGCGCGTGTTGCGGAATTCATCGTTCACGCGAATTCTGTCGACATCGCGCGGACCTTCTATCGCCCCATTCTTGAATTGGGACCAGCCGCCCGCTACTGGGTGGAAGATTTCCTGCAATCATGGGTCTGCGTCGGGCTGGAGATGAGCGCCGACCTTGGAACATTCTCCAAAATCTGGAACGACATGGTTCGGTACGCGATGACTCTCCCGGCTTGGCAGCCAGGCGAGGGTAATTACTGGTGCCGTGCGGAATCCCTTGTTGTGGATCTGATGGGTTTGCGTGAAGCTCAGGCATCCGTTCTTGGCAAGGAGAAATACATCGACGTAGTCAGGGCGATGGCACCAGCGTTTGAGGAATGGGCGCGAAAGTGGCTTAAGTACGGATCGGTAGCGGCTTGGTTTGCTCACTTCCTGCCGACCGAATCCGGTCGGGTTATACTTGCGCAGGGGATCAAGCAACTGGCAAGCTTCGTCGGCTCGTTCGAGGAGCGTGACTGGCACCATCACGGACTTGGCGTCTTGCTTACCGAAGCACTCGCGGCGTGTTGGAAATATCTGCGCACCGAAGTCGGGTTGCAGCCTGATTTGCGCAAAGCGTTTCTGAGTATCCTCACTGACCTTTGCGCGCGCCAGATACCGGAAGCCCTGCACCTCAGGACCAAGGTTTCCCAAGTACTCGGCACGTCATAGGACGAATTCCTTATTCACAGAGGGTCACAACTCAAATGGGCTACGCTCTTCAAGTTTTCGTGAGCTCAACATGTTACGAGTTGCGGGATCTCCGTGCCGCGATCAAGGCATGGCTTACACAGCTTGGGCTTACGCCAATGATGAGCGACGAAGGAGGATTTCCTCACGTCGTCGGCATGCCTCCCTACGCGACATGCTTACGTGCATTGGAAGACTGTCCCCTCGTCATCGGTGTCATCGACCGACGCTACGGTAAGTCCTTCGACGACTGGGGACCCTACCCACAGTTTCGCGGATGTTCACCAACGCACGCCGAGCTTCGGCATGCGCTGGACCTTGGCAAGCATGTCCTCGTCTACATACACGATGACTTGTGGAACTTTTATGAGGTTTGGCGCAAGAATCCTGACGCGTTCAAGAACGCCGCGCCGCATGACTTGGAAGAAGCCACTCTTCAAATGCTCCATGAGCTTAAGCTGCGCAGCCCCAGCCCCTGGCTGGAGCACTTTGCGGATGTGGCAGAGCTTCAGCGATCCCTAAACCGCGAGTTCGTCAATCAACTTTACGTGCATCTTCGCGACCGCGAAAAGCAAACGGCAGACATGGCCGAGTATCTTCTCAAAAGAATCGTTGAGGCTGCGCCTGAAGTACGTCAGCGGATTGCGGCCGGACTAAACCCCACTCTCGTTATGGACCGAGAATCGCTGCAACAACGGCTCGACATGATCGAAGGCGAGCTCGACAAGACGAAGGGAGCAACGCGGGAAACAATCTCGATCCTCGAACGTGAAAAGAACGATGTGCAGACTCGGTTGAATGCGGTTACGCAGCAACTTGGCCACGCGAGTCTGGCGCTCGCGCGCGCTGCCATGAAGGATGCTTCGTGGCTCGATTTTGTTCGACGGACTATGATGCCTAAACAGCCCGGTCGCGTTCCCTTCCATAACTCTGCTGAAGTGGCGTTACGCGGCTATCACGCGGCTGCGGGTGGCCGACAGATACCGATGCTGCGCGAGGTGACGTGGTCGAAGCTCCCGTATGCGGAGGGAGGCCTCCATCGCGGGTATAAAGCTGGAATTATATTTAAGGGCGGTACGTTTGTGCCGGGCGTTACATGGACGTATCGGCGGCGTGGCGATACCGGCCCACCAACGGGAAACGACGATTATTTTTGGCGTCTCCCGAACATCTACTTCGGCGATTACCTCGAAGTATCGACCGGAGACGATGAGGTCGAAGGGCCTGTTTCGTGGCGGGACTACGAGTTTCAGGTCAAGAACCCCGAGGGGCAAAAGTCGGATTGGGTGCTCTTCACATACCCGTTCGACGACGAATTGCTGGCGAGGGTCCGGGACGATTCTTCTCAGCAAGGAAACGAGTTGCTAGCAGCGGCCAAGGCGGGAGAAGCCATCGAGCCTCTGCGTAAAGCGTACGTTTTTTCGGATCGCATGCTGGGAATTCAACATGCGGACACTCTGCGCGCAAAATCCGTTTGGGAGCGAGCCCGTGATGAGGCGGCGCTAGCGAAACTTCGGTTCCGAGTGAATGACCAGCTTACTGTGACCGCTGGTCCTCATGCGGGAAAGAGCGGCGTCGTTGTCAAATTGCTTTTGAGTCATCTTCATGCCTACGTCATCAAGCCCGCCGCTGGAGAAGAATTCCAGGCTTCAGACGCACAAGTAGATCGCACGGTTGCGGACTAAACGGAATTCTATCGCACCTCGTTGTCTTGAGCGCAAGCCGCCAACGCGGACGGCTGACAATCAGACAACATCGAAAAAAGCCGCTGCGCCTTGCGGCGGAACGCGATAGAATTACGAATGTCGGCGGGTTCAGGCGAGTAGGGCCAGTAGGCGCGAGTTCAACCCTCGCGGCGTGCGTTGGTTTCGGCGTCCTTTTCGCATTGCTCGTGATACTGCGGGTAATGGTTTGGAAGCTACGACAAACTGAGAACAGAAAGGGGAATATGCCTATGACCAACAACAATCGAAAGATGTTCGCTGCCTGCACTCTGGACACAATCCGGGGCGTCGGGATCAGCGCTGCGTCGGCCACCCTACTGGCCTGAACCCGCCACCAGACTCCTCGCGAGCTGTTCTTGCACATGGCACCATCCTTGACACCCCCTCCGCCCCGCCCGCAGTCAATTGCGGAACCAATATGACAGAATCTCGCATCTGGTGTAAAAATAGGCGCTGCTACGTTTAGGTGTATGATATGACCGGTTTCGTGTTTACAAGCGCAGGCTTAACTCCGTGACTCTCAACGAGGCCCAAACCCGTGCCCTGCAAATCGACCCGCAGTTACGGGCTGCCGACTGGAAACTCAACGACCGCACCCAGGTCCGACTGGAAGTTCCGGTTGACGGCTACGATGCGGAGCCATGGAACGGCGTGACCGACTATTGCCTGTACGACGCAAGCGGCAACGTGCTCGCCGTCGTCGAAGCCAAGCGATGCTCCCGCAACGCGCGCGAGGCCGACGAACAACTCCGGCACTACGTCGCCGAGATCGCCAAGAACCAGCCCTTTGCCCCCTTCGGATTCATGGCTAACGGGCATGACATCTGGTTTTGGGAGGTCGGCCTCGCTAATCCGCGCCTCGTCGCCGGGTTCTTCGCGCCCGCCGACCTGGAACGGCTGAAGTTCCTGCGCCAGAACCGGCGACCGCTCGAAGCGACCTCGATCAACAGCTCCATCGTCGACCGCTCCTACCAGCACGAGGCCATTCGCCGCATCGCCGAGGCCTTCGCCGCCAACAAGCGCCGCGCGCTCCTCGTCATGGCCACCGGCACGGGCAAGACGCGCGTAGCCATGGCCTTGCTCGACGTCTTTCTCCGCGCCAATCAGGCGCAGAACGTTCTCTTCCTCGCGGACCGTGACGCCCTCGTCGATCAGACCCTGACGGATGGCTTCAAAGCCCACTTGCCGTACGAGCCGCGCGACCGGATCTACACGCATCAGATCGACAAAACCAAACGCCTCTTCGTCGCCACCGAGCAAACGATGGCGCTCTGCTACGCCAAGTTCAACCCAGGTTTCTTCGACCTCATCATGTTCGATGAAGCCCACCGCTCGCTCTTCAAGCGGTTTACCGAAGTCATCGAATACTTCGATGCCCGCATGATCGGCCTGACTGCTACCCCCGCCAACTTCATCGACCGTGACACCTTCCGGCTCTTCGGGTGCGATGCCAATGTTCCGACCTTCCTGTATGACTACCCACAGGCCGTGAAGGAGGGCTTCCTCGTCGATTTCAGCCTGTACCAGGCGCACACCAGTTTCCAGCGCAAAGGCATCAAGGGCGTGGACCTCAGCGAGGAGGACCGAAACGCTCTCGCCGAGCAGGGCATCGACCCCGACAGCCTCGACTATGCGGGCACGGACATCGAAGTTGAGGTCAGCAACAAAGACACCCTCCGCAAGCAATGGGAGGAAGTCATGGAGACGTGCCTCAAGGATCAGTCCGGCCAGTTGCCCGGCAAAACGATCATCTTCGCGATGACCAAGAAGCATGCCCACCGCATCGCCGAAGTCTTCGAGGAGATGTACCCGCAGCATGTGGGCGTCGCTCAGGTCGTCACCTCCACGACCGAGCGGGTGCGCGATGGCAGCTACGGCGACGGCCTCATTACCAAGTTCAAGAAGAACAACCTGCCGCGCATCGCCATCTCCGTGGACATGCTCGACACCGGCATCGACGTCCCGGAAGTCGTAAATCTCGTGTTCATGAAGCCGGTGCAGTCACGCATCAAGCTCTGGCAGATGATCGGACGCGGTACGCGTAATCAGCAGGCCTGCAAATACCTGGACCGCCTGCCGGACGGGAAAAAGACCGAGTTCAAGATCATCGACTTCTGGCAGAATGACTTCAACAAGAAGGCCGACGACAAGCCGCCCATCGACATGCCGGTGCTCGTGTCGGTGTTCAACACGCGACTCAAGATCCTCGAACGTCACCTTCCCGACCATACCGCCGAGGCCTTCCGCCAGGCGATCACGGACCTTCGCGCCATGATGGCCCGCGTCCCGCGCGATTCCTTTCCGGTGAAGAAGGTATGGCTGCAAGTGGCTCCGGCGTGGGAAGACGACTTTTGGACCCTTATCACGCCGGCAAAACTGGATTTCCTCCGTCTCCACGTTGCGCCGCTTCTCCGCTTCGCCGCCGATGTGGACGTGGCCGCCGAAACCTTCACCCACAAGGTGGAGCGGCTGAAGCTTCAGATCCTCGTGGCCACGCCGTCGCCGCAGTTGCTCCAGTCGATTGCGGAAGACGTGAGCCTCCTCCCCGACATCGCGGAGCGCGTCCGCTCCTCGCCCAGCGCCGCACTCGCTCTCTCCGCTGACCTCGCGACCGCCACGCCGGCGCAACTCACGCAGATCATCCGTGACCTTGCGCCGCAAATGAGGAACCGTCGCGACCGCCCCAGCGCCTTCTTGAACATCGACCTGCCTGACTTCATCGCGACCCACGGCTACATCTCGGTCGGCGAGGGCGGGCACCAGGTCCTCATTGAAGAATACAAACGCCGCGTGGATGCCCGCGTGCTCGAAATTGTCGAAAGGCACCCCGCGCTCGCCGCGCTCCGCGCGGGCCGAGAGGTGACAGACGATCAACTTATCGACCTGGAGCGCACGCTCCACCGCGAACTCGGCCGCGCCGACATCCAACTCTCCAGCCGAAATATCCGGATCGCCTATGGCTTACGCGTGGATAACTTCCTCGCCTTCCTCCGCCACCTGCTTGCCCTCGATGCCATCCCCGATTACGCTCAGGTGGTGCGGCGCGGGTTCGAGCAGCACATTCAGGCTTACAACTACAACGCCGAGCAGATACGCTTTCTTCGATCCGTTCAGGAGGTCTTCCTTGCAAAGCGTACGCTGGTCGAGGCTGACCTCTACGACCCCCCGTTGACCAACTTTGGCCGTAACGCGGTCGAACGCTTCTTCACCCCGCAGCAAATCGGCGACCTTCTCCACCTCACCCAATCTCTGGCGGCCTAAACTATGCTCACTGACACCACGCTCCGCTCCACCGTCGAGGCTCTCTGGGACAAGCTCTGGTCCGGCGGGCTGGCCAATCCCCTCGACGCCATCGAGCAACTATCCTTCCTGCTCTTCCTCAAACGCTTGGACGAGAGCGAGCAGGACGCCGAGCGCGCCGCCAAGCTTCGCGGCAAGAAGTTCGCGCCCATTTTTCCGAGTCCCGATCTCCGCTGGTCTCACTGGACGCAACTTCCCGCCGACACGGCGCTCAAGCAAGTAAAGGAGGCCGTCTTTCCCTTCATCAAGACGCTCGGCGGCGCTGGCGGCTCCTTCGCGGCCCAGATGGAAAACGCCGAGTTCAAGATCAACAAACCTAGCCTGCTCATCGAGGCCTGCAAGGCCATCGACGCCATGCAGATCTCGGCGCAGAATCAGGACGTGCAGGGTGACCTCTACGAATACCTGCTCAGCAAGCTCAACACCGCTGGCCAGAACGGCCAGTTCCGCACGCCGCGCCACATCATCCGCATGATTGTCAACATGCGCGATCCGCGCCCCGGCGAACGCATCTGCGATCCTGCCGCCGGAACCTGCGGCTTCCTCGTCAACGCTTGGCAGCACCTCCTCGAAACCCACACCGACCCGCGCGACATCACCTTCGACGAGGAGGGCTACCCCCACGGCCTGACGGGCAGCAAACTCACCAAGGAAGAATACGAGTTCGGTCAGACCAAGGCCCTGACCGGCTTCGACTCCGACTCGGGCATGACCATGCTTCGCATCGGCAGCATGAACCTCATGCTGCACGGCATCGCCGCGCCCAACTTCCGTTACACCGATACGCTTTCCAAGGCGTTCAACGAAGAGCGGGCCTACGACGTCGTTCTCGCCAATCCGCCCTTCAAGGGCGCAATCGACGCGGCGGATGTCAACCCCACGCTGCCGGTCAAGTGCAAGAAGACCGAGATCCTCTTCCTCCACCTCTTTTTGCGCTTGCTCGAAAACGGCGGTCGCGCTGCCGTCATCGTTCCCGACGGCGTGCTGTTTGGTTCCTCCAACGCCCACGTTGATATCCGCAAGAAGCTGATCGAGGAAAACCGCCTCGACGGCGTCGTCTCCATGCCCTCGGGCGTTTTCCGACCCTACGCCGGAGTCTCTACCGCCGTCCTCCTGTTCACCAAGGGCGGCACGACGGAGAAAATCTGGTTCTACGACATGGAGCACGATGGCTATTCATTGGACGACAAACGCCAGAAGGTCGCCGAGAATGACATTCCCGACGTGCTGGACTGCTGGAATCACCGGCGAGATGCGAAGTTCCAACAGAAGCGCGCCCAGCGCCTTGCCGACCTGCAAAAGCAGATTGCCCCGCTTAAGTCCGACCGCCTCGAACACCACGCCATCATCCACCGCCTGAGATTTGAGGAGGTCGTCTCTAAGACACCTGACAAGGCCCGCGCCACCCGCGAAAAGGCCGAGGCCGAACTGGCCGAACTCCAATCCCGGATAACGCCGCTGCAAACGGAGATCAACCAACTCACCCGCCAGTTCTGGGTCACAAAGGATCAGGTGAAGGCCAACAAATGTGACCTCTCCGCCAGCTGCTATCGGCAGGTCGAGCGTGATGAAGAGTTCTACGAAACGCCGAGCGCCACACTCCAACGACTGCGGCAACTCGAGACCGTCACGCTAGGAGTGGTTGCGGCAATAGAGGAGATGATGGCCAAATCGTGAAGACACGCACAGTACGCCTCGACACCATTTGTGAGCGCATCGAGTACGGATTCACCGCGAGTGCTGATTTCTCGATAAAGGAGCCACGGCTCCTCCGGATCACCGACATTCAAGAGGGATCAGTTGATTGGAATCATGTGCCTGGCTGCCGGATCACGCCAGAGGAAGAAGCCGATAAGCGCTTATGCGCCGGTGACATCGTTTTTGCCAGAACGGGTGCCACAACCGGGAAATGTTTCCTGATCGAGCACGCGCCCCGTGCTGTATTCGCCTCGTACCTCATTCGTCTGCGGGCCACCGATGAGATTCTCCCACATTATCTGTATGCATTTTTACAGAGTGAAAACTATTGGCATCAAATAAAGGGTGCCGTAAGGGGCGCTGCCCAAGGCGGAGTGAACTCGACAACGCTAAGTTCGCTAGTGGTGCCCTTGCCCGACCTGACCGAGCAGCGGCAGATTGCGGGGCCATTGAAACAGGCGGACCGGTTACGCCGCACCCGCCGCAACGCCCTCGAACTCACCGACACCTTCCTCCCCGCCGCCTTCCTCGAACTGTTCGCTGACCAGAATCCAGCCGTCAACCCATGGCCTGCGGTGCCGCTCGGAGAGCACCTTGAAGCCATTGAAGGAGGGGTGAACTTCAACCCTGTCGGCGAGAATGATCCTGCATCAGATTGGCGCGTGCTCAAGGTGAGCGCCGTCTCGTGGAGCGATTTCCTAGCCGAAGAGAGTAAGCCTATTTCGCCGACCGAGAGCTTTAGCGAGAAGCTCGTTGTGCAACGTGGCGATTTGATCATGAGTCGTGCCAACACCGTCGAACTTGTCGGTGCCGTCGCTCGCGTGCGAACACCGCCGCCCAAAGTGCTACTACCAGACAAACTATGGCGACTGCGCTTTCGCGCCTCATCCCAGCTTCTACCTGACTACCTCCTTTATGCTCTACGAAGCAGAGCGGTACGGCGCGAAATCGAGATCAGAGCCTCTGGCACGAGCGGGTCGATGAAAAACATCTCAAAGGAAGATGTCCGTGAGCTGCGTCTGCCATTACCTCCGCTTCCCCTCCAGCAGAAGTTTGCGGCTCTGGTGGAACGAGTGGAGCGTTTGCGTTCGGTGCAACGGGAGGCGCTGCGCCAGGCCGAGCACCTCTTCGCCTCCCTCCTCCACCGCGCCTTCAGCGCTTGACCGCGTCTCAACTCAAATATCCACGATCCACGTCGCACCATTCGCGGGTGTCTCGGGCAGGCTGTGCAGTTCGAAACCCCACTCCAAATTTTCTGCTGCTTCAGTCAGGTGGAAGCACCTGACCGGGCTCGCGGTTTACGAACGTGAATGTCCCTGCTTTGTGCCGTTTGTTGTAGTTGTCGATGAAGAAGACACTGGCTCTGAACGGTTTGTCGTCAGGAACGGGAGGCGGCGTTATTGTGAACAATGCTCGAAAATCAGTAGGTTGTCGGGGAAGTATCGGAGTCGTCTCCATCTGAATTCGCGACACTGTTCGCCGTCGGAACCTCTGCCAATACCTCAGTTCTCCACGGAGAATCGCGACAGGCCGGTCGTAGGTGCTTGTAACCCAGAAGTCGGTCATGATGCCTGTCGCAGGTTGGTTGCCCCAGCCAGCCTTTGAGCGACGAAGCCGTTGGTGTACAAAGTGCAGGCGTGCTTTGAAAAGACCACCGATCCACTTTTGAGCCCTTGCAAGGTACACGGCCCAGAGATGTCGGAACACCCAGCCAAAGATCAGGACCAGAACGCCGCCAACAATCGTCACGACCCACGGATTCAGACTCGAAGCTATGGTGGTCCCGTTCAAATCCCCGCCTTCGCAAACTCGTCGAGCGAGATTTTGGGCGCAATGTTCATCGTCGTCATCAAATCGAAATCTGTCCCACGATATTCCGCGTCACGCGCCGCCGCCTGCGACTATGAATCTGCACGGTGTGTAGATTCCGATCCCGTCACGGGCTTTTCGGTGTCTGCCCCATCAGCATAGCAAACTCCTCCACCTCCCTATCCACAATGCCCAGTGAGCTAAGTTTCTCATGAATTTCCCGTATGTAGTCCGCGCAAGCGCCGCTCGTCCCTCTAGCCGTTCTAGCCATATCTACACGCTGCGCCATCGGGATGTTTCCAATATATGTAGATTTGGTTCTGTCGTTCACGGCGGTGACTGCGCGGATCTCCTCCCCGTCAGGCAACCGCACTGGGAGATCATCAAGAGTGAAGGACGAACCTTCCCGAACTCTCAGAAAATTCTCTACTGCCGTGCGCTGTTCCTCTGGAAACTCAAACCCAGTGCCCGTGCACTCGGCGTTTTGACAGGGTGCAAGTCCAAGAGTTGGCGCCGGCGCACCCGATGTTCCCCAGTTCGTCACCGACTTCTTGTTGAAGGAGCGGCGGTAACCCATCAACCTCGCGCGATCTACGCGCCTGCCGCCGAACCGCTGCTCCCAACCGTCCCACATGAGCGATCCATAGCCAAAAACCCACATAGGCCAACACACACCCGCCTACTTGGTTTTTCCGAGTAACTCCCGAAGGTAGGCTAAGCCCTCATCATGGCTTTTCTGATGACTACCGATCGCTGTCGTTTGTTCAAAAATTGCAATTGCTTTCTCAGCATATGACCGCCATTCTGGGACGCCTTGCTTTTCCAGACAGTACGCCAGCTCGTAATACGTGAAAGGAAAGTCGGGAAACTGCCGGATAGCATTTCGGCTTTTGTGAAGTGCCGCCGCATCACAAACGGGTCGAAAACGGTTCGTTGATGCTTCATACCACGTGCCGTCCACGACCTGCGAGATCTCGGTCGGCATCGTGATGTCACCCTTGGTATAGACCATGCCATTAAAAGTGAGATTAGCGATATAGGAATACCTCTTCGTTGCCGCTACCTCGTCGTGGAGCTGTTGAATTGTCTTGTCCCTCTCTCCAACCTGACTCTGAGCCGACGCTGCCTTTTGTTCCGCTGCTTCGGCCACGTCCTGGGCTTTCCGAATCTTTTGATTAGCGTCGTCACTCAGTTGTTTTTCGCGCGCATCATACAAAGCTTCTCTTCGGTGATTGTACTGATGACTTATGATCTCGCCGGAAACGGCGAGACCGAAGGCGATGAGGGCTAAAACATTAAATACTTTTGCGTGTTTCTTCCATATGTGGGCCACGACCTCAAACGCTACCAGGAGAACCCAAAAAACTAACGTCACGACTTCGACACCCGAGCTGATGCGCTTAACCGCTTCGAGTGAGTCCCAACCGGGCAAAGTCATCCTCTGCACTCCTTACACAGCCAAACGATCGATAAACCTCACTGCTTCCACTCATCCCGCAATGGATCAAGCGGTATGGAAAGAATCGGCCCACCCCCACGTGTGTTTTTTCGCATGCGCTCTTCTCGGCGAACGGCGAGGGAGAGATATATGAGCGCGGCGCGGGTTAGTTTCAGCAGCCGTAGCGTCTTGGCAGCAAAGTCCTCTTTGGTAAGCGCGTAACCAAGTGTCTGAGTTGATGCGACAGGGCCTTCCTGATGAAGCTGAAGATACTTGTGCTCAAGGTGGTTGCGTATGTCGTTTAGGGCCTCCGCATCTGGTTCGGTGACGAGCTGAAAATCCTCCTCGAACAGATCCTTCGAGAGCCAGAAGAGTCCCCGGAGCGGCCAGTTCTGGTAGGTTGCAAACCGCTGAAGTAAGGGCGGCGCAGACCCTTTCGATTCGTACCAGACACTCCTGAACGACACCTGGCGCGGCTTATGTCCGAGGGAAAAGTAATCGTTCAGGAAGAAGCCGATCTTGTCGAATAGCGAATAGGCGAGCCGAAACGCCGCCCGCATTTTTTCTGTGGCAAGCGAGTAGGCCGGATAATTCAGCGTGTTATAGAGCAGAACGTCGCGGTCGGAAAAATGCAGGCCGCGCGCATGCACCCCGTCATAATACAGGTATCTCGCCGAGACAAATTCCTGCTTCATTTGATTGAAGAATCCGATGATGGCGGGCGGGTTGGCGCTTACGGCAGAGTCCGTAAGCGACGGTAGTGTCAGCACGTCCTGTGCCGCGACCGCCAGAGGCCCTAGATCGTTCAGAGGATTAATGAACAACCGATTTGCAAGGCACCAGATGCGGTAAGCCTTCTCTTCGGCGTTCTTGCCGAGGCTGCGACGATGCGGATCGATGTCAGATCGAATTGCGGCGATATCGACACGCTCGGCTATCTCCCGTCTCTCTTTTTCGAACGCGGACCGGGAGGATTGGTGATCAGCGCTTTCATACAGAGCATCGTCCCTCATGGCCGCCGTGAGCGCATCATCTGCGGCTACTAGCATGAAGCGAGCATGTCTGCCGTCGTATAATGATCGCGCATAACGGCTCAGCCCTATGCCGCGATTGCCGCGTGCCATCGCGAACTTCTCCTTCAAGCGAAGCGCGCGATCCCACATTTCGACGGCCTCGATGAATCTCCCGATTTGGTCAAGCTCGTTCGCAAGATTCGTCAGAATCTGACATTTTCTGAGAACGTGCAGGTGATTGAAGCCCTCATGTCTTATGGCGCGCCGCAATTCCAGTATCTGCGCCTGAGACTCTGGTTGCTCCCAGGCCCAGACGTTCTGGCCGGTTCGTGCGGGCTTTTTGCTCTCCCAAGCATTGGCCCTGAAGTAATGCACCAAGGCCGCCATATCCGGAGCGAGAGCCCGGCTTTGAATCTCATCGAGAAGCGCGAAGGCCCGGTCTGTGCCGATGCCAGATCGCGCATGCAGTGATGCATCGATCAATAATCCTATTTGCTGAAGCGCGTCATCGTCCGGCAACCCGGAGATGTTCACTCCCGCGGTGGGGATGTCTTTGTCGCTCATCTGGTCCATGCTAAATCGAAATCCTCTCAACAGTATTCCGCGTCATTTGCCACCTCAAGCCCCAGATCTGCTTGCCCCTCGGCTTCTCTTGTGGACGCCATCATAATAGTCGCCTTCCCTTAGCCCTAGTTTATCACGTTCGCCATTTATTCGCCCGTCTTCCTCCTTCCCCTTCCGCCCGCCCCAGGGCCTCGATTTTTGGCGAATCATACAGCCGCGCGGCGCTTGTGTTGGGTCAATCGGTCTTCCGCCCATAACGGCAGACAAAATTGCCTGCGGCAGATTTTGTTGCGTTCCGGGTCCCCGCGAATCCCGATGACCCCGCGCCGCCCGGCTGTGTCCTTTTCGCCGTCGAGGCCCCACTGTGGCGGCCTCCGAACGGAAAGGAACAGCTCATGACCGACTCCACCGAAGACAACGCATCCGATATCCCGCGTAGCGGCAGCACGCGGGACCTTCTGCCCCTGGGCATTAAGCGGCATCTGCTCACCAACGGCCGGCTCAACTCCGAACGCATCGCTGAGGACGGCAATACCATAGATTTCCATCCCGTCGTGAAGCTCTTCACGCCGGATGCTGGCTGCACCTGGCTGCTCACCGAAATCGACCCGGAAAATCCAGATATCGCCTTCGGTCTGTGCGACCTCGGCATGGGGTGCCCCGAGATCGGCTCCGTCAGCCTCACCGAAATCGCCGCCCTGCGCGGCAGACTCGGCCTTCCCGTGGAGCGCGATCTCCACTTCGAAGCTGCCAAATCCCTGACGGCCTATGCAGACGAAGCCCGCCTGCTCGGCCGCATTAAAGCGTGAGGTCGGACATGACAACGGAACCGCAGCACACACCCACGCCGTGGGCGGCAACTTATCGGAAAAAGGTGGACGAGTGGTGGATCGGCGCCAAAAACACCGATCCCGCTTTGAAGCTTCCCATCTCGCAAATGACCTGCGCCATCAAGGCCATGTCCGGCAATTCACCGCAAGAAGCCGCCGCCAACGCCGCTTTTATCGTCCGCGCCTGCAACGCGCACGCTGCCTTGGTGCAGGCGATCGAAAATATCGTCGACTTCTTCGACAGGTACGTCACCACGCTGCCTGACAGGAAAGGCAAAGAAATGCTGCACATTGATTTTAGACTCGACGATGCCCGCGCCGCCCTCGACCTCGCACAAGCAAAGGGAGAATGACCATGCCCAAGAAAATCACCAGGACCAGCAACAACACGAATTGTCTGGAAGGCGTCAAGTGTCCGAAATGCGGACAAGAGGACCTTTTCAAAATCGCGGCGCGCGTGATCGTTGAAGTTTCAGACGATGGAACAGAGGACCAGGGCGGCGATTACGAATGGGATCAAGCCGCGTTTTGCCAATGCTGCGAATGCGACCATGCTGGCCAGCTTGCCGATTTCACGATTGAAAACTGGAATAAGAAAAAACCCAAGAAAAAAGCCGAGCAAGCCCCGGACCTGGAAAGGCTGCACGGGGCCTTGATGAAATCGCATGATTTGTTTTACGAGGCGCAGGCGGGAGATAGCGGCGATAGGGAACACGATGCGGCAATGGATTTACATTCTGCTGTTGACAATTTCAACGCCGCATATGTGATCTTGCTCGACGCTGCGAAAGACGCGCAATCCCAGATGCTGCAAGCTTCGAGCCTGTTCGATGAAGATAAAGACTATCAAGAGGCCCTTCAAAATCTAACCGAGGCTCTGGGATACTGACCCCGGACCCGTAAACGCGGTGCGCCCGAACCCGAGCCCCGGAGTCTGCGACCATCGTCGCCGATGTTGCGCGCTTGGACTGAACGCGTCGCTGAATTCCCGCGAACTGTCCCTTAATCTCTGGCCCGAGTGACTGTTATCGCGTTCTTCTTGTGCCGCGACTCGACGAGTTCCTTCCACGCAGCAAGCAGTCCCTTGAGGTTTTTGATCGCGACGGTGCGCTGGAATTGGCTGCCGAACGTAGCATCGATCCGTACGGAATAGGAAAGTCCGTTTTCAGTACTGATCGCGCCCGAAGTTTTCTTTTTCTGCATGCGTTCCATTCTCGTGCGATTCGAACAGACATGCCACCGTTGATCCACGATCCGCTGCAAGCCCGATTCGCCCGATCTTCCACTTTCCCCTCCGCCCGCCCCAGGGCCTCGAACTGTAGCGAGGCTTATATCCGCGGCGCCGCTTTTGCTGGGGCGATCGGTCTTCCACCTATAACGGCAGACAAAATTGCCTCCTGTAATTTTGTTGCGTTCCAGCCCGTGTATCGAAACTTGTGTCTTTCCCCGATGCCAAAGACCATCAAGAAAAGTTTTAGCTGTTCTAAAAATTGCCAATTGGACGCCGTGCCCGGCTTGGGTGGTAAACTTAGGAATGGGGTGTGCGCAGAGCCATCCCGGAAAGAAGGTAGCAAAAATGAGTGATGAGCGACTATTCGTGGAACGGCGTCCTGAAGGGGATTACGCCGTCAGGAGAGGCAAGGCTACGAGAGCCAGCGCTGTTTTGCCGACGCAAGCAGAAGCTATCGACAGGGCAAGAGAGATGAGCCCAGGTAACCCGCCTCTGGTGGAGCGCGTCCGCTACACCTCGGAGGGGAAACCAGATCAATGGCGTAAACCATAACCCGGCCTTTTGCAAACATCAGCGCGGCGCTTTTCTGGTGTACGCTTTCACTTTGGCCCCGCTCTTTTTCGTGTGCTTCGAAACCGCCTGTTTCTTGGCCTCTTTTTTCGTAGCTCTACCTATGGCGGCACCGGCCAGAGCCGCCAACAGCGGAATTGGCATACCAACACCCCCGTTTCGCCCGGATCATATCACAGCATTCCCGCCACGCCCTTGAATCAATTATAGTTTCAAGCGCTCTGAAACTATATAATGCAGCGCAAAGTTCCTGGATAATGCGAACTTCGTGTGATATGATATAGCGCATGAGGAGCGAAACAGACCCATTACCCGCCTCCCGGGCGCGGCTTTCCGCCGTTCTCCGTGCCACGAAGGAAGTAGTATCGGTTGACATTGCGGCAGGAACTCTCGGCATTGACCGGCGAGCCGCCGCCAAGCTTCTCTCCCGCTGGAGAGAGCAGGGCTGGCTGCGAAGGATAGGGCACGGTCTCTACGTTCCCGTGCCATTGGATCTAGCCGGCAGCGAACAGGTTATTGCAGATCCCTGGGTGCTCGTCCCGACACTCTTCGGCGAAAGCTACATCGGCGGCTGGACAGCCGCCCACCATTGGGAACTCACCGAGCAGATCTTCAACGAAACCCTGGTCTTTACGACCCGTCGTGTCATTGAGAAGCGCATAACAGCGCAAGGCGTAGCTTTTCGGCTCCATAGCATAAAAGCCAAACGTCTGTTTGGACTCAAAACCATGTGGCGCGGCTCAACAAAGGTATCGATATCGGACCCGGCGCGTACGCTTGTCGACATGATCGCCGTGCCAGAGGTCGGCGGCGGCATCGATCACGTGGCTGATTGCGTGTCCACATATCTTCATGGCAAGTCGGCTGACCGAGACCTGTTAATCCGCTACGCAGAGCAATTCGACAATGGTGTCATCTTCAAGCGCCTCGGCTTTCTAGCTGACACCCGCCTGCGCGACAAAGCCGTCGCGAACGAGTGCCGCTCCCGACTGACTCACGGTTATGCCCGGCTCGATCCAGCGCTCTCTTCCCGGAAACTCGTTACTGCCTGGCGGCTCTGGGTGCCAGAGCGGTGGAAAGACACTGCAGCATGATAGACCGCCGCGAAATACTTGAAGCCGCATCTTCGTTTTCGCTCTTGCCTAGCGTTGTTGAGAAGGATTATGTCCTCGGCTGGGTGCTCGCCGGCATCAACGCGCATGAGGAGATCGCGGAAAGCTGGGCCTTTAAGGGAGGCACGTGTCTCAAGAAGTGCTACTTCGAGACCTATCGGTTTTCGGAGGACCTCGACTTCACTCTGCGCGATGAGAGCCATCTTGATGAGGACTTCCTGCAGCCCGTGTTCGAAGAAGTCGTCGGCTGGATCACGGAACAGTCTGGCTTGAACATCCCCGTCGACCAACTCGAATTCGACATCTACGAAAACCCACGCGGACGTATGAACTGCCAGGGTAAGATCGCGTATCGCGGCCCGGTCTCCCCGACGTCAGGCGGTTGGCCAAAGATCAAGCTTGACCTGACGGCAGATGAGAGGCTAGTGCTTCCCTCTGTCCGCCGCGAGGTGTTTCATCCTTACACCGACCGCCCCGAAGGAGGGATTTGGGCCAATTGTTACGCGTACGAGGAGGCCTTCGGGGAAAAGCTCCGTACACTCGGCGAACGCACGCGGCCCCGTGACCTTTACGACGTGGTGAACCTCTACCGGCACACGGACAGCCGTCCAATAGCTGCTGTGCTCCGCGACGTGCTCCGGCAGAAGTGCGAATACAAGGCAATCCCAATTCCAACGCTCGATGCCCTGGTGCCTCATCGTCAATCCCTTGAGGCTATGTGGTCGGACATGCTGGCGCACCAGCTCCCCGTCCTTCCTCCGCTTAACGACTTTTGGGACGCTCTACCTGAAATCTTCACTTGGATCACAAGCGGCGCGGAAGTCCCGCAGCGCGCGCTTATCCAGCACGGTGCCGGCGAAATCGCCGTCCGGACCCGCGTGCTTCCGATGGGCGTCCCCATCCGCTCCCGCTCGACGCTGGAAATCGTCCGTTTCGCCGCAGCGAACCATTTGTGTGTCGATCTTACCTATGATGGCGGCGTGCGCCGCATTGAGCCCTATTCGCTGCGCCAGACTGCTGATGGCAATTTCGTACTGCACGCCATCCGCAGCGATTCAGGCGAACACCGCTCTTATCGCGTTGATCGGATGCAGAGTGCGACCGTCACTTCGCAACCCTTCAATCCGCGTTACGCTGTCGAATTGACTTCGACCGGGCCATTGTCCGTCGCGCCATCCACGGCCATGCCTCGAATCGCAAGCACGCGCCGTGCGCCGCGCACAAGGCGGCAAGGACCGACCTACATCTACCGATGCAGTGTCTGCCGAAAGACGTTCAACAGACGAACGATGGACGGTTCACTAAACCCTCATAAAAACCCTCGAGGTTATCCATGCCCTGGGCGTGTCGGCGTGTATGTCCGCACGAAGTATTAAGTGGAGGGCTGCTACTCGAGACGGCTCCGCGCCGACAACTCCTAAAGCGTCTGTCGGCCAAACCGCATCGCAGTGATTGAGAGAACCGCCGCGCGCGGCTCCAACAGCTTCTCCCCTCTGACCACTTCATCGCTGCATACAATTGTGCTTCCGCCGACATGCGCATCTTCGGCAATCACGACGAGGTCGCAGATTTGCGCATCGCCATCAACCCGTCCCAGAATCCAAGCTTCGCCTCGGACTCGCGCATTGTCGCGTACCCCGGCCCCAGGACCGTAGACTTGCGCCACGTCATGCACCCAGCAATCGCCTGAATGGCACAGGTGCGCCTCAGATTCGATATATCCCCCCAGTTCTCCCCGTCGAATATCGCCGAAATCCCTGAGCGCCCGGATTCGATATACGGTTCGATCTCCCGCACTCAAGCGATCGCCACTCAGTAATTCGTATTTTTTCTCCATGGGCGGCCATCCTATCTTCCGAGACCGCACATCATGGCGGGCCGTCCCGTGGCCAAGCCGCTCGGACGCCACGCCTGGCCGTCTGCGGCCCGAGCCCCGATTCCCTGACTGCCACGCCGCCGCGAAACTAATCTGACGCTCACCTCCACCACTGCCATTGCATCGAGATCACCCAGCACACACCGAATAACAAACACGTCCACTATGAACCTCCACAACAGTTTCAGAACCACAACGACTATTCAACCTATGGCGGACATCTTAAAAAATAGTTAGCAACTCAAAATAAATCTTCGTGACATATCAGGGTATTCGGCTCACCGGAGCCTCATTTTTGATCGCGTGCCGCGACTTTCGTGCCCGCGCTCAACGCGACGATGCCGGTAGGTCGCGAGATGCGATGCGCACCAGCAAAAAATCCGCCGGACATGCTGATCGCATACCCGCGCAACCGCTCCTCTAACAATTCCTGAACTTCTTCGCTTCATAATCGACATGTCCGGAGCATTGGCGCTCCCTGCTCTCGCTCCGCCCGCTCCGGACAATCGAGCGCACGAGACGGACGCGACAGCATGGCGTTAAGATTCCAAGGAAACGGGCAGTCCCGCAAACCGGCGCGGGATTACTCCCAGCTTGGCCTCTTCACGGATCTTCCGGGAGAGGCGGTCATTGAGATGGCTTCGGAGACGCAGACGGAGGAAATAGATGGACGACATGAACCGATTGGGCGACCTGATTCTGAAACATTGGACAACCCACCGGCCGGAATTGATGGAGGAACTGACGCGGACGAACCAATTGGAGCCCGTTCTCCGCCAGGCGCAGGAACAGACGGGCGATCTTCTTTACAATCTGACGGTGGTTCAGAAGATGGAGTATCAGGCGGCCTGGGAACTGGCGACGCGGGAATGGGCGTTCCTTCCGGGCGAGGACCACCCGGAGCGGCCCCCCCTGAACCGGTCATCGTCCGGCAACCCGACCCCGAGCCAGACCCCGTCCCATCCCGCGATTTCCGAATAACGGATGCCGACCGGATCGGCGAAGGCAGCCTCCGCGAGAAGGTCTTCGACAATATCGAAGCTATCCGCGCGCTGAAGTGCATCGAAGCCGAAAGCCGAGCCCCGACCATAGCTGAAAAATCCCTGCTCGTGAAATACACCGGCTGGGGTGCCATGGCAAATGCCTTCCGCCCCTACCCCCCGCCCGAATGGGTGGACACGGCCGCCGAACTCCGCGAATTGCTGACTGAGCCCGAGTATCAATCCGCCCGCGCTTCGACTCCCAACGCCCACTACACCTCGCCCGCCGTTATTAAGAGTATATGGCAAGCCATGCAACGCTTTGGGCTTCAGCCGGGCGCGCAGATCCTTGAACCATCCATGGGAGTCGGGCATTTCTTGGGCCTCATGCCCGACGAGCTTCTTCCCGGCAGCCGCCGAACCGGCGTCGAACTCGACGGCATCACCGCCCGGATAGCAAAATGCCTGTACCCGGATTCGACCGTGTTCGCCAAGGGATTCGAAGATACGCCGCTTCCCGATAACTTCTTTGACGCCGCGATCGGCAATATCCCATTTGGCAATTACGGGGTCTTCGATCCCGCCTATCGCAGCACGCCTGTCCTGACGCGCGCAATTCACGATTACTTTTTGGCCAAATCTCTCGACAAGATCCGACCGGGCGGCGTCATGGCGATCATTACCAGCCGCTACACCATGGACAAGCAGGATTCGACCATCCGGCGTCACCTCGCCGATCGCGCCGACCTCATCGGCGCGATCCGCCTTCCCGACACGACCTTCAAGGCCAATGCCGGAACCGAAGTCACGACCGACATTCTCTTCCTGCAAAAGCGCCCGCCCGGCTCTCCCGCATCCGGCGAAGCATGGGAGATCCTGGCTCCCATCGACACGCCCGAAGGGCCGGTCTCCATCAACGAATATTTCATCCGCCATCCCGAGATGATGCTGGGCGAGATGCGGATCGAGCGCGGTATGTACAACGCGCACGATCCGACGCTCACGGGCGAATTTTCGCCTGAGCGCCTCGCCACCGCGATCGCCTCGCTCCCAACCGGCATTTATCCCCGGTCGGAGGAACCTCCGCCCAGGCGCGACATCACCCAGACGGACGCCGCCGCAATCGAGACCGTCAAGGATGGAGCCTTTGCCGAGCGCGACGGCGCCATTGTGGTACGCAACGGCGCGGAGTTCGAAGCGCTCAATCTGCCCGAATCCGTCGCCGCCCGCGTGCGCGGAATGCTTACGGTGAGAGACGCCGTCCGGCTCGTCTTCCAGACCCAGCTCAACGACGAGCCCGAAGACCGCATTACAGAGGCCCGCCGATTACTCAACCGCGCCTATGACGCTTTTGTTTGGCGGCACGGGCCTTTGTCCTCAAAAGAAAACGTCAAAGCATTCGCGGGCGATCCCGATCACCCGCTCCTGCTCTCGCTCGAAACCTACGACCCCGAAACCAAACGCGCCGCCAAAACCGCCATCTTCGAGCGCCGGACGCTCGAACATTACCGACCCGTCGAACATGTCGAGACAGCCGCCGAGGCCCTCGCCATTTCACTGAACGAAACCGGCGAGATCAACTGGCCCCGGATGGAACAGGTGACGGGCCGGGCGTCCCGGCTCTTGCAGCAGGAGCTAGGCGCTCTCGTCTACCGCAATCCCGAGGGCGGGAATTGGGAAACCGCCGATTGCTATCTGAGCGGCAATGTCCGGGCGAAACTCGCGGTCGCGCGCGACGCCGCCGGACTCGATCCAGCCTTTAGCCGCAATATTGAGGCGCTCGAAGCGGTGCAGCCTGCCGACCTTCAGCCAGGCGACATCGAGGCGCGCCTCGGCTCATCCTGGATTCCGACGATCGATATCCGGGATTTCATGGCCGAGCTGCTCGACGTTCGGCCAGGCGACGTGCATGTCGCTCATTCCGACGCGATTGCCACCTGGACTGTAGACATTGACTACCCTGCCAGATCGAGCGTTAGCAACACAACCACCCACGGCACCGAGCGCTTTCACGCCGGGAGTCTCATCGAGCACTCCCTCAACGGACGCACGCCGACCGCCTATGACAAACAGCCGGACGGAACCTTAACCCTCAACCAGCAGGAAACCATTGCCGCGCGGGAGAAACAGCAGCAATTGAAAGACCGCTTCCGCGAATGGGTATGGCAGGACGGCGCGCGCGCGACGCGCCTTGCTCGCGACTATAACGACCGTTTCAATAATTTGCGTCTGCGCACCTTCGACGGCTCGCACCTGACCCTGCCGGGCATGGCGCGGGAACTTCTGCGCGACCGCGACTTGGCACCCCACCAGAAAAACGCGGTCTGGCGCATCCTGCAAAGCGGCAGCACGCTGCTGGCCCACGTCGTGGGCGCGGGAAAGACCTGGACCATGGCGGCTTCTGTCATGGAACTCCGCCGCACGGGTCTTGCGAAAAAGCCGATGCTCGTGGTCCCCAATCACCTGGTCGAGCAATGGGGCTCTGCGTTTCTCCAGCTTTATCCGCAAGCCAAGCTTTTCGTCGCGACCAAGGATCACTTCGCCAACGGCAACCGCCAGCGGGCCATGGCGCGTATCGCGACCGGCAACTACGACGCCGTGATCGTCTCGCACCGCTCGTTCGAGTTTCTCCCCGTTTCCGACGCCCTTTTCAACCGTTTCATCGACGGCCAGGTCCAAGAACTCGAAAATGCGATTCTGGAGGCCAAGGCGCAAAAAACCGACGACCGGCGGATCGTCAAAGAACTGGAAAAGGCCAAAAAGCGTCTGGTTGCCAAGCTCAAAAAGCGCGCCGACCGCGAGAACAAGGATGACACGCTCACCTTCGAGGAACTCGGGGTCGATCAACTCTTCGTCGATGAGGCCGACCTCTATAAAAACCTGTTCTACACCACGAAAATGACCCGCATCGCGGGCCTGCCCAACAGCGACAGCAACCGCGCCTTCGACATGTTCATGAAGACCCGCTACATCCGCGAGCTGACCGGGGGCCGCGTCGTCTTCGCAACCGGCACGCCGATATCGAACACCATGGCCGAGATGTACACCATGCTCCGCTATCTGGGGCCGGACCTTCTCAAGGAGCGCGCCGTCGAGCATTTCGACGCCTGGGCGGCGAATTTCGCGGAAGCAGTGACGGCGCTCGAACTTGCCCCGGACGGTTCGGGCTATCGGATGCACACCCGCTTTGCCAAGTTCATCAACCTGCCGGAATTGCTCTCGATGTTCCGCACCGTCGCCGACGTGCAGACAGCCGACATGCTGAATCTGCCCTGCCCGAAAATCGCCGGAGGCAAGCCGCAAATCGCCGTAGCCCCGACCGGCGAAGACCTCAAGCGCTATATCAAGACATTGACCGAGCGCGCCGAACGCCTCCGAACGCAGCACATCGACCCTTCCGTGGATAACATGCTGAAGATCACCGGCGACGGCCGCAAAGCGGCGCTCGACATGCGTCTGGTCGATCCCTTCGCGGGTCCCGCGCCCGATACGAAGGTCGGCCGCGCTGTCTTCCGCATTGCGGCCAAATGGCGCGACACGCGGGACCTTCGGCTAACCCAGCTCGTTTTTTGCGACCTTTCGACCCCCAATCCGAACCGCTTCAACGTTTATGACGAACTCCGCGCCCGGCTCATAGCGAGCGGAGTTCCCGAGCGGGAAATCGCTTTCATCCATGACGCCGAGTCGGATGCCGAAAAAATGAAGCTCTTCACCGACGTGAACGCCGGGCGCGTGCGCATCCTGATCGGCTCGACCGAGAAGATGGGAGCGGGCACCAACGTCCAGAAGCGGCTGGCGGCGCTCCATCACCTGGATGCGCCCTGGCGCCCGCGCGACATCGAGCAGCGCGAGGGCAGGATTCTCCGGCAAGGCAATACCAACCAGGAAGTCGAAATCCACCGCTACGTCACCGAAGGCTCGTTCGACGCCTATATGTGGCAGACGCTCGAAACCAAGGCCAGATTTATTCAGCAGGTGATGAGCGGGCAGACTTCCGTCCGCACGGCGGACGACCTCGAAGGCGGCGCTCTGACCTATGCCGAGATCAAGGCCATCGCCTCGGGCAACCCCGCCGTCATGGAAAAGGTGAAAGTGGATACCGAGATCCGCAAGCTCGATCAGCTCCGCGCCGCGCACCTCAATCAGCAGCACAATATCCGCTGGCAAATCCGCACCCTGCCCGAACGGATCGCCGAGTGTGATAAAACCCTCGCTCGTGTGCGGGAGGACATCGCTACCCGCGATGCGCATGAGGGCGGGGAGTTTTCGATGATCGTCGGAACCAAGGAGTTTTCAGGCAAGGGCGCGCGTGAGGAAGCCGCCAAGGCTCTGACCTATGATGTGCTGACATGGCGGGACGATATGACCCTCCAACCGCGTGCCTCCTTCAGGGGCTTTGAAATTCTCAGCCGGGGCAAGCGGCTCACGGGACTTGCGCTCGATGGCGAGCCGGTGCCGGAACTCTTTATCAGAGGCAAGGGCCTCTATTCAGCAAACCTCAATCCCGAAAACCCGCTCGGGACCATGCAAAGCATCGAGCACGCGCTCCGCGCCCTAGATAAGCTTGCGGAACAGGAACATGACCACGGCACCCGTCTGGGAAAAACTCTCGCCGACTATCAGGCGCAAGCCAACAAGCCCTTCGACCACGAG
>Ga0181526_10000262_pt1 | contig 58010 bp, 45 predicted proteins | sample PEATcosm2014_Bin_35_FD_119750 | JGI IMG/M metagenome (GOLD analysis project Ga0181526, IMG submission 119750) | Peatland microbial communities from MTU Mesocosm Facility, Houghton, MI, USA - PEATcosm2014_Bin06_30_metaG | ecosystem: Environmental > Terrestrial > Soil > Wetlands > Peat | place... | reverse complement strand
CGACCTCGTTGCTCTGCTGGGAAGGCATCGGCGAGCACCGCCCCGCTGTTGGCAGTGAGGAATGCCCCGCCGATGCCCTGCACGATCCGGAACAAGATGATCGTGGCCTCGCTCGTGGCGGCTGCGCACAGCCCCGACCCGACGATGAAGACGAGGAAGCCCAGCTCGTACATGCGCGCCCGGCCGAACATGTCGCCGAGTCGTCCGACCTGGGTCGCCAGGATCGTGACGACGAGGACGTAGGCCACGATCACCCAGATCACGGCCGAGAGGGCTATGTGGAGTGAACGCTCCATCGCCGGCAGGGCCAACACGACGATGGTCGTGTCCACGGCAGCCATGAGCACGCCCATGACGACCACAAGCACGACCAGGTCACGGTGCCGATCGCGCTGTCTCGGAGGGCGATCGCCCGCGACGTGTCGCCGTCGCTGCACCGGATCACGGCTCCTCGCCGTCGCCGGCTGCGGGCAGCCGACCCCGCGGCAGCAGCGGGAGCGATCGCAGGCGCCGCCCACAGGCGGCGAAGATGGCGTTGGCGATGGCCGGTGCGACGGCGACGAGGGGCGTCTCGCCGGCACCGGCCGCTGGGACATCCGGTCGGTTGAGCAGGACAACCTCGATGGCGGGGGCGTCAGCGATGCGCGGCACCCGATAGGACGTCAGGGACGTCTCCGTCATCGTGCCGTGCTCGATCGTCACTTCTTCGAACAACGCCCCTCCGAGGGCCATGACGGTGGCACCCTCGATCTGGTTGATGACGGTGTCGGGGTTCACGACCGCACCGCACTCGTAGGCCGTCACGATCCTCGTGACCTGCACCGTCTCATCCTCTGTCACCTCGACCTGGGCGCAGGTGGCGATCCGCCCGCCCTTCTCCAAGCCGACGGCGATGCCGGCGCCACCCCTGCCCGGCGAGCGAGCAACCGCCGGCCACCCGAAGCGCTCCGCCGCCGCCCGAGCGACGGCGGCGAGCCGCTCGTCGTCGAGGTGAGCGAGGCGGAACTCGAGCGGATCGACGCCGGCCGCCCCTGCGAGGTCGTCGACGTGTGACTCGCGGGCAAAATGGTTGGCACTCGCCGCCAGCGCCCGGTACGAGCTCTGTGCGATGGGCGACTCTGCCGGCTGGTAGCGGAGGCGACGGTTGGGAACCCGGTAGGGCATCGCCATGCCGGCCGCGCCGGCATTGACGTCGAGGAAGTCCCACGCCGTTATGGCGCCGGCGCCGTCGAGGCCGGCGCGCACATCGATCACAGCCATCGGCCGGGCCCGGCCCCACAGGAACTCCTCGGCGCGGCTCCAATGCACCTTGACCGGCTTGCCGGCGGCCCGGGCGAGCCGGGCGGCCTCCGTAGCGACCTCGGCGCCGTGCTTTCCACCGAAGCCGCCCCCCGTCGGCCCCACGATCACCCGCACGTCGGCCTCGTCGAGGTCAAAGGCCGCCGCAAGCTGGGAGCGCACCCCGAATGGGACCTGCGACCCGGTCCACACCGTCAGACGGTTGCCTTCCCACTCGGCAACCGCCGCCCGCGTCTCGAGCGGGGTGTGCGAGATGTACGCCGTCGTATAGCTCGATTCCAGCCGGATCGCCGCCTCGGCGAGGGCAGCTTCGACGTCGCCCGCAGCGTCCTCGATGGCGCGCTCCCAACCTTCGCCCGCCATCGGATGCGAACGCAGGTAGTCCGTGAGGTCATCCGGGCCGGGCGGCGGTTCCAACCAGTCTGCGTCGAAGAGGGCCACGGCCCGACGCGCCGTCATCGGATCCGCCGCCACCACTCCCGCGAAGTCGCCCTCGCTCACGACGGCGGCGCCGGTCACGTGCTGGGCCGGCCCGAGGTCGAGGCGGGCGAGCGTGGCGCCACGCACAGGCGGGCGGAGGACGGCGCCGTGCAGCAGACCCGTTCGATCCATGTCAGAGACGTAGCGGCGCTCGCCCGTGACGACGTCGCGCCGGTAGGCGCCGTGCCCCGCCTGCCCGGCAAGACGCCAGGAGGTGGGCGGCGTCAGCGCTGGTTCGACGCCGACGATCTCCACCTGCCGAATGCCGGCAAGCAGCCCGCTGAGGTCGGGGCGATGTCGAGCCGGCCGACCTGCTGCGGCGCCTCCACCAGCGTCGCCGTCGTCTTCTCCTCCCGAGCCGCCCGCACGCATGCCTGCCAGCAGCTGGCGGGCACCGGCAGCCGCCCGCCGCAGCGCCTCACCGGCGTCGGGCATCGACCGGCTCCCGAAGGTGCCCATGTCGAAGGGGCACACGTCGGTGTCTCCGAGGACCATCCGAACATCGGCGAGGTCGACGCCCAGCTCCTCGGCCACGAGGAGGCGGAAGGCCGTCTCGTTGTCCTGCCCGACGTCGACTTTGCCGCTGAAGGCGGTGACGAGCCCGGAGGGGGCGATGTGCAGCCAAGCCCCGCCCGTGCGCGGCCACATGCCCTCCGGTTGCACGGGGGGCGGCCACACGACGACGAGCCCGTCTCCGAGGAGGTCGAACCACTCTCGCTCGGCCGGCTCGCAGAGATCCCAGGGGCGCCGAGGCCGATCGAGCGTGGGACGGTCCGGCGGCGCCTCCACCATGGCTGCTGGACCGGCAGAGCCGCTCATGAGAGCGGCGGCGCGCTGCACGGCGCGGATCAGCCGCGGGTAACAGCCGCAGCGACAAAGGTTCGGCTCGAGCGCCTCGATGATCCGGGCGCAGTCAGGATCGGGGTCCGCGCTCAACAGGGCGGCGGCGCGCAGGATCATGCCGGGCGTGCAATACCCGCATTGGAAGGCCACGTCCTCGGCGAGCGCCTGCTGCACGGGGTGCAGGCAGCCCTCGACGGCGAGACCCTCAATCGTGGTGATGGAGCTCCCGACGACGTCCCCGAGGCGGGTCTGGCAGGCGAGCGCCGGGACACCGTCGACGAGCACGGTGCAGGCACCGCACGCCCCCTCGCCGCAGCCCGGCTTGGCCCCCGTGAGGCCGAGGTCGCCACGGAGAAACCCGAGCAGGCTTCGGCTGGCGTTGCCATCGAGCCCGTAACGCTTCCCGTTCACGACCATGTCGCTCATGTCGCTGTCACCCCGGTGTCTCGGTCCGTTGCCGGCCGCAGGTCTCCGTGTTCTGCCAGACGCCCTCTCACTGCTCGTCAGTCACTCGACCGCGAGGAAACTGCGTGGGCGACGGTGCTCGCACGCCCGCAGTATGCGCCGGCAGAAGCCACGAGGGCAGAGTCGAAAGTCATCGAGGCGGAGACGGGAATCATCCGTCTGTCTTCAGTGCCTCTGCCTCCGGGCCAGCGCCTGGCAAGCAGGTGGCCGGAGCCTAGAAGTAACGCTCGTCCTCGTTGCCGTAGCTTCGGAAGGCGATGAGGGTTCGCAGGCCCGTGATCCCCTCGAGGGCTGCGATCCGCTTCGTGACGACGTCGGCGAGCTCCTCGTGGTTAACGACGCGCACGACGGCCACGAAGTCCTCGTCACCAGCGACCGAATAAGCGGCCGACACGCCGGCCACGTCGGCGAGCGCCCGGCCGAGCGACGCCAGGTGGGATGGCGCTGCACTCACGAGAACGATGGCTTCGACCACAGCTTTCACTCTAGAGGGAGGGTGACCGAGTTACTCCAAATAGGGCACAAGGACTCTAGAGAACCTGCAGTGGCAGCGACCATGTTTATATGCTGAGGACGATCCGCGATGAAGGAACCCTCCGGGTTCTCGTCCGGCACAAGGGAGGTCCGGAATGTCTGACGGCACGGGCGTTGTGACGGGGGTCGATGGCGGGCTAATGGGAGATGGCCCCCTCAGCCTCGACGCCGCTCCGGCGGTGGAGGGCTACGAGGCATTCAAGCTGGAGCAGCGCGGCATCGAGCTCGTCCCGGACGCCGACCGGAAGATGCGTCCCTCGGGTCTGTTCTGGATGTGGGCCGGGGCGATCTGGAACGTCGAGTTCCTCGTCTACGGAGCCCTCATGCTCTACTTCGGGCTGTCGTTCTGGCAGGCCGTGCTGGCGATCCTCGTCGGAAACCTTGCCTACGCATTCCTCGGTTGGGCGAGCCTTCCGGGTCCTGAGACGGGCACGACGGCGTTCATGGTCAGCCGAGCTCCCTTCGGTCGCAACGGCAACCGGGCGCCATCGCTGTTCAACTGGCTGACCCAGGTCGGGTTCGAGGTCGAGGGCATCGTCCTCATCGTCCTCATCATCGAGGCGATGTTCAGCCGAGAGGGCACGACGCTCGACACCGCCGCCAAGGTCGCCGTGATCATCCTGGCGGTGGCAGTGCAGTTCATCGTGCCCTTCCTCGGGCACGCCACCATCATCAAGGTGCTGCGCTACCTCTCCTTCGTGTTCATCGTCGTCTTCGCCATCATGGCGATCCTCGTCATCCCGCACGCTCACCTGAGCGGCATCGGCCACCAGCACGCGTCGTGGTGGATCTGGACGACCGGGCTGGTGCTCATCGTGTCCGCCGGGGGTCTCGGATGGACCGAGAACGCCGCCGACTACTCGCGCTACCTTCCCCGTGACACCCCGAAGGCGAAGACCTTCTGGTCGGCAGCGCTGGGAGCTGCCATCCCGTCGATCCTGCTCGAGCTCCTCGGGGCGGCTGCCTACCTCATCAGCCCGAAGGCCATTGCCGTGACGGGTCTGCCGTCGTCGTTCGACAGCTGGTTCTTCTGGCCGTTCTTGATCCTGGCGCTACCGCAGCTCTTCGCCATCAACTCCATCGACATGTACAGCTCCGGGGTCACGCTGCAAGCGATCGGAATCCCGCTCAAGCGGTGGGGCTGCGTGGTCGTCGACACCGTCATCTCCGGTGGCATCACGGCGCTCGTGATCTTCAAGGGGAACTTCTACACGGACCTCTCGGGCTTCCTGGACTACATCGTCGTCTGGCTCGGCCCCTGGTTCGGCATCCTCATCGTCGACTACCTGCTTCGCCGGGGCCGCTACGACCTGACGTCGTTGGCTGCCAGGCACGGCGGCCTCTACTGGCGTAACGGCGGCTTCAACTGGAAGGCCCTCATCTCGCTCGGGCTCGGCATGTTCGCAGCCATGATGTGGATCGACGCCGCCTTCTATGTGCCGGCCTACACCGGACCGATCTCGAACGCCACGCACGGTGGTGACTTCAGCTGGCTCTTCGGGATGATCGTCGCTGGGCTGGCCTACTGGATCCTCTCGATGACGAGCATCCGCAGGGAGACGCTGGCGATCAGCGACACGGCGACGACCGGGACCGGCCGTCACGCTCCGAAGGCGGAGAGCTTCGGCGAGGTCAGCTCGGAGGCCTGAACCGCAGCACGACGCCGCAGCGGCCCGGCCTCAACTGCCCGGGTTGCTGCGGCGGAGCGCCACCAACCCGGGGAGGTCGCCGTCCTTCAGCAGGGCGACGGCGCTCTCTGTGGCGCTCAGGACGCCGGTGACTGAGTCGAGTCTGTCGCCGAGAATTGCCAGCAGGGCATCGCCGCCGAGCACGACGTGGCGGCCGGGCGGCAAGCTGTCGGCGACGGCGAGCGTCCCAGCGGCGAAGCGAGGATCTTCCGCCCGTCCGAGGGCGCCGGTCCACAGCACGCTGCCGGCTCCGCGCAGCACTTCGCCGAAGCGAAGCCGCGTCGTCGGCCCGATGTCGGACACCAAGCCCTCCACGGCGGAGGCGGACGAGGCGAGCGAGACGCTCCCATCCGGTCGCTCCCAGACGAGGTCGGAGGGAAGGTGCACGTTGTGCTGAATCTCGCGGGCAAGCCCGAAGCAGGCTCGGCAGTCCCGCAGCAGCTCCGTTTCCGCCCCTTCGGTGGGATGCGATCCGATCCCCTGCAGGAAGGGCAGCGCCATGGCGCCGCCGACCAGGACCGCATCGGCCCGAAGGATGAGACCTCGCAGCCCGGGCAGGCGCGAGAGCGACTGGTCGCTGCCGAACACGACGACAAAGGGGCGCGCCGGCTCGTGCAGGAAGGGCTCGAGGAGGGCGATGTCCGCCGCCAAGCGGAGGCCGGCCGCCGACGGCAGCGTTGCCGGCGGCCCTTCGATCGAGGCGAGCGGCAGCCAACACCACTGAAATGCCTCGTTGACGTAGAAGTCCTGGCCGCTCACCAATTCACCGACGAGCTGGGGATCTCCTGAACGTTCCGGCTCGCCGGCGAGGTTCGGGAGGACGGTCACCCCGGGACAGGCCTCCTCGAGGCTGTGGCGGGCCCGTGCGAAGGCCTCTTCGTCGCCGGCGCCGTCGAGGGCCCCACTGTGACCGCACACCGTCACGCGGGCGCCTCGGTCGAGGAGCCATCGCAGTGTCGGCAGGAGGACACCAAGGTGCCGCTCGTTCGCCGCCGATGCGAGCGCGCCGCTCGGTAGATCGAGGTCTCCGCGCACGAGGACGCCGCGGCCGTCGACGTCACCGAGATCCTCGAGCGTCGGCACGCCGAGGGGCCGGGCGGAGCGGTCCGGGCCGCTCATGCCCGTGTCTTCGCCGTGGCGGTGATGTCGCTTGGGAGTGGCATGAGGTCACCTCGTGAAAGCGGGCGCCGCGTCGAGACCCGTGGCAGGGGGACTACATCGGTTCGGTCATAGGCTTAGCATGACGACGTCCCATAGGCCGCCCGGCTGCGTCGCAGCGGGGCGGGGTTGAATGAAGGGTCAAAGACGGTGACTTTCGGCCCTAGCTCCCTTGCAGGCCCGGCCCCATCATGGCCTTATGACCCGCCTCGCGTCGCGCGCAGAGCGCCCCGGCCGGGAGTCCATTTTCGCACCTGCCGAGGAGTTCTTCCGCCTGTCGGCATCGCTTCGACCGTCCGCAACAACGGCTAAGACGACGAAGGGAGTCACACGACCATGAGTTACGTCGAACGAGCACTCGGCGAAGTCGAGCGCAAGAACCCGAGCGAACCGGAGTTCCTGCAGGCGGTCAACGAGGTCTACACGTCGCTCGCGCCGGTGCTCGCCGAGCACCGCCACTACGAGGGCGCCAAGATCCTCGAGCGGATGGCCGAGCCGGAGCGCGTGATCATCTTCCGTGTTCCCTGGGTCGACGACCAGGGCGAGATACACATCAACCGCGGCTTTCGCGTCCAGATGAACAGCGCCATCGGGCCGTACAAGGGCGGCCTGCGCTTTCACCCCACCGTCTATGTCGGGCTGCTGAAGTTCCTCGCCTTCGAACAGGTGTTGAAGAACGCCCTCACGACGCTGCCGATGGGTGGAGCCAAGGGCGGGTCCGACTTCGATCCGAAAGGGCGCAGTGACGCAGAGGTGCGGCGGTTCTGCCAGTCCTTCATGACCGAGCTCTACCGCCACATCGGGCAGTTCACCGACGTGCCTGCCGGTGACATCGGGGTCGGCACGCGGGAGATCGGTTATCTCTTCGGCCAGTACAAGCGCATCTCGAACGAGTTCAGCGGAGTGCTCACCGGCAAGGGCTACGGATGGGGTGGTTCCCTCGTGCGGCCGGAGGCGACAGGTTACGGCGCCGTCTACTTCGCCGAGGAGATGCTGGCGACCCGTTCCGAGAGCCTGGCGGGCAAGACATGCCTCGTGTCGGGCAGCGGAAACGTCGCTCAGTACACGGCGGAGAAGCTCATCGCCATCGGAGCCAAGCCCGTCACCCTGTCGGACTCGGGTGGCTTCGTGTATGACCCTGACGGAATCGACCAGGAAAAGCTCGAGTGGGTCATGGACCTGAAGAATCTGCGACGGGGTCGCATCGCCGAGTACGCCGAGAAGTACCCGAGGGCGAGCTTCACACCTGCCAGCGGTGGCGACGCCAACCCGCTCTGGGCCGTTCCAGCAGCTTGCGCATTTCCGTCGGCCACCCAGAACGAGATCAATGGCAAGGATGCCGCCAACCTCATCGGCAACGGCGTCGAGGCCGTCACCGAAGGCGCCAACATGCCGACCAACCCGGACGGCGTCGAGCTGTTCCGAACCGCCGGCGTCCTCTTCGGGCCCGGGAAGGCCGCCAACGCCGGCGGCGTGACGGTTTCCGGCCTCGAGATGTCACAGGACAGCCTCCACCTGCAGTGGAGCCGGGAGCAGGTGGACGAGCGCCTGCGCTCGATCATGGCTGCCATCCACCGCAGCGCGCGGGAGGCGGCCGAGCGATACGGCAAGCCGGGCGACTACGTGACGGGCGCCAACATCGCCGGTTTCGTCAAGGTCGCCGACGCCATGGTTGACGAAGCCGTCATCTGACGGCTGAAGGGGAGGACAGCGAGGCGTGATCGAGGTAGCAATGGAGTCCGAAGAGCGGCTGGGCTGCAGCCGCCTCTTCGGCCTCCGGCCAGGCGGTGGGTACCGCCCCAGCCCGGCGCCCGGCACGCGGTCGTTCCAGCTCGACCCGAAGACGCCGGGCTTGCCGGTGCGGGGCTTCGAGCCGGCAGGGCTACGGTTCTGCACGCTGGCCGACAGTGACCCCGATCACAGCCGCCACCTGCTGGCTCTCGGACAGGCGGATGTCGACGGGCGTTGGCATGACTTCGAGCAGTTGGCAGGCGAGGCGCGAGGCGTCCCGCACGACGATGGCGATGACGCCAGGGATGATGGAGGTGTTTCATGAAGCGCTTGGGGCTCGAGGAAGAGATCGTCGACGCTGACGTGTACGCGCGGACGGTCGAGCGCTTCAAGGAGCGACGCATCGCCCTCCCGACCTTCGCGGAGCTGGCAGACCCCGCGCTCATTCCCGACGCCGTGCGCGCCCGCCTCGGCGCCGTCGGCCCGGACGACGCTCATCCCCTCAATCTGTTCCGTGTCCACTGGCACAACGACGCCGCTCGCACGGGGGTCGTGGCCGTACCCGAGCACGTCGTGCTGCCGAGCGAGCTCACCGGGACGCAGGCTCGCATCGTCGTCGCCCTCGCCAACCGCTTCCCCATGATCGGAGCGCACAAGGTTCTCGCCAGCTACGGCTGCTTGGCGCCGCGAGTCGTCACCGGGCAATTCGACCCGACACGTCACCGCGCCATCTGGCCCTCGACGGGGAACTACTGCCGGGGCGGTGTCGCCATTTCAAAGCTCATGGACTGCCGCGGCGTTGCCGTCCTGCCGGAAGGCATGAGCAAGGAGCGCTTCGACTGGCTCGAGGCTTGGGTGGCGGATCCCTCCGACATCGTGCGCACCCCGGGCACGGAGAGCAACGTGAAGGAGATCTACGACGAGTGCAACCGCATGGCGGCCGACAGCACGAACGTGATCTTCAACCAGTTCTCCGAATTCGCCAACTACCTCGTGCATTACCACGCCACCGGTCGGGCGATGGAGCGCATCTTTGCCTCGATGGTCGCCGCTGACGGTGACGCCCTCCGGCTGAGGGCCTTCGTTTCGGCTACCGGTTCCGCTGGCACGATCGGCGCCGGCGACTACCTGAAGGAGCACCACGGCGCTGCCATCGTCGCCGTCGAGGCCCTCGAGTGCCCGACACTGCTCAACAACGGCTTCGGCGAGCACAACATTCAGGGCATCGGTGACAAGCACATCCCGCTCATCCACAACGTCATGAACACCGATTTCGTCGTGGCCGTCTCGGACAGGGCCACGGACCGTTTGAACATCCTGTTCAACACCGAAGTCGGCCATCGCTACCTCGCGGGCCGCCGTCTCGTCCCCGAGGCGACGTTGCAGGCGTTGAACTCGTTCGGTCTCTCCAGCATCTGCAACGTGCTGGCGGCCATCAAGTTCGCCAAGTACGAGGGCCTCGGCCCGAACGACGTCGTCACGACGGTCGCCACCGACGGCGCCACGATGTATGACAGCGAGCGGAAATTGGCACTGGACAAGCAGTTCCCTGCTGGCTTTGACGAGGTCGCCGCCGGCGAGATCTTCGGAGAACACCTCGCCGCCGTCACGACCGACAACCTCCTCGAGCTCACGCGTGCCGAGCGCGAGCGCATCTTCAACCTCGGCTACTTCACCTGGGTCGAGCAGCAGGGTCTCTCGGTGGAGGAGTTCCGGTCGCGGCACGAGGCGAGCTTCTGGGAAGGCATCCGACCCATGGTGGGCGTCTGGGACGAGATGATCCGGGACTTCAACGCCCGCACCGGAGTTCTCCAACAGCTGTGAGCCTCCACCAGACCAAGCTCCCGAGCATGATGGTCTGCCGTGGCTGCGGCACGGTAGTCGATCAGTGCGAGCCCTACCCCTTCAGTTGCCCGCGGGCCGGCGACGGCACGGACCACGTGCTCAGGAGGGTGCTCGACATCGAGGCGCTGACGTTCCCGCCCGGATGGGACACCGAGCCCAACCCGTTCGTCCGCTACCGCTCGCTCCTGCACGCCCAGCACCTGGCCGTGGCGGGCGGCATGCGAGACGAGGTCTTCGTCGATCTCGTGAGAGATCTCGACGACGCCGTCGCCAAGGTTGACGGCCACGGCTTTGTCGCCACGCCGTTCAAGTTGCGAGAGAGCCTCGGCGACGCCGTCGGCCTTCTCGGCCCCCTCTATGTGAAGGACGAGACGGACAACGTCGCCGGTTCCCACAAGGGGCGGCATCTCTTCGGCCTCCTCGTCCACCTCTGCGTCGCCGAGCGGCTCGGGCTCGTCGATGCGGGGGCACGTCGACCGCTCGCCATCGCCAGCTGTGGTAACGCCGCCCTGGCGGCTGCCGTCGTGGCTGCTGCCGGCGAGCGGGAGCTGCTCGTCTTCGTACCGACCGACGCCGATGACGCCGTCGTCGACCGCCTGAAGGCACTCGGGGCACACGTCACGGTGTGTGAGCGCCGGGCGGGCACGACGGGTGATCCCACCTACCACCGCCTGCAGGCCGCCATCGCCGAGGGTGCACTGCCCTTCACCTGCCAAGGAAACGAGAACGGGCTCGCCATCGAGGGCGGCGAGACGCTCGGTTACGAGATGGCCGCTCAGCTGGCATCTACCGGGGAGGCCCTCGACCACGTCGTAGTCCAAGTCGGCGGCGGAGCCCTCGCGAGCGCCGTGGCGGCCGCCTTCAGCGAGGCCGTCTCGCTCGGCATCATGGAGCGCCATCCCCGCTTCCACACCGTCCAGACCGAGAGCGCCTGGCCGCTCAAGCGCGCCTTCGACCGGGTGATGGCGCTCCTCGACGGGCAGACCGGCCCCGATCCGATCCACCGAGCGCTCCGCCAGGCCGCCCATCACCGATCCGAGTTCATGTGGCCCTGGGAGACGGCGCCCCACAGCATCGCTCATGGAATCCTCGACGACGAGACCTACGACTGGTTGGCGGTCGTGGAGGCCATGCTCGTGACGGGGGGGCGGCCCGTCGTGGTGGGGGAGGAGCAGCTCGCTGCCGCCAACGCCCTCGCCACCGAGCTGACCGACGTCGACGTCGACGCGACGGGTTCCTCAGGTCTCGCCGGTGTCGTCGCCCTGCGGGAGCACGGCATGATCGGCCCCGGCGAGAGCGTCGCCGTGCTCTTCACGGGGGCACGTCGTTGACCGAGGTGGCAACGCTCTCCCGCCGCCTCGTGCTCCGGGGCGCCCGCTTCCCGGGAGACGTTGCCGTCGAGGACGGGCGCATCACCGAGATCGGGACGGTCGCCCGCCGAGACGGCGACGAGGAGCTGCACTGCGAGGGCGACGTCATCACCGCCGGCCTCGTGAACACCCATCACCACCTCTACCAGTGGATGACGCGCGGGCGGGCGACGGGGTGCGACCTCTTCAGCTGGCTACAGGAGCTTTACCCCGTCTGGAACCAGCTCTCGGTGGAAGACGTGGCCGCCGCCGCCACGGTCGGTCTCGGCGAGCTCGCCCGCAGTGGAGCCACGACGGTGGCCGACCACCACTACGTCGTGCCGCGGGGCGACGACACCGTCTTTGACGCCATCGCCGCCGCCGCTCGCACCGTTGGCGTCCGCCTCCACCTCTCGCGGGGCTCCATGGACCTCGGGGAGAGTGCCGGTGGGCTGCCCCCCGACGACATCGTTGAAGACGTCGAGGCGATCCTGAGCTCCACGGAGGCCGTGGCCGCGCGGCTGCACGACGGCAGCCGTGTGAGCGTCGTCGTCGCCCCGTGCAGCCCGTTCTCGACGAGCGGGCGGCTCATGACCGAATCGGCCGAGCTCGCTCGGCGGCTCGGCCTTCGCCTCCATACCCACCTCGCCGAGACGGTGGACGAAGAGCGCGACTGCCTCGCCCGCTTCGGCTGCCGACCGCTCGAATACGTCGAGCGGCTCGGCTGGGTCGGCCCGGACGTCTGGTTCGCCCATGCCATCCACCTCGACAGCGACGAGGTCATTCGCGTGGGGGCTGCCGGCACCGGCGTCGCCCACTGCCCGAGCTCCAACGGGCGCCTCGGCTCTGGCATCTGCCCGGTGCGCCAGCTCGTGGCCGCCGGCGCCCCCGTCGGCCTCGGCGTCGACGGCGCCGCCTCCAACGAAGCTGGCGTCCTGCAGGCCGAGCTCCGGCAGGCCCTCTACTTCGCGAGGTTGCGGGACGGCCAGGCAAGCGCCCTCTCGCCAGCCGAGGCCCTCGAACTGGGTACGTCGGGCGGGGCTCGCTGTCTCGGGCGCCCCGATCTCGGTCGCCTGCAGCCGGGGGCGGCTGCCGACATCGCCATCTGGCCGGGCGACGACCTCGGCGACATGGCCGACGCCATCGCAGGGCTCGTTCTCGGGCCCGACCGCCGCGTGCGTCACCTGCTCGTGGGCGGCCAGCCCGTCGTCACCGATGGTGAGCTCGTCGGGCTCGATCTGCGCCTTGCTCGGGCAGAGCTCGCTCGGCGTGCCCGCCGGCTCTGGGAATGATCCGCCGCGATCGAGGAGGCGTCCCGATGACAGCGCCGCCCGGCGGGGAGCCTGCGGGCGGCCGCCGCCGGCGCGCACGGGCGTCGAGGCCGTCACCATGCTGATCCGGGGCGGAACCGTCGTCGACGTCGCCGGCGAGCGGGCGGCCGACGTGCGGGTTGCCACCGACGGGCGCGTGACCGAGGTGGGGCACCTCAGCCCGTTGCCGGGAGAGGCCGTCCACGACGCCACCGGCAAGCTCGTCGTGCCGGGCGGCGTCGACGCCCACACCCACCTCAACATGCCGGTGGGGGCGGTGCGCGTCTCGGACGACTTCGCGAGCGGGACACGGGCGGCCGCCATGGGGGGCACGACGACGATCGTGGACTACGTCACGGTGCCGCGAGGCGAGGACCCGATGGCGACCGTCGGCCTCTGGCGCAGGTGGGCCGAGCCGGCCGCCATCGACTGGGGGCTGCACCTCACTTTCACTGAAGCCGTCCCCGAGGCCATCGTTGCCGCGGCCGTGGAGGCCGGTATCACGTCGTTCAAGCTCTACCTCGCCTACCCGGACCGCCTGCAGGTCGACGACGGCACGGTCCTTCGCCTCATGCAGATCGCCCGCCGCAACGGCGCCCTCGTCACGCTGCACTGCGAGAACGGCGGTGGCGTCGAGGAGCTGCGCCGGCAGGCGCTCGCCGCCGGGAGACGGGCCGTGATCGAGCACGCCAACACGCGGCCGGCGGCGCTCGAGGCCGAGGCGGTCGGTCGGGCGTGCGCCCTCGCTGAGGTGGCCGGGGCGTCGATCTTCATCGTCCACGTCTCGTCCGCCCCGGCGCTTGACGAAGTACGGCTGGCACGCGGGCGCGGGGTCGATGTTCGTGCCGAGACATGCCCGCAGTACCTCTACCTCGAGACCGCAGCGCTCGAGGGGCCCGACGCCGCCGACTTCGTCTGCACGCCCCCGTTGCGGCTTCGCTGGCACGCAGAGGAGCTCTGGGAGGGCCTCGCCGGCGGCGACATCCACACGGTGGCTACCGATCACTGCCCCTTCACGCGAACCGACCGCAGGCGGGGAGTGCTCGGACAGCCCGGCGGAGCGGCCGACTTCACGCAGATCCCCGGCGGCCTTCCTGGCATCGAGACGCGTCTCGCCCTCATGTGGGAAGGCGTCCGAGCCGGGCGCATCACGACGGCAGACTGGGTGAGGCTCTGCTCCGAAGCGCCGGCGAAGACCTTCGGGCTGTGGCCCGCAAAGGGCTCGCTCATGCCGGGCGCCGACGCCGATCTCGTCGTCTGGGACCGGGAACGGCGCCAGTCGCTGGAGGCTGCCGAGCTCCACATGGCCGTCGACCACTCTCCCTATGCGGGCCGCGTCGCCATCGGATGGCCCGAGCTCGTCCTCAGCCGGGGCCGCGTCGCGTCGAGCGACGGCCGCTTCGAGGGCGAGGCCGGCTGGGGGCGCTACGTGGCCCGCTCGCCAGTCGGAGCCGAGCCCGGGCGCTGATCGTCGGACGAGAGGCCGGGTGGCGTTCCGGCGATGACGTCGGCGTCGCCCGTGAGGTCCGAGCCTTCCACGACCCGCCAGCCACCCACCCAGACGCCCTCGATGCCGGCGGGGAACTCCCAGGGCAGCTCGAAGGTCGCCCGGTCCTCGATGACATCGGGGTCGAACAGGACGAGGTCGCCGGGCAGACCGGGCCGGATCTCGCCGAGCACGCCGCCCCATCCAACCACGTTGGCGGCCTTCGAGGTCACCTTGCAGATCGCCTCCGGGAGCGACAGGGTCCCGAGCTCACGCACGAAGCGCCCCAGTACGCGCGGGAAGGTCCCGTGCAGTCGCGGGTGGGGATGCCCGCCGTGGTCGACGACGGCGTCGGTGCCGATCGAGGTGTAGTGCTGGCTCATGAAGCGGGCGACGTTCTCCTCGACGTTGTTGAACGAGACGAGTGACATTCCGAGGTTCTCCGCCGCCAGCAGGTCGAAGATGACGTCGAAGGCCTCCTGCGAGGCGAGGTCACTCACGCCGGCGAGCGAGATCACCTCGTCGAAGGAGCGGCCGACGATCTCGGTCCGGCGAGACCGCGCAACCTTGAGGCCGTTCCATCCGTCAGAGAACCGCCACCAATTGTCCCACGAGGTCGTGTCTTCCATCAGCTGGAGGCGCAGCCGGGCGCGGATGGCGGGGTCGGAGAGGCGCGAGATGGCCAGCTCGTGGCCGCCCTCCTGCACCCAGGGCGGTAGCAGCACGATGGCGGAAGTCGAGCCGGCGATGTAGGGGTGGACGTCAGCCGAGATGTTCACGCCGGCGCCTCTGGCGGCGGCGAGGCGGTCGATGAGCACGGAGGCCTTGTGCCAGTTATCCCGCCCGGCGGCCTTGATGTGGCTGTAGTGCAGATGGCAGCCGGTGCGATCGGCAATCTCGAGCACCTCGTCGGTCGCCTCGACGACGCGGTCGCTCTCGGAGCGCACGTGGACGAAGAAGGGCAGGCCACGAGATGCCACGACCTCGCAGAGGGCCGCCACCTCGTCCGTGGTGGCATAGGCGGCCGGCACGTAGACGAGTCCGGAGGAGAACCCGCAGCCTCCCTCGTCGAGGGCCGTGGCGAGCGCTTCCTGCATCGCCTCGAGATCGCCCGGTGTCGCCTCGCGAGCGACGTCGCCCATGACGAGGCGGCGGATCGTGGCATGCCCGACGAGGAGCGCCGTACGGGTCGCCGAGCTGGCGGCCACCGCTTGCCGGTACTCGCCGAAGGAGCGCCACGTCCAAAGCTCGGGTGGGATCCTGCCGTCCAGGCCGGCCAGGAAAGCGACGTGGTCCTCAAGGTCTTCCTCCGACACGGGGGCTGCCGAGATGCCGTCCTGCCCGAAGACCTGGGCTGTGCAACCTTGCACGAGCTTCGGCGAGTCGCCGATCGGCGGGCTGTCGGGCACGTGGCGGAACAAGGTGTAGAGATCCGAATGCGAGTGCAGGTCGACGAACCCCGGCGCCAACACGAGCCCGCTGCCGTCCACGGTCGACGCCACGTCAAAGGGAGCCTCCCGTAGTGCTGGCCCGACCGAAACGATGACGCCTCGATCGTCCACGACGACATCGCCCGTGACCGGATCGGCTTCTGTGCCGTCCACGATGGTGGCACCCCGCACCCACAGCGACCTCGCTGCTCGCTCGTGCCGAGCCAAGAGTGAACTCCTTCGCCTCGCCGTCGTTCACCGAGCCCCGGTGGCCGGCCTGCCCGACTGTATCGCTCCGCCCGCCGCGACAATCAGGTCGAATGGCCCTAGTCCGCCAGGTCCGCCAGCAGGCAAGATGCTGAGATGCGAAGCTTTCTAGGTCGGGACATTCTGTCCCTTAAAGAGATGGAGCGGGAGGAATACTTCCAGATTTTCCGCGTGGCGGACCGGCTACGGCCGTACGCCGCTGAGCGCCGGAACGGGGATCTCCTCCAGCACAAGACGCTGTTGACTGCCTTCTACCAGCCGAGCACGCGGACTCGCCTCGCCACTGAGGCCGCTATGCACCGGCTCGGTGGTCACGTGCTCGGGTTCTCCGATGCGAAGATGACGCGGGCGGGTGACTTCTATCAGGAGTCCATCAAGGACACCGTCCACATGCTGGAGTACTACGGCGACGTGATCGCCATGCGGCACTTCCAGCAAGGGGCGCCGGCGGAGGCTGCGAAGTGGGCATCGGTGCCCGTCATCAACTGTGGCGACGGCTGGGGCGAGCATCCGACACAGGTACTCACCGACCTCTACACGATCTGGCAGGCGAGGGGAGGACTCGACGGTCTCAAGGTGCTCCTCGTCGGCGACATGCGGATGCGCACCATGCACTCGATCCTGTACGCCATGTCGCAGTTCGACATCGAGGGCTTCGTCGTCGGGCCGCCCGAGATGTCGCTGCTGCCCGAGTTCAAGTCGGAGCTCGACGCCGTCAACGTGCAGTACCGCGAGATGGAGAGCGTCGAGTCCTGCATCGCCGACGCCGACGTCATTTATATGGAGCCGGTCGTGCAGGCCGACTACACCCAGTCGCGCGTGGAGGCTGCCGGCGAGCACAGCGGTACCCCGGCTGCCTACCAGGTGACCCGCCAGCTGCTGCGCGAGAAGGCGAAGTCGGATTCCATCATCTTGCACTCGCTGCCCCGCATGGACGAGCTGCCCCCAGACGTGGACAGCACGCGGCACGCCCGCTATTGGGTAGAGGCCTTCAACGGCGTCGTGATGCGGATGGCGCTGCTGTCCCTCGTTCTTGGGGCAATGGAGTAGGCCATGCAGACGCACCTTCGCGGACGCGACCTCATTACCTTGCAGGAATGGACGAAGGACGAGGTCGACACGCTGCTCGACATCGCCTTCCACTTGAAGCGCGAGCGGGCGCTCGGCATCGGCCACCCGCTCCTTCGCGACAAGGTCCTTGCTATGTTGTTCTTCTTCTCGAGCACGCGGACGCGTGCCTCCTTCGAGGCCGGCATGGCACAGCTGGGCGGTCACGCTCAGTTCATCGAGAGCCGTACGACGCAGATCGCCCATGGCGACACGCCGAAGGAGATCGGCGAGATCCTCGGGCGCTACAACGACGGTATCGCCATCCGCCACTGCGACTGGAGAGTGGGCACGAAGTACCTGCGCGACGTCGCCGAGGCGAGCCGCGTACCCGTCCTCAACATGCAGTGCGAGACGTATCACCCGCACCAGGCGCTCGGAGACCTCATGACGATCATCGAGCGCTTCGGTGACCCCCGCGGCAAGACGGCCACGATCAGCTGGGCGCACGACCCCTCCTATCTGAAGCCCGTCAGTGTCGCCCAGAGCCTGCTCCTCCTGCTGCCCCGCTTTGGCATGAACGTCCGCCTCGTGCACCCGCCGGAGTTCCCCCTCATGCCCGAGATCGTCGAGCAGGCAAGGGAGAACGCCCGCATCGGGCACGCCGGGTTCGAGATCATGGACGACTTCGAAGCCGGTTTCGTTGGCACCGACGTCGTCTACGCCAAGAGCTGGGGCGCCATGCTGACGACAACCGATGAGGCGGAAGACACCCGCCTCATCAACAAGTACACGTCGTGGATGACCGACGCCCGCCACATGAAGACAGCCAACGAGGATGCCGTCTTCATGCACCCGCTGCCGGCCGACCGGAACGTTGAGGTCACCGACGAGGTCATCGACGGGCCGCAGTCGATCGTCTACGACCAAGCCGAGAACCGCCTACACGGCCAGAAGGCCGCCATGGCGCTCACGATGGGCTGATCCGTGTACGCATCGAGGCCACGCACGGCGGTCGTCGCCATCGGCGGCAACTCGCTCATCAAAGACACCCAGCACCAGTCCGTCCGCGATCAGTACATCGCCGCCCAGGAGACGTCTCATCACATCGTCGGGATGATCCGAGACGGATGGAACGTCGTCATCTCGCACGGCAACGGGCCGCAGGTCGGCTTCATCCTGCGTCGATCCGAGCTGGCCGCTGCGGAGCTGCACGAGGTGCCACTCGACGTCTGTGGCGCCGACACGCAGGGGGCGATCGGATACGCCCTGCAGCAGAACCTCTGCAACGAGTTCCGCCGCCTCGGCGTCGACAAGCACGCCGCCACCGTCATCTGCCAGATGGAGGTGCGAGCCGACGACCCTGCCTTCGCCAAGCCCAGCAAGCCCATCGGCTCGTTCATGGACGAGGAGATGGCAGAGCGGCGCCGGCAGCAGGGTTGGGATCTCATTGAGGACGCCAACCGAGGTTGGCGCCGGGTCGTGGCTTCCCCCACGCCGATGCGCATCGTCGAGATGCCCGCCATCCGTACGCTCGTCGACGCCGGCCTCGTCGTTATCACGGCCGGCGGCGGCGGCATCCCGGTCATCACGGACGAGAACGGGGATCTCGAGGGTGTGGCGGCGGTCATCGACAAGGACCTCGCCTCCGCTCTGCTGGCGACCGAGCTCGGGGCTGACCTGCTCCTCATCTCGACGGCGATCGAGCAGGTGGCACTCGACTTCGGTCGTCCGGAGCAGCGTTTCGTCGCCGCGATGACGGCATCGGAGGCGCGGGGCTATCTCGCCGAGGGCACCCACTTCGCACCGGGCAGCATGGCACCCAAGATCCAAGCTGTCCTCAACTACCTCGACAAGGGCGGCAAAGAGGCCCTCGTGACCGACCCCGCCAACGTCGAGCGAGCCCTTCGGGGCGAGACAGGGACACGTTTCACACCTGGCTGACTCGACGGGTCCAGCTGGACCGTCATTCAGCCGGCCCATCATTCAGTTGGCCCGTCAATCAGCCGGCCCATCATTCAGTTGGCCCGTCACTCAGCCTGGCCGTCATTCAGCCGGCCCGTCATTCAGCCGGCGGCAACGAAGTCAGACGCACGAGCAGCGTCCCCGCTCGCCAATCGGGCGTTCTGTCGACGACCTCGCCCGCGGGGTCGACGAGGGCGGCGAGACCCGGGAAGTCCTCGTCGATGGTGGACCCGGCCTGCGTCGCCAGGGCGACCCACAGGTGATGTGCTCGAGCTTCGCGCCGGGCGTCACCGAGCCCACAGTCCTCCCACCAAGCGTGGCCTGCCTGCCAGCCCGCCTCGTCCGTGCGCCGTCCGTACAGGCCGGGGGCGGCGCAGAAGAAGACGACGGATGCTCCGGCCGCCGCCAGGTCCGCCCAGAGAGACGACCTGGCCGCTTCCGCGCAGATGACGATGCCGCAACGGATGCCGGCGAGCTCGAAGACGGGGCTCTCCCTCCCGGTCTCGTATCCCGCCTCGTCCTCTCCGAGATGGCGCTTGCGATGGCACCCTCGCAGCACACCGCCCTCGGCGAACAGCTGCGTGATGTAGAAGCCGTGGTCGGTTCGCTCGGCGACCCCGAAGACGGCGGCGGTCCGAAGACGGCGGGTCGCCTGCACGAGCGACCGGACGGCGTCGGCCTCGACGCCGATGGCGCGTTCGGGGTGGCTGATGGGATCCACCGAGCCGGTGAGGGAGAACTCCGGGAAGACGGCCACGTCGCAACCCTGCTGGGCGGCCTCCTCCAGGAGGGCGAGATGTTGCTCGAGGTTGCCGGCGAGCTCCCCCTTCTGCGAATTCATGGCGGCGAGGAGCGCCTGGATCGTTCCTGAGTGGCTCCGTGGCTCCCTCACGGCCCAAGTCTTGCCGCCCACGAGGCGCCACGGCGCCGGCGGCAGGATCGTTTTGGCGAGTCGAGGTTCAGGGGACGGAGAGCGCCGGCGAGGGTGGCGACGGTTCGGCGCCCACGCCCGCCATCATGAGCCCGATGGCTTCACGCGTGCTCGTGCGCGGGTCGGCCGTGCCGATGATCCGCCCCTCGTACATGACCACGATGCGATCCGAGAGCGACATGACCTCATCGAGGTCCTCCGAGATGATGAGCACGGCCGTACCGGCGTCACGCTGTTCTACGAGCCGCGCGTGGATGTACTGAGCGGCGCCGATGTCAATGCCGCGGGTCGGCTGGGCGACGAGGAGGACGCGGGGTTCGCCGGAGAGCTCCCTCGCCATGATGAGCTTCTGGATGTTTCCGCCGGAGAGGTTCCGCGTCGGCGTGTTCAGTCCAGGCGTCTTGATGTCGAAGGCGTCAACCAGCTCCTGGCAATGCTGACGGATCGCTCGCGCCCGCAGGAAGCCGTATCGCGAGAAGGCTCGCTTGTCGTTGTCGACGAGCAAGAGGTTCTCGGCGACGGTGAAATCCGGCACGACGCCGTCCCGCATGCGCTCCTCCGGGACGTAGGCCAGCCCGGCCTCCCGGATCTGAGCGGGCGGCGCCCCCGCCACTTCGGTGCCCCCGAGGCGGATCGAGCCGCTCGAAGGTGCCCGGATGCCGGCGATGGTCTCGGCGAGCTCGCGCTGACCGTTGCCGGAGACGCCGGCGATTCCGACGATCTCGCCGGCGCCCACCTCGAGATCGACGCCGCGTACGGACTCCTGCCCGCGGTCGCCGGTCACCTTGAGACCGCTCACGACGAGGCGGCGCTCGCCGCCGGCGGCTGCTCCTGGCCGCACATCGGGCGCCAGGTCGCGTCCCACCATCATCTCGACGAGACGTGCCCGGGAGGCGTCTTGGCGCGACAGCGTGCCCACGGCCCGGCCGGCGCGCAGCACGGTGATGCGGTCGGACAGCTCGAGCACCTCGTTGACCTTGTGGGAGATGAAGACGAGTCCGTGGCCGTTGATGGCAAGTTGCCGGAGGACCTCGAAGAGGTCGTCGACTTCGCCGGGCGTGAGGACAGCCGTCGGCTCGTCGAGCACGAGGAGGCGTGCGTCGCGGTAGAGCGCCTTCAGGATCTCGACGCGCTGGCGCTCGCCCACCGACAGCTGCCAGATGAGTGCCCGCGGATCCACCTGCAGGCCATGGCGCTCAGCGAGCGCCTCGAGGCGCGTCGAGACCTTTGCGAGGTCGGTGAGCGGCCCGCGGGACGACTTCAGCCCGAGGGCGACGTTCTCGACGACGGTGAGGGTGTTCACGAGCATGAAGTGCTGGTGGATCATGCCGATGCCGTGGGCGATGGCGGCTGCCGGCGAGGTGATGCCTACCTCCGCGCCGTTGATGGCGATCCGGCCGGAGTCGGGACGGTAGAGGCCGTAGAGGATGCGCATGAGCGTGCTCTTGCCGGCGCCGTTCTCCCCGAACAGCGCGTGCACCTCGCCGGCGGCGACATTGAAGTCGACGTCGTCGTTGGCGAGCACGCCGGGGAAGCGCTTGGTGATGCCGCTCATCCGGAGGAGCGGTACTGCCTCCTCCGGATGAGCGCTAGCGCTGGCGCTAGTGATTGTCACAGTGGCCTCCGAGCCGTCTCGAGCTTCGATTACTGGGGAGGCGTGATCGTGCCGTCGGTGATCTCGCTGATGAGCTTCATGCCATCAGCCTTGATCGCCGCCGGGAGCTTGTAGCTCGGGTTGAAGACGATCTTCTCGCCGCCGTTACCGAGACCGATCACGTACGTGGCGTCGCCGAGCTTGCCGGCCCGGATCGAGGCGATGATGTCCTGCAGGATCGGCGTCCAGTTGTATTCCTGCGCCGACACGACCTGGCTGGGTGCAAGGCTCGCCTGGCTCCACTGCGTGGAGAACCACGGGAGGTTGTCCGACTTGGCGACCCCGATGGCTCCGACGACCGACTGTGAGCTGCCGGTCAGGACATCGGCGCCGTCCGACACGAAGGTCTTGGCTGCCGTCGACATGAGGCTGTCGTCGCTGAACGAGCCCGTGTAGACCGGGTTGGCCGTGATCGACGGGTCAGCAGCCTTGGCACCGGCCACGAAACCGTCGACGTACAGCTTTGCGTCACCGGTCGCGATCGGCCCGATGATCCCGAGCACGTGCGACTTGCTCAACTTCGCCGCCATGTATCCCTGCACGTAGCCGCCCTCGTTGGAGGCAGCCTCGTAGGCAAAGACGTTCGCCAGCCCGAAGGTCGATCCGGCCGTTCCCCAGGCGAACGACACCTTTGGGAACTGCGGGGCGAGCTGCTCGATCGTCGAGCCGTACTGCGAGCCGTGGGCGATGACGAGGTTGTAGCCCTCGGAGGCGTACTCCCGGATGATGTTGGCGGCGTCCGAGACGACGAACTCGTTGGCCGAGACGGAGATCTTCAGGTGCTCCGACATAGCCAGACCCTCGAGCGCCGCGTACATCGACTGCGTGAAGGCGAGGTCGTTCGTGGCGCTCGGGGCGATCAGAGCCACCTTGAGCGTCGACATGGCGGGCGTCGTGCTCGAACCGGCGGGTGCTGCCGTCGTCGTCGTCGTGCTGGAGCTGCTGCCGCAGGCTGCGACAGTCAGCGCCATGGCGACGGCGGCGAGCAGCACAACGACCTTTCTGGTCAAGTGCGAATGCATGGATATTTCCTTTCTATATGGATGTGTGAATTACCTGAATCGAGGAGCCAGCCGCGCGTGGGGCCCGACCTCGAGTCGTCTGGGAGGGCACGTTCTGGGAGGGCACGTTCGCCAGCAGGATCAGCCTCCTCTCTCGTAGGGCTTGCCGAGCATTGCGGGCTGCCGGAAACGGCGAGCCACGAGCAAGAGGGCGAGGATCGTCACGACGGCAGGCGCCGTGGCGGCCAGGTCGGAGGCGCTCAGCGGGATGACGTTGAGGGACTTCAACTCGAGGACGACGGCGATCGTGAGGCCGTAGAGCACGGAGCCGCCCATGACTCCGACGGGCCGCCAGGCTCCGAAGTACACGAGGGCGACGGCGATGAAGCCCTCGCTCTGGGTGAGGTTCTGCTGGAAGACGCTGTCATAGAGAAGCAGGGCCGCTCCCGCCAGCCCCGCCATGGTGCAGCCGATGAGGACGGCCGACCAGCGGATGCGGGAGACGTTGATCCCGACGGTGTCGGCCGCCGAGGGGTTCTCCCCGCAGGCCCGGATCTTGAGACCGTACGACGTGCGGTACAGGATGAAGGTGAAGATCGGTACGAGCAGGAAGGCGAGGTAGACGAGGATCGTCTGCTTGAAGAGCATGTTCCCGACGGCCGGTATGCGGTCGAGGAGGGGGATGCCGAGCGGGTGGAGTTCCGGGATGGGCAGGGGGCTCCCCACGAGCTTGATGAGCAGCAGGTCGCTGAAGCCGAGGCCGAACAGGTAGATCCCGATGCCGCTGATGCCCTGCTCGGCCTTCAAGGTGACGGAGATGAACGCCGTCACGACCCCCATCACGATCCCGACGCCGATCCCGGCGAAGACACCGTAGAGGAGGCTCCCGGTCCTGAGGGCCGTGAAGTAGGTGGCAAAGGCGGACAGGAGCATGATCCCGTCCACCCCGAGGTTGATGACCCCGCTGCGCTGGCCCATCGTCTCGCCGAGAGCGGCGAGCAGGAACGGGGCGGCAAGGGCCATGGCAGCTGCCACCGTCGAGGTGAGAACGGCATAGGTGAAGAAGTGAGCCATCGATCAGGCTCCTGCCCGGGAGGCTTCGCCTGGCGGCTGGCCCACGGCGCGCGAGGCTGCTACGAGGACGGCGCCCTCCTCGGCGGGCGTTTCGGTCGGGGGTGAGGCACGAGACGGCGTGACCGGAGGGGCGAGGGAGGCGGCACGAGCGCGCCGGCGCATGTACTCGAGGGAGACGACGAACACGACGACGAGACCTTCGAGGGCCGTGACCATGTCGGCCGGTACGCCCGTGGCGACCTGGAGGGCGTCGCCCCCGGTGAGGAGACCGCCGAAGAGGAAGGCCGAGATGATGCTCCAGAGCGGGCTGAGGGCACCGAAGAGAGCGACGACGATGCCGTTGAAGCCGTCAGATCCGGTGAAGCCGGTGAGGCTGCCGTCGGTCACCATGCGATGCGAGATGCTGCCGATGACGAGCATCGCCCCACCGAGGCCGCACATGGCACCGCTGAGCGTCATTGCCAGCACCATCGTCCTCTTCACCTTGATGCCGGCGTAATTGGCGGCATCTCGCGACATCCCGACAGCGCGCAGTCGGAACCCGAGGCCGGTGTGCCACAGCAGGATGTAGGCCCCACCGGCCACGACGACGGCGATGACGACACCGAGGTGGAGCTGGGTTCCCTTGATGAGGATGGGCAGCCACGAATGCGACGAGAGGAGCTTGGTCTCGGGGATGAGCCCGTAGGTCGAGTTCTGCGATGTGTCGACCATGGGGCCGGAGAGGAGGTAGTTCATGACCTGCACGGCTACGAGGTTGAGCATGATCGTGCTCAGGATCTCGTTGACGTTGAAGTAGGCCTTGAAGGCGCCCGGGATGGCACCCCAGATGGCGCCACCGGCTGCGCCGGCGAGCAGGACGAGCGGGATGAGGACGGCGCTCGGAAGGTTCGGGAGGGCAAGGGCGGTCGCCGCGCAGGCGAGGCCGCCCATGGCGAGCTGGCCCTCACCGCCGATGTTGAACATGTTGGCGCGAAACGAGATGCAGATGCCGACGCCGACGAGCAGGAGGGGAGCCGCTCTCACGGCGGAGGCGCCGAGGGCGTAGCTGCCGACGAAGGCCCCGTCGAACAAGGCGTGATACCCGGTCAGCGGGTTGGCGCCCAGCACCGCAATCATGAGAGCGCCGAGCAGGAGCGCAGCCAGGAGAGATCCGGGCAGCGCGAACCAACTGAGAAGGAACCGCTTCCAGGTGGCGCGTCGCTCAGCCCAAGGTCGTGAAGCCTCTACTGGCACCAGCGCCTCCTTTCCAGCTCGACCAACCGGAACGATCCCCAGCAATGAAGGGCCTCGTGATCTGCCCGTATCGAAAGCGTAAAGATGGGCTCTCTTGCCTCAAAGGGTCGAAGGACCCTTTAGGGCTGTTCGAAAGCCCATGTCCGAGGGCTGGCCCGGCCGCGGCCCGCTGAGGGGCGAATTTGCCCACTCTGCTGCCTTTCGTAGGGTCCTTCGCCCCTATCTCCTGGTCGCACCGGTGAGGATCATGAAACCGGAGGGATCGAGCCTTCTCGGGAGGGATGATGCGCAGCCGTGACAGTGGGACAATGACGCCATGACCGAGTTCACGTTGAACGGCAAACTGGTCGAGGTGGGCGAACACCCCAATCTCCTGGCGGCTCTTCGCGAGGAGCTTGACATCACGTCGCCGAAGGACGGCTGTTCACCGTCCGGCCAGTGTGGTTGCTGCACCGTGCTCATCGATGGCAAGGCCTCCATCAGCTGTTCCATGTCGCTTGCTCGCGTCGCCGGCAAGTCCGTCACGACACTCGAGGGCTTCGATCCCGAGGAACGGGAACGGTTCGCGACGGCGTTCTCCACGACGGGCGCCTTGCAGTGCGGGTTCTGCACGCCCGGGATCGTGGTGCGCCTAAAGGCCCTGTTGGACAAGAAGGGCGCCGACTTGACACGAGAGGACGCCGCTCGGCACCTCGGCGCCCACCTCTGTCGTTGCACGGGCTATACGAAGATCCTCGACGCCGTGGAGATTCTCGCTCGCGGTGCCGTTGCTGAGACGAGGATGCCTCCTCAAGCCGGCGAGCACTCGGGCAACGGCACGAACGGGGCGGGCTACGGCGTGGGGTACCGCGGCGCCAAGTACGAGAGCCTCCAGCTGGCCCTCGGTGACCGTGCCTACGTCGACGACCTCCGCGTCCCCGGCATGCTGCACGCTGCTCTCCATCTCGCTCAGCACGCCCGCGCCGAGGTCGTGCGCATCGACACCGCCGCCGCCCTCGCCGCCCCGGGCGTGGAGGCCGTCTTCACGGCGGCCGACGTCCCGGGCATGTTGCGCGTCGGCATCCTGCACACCGACTGGCCGGTCTTCATCCCTGAGGGCGGGCGGACGTCCTATCTCGGCGACGTGCTCGCCGTCGTCGTCGCCCGCTCGGTGGCGGAGGCACGCGAGGCGGCCAAGCTCGTCGAGGTCGAATACCGTCCCCTGCGGCCGCTCACCGACGCCGTGGCGGCGATCGACGACGACGAGGATGCCGTCTGGGAGCTCGACGGCAACGTGCTCTCGCGTTCCGCCTATCGTCGAGGCGACGCCGAGGCAGCCGTGGCGGCAGCAGCCCACCGCGTGCACGAGGTCTTCCAGACCCAGCGGGTGGAGCACGCCTTCCTCGAACCCGAGTCGACGCTCGCCGTGCCGCAGGCGGACGGGACCATGCTGGTGTACTCCGGCGGACAGGGAGTCTGGGACGACCGCAACCAGATCGCCTCCATGCTCGGGGTTCCCGAGTCGCACGTCCAAGTCGAGCTCGTCTCCAACGGCGGAGCCTTCGGCGGCAAAGAGGACATGGCCAACCAGGCGCAGACGGCTCTGGCGGCCTTCCTGCTCGGGCGCCCCGTGAAGTGCACGCTGTCCCGGGAGGAGTCGTTCTTCGTCCATCCCAAGCGGCACCCGATCCGCCTCGAGTACTGGGCGGGATGCGATGCCGACGGCCTGCTCACCGGTCTGAAAGCGCGCATGATCGGCGACTCGGGCCCGTACGCCTCCGTGGGCATGAAGGTGCTGGAGCGGGCGGCCGGTCACGCCTCGGGCCCGTACGTCCTGCCGAACATCGACGTCGAGGCGCTGGCGGTGCGGACGAACAATTCGGTGTGCGGCGCCTTCCGGGGTTTCGGGGCGAACCAGGCCCAGTTCGCCATGGAAGGCGTCATGGACCGCCTCGCCGCCCAGGTGGGGATCTCGGGCATCGAGATGCGCCGCCGCAATGCGATCCGTCCCGGGTGCGTCTGGGGCCCGGGCCAGGTGATGGATGACGGCTGCGCCGGCGTCCTCGCCTGCCTAGACGCCGTCGAGCCCGCCTACGACGCCGCCGTGGCGGCCGGGAAGGCCGTCGGGCTCGGGCTCGGCCTCAAGAACTCGGGCCTCGGCAACGGATTCTTGGAGATCGTGCAGGCGGTCGTGCGCTTCGACGAGAGCGGCGACGTCGAGGTCCGCCACTGCTGGACGGAGATGGGGCAGGGCGTTCACACCGTGGCGAGGCAGGTCGCCGTCGAGGAGCTCGGGATCGATCCGGCCCGCGTCCGCGTCGTCGTCGACACGACCCGTGAGCTCGGGGCCGGCCAGACGACCGGCTCTCGCGGCACCATGATGGGGGCGGGTGCCATACAGGACGCCTGCCGCCATGCCATCGAGGACGGCTGCAAGCCGGGCATCGACTACGTGGGCGAGTACCGGGTGGACTGGACGAACTCGATCGAAGAGGGACTCGAGCACCCGACGATCCACTCCGCCTTCTCCTATGCCGCCCAGCTCGTGACGATCGATCGCGAGAGCGGGCAGATCGACAAGGTCGTCGCCGTCCACGACGTCGGTCGCGCCGTCAACCCGATGTTGTGCGAGGGCCAGATCGAAGGCGCTGTGCACATGGGCCTCGGTTATGCCCTCTCCGAGGAGTTCCCCACCGACGAGGACGGTCGCCCCACGCACATGACGCTGCGGAGCCTCGGGATCCTGCGGGCAAAGGATGTTCCTCCCATCGAGGCCGTGCTCGTGGAGGTGCCGCAGCCGAGGAGCCCGTACGGCATCAAGGGTATGGGCGAGATCGGTCTCGTCCCGACGGCAGGAGCCGTGGCGGCCGCACTGCACGATCTCGATGGCGAATGGAGGGCGACGCTCCCGATGCGGCGGGCGGCCACTGCCGTCGGCGCATCGGAGGAGTGATCGCATGACGGAGGGGCCGGAAACCCCGGGCCTCGTCTGTGCCCACCACCACCTCTACTCGGCGCTCGCCCGCGGGATGCCGGCGCCGCCCCGGGTGCCGAGGGACTTCCCCGAGATCCTCGAGCTCGTGTGGTGGCGGCTCGATCGTGCCCTCGACCTCGAGATGATCCGCTGGTCGGCAATGCTCGGTGCGCTCGAGGCGCTCGAGTGCGGCACGACCGCCATCGTGGATCACCACTCGTCGCCCGAGGCCATCGAGGGCTCTCTCGACGTCATTGCCGAAGCCTGCGCCGAGGTCGGTGTGCGGGCCGTCTGCTGTTACGAGGTCACGGACCGAAACGGCCCAGCCGGCATGAGGGCCGGCCTGGCCGAGAACGAGCGTTTCTTGAAGGCGGGCGGACGGGGTTTCGTGGGCGCTCACGCCTGTTTCACGCTCTCGGAGGCGACACTCGAAGCCGTCGCCGGCCTCGCCGCCGATGTGGGAGCGGGCGTGCACATCCACGTCTGCGAGGACGGCGTCGACAGCGCCGCCGGCGGCCGCCTGGAGGGGGTCAGCACGGACAGCTGGCTGCTCGCCCATTGCGTGCACCTCGATCGCCCCCTGCGCGGGACGGTAGCCCACAACCCCCGCTCGAACATGAACAACGCCGTGGGGTACGCCCGTCCGGCGCGCTGGCAGAACACCGTGGCCCTCGGCACGGACGGGATCGGGGCGGATATGCTGGAGGAGTTCCGCATCGCCTACGCACGCCATCGCGAAGATGACGTCACCGTCGGCCCGGAGGCCGCCTGGTCGTGGCTGGAGGGCGGCTACGAGCTCGTTCCAGAGGCTCGAACCGACCGGGTGCGCTGGAGCTACGAGCCGATGGGGGCCTGGCACCTCGCCTTCACTCCGGGCGTGCGCCCCCTCGAGGTCGTCGTCGGGGACGAGGTCGTGCTGGCGGAGGGCCGCCCGACGAGAGTCGATGCGGGCGAGATCCGGGCGCGTGCCCGCGAGCAGGCGGCGCGGTTGCACGCTCGCCTCTGAGCGAGCGGTGCCTCAGCCGGTCGGGTCGGTGGGCGACCGAGCCGCCGAGATCGTCAGGCCGTCCAGTCGGCAAAGGCGTCGATCATGGCGTGCACGTCGTGTCCGAGCGGATAGAGCACCGGGCAGGTGCAGCCCCGCTTCACGTACTCGGCCACTTGGGCGCGGCACTCGGCAGCCGTGCCGGATGCAGTCAGCATCTGCACGATCTCGTCGGGCACGAGCTTGGAGGCCGCCTCCACCTGCTCGTGCGTCGCCGGCCAGGTGAGGACCTCGCCGATCTTGTCGAGGAGGGCCTGCGGCACGCCGGAGGCCTTCATGATGTGCGGCTGCTGTCCGAGGTACTGGGTGACGAGCATGCGGGCAGCGTCGAGGGCAGCCCCGCGGTCCTCGTCGAGGGAGCACACGACGAGCTGCGGTCGGTCGATGTCGGCGGCCGACCGCCCGGCCCGCTGTGCCCCGAGCTCGAGGTGCTCGAGGGCGCGGTCGTTGTAGGCGGGGGACACGAGGTAGTTGAGCACGACCCCGTCGCCGATCTCGCCCGCAAGCTCCATCATCTGCATACCGGTGGCACCGATGTAGATGGGGACGTCCTTCGGACGCCGGTCCTGGTAGACGTAGTCGAGCTCGACGCCGTCGAGATGCACGAACTCCCCCTCGTAGGTGACGTTCTCGTCGGCGAGGAGGGCGCGAACCGCCTCCACGGTCTCGCGCATGGCGCGCAGCGGCTTCTCGCGTTTCACCCCCACCTTGCTGGCGAGCGGCTCCCACCACGCCCCGATGCCGAGGATGACGCGTCCTGGGGCGAGGTCGTCGAGAGTGGAGAACGTCGAGGCCAACAGGGCGGGGTTGCGCGTCCAGTTGTTGACGACGCCGGACCCCACCTTGATGTGCTCGGTCACCGAGGCGAAGGCGGCCATGGGCACGGTCGCCTCCCGCACGAGCCGGCTCTCCGCCTGCCAGATGGCGTGGAAGCCTTTCGACTCGGCGTACTTGGCGATCTCCATGCCCTGGCGAATGGGATGGGCGTCCTGCAGGTAGACGGCGACGGGCGTGGTCATGGCGAAGCCTCCTTGGCGGGCGGAGCGGGCGAGATGTCGGTGCTGCCGGCGGGGCGCTGCTCGGCGAGGAGCAGAGCGATGTCCTGCGGTCGGACGGGAGCGCGCGGGAGCTCGAGGCCCGTTGCGTTCCGGATGGCCGCCACGACGGCAGCCGTGGAGGAGATCGACGGGGGTTCGCCTGCCCCCTTGGCGCCGAGGGGCGAACCCGGCTCTGGTTGCTCGATGAGAGCCTGAATCGTGACCGGGGGCATGTCGAGCGCCGTCGGGATGATGTAGTCGGTGAAGGACGGGTTTCGCAGCTTTCCGTCGTCGAGGACGATCTCCTCCATCACGGCAAAGCCGACGCCTTGGGAGATGCCTCCTTCGAGCTGGCCGATGAGTTGAACGGGATTGAGGACGCGCCCGACGTCTTGGGCGGTGGCGACCTCGACGACCTTCACGAGGCCGAGGTCGAGATCGACGTCCACGACGGCTCGATGCGCGGCGAAGGCGAACGACACGTGTGCATCGCCTTGGCCGTTCTCGTCGAGCGCCACCGTGCCAGGGTGGCGGAAGACGGCCGTCTCCTCGAGCACGGCGCCGCCGGCCGCCTCGGCGAGCGACAGGTCGAGCGAGCCGTCGACCGACAGGACCCGACCGGAGCTCAGTTCGAGACCCGCGCGCTGCACCTCGAAACGTTGCGCCACCGACGAGAGCAGCCGCTCCCGGACGGCTCGGCACGCCGTGTCGACGGCTCCGCCCGTCATCCAGCTCTGCCGGCTCGCGGACGTCGAGCCGGCCGAACCGATGCCCATGGTGCTGGCTTCGCCGAGGGCGACGTCATCGACTCCGAGCACGTCGCGGGCTATCTGCTGCATCACGGTGACGAGGCCCTGGCCGACCTCGACGGCCGCCGTCGTGATCGTGACGCGGCCGTCTTCGAGACGGCAGCGCGCCGTCGAGTAGTCGTCGAAGCCGGCGGAGAACATGAGGTTCTTGAAGCCGACGGCGAAACCCACCCCGCGTCGGACCCGGGCGCGGTCGGCCGTGCGGCCGGCGCCTCCCGGCAGGGCGAGCTCGGCGGCCGTGTCCGGCCCGCCGGGGGGGAGGGGAGCGGCGGCGCACGCCCGGATGACCTCGGCCACCGGTGCCGTCCCGGACAGCACCTGGCCGATGATGAGCTGGTCGCCGGGGGCGTAGGCGTTGCGCAACCGCAGCTCGATGGGGTCGATCGAGAGGGCGACGGCGAGCTTGTCCATCTGGGCTTCGTGAGCGAAGCACACCTGCACGGCACCGAAGCCCCGCATGGCACCGCACGGCGGGTTGTTCGTCCGCACGGCGGTGCAGTCCACGAAGGCGTTCTGCACGTTGTACGGGCCGTTGGCGAAGCAGGCGGCGTTCAGCGTCACGGCCGTCGAGGAGGAGAGATAGGCGCCGCCGTCGAAGATGATCCGTGCCTCGACACTGACGAGGCGCCCGTCCGCATCGGCCGTGTGCCGGTACCACATGTGCGCCGGGTGCCGGTGGACATGGCCGTGGAAGGACTCCTCGCGCGAGTAGACGATCTTGACCGGCCGGCCGGTGCGCAGGGCGAGCAGGCAGAGCTGGACCTGCATGCTCAAGTCTTCCCGGGCACCGAAGGCCCCGCCGACTCCGGCCAGGTGGACTCGCACCATGTCGAGCGGTAGATCCAGGCAGGCGGCGATCTGATCCTGGTCGACGTGCAGCCACTGCGTGGCGACGTAGAGGTCGACGCCGCCGTCGGCCGCCGGCACGGCGAGCCCGGACTCCGGTCCCATGAACGCCTGATCCTGCATGCCGGTCTCGTAGGTCCCCTCCACCGAGACGGCACCCCGGGCGGCAGGGTCGCCGCGTCGGATCGTCTGGCGGTAGAGGGTGTTGCCGAGAGGGTGGACCGGTTCGGCCCCCAGCGCCAGCACCGAGTCGGTGAGGGGTTCGTGCACCTCGTACTCGACGACGATGGCCTCGGCGGCGAGGCGGGCCGTCACCGGGTGGTCGGCCGCCACGGCGGCCACGGGCTCGCCGGCGTAGCGAACGACGTCGGAGGCGAAGACCGGCTGGTCGGGGTAGTCGAGTCCGTAGGTCTTGCGGCCGGGCACGTCGGCAGCCGTGAGGACGGCGAGGACGCCAGGGACGCGCCAGGCGCCCGAGACGTCGATGCTGCGGATGGTGGCGGACGGGTGGGGCGAACGGAGGAGCTGCCCCCAGAGCATGCCCTCGGCTTCGAGATCGGAGGAGAAGGCGAACTGACCCTTCACCTTGGGGCGTCCGTCCGGCCGGCGGGCGCTCCGGCCGAGACCGTCCGGGGTGACGGCGATCGTCGCTGCCTGCGTGGGCGTGTCGAGCGTCGTCATGGGTGGCGTGCGTCCTGGGCGACCTTGACCGCAGCGAGGATGCGCCCATAGCCGGTGCAACGGCAGAGGTTGCCGGAGATCGCCTCCCGGATCTCGAGCTCGGTCGGGTCAGGCGTGCGCTCGAGGAGGTCGTGGACGCTCACGATCAGTCCGGGCGTGCAGAAGCCGCATTGCACGGCTCCCTCGGCGAGGAAGGCCTCCTGCAGGCCGGAGAGCTCGTCGCCTGCGGGCGTCAGACCCTCCACCGTCACGATCTCGCGCCCGGCGGCGCCAGCCGCCAGCACGGTGCAGGCACACTCGAGCCTGCCGTCGATGAGCACGGAACAGGCGCCGCATTCGCCCTGTTCACATGCGTTCTTCGACCCTCGCAGGCCAAGACGCTCGCGCAGCACGTAGAGGAGGTTCTCGCTGAGGAGAGCGTCGTTCACGGCGCGATCGTGACCGTTGACGTGAAGGGTGTAGCTCAGGAGAGCCTCATTGTCGGTCAGCTGCTCCACTGATCCTCCTTGAGGGCGTCATCGGCCACGGCACGTCGCAGCGCCCGCTCGGCGCAGACTCCGACGGCGTGCCGACGATAGGCCGCCGTCGAGCGGTGATCGTCGATCGGGCGCGAAGCGGCTCGCACGAGGGCGACGAAGTCGTCGAGATTGCCTGCGCGGGCAAGGAGGCGGCGCTCGTCCCAGTCGATCTGGGAGGCGGCCTGCTCCTCTGCCTCCGTTGCTCGGATCATGACCGGGCCGGCAGAGCCCAAGGCGACCCGCACGTTCCGGCCGGCCCAGTCCACCACGACGGCCACGCTGGCGACAGCGATGACCATGGCGTTTCGCGTGCCGACCTTGAGGAATTCCTGCGTACCGAAACGAGCCGGCAGACGGACCTCGCAGATGATCTCGCCCGGGGCGAGTGACGTGCGCTTCGGTCCCGTCACGAGCTCAGCGAAGGGCACCGTACGCGTCGCCCCGCCCGGACCAACGACGAGGATCTCGGCGTCGAGAGCCGAGAGCACCGGCAGGGTGTCGCCTGCCGGAGACGCCGTGGCGAGATTGCCGCCGATCGTGCCGGCGTTGCGTATCTGGGGCGAACCGACGGTACGAGCCGCCAGGGAAAGAGCCGGGACGAGGCGAGCCAGCGCGGCGTCCAGCATCTCGGTGTAGGTGAGAGCGGCGCCGAGCACGACGTGCCCGTTGTCGGTGCGCCATCCGGCGATCTCCGGTATGCGGTTGAGGCAGAGCACGGCGGCGGGGCGGCGCAGGCCTGCGTTGACCTCGACCATGAAGTCGGTCCCGCCGGCGAGCAGCTGCGCTTGCGGAGCCCCCTCCAGCATCTCGACGGCCTCGGCGAGGCAAGACGGTACGAGGACCCCCACCGCTCAACCCGCTGCCACGTCGACGAGCGAGAACGTCATGACGTCGACCATCCCGCGATCGGTGATCCTCAGCTCGGGCAGGACGGAGAGGCCGAGGAAGCTGAGCTGCATGAAAGGTGCCTTGATCCGGATGTGAAGGGCGTTGGAGGCCGTCGCCGCCAGGCGTCCCACTTCGGCCGCCACGGAGGCAGCGTCGCGGTCGCTCATGAGGCCACCGATGGGAAGAGCGACTTCGGCGAGGACCTCTCCGTTGAGCACGGCGACCTGCCCGCCGCCAATCTCGGCCAGCCGGGCGACGGCGGCCGCCATGTCTGCAGGCCCGGTGGCGTCGATGGCTCCGACCACCATGCAGTTGTGGGCGTCGTGCGCCACGGTCGAGGCGATGGCACCGCGCGTGAGACCGAAACCGTGCACGTAGCCGAGACCGATGCGCCCGGTCTGGTGGTGTCGCTCCACGACGCCGATGCGGGCGACGCCCGCCGCCGGGTCGGTGACGTCGAGGACGAGCTGACGAGTTGTGAGCGAGTTCTCCTCGACGCCGATGACGCGGGCGCGACCTCCATCCGGTGGGAGACGGTCGAGGTCCGACGCCGTCGGGGGTGGGTCGAGGTGGATCGAGGTCCGCATGAACGCAGGCGCCGGCCGGGCGGGAACCGTCCCTGGCACGACGAGGCCGTCAACGGCCACGAGGCGACCGGAGTGAAAGACACGCGCCGGTTCGAAGTGGGCGAAGTCCTCGAAGCAGAGCACGTCGGCTTGATAGCCGGGTGCCAGGTTCCCGAGATGGTCGAAGTGGTGGTAGTCAGCCGGGTTGCTCGTGGCCAGCACAAGGGCATCCTCGAGGCCGACACCGCACGAGACGGCGAGGCGCACGCAGTCGTTCATGTGCCCGGAACGCAGGATCGTGTCCGGTTCGCGGTCGTCGGTGCAGAGGGCGACGCGGTCGGTGCCGTGCCGGACGACCGTCGGAATGAGGGCCTTCAGGTTGCGCGAGGCGGATCCTTCCCGGATGAAGATCCACATCGCCTTGCGGCGCTTCTCCTCCGCTTCCTCCAGCTCGGTGCACTCGTGATCAGACTCGACACCCGCCGCCAAGTAGGCGTCCAGCTGGCGGCCGGACAAGCCGGGGGCGTGACCGTCGACTCGCCGGTTGCCGGCGGTGGCGATCTTGGCGAGCATCTCCGGGTCGCCGTTCACGACACCCGGGAAGTTCATCACCTCGGCCAGACCGATGGCCCCGTGCTCGTCGAGCAGCGAGGCGAGATCAGTCGGTCCGAGCTCGGCGGCCGGGCTCTCGAAATGCGATGCCGGCACACAGCTCGAGGCACAGATGCCGAAGGTGAACGGCAGCCCAGCGGCCGCTTCGGCGAGAGCCACGACGCCCGGGACACCGAAGACGTTGGCGATCTCGTGCGGGTCCGCCGCCACGGCCGTGGTGCCGTGCGGCAGCACGGTCCTGACGAATTCGTCGACCCAGAGCTTGGTGGACTCGAGGTGCATGTGGGCGTCGATGAACGCCGGCGTCAGCGAGCACCCCGTCACGTCGACGACCTCCAGGGCTTCCCGAGGTCCCCAACCGGCGATGACACCGCCGTAGACGGCGAGATCGGTCACGATCCACTCCCGCGTGGTGGGGACGAAGACACGCCCGCCCCTGAGGAGGAGGTCGGCTGGGGCATCGCCGCGAGCCACGGCGAGAAGTTGCGGAGTTGCACGACGTGGCGACATATCAGCTCTGCTCCTGAGTCTGGGTAATGCCCGGCGAGGACGCCGTCGCGGCGCGAGGCGGCGCAGCCCGTGTCAGCCAACCCACCGGCGCTGTCATGACCTCGATCTCCTCCCGGACGAGTAAGGGCAGCCTTTTCCCGTCAAGCCCTCTGATGAGCCGGTCGCAGTGGGGGTCCGCGACCGGCCACCTTCCAGCCTGGTCCAGCTGAGAGGCCCAAGATAGGGTCCTTCGACCCAAAGTGGAGGCGTCACACAGCGTGCCGTGTTCGCCCCGAGGACGCGGAGCCATCTTTCCTTTCGGCTGCAGCGCGGCGCCGGTGACGCCGAAGCGTGTTCGTACGGGTGAGGCTACCGGCCCAGGCGCCGACGCTCCCCGCCCAGCCGGTACGTTGCTGGCGTGTCCGACTACGTGATCCCGGAACCGGAACCGAAAGAGATCGACGAGCGACTGGCGATCGAGCTGCGTCACCTCGCCGAGAACGCCGTCCTGCGGGGTAAGCCCTCGGGCGAGGAGGAGTGCGAGAACTGTCGCTACTACCTCGAGCCGTCCAGCGACATCTCGTACTGCTGGCACCCGAAGTTGCGCATCCTCGTCGGGTCGCACTGGTGGTGCCAGTGGTGGGAGGCGATGCCCGACGGCCCGTCGTGAGCCCGTCTGGTGACGGCCTTGCAGCGTGGCGCACCACGGGTCGTCAGGCTGGGCTTGCCAGGGTCCGTCAAGCTACTCGAGGCGTGATTCCATGCACACGGCACCTCGACGGCGTCGAGGGCGAGGCGTACGCCCAGCTCCTTCAAAGCCGGGGGTGGCGGCGATGGTCTCCGGCGTCTCGTCGATGAGAACGGCCTCGGTGATTTCGATCACGAGTCGGGTTTACAGATGGGTGCCGCGACCGCCGAAAACGGAATATCTTGCAGCCTTGATGACCCGCTACGCCGTCGACCCGGAGAAGACGGTCGTCTGGACCGATGCGCGCTCGAGCTTGCATCCGATCCGTTCCGAGACGAGGGGCATGGAAGGGTACTTCGAGGGCGAGGTGGGAGCGGACGGCCAGCTCGATCTGTCGTCGCCGGTGGAGGCGACCCTCCAGCTCGCCGTTGCCACGATGTCCTCCGGCAACGGGCTTTACGACCGCGAGATGATGCGCCGAGTGGAGGCGCGGCGCTTCCCGACGATCACGGCCACGTTGCGGACGATGACGGCGAGCGAAACGGCCGGTCGTTACCTCGTGGAGGGGGACGTCACCTTCCGGGGCGTGACGCAGCAGGTGACCGGCGAGGTGGCCCTCTCGACACCGGCGGCGGGTACCATCACGTTCGAGGGCGAGCACGTCTTCAACCTGCCGGACTTCGGCATGGAGCCGCCGAAGATCATGATCTTGAAGGTATACCCCGACGTCAGAATCCGAGTCCGCATCGTCGCCAAGGCGGCCGGCTGATGCACGAGTTCGGCCGCTGCCCAAGCCGTGCTGGTGCTCGTACCCGTCGCGGGGAGATGCTTGAGCTGTTCGGAGGCGTTCGCGGCGGGCAAGCTCGTCACGGTCGGGCGGCCTGCGGGGCTTCGAGGTCGAGCAAAGCGGCGGTGACGAGCTGACGCTCGAGTCCATCGAGTGCCGGGCCTGACAAGGAGGAGACACGATGTGCCTCGGGATTCCGGGTGAGGTCGTCGAGATCGTCGACCCCGTGCGCCAGCTGGCGAAGGTCGACGTGGCCGGCGTCCGTCGCAACATCAACTACGGCCTGCTCGAGGACGAAGGCGTCGTGGCGGGCGACTGGGTGCTCATCCACGTGGGCTTTGCCATGTCGAAGATCGACGAGGTGGAGGCCGAGCTGGCGATGCAGGGCCTCAAGATGATGGGTCAGGCCTACGAGGACGAAGTGCGAGCCGTCGTCGACTCGCAGATCGGCTAGAAGCCTCGCCATGCGGTTCGTCGACGAGTACCGCGATCCGGCGGCGGCGCGGGCGCTCGTGGCCCAGATCACTGAGCTTGTCGGCGACGACCACTTCAAGTTCATGGAGGTGTGCGGGGGGCACACGCACACGATCTACCGTCACGGGATCGAGCACCTGCTGCCGGGCGGCGTGGAGCTCGTGCACGGTCCGGGTTGCCCGGTGTGCGTCATCCCGATGGGTCGCATCGACGACGCCATCGCCGTGGCGGAGGAGCCAGGCGTCATCTTCACGACCTTCGGCGACATGATGCGCGTGCCCGGATCGACCGGCAACCTCCTGGCGGCCAAAGCCCGAGGTGCTGATGTTCGTTTTGTCTATTCGCCCCTCGACGCCTTGCGCATGGCTGTGGAGAATCCGGCTCGCGAAGTCGTCTTCTTCGCCGTCGGGTTCGAGACGACAGCACCCTCCACGGCTGTGACGTTGTTGCGCGCCCGCCAGGAGGCCGTGAGGAACTTCACCGTCTTCTCGAACCACGTGACCATCGTGCCGCCCATCAAGGCCATCCTCGAATCGCCCGACCTGCGGCTCGACGGCTTCATCGGCCCCGGCCACGTCTCGACGGTCGTCGGGCAGCGGCCCTACCGCTTCGTACCCGAGGTGTACGGCAAGCCGCTCGTGACGGCAGGCTTCGAACCTCTCGACATCCTGCAGGCGATCGAGATGCTCCTGCTGCAGATCCGCCAGGGGCGGTGCTGTGTGGAGAACCAGTACACGCGATGTGTCCGTGAGGAGGGCAACCCTCGAGCGCTCGAGATCCTCGCCGAGGTCTTCGAGCTCCGCCCACATTTCGAGTGGCGCGGACTCGGGTTCATCTCACAGAGCGCCCTCAAGCTGCGAAGCGAGTTCGCCGAGTTCGACGCCGAGCTCCGCTTCACCGTGCCGGGGGTGCGCGTGGCCGACCCGAAGGCATGCCAGTGCGGGGAGGTGCTGAAGGGTGTCATCAAGCCCTGGGAGTGCAAGGTGTTCGGCACGGCGTGCACACCCGAGACACCGATCGGCACGTGCATGGTGTCGTCGGAGGGCGCTTGCGCCGCCTACTACAATTTCGGGCGTCTCCATCGCGAAGTCGCCATCGGGGTCGGCTCCAAGCGGTAGGCGAGCGGGCGCCGTGAGCTCCTTCGTCGTCAGGAGCGGCGACGGCGGAACGTCTCGAAGGGGTCAGCTGCTGGTGAGGTGTGCTGCAGCGGCCGCCGTTGCCGTCGCCCCGATGGCGGCCTGGCCGACGCTGATACCGCCGTCGTTGGGTGGCACGAGCTCGTGCACGAGCACCTCGAGCCCGCGCCGGCCGAGCTCCTCCTCCATGACACTGCTCAGCAGGACGTTCTGGAAGACGCCGCCGCTCAGTGCGACGGTGCCGAGATGGCGGTCGGCGGCAAGGCGGGCCGTCACAGCCGCCGCCGCCCTGCCGAGGCTGTGGTGGAAGCCGGCTGCGATGACGGCGGGCGAAACGCCGCGACGGCGTTGCTCCACGACGGCGGCGATGAGGGGCGAGGGATCGAGCACGATCATTCCTTCGACCTCGCTCAGCTCTGTCGGGTAGCTGGGCGCCTCGGCAGCCTCGACGCCGGCGGCGAGGGCCTCGAGCTCGATGGCGGCCTGCCCTTCATAGGTGACGGCGGTGCGAATCCCGAGCAGGGCGGCGACCGCATCGAAGAGCCGTCCGGCGCTCGTCGTCTGCAGCGACCCACTGCCGCGTTCAACGAGCGAGAGGACGGCACGCCAGCGGTCGTCGAGGAGGGGGCCGAGCTCGGCGGCGGCGCCCGACCCGATGGCGGCGGCGACCCAGGAGAGCGCCATGCGCCAAGGCTCCCTGATGGCGGCCGCTCCGCCCGGGAGGGCGACCTCCCTCAGATGACCCACCCGTTCGAAACCCTCCAAGTCCGCCACGAGGAACTCGCCACCCCAGAGCACGCCGTCGAGCCCGAGCCCGAGGCCGTCGAAGGCCACCCCGAGGACGGCCTCCGACCGCCCGTGCTCGGCCAGGCAGGAGGCGATGTGGGCATGGTGGTGCTGCACGGCCCACGGCTCGAGATCGAGCTCGAGGGCGTATTTCGTCGAGAGGTACTCCGGATGGAGGTCGTGCACGACGACCTGCGGCTCGACGCCGTAGAGGGCGCTCAAGTGCACGGTCGCCTGCAAGAAGGAGCGGTAGGTGGCGAGGTGCTCGAGATCGCCGATGTGATGGCTCGTGACGAGCGTGCGGCCCTTGGCGACAGAGACCGTGTTCTTCAGTTCGGCTCCGACGGCCAGCACCTGCCGCTTGGCTTCGCCGGGAAGGGTGAGCGGCTCGGGGGCGTACCCGCGCGACCGCCTGACTGCCTGAATCCTGCCGCCGGCCGATCGCACGACCGAGTCGTCGCAGCGGACGTGGATCGCTCGGTCGTGTGCCAGCACGCCATCGACGAGGGGGCCGAGGCGCTCGATGGCGTCGTCGTCGAGATGGGCGATGGGGTCGTCGGACAAGTTGCCGCTCGTCATCACGAGCGGCCGGCCGACCTGGCCGAGGAGGAGGTGGTGCAGCGGGGTGTAGGCCAACATGAGGCCGAGCTCGGGCAGTCCCGGCGCGATGCTGGCCGCAAGGGCGCCGCCGGGCCGTCGCCGGGCGAGCACGATGGGGCGGCGGGGGGAGATGAGCGCTGCTGCGGCGGCGCCGTCGAGCTCGCACAGTCCCTGCGCCGTCTCGAGATCGGCCACCATGACCGCGAACGGCTTGTCGTCACGGGACTTGCGGCGGCGGAGCGACGTCACGGCCGCCGCGCTCGTGGCGTCCGTGGCGAGGTGGTAGCCGCCGAGTCCCTTGACGGCGACGATGCCACCGCCGAGGAGGCACTCGACGGCGAGCAGGAGGGCGGCCTCCTTCTCGGCGAGGACGGTGCCGTCCGGCCGGCAGTAGCGAAGTCGTGGGCCGCAGGTCGGGCAGGAATTCGGCTGGGCGTGGAAGCGGCGGTCTCCCGGGTCGTCGTACTCGGACTGGCAGGCTGGGCACATGGCGAAGGCCGCCATCGTCGTCGCCGGCCGGTCATAGGGGACGGACGTGACGATGGTGTAGCGCGGCCCGCAGTTCGTGCAGTTCGTGAACGGATAGCCGTGGCGCCGGTCTGCGGGATCGTCGACCTCTGCCAGGCAGTCGCTGCAGGCGGCGGTGTCGACGCTGACCGGTGCCGCCGGCAAGCCACCGGAGGCGGTCTCGAGGATGCGGAACCCGGCGACGGCACCCTCGGCGGCGATCGTCGTCGTCTCGACGGAGGCGACGCGGGCGAGTGGCGGGGGACGTTCGTGGAGCAGCTGGCACAGCCTCGCCACATTCTCCGGTTCACCCTCGACCTCGATGAGGACGCCGGCCGAGTCGTTGCAGACGAAGCCGGCGAGGCCGAGCGCCACAGCCTCCCGGTACACGAACGGCCGGAAGCCGACCCCCTGCACCGTGCCGGTAACGCGGAGGCGGCGCCGCTCGCCCGCAGCAGTGACGCCAGCCGAGTCGCCGTTCAACAGATGCGGGGGAGGGGGTCGCCGACGAGCATGTCGACGATGCGAGTGCCCCCGAAACCCGTTCGTAGCACCACGATGCCTTCCGGGTCCGCACGGATCTCCCCGATCTCGGCGGCGGCGGTGCCGAGCGGGTGGCGGCGCAGGGCGGCGAGGGCGGCGGCGGCCTCGTCCGCCGGAACGACGGCCACGAATTTGCCCTCGTTGGCCACATAGAGCGGGTCGATACCGAGCACGTCACAGGCGCCGTTCACGCTCGGCAGCACGGGAAGTGCCACTTCCTCGAGCACGACGGCGACGGCGGCGTCGCGGGCAAGCTCGTTGCAGATCGTGCCGAGCCCTCCCCGCGTCGGATCCCGAATCCAACGAGTCGAGGGAGCCGCCTCGAGCAGCACGGCGACGAGCTCGCCGAGCGGCGCCGTGTCGGAGCGGAGGTCGGCCTCGAGCTCCAGGTCGCCGCGGGCGAGCATGACGGCCATGCCGTGGTCACCGATGGTTCCCGAGACGATGATGCGATCGCCCACCTGCACGAGCTCGGGCCCGAGCCTGCGGCCCTCCGGCAGGATGCCGACGCCGGAGGTGGTGATGTAGAGGCCGTCGGCAGCCCCCCGGTTGACGACCTTGGTGTCGCCCGTCACGATGGCGACTCCGGCGACTCGTGCGGCCTCCGCCATGTCGTCCACGATGGCGCGCAGCTCGCTGACGGGGAAGCCTTCCTCGAGGACGAAGGCGGCGGCAATCCAGGTCGGGCGCGCTCCCATGACGACGAGGTCGTTGACGGTCCCGTGCACGGCGAGGTGGCCGATCGAGCCGCCCGGGAACCGCAAGGGCTTCACGACGAACGAGTCGGTCGTGATGGCGATACGCTCGCCCGTCGGCAGTTCGACGACGGCGGCGTCGGCGAGGACTCCCCCCGCCGGCTGCCCGAATGCCTCCAGGAAGACGGCGTCGATCAGGGCGGCTGACGCTTTGCCACCGGCGCCGTGAGCGAGTGTGACGATGTCGTCCTTGAGGCGCGGACGGCGGCGGCGGAACGTCTCGATCCGCTCCAGGACGGCGGCCTCGCGCTGGCTGGGTGCCCCTTTCTCCTGCGACGGCGTGACCGTTCCGCCATCGACTGGCCCGGGCTCGCTGCTCACCTGTCTCCCTTGCTCTCCACGATCGCCTGAACTCCGGCCCAGAGGACGAGGGCGACGGCATCCTGGGTCTCCTGGATGCGGTGGACGCTGTCGGAACGGACGACGAGGCACTGATCGACATCCCCGCACGTCGCCATCTCGCCGCCATCGTGGCCCGCCAAGCCGACGGTGAGGAGCTCCCGGCGGTGTGCTTCGCCGAATGCTCGGATGACGTTGTCGGAGTTCCCGCTCGTCGAGAAGCCCACCGCAATGTCGTTCGCTCGGCTGTGGGCGATCAACTGGCGTGAGAAGACGAGCTCGAAGCCGACGTCGTTGCCGAGGGCGGTCAGCGTCGCTTCGTCGGCCACGAGGGAACGGGCGGGAAGCGGTCTGCCCCACGGCGGCCGCGTGAACAAGGCGGCGAACGAAGCGGCGTCGGTGGCGCTCCCGCCGTTGCCGAAGGTGAAGAGGCGGGCGCCCGCTGCGAAGCGTGCCGCCATCTCGTCAGTGATCTCGGCGATCTGCTCGGCGAAGCGGTCGAGGGTGGCGGCTTGCAGCTGCCGGCTCTGCACGGCCTTGGCCTCCGCCGAGGTCCCCAGGTCGGCGAGGAGAGACGAGGAGTCGCGCTCGTCGGAGTCGATGAACGGGTAGAGAAACCCCGTCGTCTCCGATGTCACGTCTTCAACCCTCGATCGTGGTGACAGCGGAGCCAGCATGGACGAGCACGAGGTCGCCGGGTTGTGGGGTCCCGATCAGGGTCGTGTCGATGGCTTCGACGCCGGCGGAGGTCCGCACGCGGGCGTGCGAGCCCGGGCCCGTGGTGATCACCTCGGCGAGGCGTCCCTCGTCGGAGCAGGTGATGCACACCTCGTCATGGCACTCCTCGGCATCGCCGACGGCCGGGATGCTCAGCAGTCCCGGGTGCTCGAAGCAGACGTGGGTGAGCTCCCAGAGAAGGTGGTACACGAGCACGAAGCCGCCGCCGTAGGCCGATTCTGCGATGTCGGCGTCAAGCCAGAGGACGTGGTCGGCCGCTCCGGCCGCCGGCCGCGCCCCCGTCCCGATCCAGATCGAGCGGAGACCCCAGGCGGGCGCCCGGCGCATGGCGGCGCCCACGGCCGGCTCGTCGGCGCCGGCGACGGCGACGAAGAGGTCGCCCGATGAAGAGACGATGCGAAGCATGCTGACGAGATCGCCACCCTCCACCGCGACCGCCGGCAGGGCGCGCTTGCCGACGATGACGGGATGAACGAACTCGACGGCGAGGTGTTGTGCGTGCGACGGCCATTGCGGGGCAGCGCACCACATCGTTGCGCCGGCGGCAAAGCGACGGGCCATGTCGAGCGAAGCCGTCGCCAAGTCGCCCGCCACCGTTCCGAGCACCGTGCCGGATGAGGGGCTCATTGCCGCTCGGGAGCGACCGTCGTCAGCATGCGCCACGTGAGCGTTCCTCCTCATTGCGATACTAGGCGAGGTGTCATCACAGAACGGGCGAGACGAATCGGCGATCCAGTGCCTGTCGCAACGACAGCGTGTCCGGCTCGACAGCTCTTGGCTGGCGTGATGCCTCCTCACGTCCACGGCGGGCGCCCTCGGGCCGTCCTCAGTCGGGGAGGCCGTCTCGGGGCGGGACTCTTCCTCCTCGCCGGCGTCGTGCTCGCCGCTTGCTCGGGTTCGCCGCCGTCGTCGGAGACGACGACAGGAGGGACCGCCGCATCGACCTCGACGGCGGTGAGCACGACGGTCTCGACCCCATCGTCGTCGCTCCCGCCCGCGCACGGGCGAGACGGCGTCCCCCGTTTCACTCATGTCTTCGTCGTCATGATGGAGAACCTCGGATACGGTCCCGCACTGGCGACGCCGGGTTTCGCCTCGCTCGCACACCGCTACGCCAGCGCCACGAACTACTGGGCGGTCAGTCACCCGAGCCTCCCCAATTACCTGGCGCTCACGAGCGGCAGCACCTGGGGGATCACGAGCGATTGCACGGACTGTTACGTGCCGGGCACGAACCTGGGGGTTCAGCTCTCGGCGGCGCACCTGAGCTGGGGCGCCTACTTCGAAGGCGTACCCTCGTCCTGCTATCTCGACCCGTACTCTTCGGCTGACTACGCCGGCAAGCACAACCCGTTCCGTTACTACACCGATATCCGCGACAGCGGGGCGCTCTGCGCCCACCTGCGGCCCCTCCCGCAGCTCAGTCGCGCCCTCGCCGAGCCGCCGGCGGTCATCCCGCAGTTCGTCTGGGTCACGCCGAACCTCTGTCACGACGGCCACGATTGCGCACCGCAGGTCGCAGCCGCCTGGCTGCAGGGCTTCGTCGCCTCCGTCGTGAGGACGAGCGCCTGGCGGGACGGTGGCGTGCTGTTCGTCACCTGGGACGAGTCGGAGAGTGGCGGCCCGCTCGGCGGCCGCGTCCTCACGCTCGTCATCGCTCCCACGATCGCGCCCGGCCGAGCGATCGGGACCTACTACACGCATTACTCGTTGCTGGCGACGATCGAGGACGCCTTCGACCTCCCGCTCCTCCGCAATGCGCGTACGGCCACGCCGATGGCGGCCTTCTTCTCGCCCGCTTGAGCTGTCTGTCCGGCTCCCGGTGTTTCGGGCGGCGCCCGGTGCACTGAGGCACGGCCGGCGCCTTGGCGCCTTGCCGCCAAACTGTTGCCATGGCACCCCAGTTCATCTTCACCATGCGCGACCTTCGGCGCTTCCATCCGCCGGACCGCGAGGTGCTGCGCGGCATCAACCTGTCCTTCTACCCGGGCGCCAAGATCGGGGTGATCGGCTCCAACGGGTCCGGGAAGACGTCGTTGCTGCGCATCATGGCCGGTGAGGACGACGGCTACACGGGCGAGGCGCGCCTCACGCCCGGCTTCACCGTCGGGTTCCTCGCCCAGGAGCCGCGCCTCGATGCAGGCAAGGACGTCCTCGGCAACGTGGCCGAGGGTGTGGCAGAGACGAAGCACCTCCTCGAGCGCTTCGACGAGGTCTGCGCCGCCATGGGTGAGCCGGAGGCGGACTTTGACAAGCTGCTCGCCGAGCAGGCAGAGCTACAGGACCGCATCGACGCCGTCGGCGGCTGGCACTTGGAGCGCACCTTCGAGATCGCCATGGATGCCTTGCGCCTGCCACCGGGTGACGCCGACGTCGCCACGTTGTCGGGTGGTGAGCGCCGGCGAGTCGCCCTCTGTCGCCTCTTGCTGTCGACGCCCGACCTGCTCCTGCTCGACGAGCCGACGAACCACCTCGACGCGGAGTCCGTCGCCTGGCTGGAGCGCACGCTGCAGGAGTACCCGGGCACCGTCGTGGCGGTGACGCACGATCGCTACTTCCTCGACAACGTCGCCGGATGGATCCTGGAGCTCGACCGCGGGGCCGGGATCCCCTGGCAGGGCAACTACTCGTCGTGGCTCGAGCAGAAGCAGGCTCGGCTGGCGAGCGAGGAGAGGGCAGATCGTTCCCGCCAGGAGGCCCTTCGACGCGAGCTCGAATGGATCCGGATGTCTCCCCGCGCACGACAGGCCAAGGGCAAGGCTCGCATCAACGCCTACAACGACCTCGTCAGCGCGGCGGAGGCGGCCGAGCGCCGTCCCGACGGTCCCGAGATCACCATCCCTCCCGGCCCTCGTCTCGGAGACCGAGTCGTCGAAGCCGAAGAACTGCGAAAGGGCTTCGGCGACAAGCTGCTCATCGACGGCCTGACGTTCCTGCTGCCACCGGGTGGCATCGTCGGCGTGATCGGCCCGAACGGTGCCGGCAAGACGACCCTGTTTCGAATGATCGTCGGCGAGGAGAAACCGGATGAGGGTCGTCTCGAGGTGGGCAGCACGGTGGTGCTCGCCTATGTCGACCAGTCCCGCGATGAGCTGAGGCCTGACGCCTCCGTCTTCGAGGAGATCACGGGCGGCCTCGAGCGCATCGTCGTCGGCAACCGAGAGCTGCACGGGCGGGCGTTCGTCTCGAGCTTCGGCTTCAGGGGCAGCGATCAGCAGAAGAAGGTCGGGCAGCTCTCCGGCGGCGAGCGCAACCGGGTGCAGCTGGCCAAGGTCCTGAAGAGCGGGGCCAACGTGTTGCTGCTCGACGAACCGACCAACGACCTCGACGTTGACACGCTCCGGGCTCTGGAGGAAGCGTTGCTGGGCTTCCCCGGCTGTGTCGTGGTCATCAGCCACGACCGCTGGTTCCTCGACCGGATCGCCACACACGTGCTCGCCTTCGAGGGGGACTCCGAAGTCCGTTGGTGGGAGGGCAACTTCAGCGACTACGAGGCCGACCGGAAGCGACGACTCGGAACCGACGCCGATCAACCGCACCGCCTGTCGTACAAGCCGCTCGTGCGCTAAAGGCGGCTCAGGGTCCGGCGTCGGCCTCCTCCGCCAGTGCCAGCCAGCGGTTCTCCGCCTGCGACAAGCGATCCTGCACATCGGCGAGCTGGCGACCGAGACGAGCCAGCTCGACGTGATCGACCGTTGCGTGCAGGCTCTCGCTCAGCTCGTCTCGTTGCCGTCCGAGGCGCCCCATCTCCCGCTCCGCCTCTCGCAGCTGACGCCCGATCGTGCTCGGGGAGCGGCCGGCTCGGGGCCGCTGCGTCGCCCTTGCCCGAGGTGCGGCGGCGGAGCGCGTCGCCGGCCTCGCCGGCGCCTCACCCGCCTGCTCGAGCCATGCTGCCAACCCGCCGGCCAGCTCCACGAGCGTTCCGGCTTCGAGTGAGACCAACCGGTCCGTGGTGCGCTCGAGAAACGTGCGGTCGTGGCTCACGACAACGAGAGCGCCCGGCCAGTCCTCGAGGAAGTCCTCCAGGATTCGCAAGGTGTCGAGGTCGAGATCGTTCGTCGGCTCGTCGAGCAGCAAGACGTTCGGTCGCGCCGCCAGCACGAGGAGGAGCTGCAGTCGCCGCCGCTCACCGCCCGAGAGGGCGCTCGCGGGGGCGAACTGACCGGCGCCGGTGAACCAGAACCGTTCCATGAGAGCGACATCCTCCGGCGCTCCGGGTGCTCGCGTCGGACCGGCTACGAGGTCGCGCACGCGGGAGAGGGGATCGAGCTCTGTGGCCCGCTGGTCGTAGTAGCCCGTGACCACGGTCGGTCCGACGTCGAGCTGCCCGGCCGACGGCGACCGCCTCCCCGCCAGGAGGTCGAGGAGGGTGGACTTGCCGGATCCGTTTGCACCGATGACGCCCAGGCGCTCACGAGGGTCGAGGAGGAGATCGACGCCGCTCAGCACGGGAGGGCCGGACCCGTAGCGATATCCGACTCCTGAGCACTCGATGACCTTGTCGCCCAAGCGGGGTGTCCCGAAGGAGAGTTCGAGCTCGGCGGCACGCGCCGGCGCCTCCGCCCGATCGGAGACGAGGCGCCGCGCTGCTTCCATGCGGGCCCGTGGCTTGCGCGTGCGAGCGGGAGCCCCCCGGCGCAGCCAGGCGAGCTCGCGCCGGGCCAGGTTGCGCCTCGTCGATTCGGCCGTCGCCGCCTGCTCCTCCCGCTCCGCCCGGCGTGCCAGGTAGCTGGAATAGCCGCCTTCGTGCAGGTAGCTGTGACCACGGTCGAGCTCCAGCATCTTTGTCGTGACGCGGTCGAGAAGGTGGCGGTCGTGCGTCACGAGTACGAGTCCGCCGCGATAGTCGAGGAGCCACCGCTCCAGCCATGCGACGGCGCGCAGGTCGAGATGGTTCGTGGGCTCGTCAAGGACGAGCAACTCAGCGGGTTGGGCGAGGAGGGCGGCCAGCGACACGCGCTTGACCTGACCGCCGGAGAGCGTGCCCACGTCGGTGGCCGCCTCAGCGGCCATCCCGAGGCGTTGCAGTGCAGCCTCGCCTTCCCAGCCTGCGCCGACAGCCGCCTTCACGGTGCCCTCGGCGAGCGACGGCTCCTGCTCGAGGTAGCCGACGCGGACGCCGCGGCCACGACGCCGCTCACCGGCATCGGATGCTTCGACGCCGGCTACGACCCGAAGCAGCGTCGACTTGCCGGTGCCGTTGATGCCGACGACGCCGAGGCGATCGCCTTCGCTGATCGTGAGGGACAGCTCGCCGAACAACGTGCGATCGCCGCGCCGGGCGGACACATCGTGCAGATCGACGAGGACGGGCACGCCACGCAACGTACCGCCGGGCGGCCGGCAGCACGCCCGCCGGCCTCAGCCGACGGCGATGAGATCGACGACGAAGACGAGTGTCTCGTTCGGCTTGATGACGTTGCCGGCGCCCCCGGCCCCATAACCGAGATGGGGCGGGATGGTGAGGCGCCGCCTGCCCCCGGTGCGCATGCCGGCAACGCCCTGATCCCAACCGGCGATCACCTGACCGGCACCGAGACCGAAGCGGAAATGGTCGCCGCGGTCCCACGAGGCGTCGAACTGCTGCCCCGTCGACCACGACACACCGACGTAGTGAACCATCACGTCGCGTCCGGCGACGGCTTCGTCGCCATCGCCGACCTGCAGATCCTCCACGATCAAGTCGGCAGGGGGCGCCTCGTCGGGGATCGTGACGACGGGCTTCGAGTCAGAGGTCATGGGGCGGACGATAGATGAGCTCCGCCACGGCGCCAAAACCCGACTTGGCGCCGGCTGGGGGAGCGTCCCGTCAGGAAGTCGTCGTGGTGGTCGAGCTCGGGATGGGGATCGTCGTGACCGTGGCGCCGGGTGGCAGTTGGAAGAGGGAGGACGACGGCGCGGTCGAGTAGCTCTTGATCTGGAAACTCGTGCTGTCGCCGGCCACCTTGACGTAGCCGAGGATGTTCTGGGCGGTCGTGCAGATGAGGCTCGTGCCCGGCTCGCCCGTGGCGACGAAGTCGACACAAGACATGTTGAACCCGTTCACCGACAGCGATGAGGAGGAGACCTTGTCGCCGGCGAAGCCGGCTGCCAGCGCGAAGTCCTTCAAGAACGTGACCCAGTGCGTCGGCGTGTAGAAGTTGAGGATGTTCTCGTAGTCGGCGGCGCTCGTCTTCGGCAGCATCTCGCAGGACCATTTCGGGCTCGACCCGGAGGGGTGGGTACAGGCGTACTCCCCGGACGGGTTCACGATGAACTGGAAGGGGCCGGTGCTGGTGCCGGCGGGCGAAGTGCCCGCCCCCGTCGGGGTGTCGGAGAGCATCGCCCCGTTCGGGGGCTGCACGGCGTAGACGACGGTCGCCGGCGAGCTGCCCGTCGTCACGTAGGTCGCTTCGAACGTCGTCGGGCCGGACTGGATCTTGTTCGTGAAGGCGTCCATCGTCGCCCGGTTCTGCTCCACGCCGTGGACGATCTTCTTGGCGGCCTTGATGATCCCGCATCCGGTGAGCCCGAAGCCGCCCAGAACGACGGCGAGGGCGAGCACGCCGGCAACGGGACGACGGCCACGGGAAAGGGCACGGTTCGGGGTGATCATTGCTCCGCCTCCACGAGTCATGTCCGCTGATGGACTGAGACCTCAGCCAGAAAGGATACGCCGCCGCCGAGCCCACGATCGTCTTTCTTGCCGCTGGGGTCTCGTGCTGCCCTGATGGTGCGAGGAGAGCTAGCGATCCTGTTTGGCGAGGTACATCGTGGCATCGGCGACCGCCATCATGGTGCGGGCGTCCGAGGCGTCCCACGGGTACACGCAGCGCCCGATGCTCAGCGACACGGTGACCGGCCCGCTTGCCAGTTCGATGGGCGCCGCCATCGACTCGAGGATGCGGCGGACGATGAAATCGGCCACTTCGACGCTGCGGTAACGCGAGTCCTTCGATCCGGCCAGCACCGGCTCGATGTCCGGCAGGAGCACGAGAAACTCGTCACCGCCGCGGCGGGCCACGAGGTCGCTCTCGCGGGCGCAGTCCTGCAGGCGGGCCGAGATGATGCGAAGGACTTCGTCGCCGGCGTCGTGGCCGTGGGCGTCGTTCACCTGCTTGAAGCCGTCGACATCGACAAAGAGGACGGCCACCTCGAGGTTGCCGCGCCGGGCGCGGGCGAGGGCCAGTTCGAGGGTCTCGTCGAAGAGGGGCCGGTTGGCGAGACCCGTGAGAGGATCGTGCGAAGCCCGGAACTGCAGCTGCGCTTCGATCTCCTTCTGCGACGTGATGTCGTCGAGCAGCCCCTGCAGCAGCCAGGGGCGGCCTTGGTTCACGACGACCTGGGAGGTCTCGCCCACCCAGATGTCGCGACCGCCCGCCGTCGTCATCCGGTACTCGATGCGCTGAGCGCTCGCCCCCGACATGACCGAGGTACGGGACTTGAGAACGCGGTCGCGATCGGAGGGATGGAGGTGGTCCTCCCACCACGAGGTGTTCAGCCACTCGGTTCGGCCGACCCCGAACACGCTTTCGACGGCGGCGCTCACGAAGGGAGGCTCGGGGTTCTCGTCAAGCGGCTCGAGCCACACGATGCTCGGGATCTGGTCGATGAGCGCCCGGTTCTTGGCTTCCGCCGCTCGCAGCTGGTCTTCCAGCTGCTTCTGGGCGGTGATGTCGAACATGACGCCGAGGATGATTCGTCGCCCGCTGACGGGCTCGACCGCCATCGAACAGTCGTCTCGAACCCATACCAGGCGACCGTCGTCGGGCTTGATGAAGCGGTACTCCTGCACGAGCACCTCGCCGCCACCGAGATACTCGAGGAACTCGCGGCTCACCCGCGGCCAGTCATCTGGGTGCATGTGCTCTTGCCAGACGTCGTCGTTCTCGACCCACTCCTCTGGCGAGATGCCGAGGATGCTCTCGATCTGCGGGCCGACGTAGACGGTGGGATAGGCGCTGGTGCGGGGCTCGGTCACCGCGTCGATGTAGAGCACGGCGGGAATGTGCTCGACAAGCAGTCGGAGCTGATCGCGTTCGCCGACGGCCCCCTCGGCCATCGCTGCGAAGTCGCGGAGCGCTGCCGCGCTGAGTGATCCGGCATTCAGCGCTTCCAACATGGAGGCCAATGCCTCCCCCAACCCTCGCTCGTCAGTGGACGTGGCTACAGGTTATTCGCCCGGAGCTGGCACCCGTACTGCCCTTAGTCCCGGCGGCGAAGACCGTCGAAGACGACGGCAAGCATCCGCTCGGGCGAGCACGTCTTGCTGCCGAAGCGATCGGCGTTCATGCACGTACTGGTGACGAGGGCCATCACGTCGGTGATGGAGACATCGGACCGCACGCTGCCCTCCTCCTGGGCACGCGCAAGCAGCTGCGCGATGGCGGTCTCGAGCTCGTGTTTCAACTCGCCGGCGGCCTCCTTCACGTCGATGCCGGCGCCGGCGAGGGCATCAGCGAGGTCTCGCTTGTCCGTGGCGAGGGCGAAGAGCTCGCTCAGCGAGCGGAAGAAGAGGGCGCCGGCGGCGTCCTCGCTGTCGGCCATCGAGCGGGCGGTGTCGACGAGGCGTTGGAAGTGATGGAAGACGATCGCCTCGAAGAGGGCTTCTTTGGTTGGGAAGTGGCGGTAGATCGTGCCGACCCCGACCCCGGCTCGCCGGGCGATCTCGTCGATGGGGACCGCGAGGCCCTCCGAGCCGAAGACCTCCTCGGCGGCCTCGAGGATCCGCGTGCGGTTGCGCACGGAGTCGGCCCGAGGCTGGCGCGCCGGCTCGGCATCGTCGAGGGCTCTTGTTGACAGGCTCGTCATGACTGGTCGCTCGCAGGCAGCAGGGGGTTGACAAACGGAACCATGGTTCCGTATAGTCTAAGCGGAACCACTACTCCGATTGTACCGTCAGCAGACGCTCGAAGTCCACCATCGCCGTGCAGAACGGCTGGCGGGGCTCTGTTGGTGTCCTGTCCTGAGGAGGACTCTTGCCGTCCGCGACCCGCATCACCGAAACCCCCGCCTCATCCGCACCGGAGGCGACCCCAGACCCAAGGCGTTTTCGCGCCCTCGGGATCATCGGCATCGCCCAGCTCATGATCGTGCTCGATGCTTCCGTCGTCACCATCGCCCTGCCGTCTGCGCAACAGGCCCTCCACATCTCGGTTGCGAACCGGCAGTGGGTGCTGACGGCCTACACGCTGGCGTTCGGGGGACTCCTCCTGCTCGGTGGCCGCATCGCCGACTACGTCGGTCGCAAGCGGATGTTCGTCGTGAGCCTGTTGGGCTTCGCCGGCGCCTCAGCCCTTGGGGGGCTCGCCCGCAACGCCGCCATGCTCTTCAGCGCCCGCGCCCTGCAGGGCGCCTTTGCCGCCGTCATGGCGCCGGCAGCGCTCTCGCTCCTCACGGTCACCTTCACCGAGCCCCGAGAGCGAGCTCGCGCCTTCGGCGTCTACGGGGCCATCGCCGGCGGTGGCGCCGCCATCGGCCTCGTCCTGGGCGGCGTGCTCACGCAGTACGCCTCGTGGCGTTGGACCCTTCTCATCAACGTCCCGATCGCCGTGACGGCCGCCATCTTGGCGTTCTTCGAGATCCGTGAGAGCCGAGCCGAGAGCCGCGGACGCTACGACATCCGCGGTGCCGTCACTGTGACGGGCGGCCTCCTGGCGCTCGTTTACGGGTTCACGCGAGCCCAGTCCGATGGCTGGGGCGCCACCGTGACCGTCGGCTTCCTGACGGCAGCCGTCGTCCTGCTCGTTTCCTTCGTCCTGTTGGAGATGCGAGCCACCCACCCGTTGCTCCCGCTGCGAGTGGTGCTCGACCGTAATCGCGGCGGCTCGCTCCTGGCTTCCCTCCTCGTGGGCATCGCCCTGTTCGGGACGTTCCTTTTCCTCACCTATTACATGCAAGGAACGCTCGGCTACTCGGCCCTCAAGACCGGCTTCGCCTTCCTGCCCTTCTCGGCCGGCATCATCATCGGGGCGACGTTGGCGAGCGGCCTGCTGCCCCGGTTCGGGCCGCGGGCGATCATGACGAGCGGGCTGTTCCTCGGTGCCCTCGGGCTCGCCTGGTTCACCCAGATCGGTGTCGGTACGAGCTACGCCGCTCACGTGCTGCCGGCCGAGATCATCGTCAGCTTCGGCATGGGCCTCGCCTTTGTGTCGCTCAGCAACACAGCGCTCGTCGGCGTGTCCCCACAAGATGCCGGCGTCGCCAGCGCTTTGGTCAACACCACGCAGCAGATCGGAGGGTCGCTCGGCACGGCCTTGCTGAACACCGTGGCAGCCTCGGCGACCGCCTCCTATGTCCTCGCCCACGGCCACGCCGCTCCCGTCCTGGCAGCAGGGCTCGTGCACGGTTACACGGTGGCGTTCGTGTTCAGCGCCGCTCTACTCGTCATTGCCGTGACGGCCACCGTCGGCCTCGTGAGGGCACGCTACCAAGCGGCCCCGGAGCTGCTGGCGGAGGCCGGCCTCGAGGCCTGAGCCAGCTGTGACGGGGTGAGGCGGCGGGAGCTGGCAGGATCGGGCCATGGCCAGCAACGAGGTGCCCCCCATCACTCGACGGCACGATCCCTCCCGCCGCGGGTTTGCGAGCGACAACTACGCCGGCGTGCATGCGGCGGTCCTGTCCGCGCTGGAGGCGGTCAACGGCGGGCACGAGGGGAGTTACGGCGCCGACGCCTACTCTGCCAATCTCGCCAATGTCTTCCGGCCGCACTTCGGAGACCGCTGTGAGGTCTTCCCCGTCTTCAACGGCACGGGCGCCAACGTCGTCGCCCTGCAATCGATGACGAAGCGGTGGGACGCCGTCATCTGCGCCGAGTCGGCCCACATCAACGTCGACGAATGCGGCGCTCCGGAGAAAGTGGCGGGCCTCAAGCTGCTCGGTGTGCCGACCCGGGACGGCAAATTGACTCCGGAGCACATCGCCTCCCGCCTTGGTGGCATCGGGGACGAGCATCGGGCGCAACCGACGGTCGTCTCGGTGACCGAGTCCACCGAGCTCGGGACGTGCTATTCGATCGACGAGCTGGCGGCGGTCTGCGAGGCGTCACACCGCAGCGGCTTGCTCGTCCACATGGACGGTGCCCGCATCAGCAATGCGGCCGCCTTCCTCGGGGTCGGTCTCGGGGCGCTCACGACGGATCTCGGGGTCGACGTCCTGTCATTCGGGGGCACGAAGAACGGCCTCATGCTGGGCGACGCCGTCGTCGTCCTCAACCCGGAGGCGGTCTCGGGCGTCCGCTACCTCCGCAAGGCCGCCATGCAGCTGGCTTCCAAGATGCGCTTCATCTCCGTGCAGTTCGAGGTGCTCCTCGGCTCCGACCTCTGGCTGGTGAACGCCCGCCGAGCCAACGAGCTCGCCGCCCGCCTGGCGACAGCGGTGCGGGATGTCGCCGGCGTGACGATCACCCGGCCCGTGGAGGCGAATGCGGTCTTCGCCATCCTTGCGCCGGCAGTGGCGGACCGGCTGCGCACCCGATACGGCTTCTACACCTGGGACGAGGCGACGGGGGAGGTGCGCTGGATGACGGCGTTCGACTCGACGGAGGCCGACATCGACGAGTTCGCCGCCGCCATCGCCACGGAGGCGGCAACCGGTCCTGGCTGAGCCGACATCTCAGGCGACCGACGTGGGACGGGCGGTCGGACGGCGCCGTGAAGGTGAGGGCGGCTCGTCACGACAGAGACGTCCCTCGGCCCGATCGGCTCGCCACATTGGTCGCAGACGAGCACGCACTGGGCGATCTCACCGCAGGCCTGGTGTCGTAGCTGCAGCGGGGGGCCGGCCGGGGCGGCGTAGCGGTCTCCCCACTGACGCATGGCCGTGAGCACGGGCCACAGATCGCGGCCCTTCTCCGTCAGCTTGTAGTCGAAGCGCTCGGGGTGCTGCGAGTAGGCGACTTTTTGCAGCACGTCTGCCTCAACGAGGCGGGCGAGACGCTGCTGGAGGATGTTTCGCGAAATCCCGAGTCGCCTCTGGAGATCGTCGAAGCGGCTGACGCCCAGGAAGGCGTCGCGGATGATGAGCATGCTCCACCACTCGCCGACGACTTCCAGGCACTGCGCCACCGAGCAGTCCATCTCGGCGAAGCTCTTGCGTTCCATTGACACAGCGTAGTCAGTTGCATTATGCAACGCAAGTCTCTATAGTGCGTTGCATGACAGAACCCACGGCACCGCCGTGACCGCCGAGGCCGCCGAGAGGGCGCAGGCAGTCGAGTTGGTCGGGGCTGGGGCGGCGCCGAGCCGTCCCGCCGTCGTGTTCATCGTGACGGCTTTCGGCGCCTTCATGGCGTCGCTCGACCTCTCCATCGTGAACATCGCCTTTCCTGCGCTGCAACGCTCCTTCCCGCACGATGCCCGGGCGTCGCTCGTCTGGGTGATCACCGGCTACAGCATCGCCTTCGGGTCGCTGCTCGTCACCGCTGGGCGAACGGCGGATCGCCTCGGGCGCAAGAGCGTGTTCTTGGCCGGCCTCCTCGTGTTCAGCCTGGGCTCGACCATGTGCGGTGTCGCTCCGTCGGTGGGTCTTCTCATCGCCGGGCGCGTCATCCAAGGTGGCGGAGCCGCCGCCATGCTTCCGGCGTCGCTCGGGCTGCTGCTTGCCGCCTTCCCGCAGGAGCGGCGCTCGCAAGTCGTCGCCCTCTGGGGTGGTGTCGGCGCCCTTGCCGTCGCCACGGGGCCATCGCTCGGCGCCGCCCTCATCGCCGCAGGTGGTTGGCGCTGGGTGTTCTTCGTCAACCTGCCAGTCGGGGCGGCTGCGGCTGTGTTCGGCAGTCGCTTCCTCTCTCAACCGGCCCGCCTCGCCGCAACCGGTGCGCCTGACTATCCGGGCGTCCTCCTCGTCAGCACGGCACTTGCGACCCTTGTGCTCGCTATCTCCGAGGGGCCTTCCTGGGGTTGGTCGAGCCCTTCGGTCGTCTCATGCTTCGTGGCGGCCCTCGTCCTCGGCGCCGCCTTCGTCTTCCGGTCCTCTCGTCACAGCCAGCCCGTGCTCGACCTCACGCTCTTCTCGGCGCGTTCGTTCAGCGTCGCCAACGCCGCCACGCTCGTCTATGCGATGGGTTTCTTCGCCATGCTGCTCGGAAACATCTTGTTCCTGACCGGTGTCTGGCAGTACTCGATCCTTCGAGCGGGCTTGGCGGTGACACCGGGACCCCTCGTCGTGGCTGCCGTGTCCGGTCCGGCGGGCCGGCTGGCAGCCCGCATCGGGTTTCGTCCCGTCCTTGTGGCGGGCGCTGCGTGCTTCGCCGCCGCCCTCGGATGGTACGCAAGCCGCGTCGGCCTGCATCCCTCCTATTTCGCCCAGTGGCTGCCCGCCACCCTCGTCGCCGGCCTTGGCATCGGATTGACCTTCCCCGTGTTGAGTGCCGCCGCCGTCTCCAGCTTGCAGGCCGAGCGCTTTGCCGTCGGCAGCGCCGTCAACCAGACCGCCCGCCAGGTCGGCGGTGCGCTCGGCGTAGCCCTGCTCGTCGTCATCCTCGGCGCCCCTCGGACGCCGGTGGCCGCCCTCACAGACTTCCGGCACCTCTGGCTGTACGCGGCCGCCATGGCCATGGCCTGTGGGGTCATCTCGGTGGCCTTGAAGCGAGAGCCCGTGCTCGCCTCCGGGGAACCGACGGACTGAGAGACCCTGCACGCCCTCATGTCCCCGGCGTGCGGGGCTGCTTTCGCGCAGCACGAAGAACGCGAGTTCCTAGGCTGTGTCGTGGCAGCAAGAAAAGGGGGTCTATGCCAGGCAGAGGAGTTTTGGCTCCGGCTTGTGGGCCAAAGGCGCGGCAATGTGGGGACGAGCGCCGCCACGGCGGGCGCACCGGACAGTTGCCGCCACCTCCCACACGTGATCGCGCCTGGATCGTGAGCGATCGATGAAACGCAACCTTGCCTTAGCGACTCTCTCGCTCGTGCTGTTCCTCACTTTTCTCGACAACACGATCGTCAGTGTCGTCCTTGCGGAGGTGCAGTCGTCCCTTCACACCGGTGTCAGCCAGTTGCAGTGGGTTGTCAACGGCTATGCGCTCGTCTTCGCCAGCTTCATGCTGGCGGCCGGCACGCTCGGTGATCTCTTCGGGCGCAAGAAGGTCATGTTGGTCGGCGTCGGGATCTTCTGCGCCGGCTCCGCTGTGGCCGCCCTGGCTCCTGATGCCAATGTCCTCATCGTCGGCCGGGTCCTGATGGGCCTCGGGGCGGCAGCCTCCGAGCCGGGCACGCTGTCGATGATCCGTCACCTCTACAACGATCGCCGCGATCGGGCGCGGGCCCTCGGGATATGGACGGCGGTGGCGGGGCTCGCCCTCGCCCTCGGGCCCGTCGTGGGAGGCACGCTCGTCGGCATCTGGTCCTGGCGAGCCATCTTCTGGTTCAACCTCCTCTTCGGGCTCACGGCGCTCATCGGCGCCGCCGTCGTCCTGCCCGAGAGCGCCGACCCCGTGCACCGGCGTCTCGACTATCCCGGCTTCGTGCTCGGCGCCCTCTCGATCGCGGCAGTGTCCTTTGCCGTCGTGCTCGGGGAGACGCACGGTTATGGAACGTGGTGGATCGAGGTCCTCTTCGCCGGCTCCCTCGCCACCATGATCGCTTTCGTCCTCTTTGAGCGCCGCGCCGCCAACCCGGTGCTCAACGTGCACTACTTCCGGAAGGTGGCCTTCGCGGCGTCGAATCTCGTGGCGTTCTCCACCTACTTCGGCATCTTCTCCATCTTCTTCTTCGTGGCGCTGTACCTGCAGGAGGTCGTGGGTGCGTCCGCCTACTCGACGGCCGTCGACTTCATTCCCATGGCCGCCGTCATGGTCGTCGCCTCCGTGTTCACCGGGCGGTGGGTGGCGGCCGTCGGCCCGCGGATCCCCATGGTCACCGGCTGCTTCCTCGCCGGCATGGGCATCCTGCTGACGGAGCTCACCATGACGCCCCACACCGGCTTCTCGACGCTCGGTTGGACGCTCCCGCTCGCCGGCGCCGGCTTCGGCATCGCCATGGTGCCCGCCACCTCGACCGCCCTGTCGGTGATCCCAGCCGAGCACTCCGGCATGGCGGCCTCGATGACCAATACGAGCCGGGAGCTCGGGGCGGTCGCCGGGGTGGCCGTGCTGGGATCTGTCGTGAACGCTCAGCTGACGGTCGGCCTGGCGCATCGTCTCACGGCTATCGGCATACCCCAGCAGTTCCAGTCCATCGTGATCGCCGCCGTCGAGTCCGGCACGGTCGGCTCGCAGGCGAAGGCCTACCACGGTGGCGGCTCCCTCCAGACCATCGTGAACCAGGTCGTCACGTCCGCCTACGGTGCCTTCGGCGCCGGCCTCGACCTCGCCCTGCTGATGGCGGCGTCAATCCTCTTGCTCGCCTGCATCATCGCCGCCGTCGGGCTGCGCAAGCTCACGCCGGCAGGCGCCGGCGCCGACCGCAGGGTGCCGGGCGCCAGAGCTCGGTTGGGAGAGGACCGCCGACT
>Ga0181526_10000260_pt1 | contig 58273 bp, 62 predicted proteins | sample PEATcosm2014_Bin_35_FD_119750 | JGI IMG/M metagenome (GOLD analysis project Ga0181526, IMG submission 119750) | Peatland microbial communities from MTU Mesocosm Facility, Houghton, MI, USA - PEATcosm2014_Bin06_30_metaG | ecosystem: Environmental > Terrestrial > Soil > Wetlands > Peat | place... | reverse complement strand
CCCCGCTGGATCACCTGGACTTTGGACTGATAGGCCATACTGGACCTCCTTTCTCCTTGACAGGAGGTCCAGTGTATCATAGCTGTATAGCTAGTCAAGGAAGACCGATTTTTTCACACCTTCATCAACAAGTGGACACCTACGGCCACCTGCCACTTGTCAATACGGCCAGCTTCGGACGCTTACGGTGGCAGTTTGGTCTGCGCAAATGTACTCGGCCTTTGTTAGCGAGGGTTGCTCCGGGCCATGATGGAATGCGCTGCGCTCAGTTCCTTATAGAAGGGGCAGCCTTGTGAAGACTCTCTTTGCGCCACAGGATTCGGGAGCACCGGGGGCGTCAACCTCGACAATAATTCATCAAGCGAACTTTCAACGTGCAATACTGCGTCACTGATGTCTTTGGGGGGGCGGATTAGGTGCATCGCGAGTGGCTCATCCATTTGCGCTAGAGGGCGCCTCCGCTACCTGATTCGGCAGTGAAGCAATGGCAATCTTACTGACACACCCACTGCACACCCGTTCGCCCCTGCTGAGATAAATCTATGAATGTTCGGCTGTTATGTGCCTTGGAGTTTTATCGAGCGGGGTAGAGGTCAGCTGTCTGTAAGTTGTTGATTTGGTAGGCCCGGACGGACTCGAACCGTCGCCCTCTACCGTGTCAAAAATCTGAAACTCATAGACTCGGCATCGCTTATCCGAAGTTTGAAGTCCGAAAACGGACCCAGTTTTAGACCCAAGAGAGGCGTCGCCTCAATGCAGCACGTCAGCATATTCAAGAAAAACGGCGAAAATCGCACGTCAGATGCAACAGAGTTGCAGCAGGGACGCATTTCTTTGGGTTGCAAGTCACTGAAAATAAATGGCAAGGTCAAAATGTTGTGTCTGATAACATACATTATGTTAACTACTCTAATTCGTTGCAAACAATATGGTTATATTTTATTCCTAGAAAGTCGTATTGCAAGCAAAAGACTTGGCTCATATAGCCTGATTATCACGCCCAAACCGGCTTGTCAACCGTTTTCTGCGCTGCTCCCTCGGACTGGCCAACCGGCACGCGCCAACGTGTCGCCAGACGGCGTAGCGGGTGATTGTACGCGCTGGGGCCGCCATGCACCCCCCGGCGTTTTCGAGTTTCCAAGAATGGGCTCCCCCCTTGAGCCCCGGTGCCCAAACGACAGACCGCTGACCCCAAAAACGGGTCAAGAGTTTTGCGGGGCACATTCGCGTTAGCTGACAGCAAAGCGGGGTAAACTCTAGTGCGGGCAGCCAAGCGCATCGCTGAGCGCCTCGAACGGCGGCATGTGAGCCTTCTTGCTCCAGATGAGGTTGCCGCTGTTGTCGAGAAGCTCCAGCTTATTGCCAGGGAGCATCCCCCCCGTTTCTGACAAGCGCAAGGTGGCCTCAGCGCCACTAGCCGGACCTACAACCTGTAGACAAGTACGCTTTTCAACGGCCTTTACTAGTCGGTCGGATGCCCCGAAGTCCAACGTAACTTTTCGGATCGTTTGCATGTCTGGTGGGGTGGGGGTGGGGGTTCGCCCCACGGCCAGTTCAGTTAGCTCATGACAACTCCTCTCCTGACCGGGCACTATTGGTGCACCGGAGAAGATTGAGTGAGCTTCTTTCCCGCATTGTGACCAACCTTTCAGGTAGTCGTCAAATTCGTGAGGGCGGTCGAGGTTCGGCGGCTGCATCCTATAGTCATGCACTGAATCAGTGAATATCTTCAGGGAGGTTAACACCAAAAGCGCGTCTTTATCTTCCTTGGTGGTAGCCTTCTCGTCGGCTTCATCCAGGGCCTTTTCGGCGTCCAACTTCCGTGGCTCATAGCTAAGGGCTCCATCTTCCGGGCGCAGGCGGTTAACGGCGTCGAAAGCCCGCGTCCCGATTTCCTTGAAGGCTGGGGAAAGCCCAGAGGCCAGCGGCCCCTTCTCTTCTGGTCCAGCCGGTAGAGTTGGCGTCAGCATAGCGTCCAAGACTTTTTTCGGCACCCCTTGGTTTTTGAGCGAGATTAGCGTCTGGGGGGCCGTGTCGAAGCCTGTTGCACCGCGTTGAATTGCCAACACAATCGTGCTTTCCTCCAAGCCTGCTTTGACCATGCCGACCACATCTGCGTTCGTAAGGGGTTTCGTTTGAACGGTAGGTGCATTATCCATTTGTGTGTCCACAGGTAGCGCCGTGGCCTTCGATACCCGAATTGGGGGCCTTGGTGCATTGGCCTGCGATTGGGTCACCTTCGTTGAGACTTTCTTGCACACCTTGTCGCCCACAAGAGTTTCGTCTTGCCCAATCATATAGTTGGCTTCAGCCAAGGTGCGGCATTGCATTTCGCTCTTTTGAGCCCTGACCCTGCGTGCTACATCTCCGAGGGGTTCCTCTTGAGGGGTCGTAACAGCAAGAGCCTGACTGGGAGGCTGTACCGGGGCAAGCATGTCGGTTGCTTGAGTTGTGGCCGCTTGATTTGCCGTTTGCGCTCGTGAGGCTTTTGCCGCCGCTTCTTCTGCCCTCGCAATCGCCGCATCGTAAGCCGAGATTTGCTGAGGTGTTAGCTGCATTGACGCACAAGCGTCCTTTATAGAGTTCCCAAGCTCCCGGTCATTCTTGCTGAAAACAACGTCTCCATCTCGGTTGACTACCGTAACATGGTTGCGCCTGCGCACGGGTCCCTTCACAGCGGCGCTCTCGTGCTCAATGGACAGCAAAAAATAAGCCCTCTCCTTGTCCATTGTGACGGTTACGCTGGGGCAACGCTCGCCGATTGTCTTGATGACCTCGGGAACTTGCGAGTGCTCGTATTGCGTGCCGGAAACGCGGGTACTGACGCCGCCGAATAAGCCGCGATGCGCCGACCCGCTAGAGGCAAAGTCGGTTGAGCTATTCGCGTCCACATAGACTGGAATCTTGCCATCGCTCGGCTTGGCCTGAGGGAGCCCGCCGGGTGTATTATTCAGCATCGCTGCGATGACCTTCTCTGAAACTCCCGCCTTCTTGAGCATTATGATGTCGTCAGGCGCGAGTGAGAATCTCACCGGCTGCGTGTCCACCATGCTTATGACGGTATCTTCCCCCAGCCCCGCGTCTACCAATTTAATGATGGCAGCATTGGTGAGGGGCTGGCTGGCTTGCTGGCCCATGATCGCCGACCCTGGACAGAAAAGCAGCAAGGCGAGTGTGAGTGTGGCTCTCTTCTGCATGGCATATCCCTCACGGTGGGTTACCGTCATCACGAGGTATCCGGGCGACTTCCTGCCCAGAGGGTAGTATTGGAAATCGAAAGGACTGGCACAATAGAACTTCAGTACTCGCCATCCGGGAAATGTCGAGAGGATAACGGCTGGCGAGAATCTGCAATAGACGCTGCAGGAAGCGCGATTTGAACCGCGTAAATGCTGCCGTCTCGTGCGGTGCGCTCAGGCATTTGTGAAGTGAGCAGCTAGGCTGCGAACGAACAAAGGCCCTAACAATGCAGCAACCATGTGAGCTGTTGCGAACAAGGGGCTTCTATAGCCCCTCTTGTTCGTTCGCTATGCAGCGAACTGTCACGAACACAATGGCGAACAATCATTTGCGCCGAACCCCTTGTAATGCAATCGGATACAGGCTAGTGGCGAAGGGCTGCGACCAGACTGGCGAACAACCCCCAAATTGTCCTGCGAACAACTTGGCGAACTACTTTCGGCCATGCGACTTGCGCTCCTTCATAATCCTCTGGACGTAGCGCTCACCAAATCCGCTTCGCTCCGCAATCTCTTGGGGGCTGCCCTCGGGATCATCGTCAATGGCCGCCAGGACAGCCGCCTTCCCGATGCCTTTGGACCAACCCACTCCTCCGTAAGTTATGCCTCGAACAGTCTCGGGAACGGCCTTATCACCGTCCGTCGTGAGCTTCAGATGAAAATCACCTTCAACTGCTCCGGCCTTGGTGTCCACCAGCACGTGTGCAAGGGTCTCGCCCGTCTTCCGGTTTTGCACTTTCTCATAATGCATGGTGGTGATGAAGTTGGCGGTCTGTGTTACGGTCCCAGCCGCCCGGCGCTGCGTCTTGTCCCAAGGCGAATGAGTGATGAGCACGATAGGACAGTAGGCGCGAGAAAGCCGAAGGATGGCGGCATTCACGGGTTGCATTTCCTCTTGCTTCAGCCAACTTCGCCCGTTGAGCAGATTTTGCAATGTGCTGATGACGGCAAAATGCGGCCCATGCTTCTCAAGCAGCCCACGCAATTCCTTCTCCTCGGCTACCAAGTCGAAAGGGCCAGGGCAGACATAGTGAAAGCCCGGCAGACGATTGTCGGCACCAATGCGTAAACCCTTTGCGATTCCGCGAATGCGAGCCTCGACCAGCCAAGGGGGGTCTTCGGTCTCAATGAAAAGCGCCTTCTCCACACCGGGAGCATCGAAGTGTTCCCAGACCTTGTGGAAGCCCACAGCCTCGATGCAAGCGGCCAGCCATGAAAGAGACTTCATAGCGTGGGGTTGGGCCGATACCAGCGTGGCGGTTTGGGCAAGAAGTAAATCCTGAATCACCCACGGCGGCCTACCGCCTTCGCCGCGTTGGGCGTCGCCAAAAGTCCTCACTTCCCAGGGAGAGGGAGATTGAACCAACGGGGGCGTGATTGCGCCTCTTGCGGGAATTTGGCCCCCTAACGGATTTCCTCCTATCGCCTCTGACGGTTGCTCTAAATCGGCAAAGAACCCCCCCGTTTCAGTCGGCGGGGCGTTATTAAACTGTGAAAACTGTATTGCCATTTGATCTATGCTCCTTGTTCCTTATTCGTGGCGGTTCGCCGCCATTCATTCGCGGAACCAGCGGCCCAATCTGGACACACTCCCCCCTCAGTGCAAACAAGCGTTTTAGAACCAGCGGGGTGAGGTTCCTCGCCTTTGCGGGATGGGCTTTCCGGGCGCTTTCTGGCCCTAAGACCAGTATCCCATGAGAATTGGCCATTGTCAAATCGCCTCTTATCTGGCGTTTAAACACTTCTTTTCGTATGATAAGACTTGACAATGGGCTAGAAGCGTGCTACATTGAAGATAGAGGGCACAGAGAGTGTCCTCACCAAGGCCCGCCTACCTCTTACCCCTGCTTATTCAGGAGGGTAGGTGTGCCTAATGGACAGAGTGTGCCGACATAGAACGAGAAGGTCTGTCCTATGTATGAGTTCTTCTCACAGAGTGGCAGTTCACCCCCCGCTGCGAATGGACCTGCTCAGCTTGCCCCGCCTGAAACTAACCCACCAGGGGAGTCCGTAGATAACGCGGCACAGCCTATCCGCAGTACCCCCCAAAGTGCTACAGTTAGAGCAGCGATGCCGAGTCGGAAAGGACTCAAGATGGCTCGGCGAAGAAGTGGCCAGAGCGGCTATGTCGTGCGTAAGGGCCGCTTCTGGCATGGCAGGTTCTTTGAGGATGTACCAGGGCAACTGAAGCGCAAGCGGCGCTCCATTCCGCTAGGTCTGGTCGGCGAGACGACCAAATCTGAAGCTCGGCGGAAACTGCGGACTCTGCTTGAGCAGTTAGGTATCAATTCGCAAGAAGCGTTCATCGAGACAGTAGGGTCAGTCAGGAAAAACAGGACGTTTAAGACGGCTGCTGAATGGTGGGAGTTGAATAAGTTGAAGCTGCGAGCCCCCAGCTATGTTGACAGTCGAACCAACTATCTCCAAGTGCATCTGACTCCCCACTTCGGCAGCATGGAAGTTAGCGCCATCACAGAGCAACGAGTACAAGAGTTTATCGTGTCTCTGAGTCAGCGCGGATTGAAACGCGGAACCATTGAGAGCATTGTGGGAACCCTGAAAGCAATTCTGGGTGAGAAGGTCTGGCGCGATTGGAGTCTCGTTCTGCCTAAAGCCTCGGCCACAGAGCAACGGTGCTTCACTGAGGCTGAGATGCTGCAAATTATCAATGGAGCCGAGGGCAAGTGGCGGCCATTTTTTGCGCTACTAGCGGAGAGCGGCCTAAGATTCTCCGAGGCTGCTGGTCTACACGTTCAGGATATCGACGCGGCGGCCTCCACGATCCATGTGAAGCGCAGCATCTACCGGGGTATGGAGGTCCAAACTAAAACTCGGGCTGGCGTTCGTAGCATTCAAATCAGCGCGGAGGCCCTACGGCTACTAGTGCAGCACATTGCCAGCCTAGGCAGGTCCGAGGGGCTCCTGTTCACAAGCGATACTGGCAGACCCCTTTCAAAGGATAACGTTCGGCATTCACTGCAGCGCATACTGGCGCGGCTGAACATACCTAGGGGCGGCCTCCACTCGTTCCGGCATGGGAGAGTATCAATGCTGCGCAGGAATGGCGTGCCAGACGATCTAGTCAAAGAATGGGTAGGCCATAGCAGCTTGAGAGTCACCAATCGCTACACCCACTTCGGGGATTCCTACAGGCGCGAAGTGGCACAGAAAGTTGGAATCTTCGGAGGTCGGCCCGTTCAAATGGAAACCGAATTGCGCTCCAGACCCACAACCGCCAAGTTGGACCCGAGTGTACAAAAAATAGGATCGTTCCAAAGCCCAATGACGCAAGGTGTTAGATGGTAGGCCCGTGGGGACTCGAACCCCAGACCTCTACCGTGTCAATCCGCAGTTCATTGATTTACCAACAACTTACAGGCGCTCACAGGGGCTGCTAACTCCGCTAAGTGCTAGTAAGTTCGTCCGGCATCGGGTTGGCCATCGGGTGGGAACCCAACGGCTTCAGCGCTCAATTCAGAGTACGCGAGGGGTGAGTCTTCTAGGCCACCCGCCACAACCCCGCGTGGCTGGTCGGGCATAGTCTCCGTCAGTCCAGCACGGACCTTTGGACTCGTCTCTGGTTCCGCCGGAAGGCGGCGCCCAAAATGATCGCTAATCTATTGACACACTAACCCCGAGTCAGCCAGCTCTCCCCAAATTCTGATAGGAGGCGAGCGCTACCTTAGTTCTCACAGATCGCTGAACTTGGCTCGGATTGAAGTTTGAGGCAACCGGCCACTGATTCGCCGATCAGCGGTCACGGTGATGCTGATGCCGTGGTTTGATTCGTTTACAAGGCAAAACATCAAGGATTATGTGCACATCGTGTGCGTGCGGACACACGAACCGCCGCTCGGCGGCTAGGGCTTGCAACCCCCTGCCGCAACTCGGGATCGTCGCGCCGCTGGGTCTGATAGCGGCAACTCCAACAGTTAGAGAAACCCCCAAGCGTACGTCTCCTTCCGAATGCTCGGAGAAATCAGCGCCGATTCTCGGCGTCGTGTCACAATCGGTTCCCCGAAACAGACACTGTCAGCCCTGTCTTGCCGGATTCAAGCAGAGCTCGCACGGACGTTACATCACCGTTCAGGCGGTGTGGCGCACCTGCCTCAGCTTGTGGAAATGCATCGGGCCATGCAAGCCCGAGGAGCCCGGAAGTGCGCGAACGGTACCTCCCAATCGAAGACCTGGTTTCCGAACGATCGGGAAGGCAGCGCCGCACGCGAACAATAGGCCCTGACAACCAAGGTGGACCCGATGCACGTGATGTACTCGAGGATGAGATTCAGCGGCTCCTCATGACTACAGCGGGCAACGGCTCCACGGGCCTCCAGCTGCTGACTTTTTCTAGCCCCAGGGAGCGGGGCTCAACGGACGAAACTTTGCCCGGTCAGAGCACGTTAAAGTGGTCATGCGGTTTCTCAGTTGAATAGACCAAGCTCTTGAGACCGGCAACGACGCCGCCCACCAGAACAAGTCCGCCAAATATTGCTACGATAACCATGGCTTCCTCCTCAAACTGTGTTTCGAGCAGCCTCAGGCGCTCGGACCTTGCTCCTTAATTCCTCGCCTTCCGTATCCGGCGCCTGCCAACTGCATGCAGTGAAGGCAACCAAGTCGCCAAACCCGCTTTCACTGCTCATTCCATGCAATGCGTTGAGGCAACTAGGGCGCACGTAAACTGTCAATTCGGCGGAACTCACCAAAATCTCGCAAATTCGCGAAGATCGCGAAATGAATACGGGCGGGTTCACGTGTTTTCACCAGATTACGAATGGAATCGGTCTTGCACCGTTCAGACTTGAGAACGCACGGAGTGAGCTGGGTCTAATGATTTTCTGGTCAACATATCGAAAACGGTCGGGTGGACGGGGTGCTTCGCGAGCTTCTAAGTTCCAGGTTTCTGCTGCACTGGTCCTGCTTTCATTCACCTTCGGTCCCGTGGTCGCCGCCCATGCGGAGCAGTGGCAGAAGCTCGATGCGCATGGATACATCAACGATTTTGCAGGTGTGCTCAACACGGCAACAGTGGAACAACTGACAACAATGTGCGCGGAAGTTGACCAGAAAGCCAAGGCACAGATCGCCCTAACCACGATCAAGTCCTTGGAGGGCGATGACGTACAAGACTTCGCGAACCACCTTTTCCAGAAGTGGGGTGTCGGCTACAAGGGAACGGACCGGGGTGTCATGGTGCTGATAGCGGTCGACAATCACAAATATTGGACGGAGGTTGGGTACGGACTCGAGCCGATTCTTCCCGACGGTAAAATCGGCGGCTTTGGCCGCGATATGGTCCCGCTGTTGCGGCAGGGCGATTACAACCGCGCTGCCGTACAAATCCTGAGCCAGATCGGGGCCGTGATAGCGCAGGACAGTCATATTTCGCTGGATAGTCTGCCCCACTCTCCCACCACCGCTCCTACCAACGATGACAACGGGGGGCAAGAATCGCACCTAACAACCGGGGAGATCCTCGGTTTTCTCTTCATTCTGGTGGTGGTGGGAATCCTCTTCGTGCTATTCGGCCCTTGGTTCTTGTTCTCCTTGCTCCTCGGAGGCGGAGGGCGAGGAGGATCCGGCAAATGGGGCGGTGGTGGGTTTGGCGGCGGAGGGTTCGGGGGTGGTTCCTCCGGCGGGGGCGGAGCCGGTGGAAGTTGGTGAATAACCCCTCAAAGCGTGGTTAGGGAACAACGACGATGAACGCAGATCAGCGAGCGAGAAGCCTCGTTCGAAGATCTGAGCAGGCGGGGGCAGGAACCTGCTTTCCGTGAAAAGAGGAGAACGAATATGAGGAATCTACTGATTACGGTCGGAGTGCTGGCGCTGATCTTCCTCGTGGTGGGGGGAGCTTACATCAGCAGCCGCAATGAGATGGTGCGCAAAAACGAAGCGATCAAACAAGCCTGGGCGCAGGTGGATGTCGTGCTTCAGCGCCGCGCGGACCTAATTCCCAATCTCGTGGCGACGGTGAAGGGGTACGCGCAGCAGGAACAGAAGGTATTCGGGGATATCGCCAATGCCCGCACCGGTCTGCTGAACGCCCGGACGCCCGGCGGGAAGATCGCCGCGAATGGCCAATTGGATGGCGCCATCGGCCGGCTGCTGGCCATCGTCGAGAACTATCCCAATCTCAAATCCGATCAGAACTTCCGCGCCCTTCAAGACGAGCTGGCGGGAACTGAAAACCGCATTGCCGTGGAGCGTCGCCGGTACAACGAGGCCCTGCAGGATTACAACACCTACATCGGCTTATTTCCGAACAACATTTTTGCTGGCTGGGCTGGGTTCCAGCGAAACAACGATTACTTCGCAGCTTCGGAAGGCGCGCGGGTAGCGCCTAAGGTCGATTTCAGCACGCCCAAGCAGTGAACCGGGAATGATCATCAGTTTGGAGGTCGAACATGGAGAAAAGCAAAAAGAATCAGTGGGTATTTACGTTGGCGAACGTGCTGGCGGCGTTGGCGCTGGTGTACATCTTCAACAGGGCCATCGGCGGTTTCGGCCCAAAGGAAGTGCCCTACAGCGATTTTCTGGCCGAGGTCCGCGCCGGACATATGGCCGAGGTCCAGATAACGGAAAAGACCTTGCTGGGAGTCCTGAAAGAGGAGAAACCGAACTCGGGCCAGCCGGCCCCGGCGCACATGGTGAAGGCCTCACGCCTGCCGGGCATGGAGGAGACCACCCTGCTGAAGGAACTGGATGCACACGGGGTGAAATTCTCGGGACGCATTGATACTACCTCGGCATGGCTCTACGCGCTAGCCTCCTGGGTGCTGCCGTTACTGATTATGACGGTGATCTACGTAGTCGGCATGCGGCAGATGAAGCAAGGCGGCGGCCCGCTGACCTTCGGCAAGAACCGCGCAAAGATTCACGATCAATCAGGGCAGATCAAGGTGAACTTCGAGGATGTCGCGGGTGTGGATGAAGCCAAGGCCGAACTGGTGGAAGTGGTCGATTTCCTCAAGCACCCGAAGAAGTACCAGGCGCTCGGCGGGCGGATCCCCAGAGGCGTGCTGTTGGTAGGGCCGCCGGGCACGGGCAAAACACTTCTGGCCAGAGCGGTGGCGGGCGAGGCGGGGGTGTCCTTCTTCTCCATTTCGGGCTCGGAATTTGTGGAGATGTTCGTAGGGGTAGGCGCGGCGCGGGTGCGCGACCTGTTCGAGCAGGCGAAAAGTAAGGCGCCCTGCATCATTTTCATCGACGAGCTGGATGCCATCGGGAAATCACGCTCCATGGGAGGAGTCTTCACCAATGATGAACGGGAACAGACACTGAATCAATTGCTCGTGGAGATGGATGGCTTCGACACTTCGGAAGGCGTGATCATCATGGCTGCGACCAACGAGCCGGAAGTGCTGGACCCAGCCTTATTGCGCGGCGGGAGATTCGACCGGCAGGTGACCCTGGATCGGCCCGATCTCGAGGGACGTGAGGCGATCCTGCGGGTGCATGCGCGCAAGGTTAAGCTGGCGGCAAATGCGGACCTGAGCGTGGTGGCTGCGCGGACTCCGGGCATGGTGGGTTCGGACATGGCGACGATCGTGAACGAAGCAGCGTTGCTGGCGGCGCGACGCGGGGCAGCCGAAGTCGAGATGCGTGACTTCGAGGAGGCCATTGACCGGGTGATGCTGGGGCTGGAGAAGAAGAAACAAGTGATGAGCGCGGATGAGAAGGAACGGGTGGCCCATCACGAAACAGGACATACGCTGGTGGCGCTTTCGGTGAAGCACGCCGACCCGGTGCATCGGGTGTCGATTATTCCGCGCACGATCGGGGCTTTGGGCTACACGTTGCAACTGCCGCTGCACGAAAAATACCTCATGACCCAGCCGGAGATCGAAGACCAGATTGCCGTCATGCTGGGCGGGCGCGCCGCCGAGGAGATTATCTACCAGGGGGTGGTCTCCACCGGCGCTTCCAACGACCTGGAGCGAGCTTCGGAGCTGGTGCGGCAGGTAGTGACGCGTTTTGGGATGAGCACCAAACTCGGCCCATTAACTTGGGGCATTCCGACCGCAGCACGCTTTTTGCAATCGCCTTTTGCCAGCGAGCAGCGCAACTATAGCGAGGAAACGGCCCAGATGATCGACGAAGAAGCACGGCGCATCGTTGGGGAAATCTATACTCGGGCCAAGGGAATACTGACCGAGCGGCAGGCAGATTTAAAGCGCATCGCGGCGGAACTGATCAGGAAGGAAACATTGTACCGCGCCGATTTGGACCGGCTGCTGGCGCAGACGGAGCCCAACGCAGCGTAGAAGGGTCGCTTCCAGGGTGACCCATGTGGCCGCCCTACGGCAGCCAGAAGGGCTGCCCGTACAAGTCTCGATCCATAAAGACGGCAAAGGAAAGGAATCATGAAAGGAATCCTCAAGCTCGCCTACAAACTGCTCGTCAATGACAAGGCGAAGTTTTCGGCGCTGCTGATTGGTATCACCTTTGCCGTCTTTCTTATGATGTTCGTTACCTCCATGTTCAGCGGGGTCTTGATGCATGCGTCTTCCACCATCCTTAATATCGGAGCGCCTCTCTGGGTCATGGATCCGGCCGTCGAGACTGTGTCTAACTCGATTGGCATGCCCGACTACGTCCTGGATGCGGTGCGAAGCATGCAAGGCGTGAAATATGCCGTTCCTCTTTATTCGGGAGGGGCGCTGGTCAAGCTTCGCGACGGAACATATCAATCTGTTACCGTCATCGGGTTGGACGACACCAGCCTCTATGGCCGGCCGGAACTCACTGCGGGAAAGATCCAGGACATTTATGCTGAAAACGGATTCATCGTGGTGCATGATGCGGAGTTTTCCAAGCTCGAGAATCCCCACTTGGGCTCGGAATTCGAGTTGAACGATTATCGCGGGGTGATTGTGGGGATTGCGAAGGTGGCGACTTCCGGCTTGTACGGCCTCCCAACCCTCTACACGACGTATGAGCGAGCCATCCAATACATTCCGAATCCCCGCTACACAATCTCGTACGTGCTCGTGGAACCGAAGAGCGAAAGCGATATCCCCAGAATCAAAAAGCAAGTCGAGGCGCTCGGCTACCGCGCACGAACCAAGGAAGAGTTCATGCAAAGGACCGCGGACTTTTTCGTTTACCAGACCGGCGGTGGCACCAACATGCTCATTATGATGCTGATCAGCTTTATTGTCGGGCTGTCGCTCTCGGGTCAGACTTTTTATACCTTCATACTTGAAAACCTGGAACGGTTTGGAGCGCTGAAAGCCATTGGTGAAAAGAGCCGCGACCTGGTCGCGATGATTCTGTTCCAAGCCACGTTCACGGCATTCACCGGCTTTGGTCTGGGGATCGGGATGTGTGTGCTCTCGATTGTACTTGCCAAGGCAAGGCTTCCCAGCTACGCCGCCATGATTACCTTCAGCAATCTGGCGATATCTTTTGGAATGGTTGTAGTGATTGCCGGGGTCTCCAGCTATGTCGCGATCCGGCGGGTTCTCAGAATTGAGCCATTTGATATTTTCCGAGGGTGAGATGCCGAGAATAGCCATTCAAGCGAGCGGACTGGTGAAATGGTTTGGCGAAGGCGAGGCCAAGACGATGGCGCTCCGCGAAGTCAGCCTGGAAGCTCAATTTGGGGAGATGGTTTATGTCGTGGGCCCCTCCGGTAGCGGAAAAACAACCTTGCTCAGCGTTCTCACCGGCATTCTCAAACCGAATGCCGGGAAGGTCCTGCTGGAGGGATCTGACATTTGGGGACTGAGTTCCGACCAACTTGCGGACTTCCGGCTGGGGAAAATCGGATTCGTTTTTCAAGACTACCACCTCTTTCCCCGCCTGACGACCGCGGAGAATGCAGCGATTCCACTGATCCTCAAACGAAAGCCTTGGAATGAAGCCATCCAGGAAGCGGTGAAGTATCTCGATGTCGTGGGACTGAAGAACCGCGCCGAATTGCCTCCCGTGAAGTTGAGTGGAGGAGAGCAGCAGCGCGTGGCCATTGCCCGGGCCATCGCCAGTCAACCGGATATTCTGATTATGGATGAACCGACCGCCTCGCTGGACGGAGACACTGGTGTGGCGATTTTGAGTTTCGTTCAGAAAAACGTCCTAAACAAAGACCGCTGTATAGTCGTCGTGACCCACGATGACCGGATTTATAAATTTGCGACTCGCATTTTGAATATGGAAGACGGTCGCCTTAAGGGGTCAGAAAAGAGTGCAGCATGAAAACCAAGATGGTTTTTATCATCTCCTTCTTAGGAGCCGTGGGGGGAATCGCGGCTGCAATCGTCTCCGGCATTACGCAACCGGCGCTGCCTCCGGCCTTCAATCCCGCGGCGAGTCCCTATCCGAGCGCGATCTATGCCGAGGGCATTATCGAGAGCGCCCAGACCAGCGGGGAGAACATTAACATTTACCCGGAAGTGGCGGGCACAGTGAAAGAAATCCTCGTATCTGAGGGGCAACAAGTCAAGGCGGGCCAGCCCCTGCTTCTGATTGACGATTCGATCCAAAGAGCGACGGCGGAGCAACAGGGTTCATCGGCAGAAGCTGCCGCGGCGGTCTTAAGAGAGCTGAAAGCGGAGCCGAGAAAAGAGACCCTCGATGTCGCCGACGCACAAGTGGTTTCTGCCGAAGCCACCTTGAAAACCGCCCAAGACACGTTGCAGAAAGACCAAGCGGCTTACGAAATCGATCCGCGCTCGGTGAGCAAAGATGCGTTAGACAGCGCCCTCAATGCCGCCGCGGTGGCGGAGGCGAACCTCAGAGTCGCCAAAAAGCAGGATGATTTGACGAAAGCGGGAGCCTGGATGTACGACATTCAGAATCAGGAACGGCAGCAGCACGCTTTGGCCAAAGCTTATGCGGCCTCCCGCGCGCTGCTCGGAAAATATACACTCCGCGCCTCACGTGATGGGATTGTGCTCTCCATCAACACTATGGTGGGCAGCTACGTTTCCCCGCAGGGATCTTATGACGCCTACACGCAGGGGCCGGACCCAGTCATCGTCTTAGGAAGCCCGCCATCCTCTCTGCACGTGCGCTGCTACGTCGACGAAATCCTGGTCCCACGGTTATGCCCGGGCCCCAAGATGATTGCGCAAATGTCCATTCGTGGGTCGGACGTCAAGATTGCCTTGGAATTCGTTCGTGTGCAGCCTTACGTTTCTCCGAAAATCGAGCTTTCGGACCAACGCCAGGAACGCGTGGATGTCCGCGTTCTGCCGGTGGTCTTCAAGATCGCGAAGACCTCGAAGACCAACCTGTATCCCGGTGAGCTGGTCGATGTGTACATCAGCGAGTGATATGCAGGTGAGGAACGCCAAATGCAACGCTCTATCAAGATAGGTCAGGTCTTTTTGTTGACCGCGGTCCTGATGATTATGCTGCTGGCAATGGGTTGTGTTGTCGGGCCTAAGTATGTACGCCCGCCGGTTCAAACCCCGCCTGCCTATAAGGAGATTTCACAGGGCACCGCGGCGACGCCGGAGTCTTGGCGGACGGGCCAGCCGAAGGATAGGACAGACCGCGGGAAGTGGTGGAAGGTTTTCAATGATTCGCAATTGGATGAACTGGAGGAGAAAGCTGCTTCATCCAATCAAGAAATCATTGAAGCAGCGGACAACTTTCTGGCCGCGCGGGCCTTGGTTCGTGAAGCTCGCGCGCAGTATTTCCCGACCGTGAGCACAACGCCAAGCATTCTCAATTCGCGCCCATCGCCGGGGCAATTCGGGGGTTTGCAGGCGGGAAGCTCCACGGGGGCCAGTTTATCCGTCAAGCCGTACACCAACTACTCGTTGCCTTTTGATGCCTCTTGGGAGCCCGACCTCTGGGGGCGTATTCGGAGCGGCGTGAGGGCCAATGTCTACGCCGCGCAAGCCAGCGCAGCCGATCTCGAAAACGTTCGACTGAGCGTCCAGGCGGAGCTCGCCGCCGACTACTACGAGCTTCGCGCCCAGGATTCTCTAAAAGAGGTGCTCGATACGACGGTCAACGCCTATCAGGAAACGCTTGGTCTCACGAGCACTCAGTACCGGGCGGGCCTGGGCTCCGAGGAGGCGGTGGCGCAAGCCGAGGCGCAATTGAAAGCGGCGCAGGCACAGGACACGAACCTGGGAATCGCGCGCGCCCAGTATGAACATGCCATCGCGGTACTGGTGGGCAAGCCCGCTTCCACGTTTTCTCTTCCGGCACGGTCCCACCCCACCAACCCTCCGAATATCCCAGTCGGGGTCCCGTCGGAGCTCCTCGAGAGGCGCCCGGATATTGCGGCAGCAGAGCGTTCCGTGGCGGAGGCGAATGCGCAAATTGGGGTGGCCAAAACAGCCTATTTTCCAGCTATCCTGCTCAGCGCCACCGCTGGATTCGGGAATTCCTCGGCCGCAGACTGGTTTACCTGGCCAAGCCGCTTTTGGTCGGTAGGACCAAGCTTGGCAGAGACCATTTTTGATGCCGGGCTAAGGCGAGCCACCATGGAGCAATTCCGCGCCTCGTATGACGCGACGGTCGCGAACTACCGGCAAACGGTGTTGACGGCATTCCAACAGGTCGAAGATAACCTCTCCTCTTTGCGAATTTTGTCGCAAGACATCGAGCAACAGGACGCCGCGGTGGAGGCCGCAGCCAGGAGTTTAGAGGAAGCTAACGTGCGGTACAAAGCCGGACTCGATCCCTATCTTAATGTGATAAGCGCTCAAACGATCCTATTGAACGACCAACAAACGGCTGTGAATTTTCGCATGCAGCGGATGGTGGCGAGCGTTCAGTTGATCAAGGCCCTGGGCGGCGGTTGGGATAGTGCCCGGCTTCCAGCGCCGAATCAATTGAAAACCGCGATGGGCGGCAGCTCTGGTCATCGAGATGACGCGCCTCAAGAAGTGGGCAGCGTGGGGCAGTAAGGAGGCAACATGAAGCGACTTGGCGTTCAATCCGGCTCAGTCTGTATTATGTGTGGCAAGCCATCAAACCAGCGCATCTGTGAGTCTTGCAGCGCTAAGATCGAGGCCGAGGCAATCCACAAAAAGTTGAAATCCGACAAGCCAGACAAGCAGCCGGATTAGTGGGGCCTGGGGACTGCAGCGGAGGCTTGTTGAAAAGGGCACCTCACGAGCACGCTGAAACCTATCTGCTTGCCGGGTGCCTGAATCGGATCACCTATGAAGTTCAGCGTTCTCGCACTTGATTACGACGGAACCATCGCCCAGGAAGGGGTCCTGGACCCTGAGGTCAGGGCAGCGATCGCGGAAGTGCGGAGACAAGGAATTACTGTCATTATTGCAAGCGGGCGCACCCTGTCCGACTTGCAACGCGTCGCCGGAGATCTTGGATTCGTCGATGCGGTGGTCGCGGAAAACGGCGCCGTTCTCTCCTTCGCCAACGGTCACTCGAGGCTGCTCGGCCCGCCCCCGCCCGAATTCTTCCTTGCGGAGCTAAAGCGCCGCCGCATCGCCTTTTCGACCGGCCAGTGCATCGTAGAAGCAGACGCTTCGTTCGCCCAGGCGATCTTGTCTGTCATTAGAGAACTCGAACTTCCGCTCGTGCTGTTGTTCAATCGAAGCCGCCTGATGGTCCTTCCCCAGTCGATCAGCAAAGCCACGGGGTTGCGGGCTGCGCTCAGCGCGCTCCGCTTGTCGGTTCACAACGCCATCGCGATCGGCGATGCCGAGAACGATCATGACCTGTTAATGGTCTGCGAACTGGGCGTAGCAGTCGCTTGGGGCAGTCGAGCTCTTCAGGCTGTGGCGGAAGAGGTTCTCCAAGGTGCGGGTCCGAGCGCGGTGGCGGCTTACATTCGGCAGGCTGCGAGAAAAGGCAGGTTGCCGCCTGACCGGCTCAGCCGTCGCTCCGTAACCGTCGGTACAACTGCGGACGGGCGCGCGGTTTCGTTTCCAATTCGCGGGTATGACGTCCTTATAACCGGCGGCCCACAGAGTGGCAAGTCCTGGGGCACAGGGCTTCTCTGTGAACAGCTTATTCTCCAGGGCTACTGCGTATGGGTGGTAGACCCCGAAGGGGATTACAGCACGCTGGAAGCCCTCCCCGGGGTCGTCGTGATAGGAGGTGGTGAGTCTCCTCCCGCGCCTGGCGATCTGGAACAAGCCTTGCGACATCCTGATGTCAGCGTGGTGGTGGACCTGTCGCGCGTGCCGTTCCAGCTGAAACGTGAATATCTGAACTCGCTCTTGCCGATGCTGGCTTCTCACCGTCGATCAACAGGATTGCCACACGCGATCGTTATCGATGAAGCTCACTATTTTCTCAACGAACCCAATGTTCTTCAGTTGCTGGATCTGGATTTAGGTGCTTACTCGCTGGTGACGTACCGTCCTTCGGATCTGCATCCGGATCTCTGTAGAGCCTTTGACATCATTGTCACCATGCGAATGAGCGATCCGCAATCTATTGAGGCGATACTGGCGATGTCTCATTGCGGCGCTGGCATTGAATTAAGGGCGCTCATCGAAGGCCTGGCCATTAACGAGGCGGCTATTCTGCCGGGGCCTGTCACTGGAGGAAAGCTCTTGCCATTCAAGCTTCTGCCCCGGCTCACCCAGCACGTCCGTCACCGGGTCAAGTATTTCGATGTATCCGTCGGCGAAGGACAAGGGTTCGTGTTCACATATAAGGGCAATTCAGTGGGGGCGCGGGCTTGCAGTTTAAGGCAGTTTGTATGCGCAGTAACAAGTCTTCCTTCCGAAGTACTTGACGGTCACGCTAAACGAGGAGACTTCTCGCGCTGGATTTTGGACGTATTCCGCGATCATCCGCTCTCATCAAGGATTCGCAAAGTGGAGGAGCAATATCGCTTGGCTCACATCCGTGATCTCAGACATGCACTCGCAACCTTAGTTCGGGAACGCTATGACCTGCCCCCGAGTATCAACGTACCCGGATAAGCCTTGCACTCAAGAATTAGGTTATTAAGTTTGCTGGGCAGAAGGCCAAGTCAACCCATTAGTTAAGAGGTATGCTGAGCCGATGCTATCGAGATTCTTCCAGTGGCTACCGCCGGAAACGATAAAAATCCTTTTGGTGTTAGGTCTTTCGCTACTGGTCGGTTCGGAGCGGGAGGAACATAAAGCCGCCGCCGAGCAGCCTACATTCGGCGGCGTGCGCACCTACCCTCTGATTGGACTCATCGGTTATGCGATGGCTCTTCTTGGGGCCGGGCAACTCCTGCCGCTCACCTTGGGCTTTGCCGTGGTGGGAGGATTCCTGTTTCTCTCTTATTGGCACAAGCTCACCACCTCCGCAGCCGCCGGCATCACCTCAGAGGTGTCCGCCTTGACCATCTATGTCGTGGGCGGGCTCGTTTATCAGGGCCACTTCTGGGTTGCTACCACGTTGAGTGTGGCCAGCGCCCTCCTGCTGGAGTTGAAGACTGGCCTCGAAGGACTCACCAAGCGTGTTGCTTCTGAAGAGATCCTTACCTTCACCAAGTTTCTCCTTCTCACAGTCGTCATCCTACCGATACTGCCCAATCAAGCCTTTGGTCCGTTCCAGATCAATCCCTTCAAGGCTTGGCTCGTGGTCGCCGCTGTCAGCACGGTGTCTTACGGGAGCTACGTACTGCAGAAGCTGACGAAGCCAAAAGGCGGAGCGTTGCTCACAGCCATCCTCGGCGGGGCATATTCCTCGACCGTGACTACTGTGGCCCTGGCCAAGCGAGCCTCGCGCGAGGAGCGGCCCCACCTTTTCTCGGGCGCCATCCTGACAGCTTCCGGTGTCATGTATGTGCGCCTGGTTATACTGCTGGGCTTATTCAACCGGAATCTGATGATCAGATTGGCCCCATCGTTCCTCGGACTGGCCTTCGTGGCGCTTGCTGGGGGCTGGATTTGGTCCCGCCAGCCCGACGACCGATCTGAGGCGGTCAAGCGAGAGTTCGAACCCTCAAATCCGCTTGAGCTGCGTGCGGCTTTTCTCTTCGCAATCCTCTTCCTCGCCATGCTCGTGGTTACCCACCTGGCGGTTGAGCACCTGGGAAGAGCCGGAGTTTACGGACTGGCGGCAATCATGGGAGTCACGGATGTGGACCCGTTTATCATGGGCATAACCCAAGCAACGCCCGCGCTCACTCCTCTGGCGGTCGGATCGGCAAGCATTGTGATTGCAGCCGCCAGTAACAACTTGGTCAAAGGAATTTATGCCTACGCCATGGCTGACCACAAAACAGGGATTCAGAGCCTGTGTCTTTTGGTAGGATTGGCCGCGCTAGGTCTCATACCACTTCTTTGGCTGCGGGCGTGATTCCGCATTGTTCCGACGTTCCGCCCTAGGCCGAACGTGTGGTGGGCCTTGCCTGACTGTGATAAGATTCGCAACCAACATTAGTTCCCGGGAGGGAGAATGGTATGGATCCTCCCCATGACCACGCCAAATTTCGTGGAGGAACCCCGGGTGAAAGCACCCGAAGTGACCTGCCATTCCAGTTCGCCCCCCCCGCGCTTGGAGCGAGATTTCATATGTACGCTGGTCGCATGGTCCTAGCGACGCGAAAGAAGGAGAGTGAATATGCTTTCAGATGAACTCTCCGGGCCGCACGCGTGATATCGGTCGAGGGAATTCGAGGGTAAATCGTGCAGCATCAATGGAAGTATCGGATCGCAGTCGTACTTGCCGGAGGCCTCCTTACTAGTCTCTTAACCACTCCCGTGCAAGGACAATCCCAACCGAGGCAGTACGTCACCGCGGTTTGGAGCGCGGAGCAAGGTCTTCCGCAGAACTCCGTGAACGCATTGGCGCAGGACCACGATGGCTACCTCTGGATAGGCACGTTCGGAGGGCTGGCGCGATTTGATGGCGCCCGCTTCACGGTCCTCGGGGCGGCGGATACTCCAGGTTTCGGCAGCGATCAGATTTTCTCTTTGTACGAGAGCCGCTCCGGGGTGTTGTGGATCGGCACTGTGGACGGCGGTCTCACCCGGCTGCGCGACGGCTTAGCCACGACATATACCGAGCGTGACGGCTTGCCGAGCCGATTCATAAGCTCCATCCGCGAGGATGCCGCGGCGAACGTGTGGATCAACACGTCACGGGGCGTAGCGCGTTTTGCCGGCGCAAAACTGGAGCCTTACCCCACTCACCGGGGAAAGGCCGTACGCGAGTTCTTCCTCCAAGCGCTGGACGGAAGCATGTGGTTTCGCTCCGGAACAGACGTTCTACGTTTCGGGCCGGATGGCTCGGTTGCGACCCTAACTCCGCACAAGCCGAGTGTCTTTCTCGTCCACGAAGCTCGGGACGGAACTGTCTGGATTGCCTTTCGCGATGAGTATCGTCTAGTGCGTTACGACCATGGGTCGTTCTCCGATGTGCCGCTGCCACCGATAGGCCGGTCTCCTCTGTGCGCCGGGCAAGGCGTCCAGGCCATAACGGAGGACACGGACGGGGAATTGCTGCTGCTTACCCCAGCCGGACTCGTTCGGATTGTGGGCGGGAGGGTCAGTCCTCCCGAAACACTATCCTTGCCTGCGAATGGCGCCGAGTTGCCCAAGGTGCGCAGCCTCCTGGCGGATCGAGAGGGCAACCTCTGGGTGGGAACGATTGGGACCGGGTTGACTCGTCTCCGGAGGGCCCCCTTGACAGCCTACGGAAAAGACGAAGGCCTCTCGGACTCGAGCTTCAGTACGGTGTTTCAGGACCGGGAAGGCCGCATCTGGCTAGGCGGAGATCTGCTCCATTGGTTCGATGGGCATCGGTTCCGTCCGGTTCCGGGCGTGGCGAACATTCTCACCATTGCCCAGACGCGCGATGGTGATTTGTGGTTCGGCGGTTATGGCGGCTTGTGCCGCTCAAGAGCGGGCGTGCTGAGTTGTTTCAAGGTTGAAGCACCGGCCGTAAGAACCATTTATCAAGACCGGCAGGGCACGCTTTGGATCGGTGCGCTGACCGAGGAGCGTCCCGGCGGGCTCTACCGCTTTCGCGATGGCAAATTGGAGCAAGTCCCCGGCATCTCCGACGTGCGCACAATCGCCGAGGACCAGAATGGTGGCTTATGGTTGGGAGGCCTCGAAGGGCTCCGGTATGTGCGTGGCAGCAAATCCGTCACGTACGACCGGAAGCAAGGATTGTCCAGCAACATCGTATCTGACATTCACCAGGATTCGACCGGGACTCTCTGGATTGCGACCTACGGCGGGGGACTGAACCGTTTGCGGGACGGCCGGTTTAAAGCGATCACCACCAAAGACGGTCTGCCCAACAACATGCTGCTGGGCATCCTAGACGACAGTAACGGCAATCTCTGGCTCAGCTCCAATCAGGGTATCTTTCGCCTCAGCCTGAAGGAGTTCAACGATTTCGCCGATGGGAAAATCTCTTCCATTGCGCCCGTATCGTATGGGGTCGCCGAGGGCATGAGAAGCACCGAATCCAATGATGGGAGTCCTGCAGGGTGGCAAACTGCCGACGGGCGGATATGGTTTCCCACCCTGCGCGGCGTGGTGGCTATAGACCCCGATGCCGGCAATCGCCTTCCTCCGCCTGTGGTATTGGAGGAGGCATGGGCAAACAAGTTAACACTGGCCCGCGACGGCCAGACTTCCGTACCCCCCGGCAACAACACGCTCGATTTCCGCTTCACAGCCCTGAGCCTCTCTGCGCCGGAGAGAACGCGCTTCAAGTACCGGCTCGAACCGTTTGATAAGGACTGGGTGGACGCCGGCACACGACGCACCGCTCACTATACGAACATGGCGCCCGGAAAATACTTTTTCCAGGTGGTTGCGGCGAACGGCTTTGGCATTTGGAACGATAAGGGGGCCAGCGCGCGTTTCGTGCTCCGGCCACACTTTTACCAGACACTGTGGTTCCGACTTTTCCTGTTCGCCGCCGTGGTGCTGATTGCCGTCAGTATCCATCGGCTGCGTGTAATGCAACTTCGCGCAAGGGCAACGCAGTTGAAGCAACTCGCGGATGCTCTCCAGGAGCGGGCAAATCTCCTCAACCTCACGCACGACGCCATTTTCGTGATGGATATGGAGGGGGTGATCAAGTACTGGAATCGCGGCGCCGAGGAGCGATACGGCTGGACGGCCGAGCTAGCGATGGGCAGAGATGTTCACGAACTCCTGAAGACTATCTTCCCGGTGTCGTGGGAGCAAATCAAAGCGGAGGTCGTGGGTACGGGCCGTTGGGAAGGCGAACTCGTGCATTCCCGCAAGGACGGATCTCAGCTAGTGGTGGGGAGCCGATGGTCTTTGCAGCGAGGCGAGCAGGGTGCGCCGGTTGCGATCCTGGAGACCAACAACGACATCACCGAGCGCAAGCGGGTGGAGGAGGCATTGCGTCGTTTGAATCGCGAACTGCGAGCGATCAGCAACTGCAACCAGACCCTCCTGCGCGCCACTGACGAGCAGAGCTTGCTTGAAGAAATCTGCCGGATCGTTTGCCAGGAGGCCGGTTACCGCATGGCATGGGTGGCCTATGCCGAACACGACGAGGCCAAGAGCGTGCGTCCTGTCGCGTGGACCGGGACCGAAACGGAGTATCTTGCAAACCTCGGCATTACTTGGGCTGACACGGAGCGTGGGCGCGGACTCGTCGGAACGGCTATCCGGAGCGGGAAGACCTGCTGCATTCAGAATTTCGCGACGGACCCTCGACTCGAACTCTGGCGGGAGGGCGCCCTGCAGTATGGTTTTCGTTCCGGCATCGCACTACCGCTTAAAGACGAACACGCCAACGCCTTCGGCACTCTTGGGATTTATTCCGCCCAACCCAACGCTTTTGCGCCGGAAGAAATTCGGTTGCTTGAGGAACTTGCCGGCGATATGGCGTTCGGCATCGTCACCTTGCGCTCCCGCGCTGCACGCCAGCGGGCAGAAGAAGCACTGCGCGAGAGCGAGACGCGCTTCCGCACGTTTGTAGACCACGCGGCGGACGCCCTTTTCATCTTCGACTTCGAGCAACGCACCATTGTTGATGTGAACCGGCAAGCCTGCGAGAGTCTTGGTTATACCCGGCATGAACTGATCGGGACGACATCGCTTGCCTTCCATCTCGATTCGGATAGGACAGCTATGGAGTCAGTCGCGGAGCGGGCGGCGGCGGGTGAGACTGTGTTCGACACGCACTGGCACCAGCGAAAGGATGGGACGCTGTTCCCTGTCGAAGCACACACCAGCCAGTTTTGGTATGGCGGTCGTCGCTTCCTGCTGAAGGTAGCCCGAGACGTCAGTGACCGCTTACAGGCGGAAGAGGCACTGCGCGAAAGCGAGCGGAAATATCAGGAGCTCGTGGAGCATGCTAACAGCATTATCCTGCACTGGCAGCGCGACGGGCGAATCATTCACTTGAACGAGTTTGGCCAGCGTTTCTTCGGGTACACGGAATCCGAGATTCGCGGCCGTCATGTGATTGGCACTATCGTCCCCGAAACCGAAAGCAGTGGCCGGGATCTCAACATGCTAATGGAGGAAGTCTGTGCCAACCCGTCGGCGTTTGAGCAAAACGTCAACGAGAACATGCGCCGCAACGGTGAGCACGTGTGGATCGCGTGGACCAACAAGGTTCAGCTGAACTCTAAGGGCGAGGTCACGGAGATCCTGAGCATCGGCTTGGACATCACTTCTCGCAAGCAGATGGAAGAAGAACTTCGCCTGATGCACTTTTCGCTGGAACATGCATCCGACGCCGTTTATTGGATGGACCCTCAAGGCCGCATTGTTTTCGTCAACGATGCAGCGTGCCGTTCCTTAAGTCGTTCCCAGGCAGAGGTCCTTTCATTGTCGATCCCTGATATTAATCCCAGTTTCTCGGCCGAGTTGTGGAGATCGACATGGGGAAAGCTCAAAGCGCAAGGCTCAATCACTCTTGAAACCTGGCACCGAGCCAAGGACGGCAGGGTATTCCCAGTTGAGGTGACTAGTAACTATCTCGACTTCGGCGGGAAGGAATACGCGTTCGCCTTTGCGCGTGATATCACCGAGCGCGAGCGTGCCGACCAAGCCTTACGGCGCAGCGAAGCTTACCTTGCTGAAGGGCAGCGGTTGACCCACACGGGCAGTTTTGCCTGGAGCGCTAGCACGCGCCAGTCGCTTTACTGGTCCGAGGAAATGCTCCGCATGTATGGCTTTAACCCGCAGGAAGGGCCACCAGCCACTGAAACATTCTGGCAACGAATCCACCCTGAGGATCGCGACGGAGTTCGTGAGCTGCTGCTGAAGGTGGCGGAACAAAATACGGAGTACGAGCATGACCACCGCATCCTGCTGCCCGATGGAACAGTCAAGCACATCCATGCGATCGGCCATCCGGTTCTCAACGATAACGGGCAGGTGACTGAGTACGTCGGTACGGCGATTGATGTAACCGAACAGAAGCGTGCCGAACAAGAACGCGGGCGGCTGCACCAGCTTGAGGCGGACCTCGCCCACATTAACCGAGTAAGCATGTTGGGGGAACTGGCCGCATCGATCGCACATGAGATTAATCAGCCGATTTCGGGCGTGGTGAGTAACGGCAGCGCGTGCTTACGTTGGCTGACCAGAGATGTGCCTGATGTGCAGGAAGCCTGCGAGGCCGCCCGCCGCATCGTGCGTGACGGCAAGCGGGCGGGTGATGTGATTGCCCGGATTCGCGCCCTGACAAAAAGAGCCGCCACGCCTCGAGAAAAGCTGGACCTAAATGAAACCATTCTGGACGTCCTTGCCCTGGTCGGGGACGAAGCGAAAAGAAAGGGCGTGACTATCCGCACGCAGTTCGTAGATGACCTTTCGCCCGTTTCAGGCGATCGGGTGCAGTTGCAGCAGGTGCTGCTGAACCTAACAATGAATGCTATAGAGGCCATGAGCAGTGTAGATCAACGGCCCCGAGAACTCCTCATAATCACCCGCAACATTGCTGCTGACCAGGTGGAGGTGACGGTTAAAGACTCGGGGCCAGGTATTGACCCGAATACGCTGGACAAGATTTTTGACCCGTTTTACACCACGAAACCGGGTGGCATGGGCATGGGCCTTTCGATCAGCCGCTCCATTCTCCAGGCACATAGCGGCCGGCTATGGGCTGCGGCCAAGGACGGCCCAGGCACAATCTTCCATTTCACACTTCCGAAATTTCAGGAAACGGAGTCAAATGCGGGAGCCTAAGGTATTTATCGCCGTCGTGGACGACGACCTCTCGGTCAGGGAGGGTCTCGAGAGTCTAATCCGGTCTGCCGCCGGGTGTAGGGTCGAAACTTTCGCGTCCGCCCAGGAATTCCTGGCCCGCCCTAACACGGAAGCGCCAAATTGTCTGATATTGGACCTGCAACTCCCAGGTCTCAGCGGGCTCGACCTGCAGAAGCGGATGGCCGAAGTCGGGCCGGAGATCCCGATTGTGTTCCTTACAGGCCATGGCAATATCCCGGCCTCCGTGCGCGCCATGAAGGCGGGGGCGGTTGAGTTTCTGACCAAGCCGTTCGACGACGAGGAACTCTTGCGCGCCATCCAAGAGGCTATCGAACGTGATCGGCGCAATCGTCAACAGCACACGGAGATGCATGAGTTGCAAGTTCGCTACGAATCGCTGACCGCGCGTGAGCAGGAAGTCATGCAACAGGTAGTTTCCGGCCTCCTTAATAAGCAAGTTGCGGCCGAACTGAACATAACCGAGTTCACCGTGAAGGTTCATCGCGGGCAAGTGATGCGCAAAATGCACGCCGACTCTTTGGCGGACCTGGTGAGAATGGCGGATAAGCTGGGCATTCGGCGTCTTAGGGGCTTTGGGTCGGGCGGGGCTCAAGACTAACCGTACAGTCCTGTGTTGGCACAGCCTCGGCTCATCTGAAATGCCGGTAGAAAAGGTAGTTGGAAATGGATGGGGACTGTGACCGCCCTGTTCGCATGATCGACTCACCAAGTCTAGAAGCGACAGCAGGGTGCATGTCAGTATTGTGCTGCTGCGAGCAGCGGCCGTTCTTGCACAAGTAGTCGTCTTCACACGAGCGGCAGCGTGTTAAGTGTTCCTTCTCGCGGAGGGTCCCGCACTTGGTGCAACCCTCAAGCAGGTGTGCGATAACATGACGCGAATACGTCCGCCACGTGGTTTCAGCTTCGACCTCGTCGCGGATGTTGCTCAAATTAGATTGTGTTGCCATGTCCCATTTTCCCGCTACTTCCCTTGTGCAATCGGCATGCCATGAAGCGAGCAAGCGCTTATCTTCGTAAATAGCGGGTGCGTCGCTCTTCCCATGTGCCCGCCAGAAAAGCCGCAGAACTCGGGAAGCGCGAGGTCTGCGCCCGATGAGAGTCCTCATTCGTCAAGAGCTGAGACCTTACACTAAGGTGTAATTGATTTTGCCTCCCCACCGCTGCTATTAAAGAGTATGGAGGACCGATGATCCCTCTTGTTGCAGTGGTAGATGATGACGTCGCGGTGCGGGAATCGCTTCAGAGCCTGATCAGGTCCGTCGGCATGGCGGTGATGGTCTACGCCTCGGCGGAGGAGTTCTTGCAGTCTGCTCGTCCGAACAAGCTCGACTGTCTCATCTTGGATGTGCGCATGCCGGGAATGACCGGAATTGAACTCCACCGTCACCTGCTGGCGAGCAATTGTAATGTGCCGGTGGTCTTCATTACGGCGCACGCATCGGACGACCAGGCGAGGTCAGAGGCTTCCTCAGATTGGACAGTCGCGTACTTGACTAAGCCATTCAACGACGATGAATTGCTTGATGCGGTCCACGCGGCTTCAAGATTGAAATCGAACCATAGCCATAACTAGACCATAACAGTTAAACCTAGGAGGTCCCATGAGTGACACGGGAGCTTTGGTTTACGTGGTGGATGACGATCCGTCGGCGCGGGAAGGTGTCGCAGGCCTCATTCGCTCCGCCGGACTGAAGGCAAGGACGTTTACGTCCGCCCCGGAGTTCCTAGCAACTCCTCGACCGGAGGTGCCGAGTTGTTTGGTGCTGGATGTGAACCTCCCCGGCCTAAGCGGACTCGACCTGCAACATGAACTGGCCAAATCGGGCGATCAGATCCCGATCATATTTCTCACCGGCCACGGCGACATTCCTATGAGCGTGCGCGCGGTCAAAGCAGGCGCGGTTGACTTTCTCACGAAGCCCTTCGATGACGAAGATCTGCTAAACGCCATTCGGCAATGTATCACCGCGGAGGATAAACCAGAGAGCCGCAGTGAGATGAATTTCGGGCAGATGCAGATTGTTGGGAACAGCCGAGCGCTGAGGGAGGTCCTGAACCTGGTGCGAACTGTTGCTCCTAGCGATTCCACGGTCTTGCTGTTGGGTGAGAGCGGTACCGGAAAGGAGTTGATCGCCCGCGCCATTCACAATTACAGCCCGCGGAAAAACCGACCTTTCGTCAAGCTCAACTGCGCCGCCATTCCCACTGGACTGCTTGAGAGCGAACTTTTTGGGCACGAGCGCGGCGCTTTCACCGGGGCCCTTACTCAGAAGATTGGGCGCCTCGAGCTGGCAGACCACGGCTCCCTGTTTCTGGACGAAATCGGGGATATTCCGCTGGATCTCCAGCCCAAGCTGCTGCGTGTATTGCAGGAGCGGGAATTCGAGCGCTTGGGCAGCACGCAGACGAAAAGAGTCGACGTTCGGATTGTGGCTGCAACGCATTGTGCCCTGGAAGAAATGGTCGTCCAGAGACAGTTCCGGCTGGATCTTTACTACCGCCTGAACGTCTTCCCGATCTCTGTTCCTCCCTTGCGCGAACGCCGGGAAGACATTCCCCTGCTGGCTCGGCATTTCGTCCAGCAATTCGCCAGGAGGATGCACAAGACCGTTGAGGCGATTTCCTCCCAGACGATGGAGGCGCTGGTACAGTACGTGTGGCCAGGAAATGTCCGGGAGCTGCAGAATGTAATTGAACGGTCCGTGGTTGTGTACGAAAAGGGGGAACTCTCGGTCAACAAGGATTGGCTGGCTCACGAGTGCTTCCTCACCGAACCCGCCCCGCACCCGTTTTTCAGAAAATCGACGATAGAAGAACGGGAAATGATTGGCGCTGCCTTGGAGGAAGCGCACGGTCGGGTGTCTGGGCCGTCGGGCGCGGCTGCCAAGCTCGGAATCCCCGCTTCAACTTTGGAGTCCAAGATCCGAGCAATGAAGATCAACAAGTATAGCTTCAGAGCCTTGTAATGAGGCACCGAGCCTTGGAGCAAGTACGTTCCTAGCCCGGGATGAAGGGCCGGCAAAGAGGCAACCACGCTGATAGAATCACCTCCGGGGCAGCAGATGAACGTCATGCAATCCCGTTCGACGGCGCCCGTGGAATAGCTTGACCATCGGGGACGGATTCTTTGCTGATAACAGGCCCAGGAGACGGCAGCGATGTACGCTCGGGGAGAAACATGAACTATTTGGAACGCTTCCGAGTCAAGCCCGGCGCCGTCGTCAGGCTCAAAGATATCGACCCGGCGTTCACGGACCATTACGAGAGCCACCAGGCGGCAACGGAGGAAACTGAGCATTACCAGAAGAGGCTGCGAGAACTTCAGGAACTGCTCTATGCAGAACAACAGCGCTCACTGTTGATCTGTCTGCAAGCAATGGACACCGGGGGTAAGGACGGGACGATCAATCACGTTCTAGGCGTTATGAACCCTCAGGGGTGCCGGGTAGCCCGCTTTCGTGAGCCTTCTGCCCAAGAGGCCGCGCACGACTTTCTGTGGCGAGCTCACCGGGTGGCGCCCGTCAAGGGCGAGGTGGTCGTCTTCAACCGCTCTCATTATGAGGACGTATTGATTGTGCGAGTTCACAATCTGGTTCCGAAGAGCGTTTGGTCGCGTCGCTACGACCAGATTAATGGCTTCGAGCACTTCCTCGCCGATAACAACACCCAGATTCTCAAATTCTATTTGCACATCTCGAAAGAAGAGCAGCTGGCCCGCTTCAAAGAGCGGCTGGATAATCCCGCTAAGCAATGGAAGGTCAGCGAGGCCGATTACACGGAACGAAGGTTCTGGGACGAATATGTGGAGGCGTACGAGGACGCCTTGTCACGGTGCAGCACTGAACATGCTTCCTGGTTCGTCATCCCGGCTAACCATAAGTGGTTTCGCAACCTGGCTGTGGCGCGTATCGTTGTCGAACATCTGGAAAGTCTAAACATGAAGGCCCCTAAGCCCACGGTCGATATCGAGCGGATTCGCCGAGAGTATTACGCGGCGAAAAAAGCATGAATGCCGCGTTTAAGAACCGGAATCATGCTGATGACGCAGGTGGATGCCGCGATGGGGCCCGTAATCCTTCAGGTCGGCACGACTGTACCGGAAGCCATACCTTTTCCCGGTTCCATTCTTGCTAGCCATCTTGCCTCTATTCCAAACAACTCGTACCGAGCATTGCGGTACGCAGCTTCCGCTGGCCTCATGTGCGAGCAAGTGATGCAACGGGTGGTGTAGAGACGGTAGAGCGTCGGGATTGGCGTCCTACAGTCAATATTCACCACCTGCGCCGCTGGGCCGGTGTAACTCCACGATGGACTCTTCCTGGCTTTGTTCATCTTCTTTGTCCTGACTGTCAATTTCGGGCGGGACGCTCCTTCCTGGGCAATGCGTTTTCCAAAAGGAAGAGCTGCAAGTGACTGACGATCAAGTGCCTGGAATCCGCCTTTCAATGAATCCAGCATAAGCTTTCACGATCTTCGCGAATTCGCGAAATCATCGGGATTTCGTGATGCATGAGCTCCCGTGTTTCCAGGGGCTTACCGATGGCGCTTAGGTTGCATTGTTGAAAACGAGGAAATGCCAAATCGAGGAGAAAAGGCTTGGCGATGGAATCTGCCACTATCGAGGATCTAAGCATCCAGGTGACCCACAGCGATCGCGAAGCAGTCATTAGCCTGAGCGGACGGGTCACGATCGACTCTTCGCCCGGCCTTCGCAAAGAGCTCCACGCGCTGCTCGGCCGGCAGTCCCCGCCAACCCTCATTGTCGACTTGTCGGAGTTGAGCTATATCGACTGCTCGGGGATCGCGACGCTGGTCGAGGCACTCCGGATCGCGCGTCAGAGCGATACGAAGCTGCAGTTGCGAGGCTTACGCGATGGGCCTCGCCATTTGCTTGAGGTCACCGGGCTTTTGCATCTCTTCGACACAAATGGGGAGATGGGTCATTTCCCGCTCTCAACGGTGCATTGATGGCGAAATTCATCGAAAGCGTCGGAAGAGACACGCTGAAACGCCTGGAATATGTCGGAGGCCTGAGTATTGGACTGTGGGCCGCGGTTCGCGCGCTGCGCACCGCGCTGCCCGTCACCGGAAACCGCTACCGTTGGAAAGCCTCCATTGTTCAAATGCTCCAAATTGGCGTCGAGGCGACCCCCATGGTGGGACTCATGGCATTGTGCTGCGGCTTCATCCTTGCCATGCAAGGGGGCTCGGAACTGCGCCGGTATGGCGCCTTGAGCCTGGTGATTGACCTCGTGGCCATCGGCTTCACGCGCGAAATAGGCCCGCTCCTCACGGCCATTGCCGTCAGTGGGCGGTCAGGCTCTGCTATCTCTGCAGAAATCGGGACCATGGTGGTGACCGAAGAAATCGACACCCTTAAGGTGATGGCGTTCGAACCGGTCGAATTCGTCATGGCGCCAAAGCTGCTCGGCGCGCTCATCGCTGTGCCTTGTCTTACCGTCGTCTGCAACGTTTGCGGGATTTTCGCAGGTTGGATCTACATGTTCTTCAGCACCCATCTCGGTCTGAAGCTCTATCTACGTGAAGTACTCGACTCGTTGGTTTTACGCGATGTGGTCAGCGGGCTCATCAAAAGCATAGCGTTCGCTGCCATCATCGTCCTCGTGGGTTGCCTGGAAGGGTTCCGCGTGCGAGGGGGGCCGGAAGCGGTGGGCCGGTCCACTACCGCCGCGGTGGTCAAGTCGACTTTCCTGGTGATTGTCGCAGACATGTTTTTCACCGCGATTTTCTACTTTACCGGGAAACACTGATGTCGATTATCTCGGTTCGCAATCTAGTGGTGGAGTACGCCGGACGCCGGGTATTGGATGGACTGAACCTGGAGATCGAGGCAGGCGAAACCATGGTGTTACTCGGCGGCAGCGGCGCGGGCAAGACCACGCTGTTGCGTAACCTGCTGGGGCTCGAACGCCCGCAATCGGGCAGCGTGGTTATTAAGGAGGTGGATATCACGCGCTGCTCGCCGGCGGAACTTAAGCGCGTCCGGCGCTCAATTGGTGTCTCCTTTCAGAGCGCGGCATTGTTCAACTCCCTCACGGTTGAGGAAAACGTCGCGTTGGCTCTGCGAGAGCATACGTCGCTTGCCCCTTCCATCATTGAGTTGGACGTCTGGATGAAGTTGGCTGCCGTGGGGCTGGCAGATTTTGGGAAGCTCTACCCGCAGGAACTGTCCGGCGGTATGAGAAAGCGTGCATCGGTGGCGCGCGCCTTGGCGCTCGACCCTGAAATCCTGGTGTTTGACGAGCCATCCGCCGGCCTCGATCCGATTGTGGCGGCAGAACTGGATGACCTGATTCTCTTCTCGAAGCGGGTGTTCCAGATGACTGTCGTGGTGGTGACCCACGAGCTGGCAAGCGCTTTCCGAATCGCCGACCGCATCGCGATGCTCTACCAGGGGTCGTTTCTCGCAGTCGGCACCAAGGATGAGATCAGAGCGAGTCAGAATCCGCACATACGGCAGTTTCTAGACCGCGTACCCGATACCATTGCAACCGCGCACGTGGTGGAATCCTTCTTTGAAAAGTACTTGAGTTCCCCGGAGGTGACGCCGTGACCACAGAAGCCAAGGTCGGAATCTTCGTTCTCGCTTCCCTGGCGCTCATGGCGTACACGCTTATCCACCTGGTGAACGCGGAATTCCGAGGCGGGGGCGTGCCCTACCGCACGTACTTAAGCTATGCCGGGGGACTTGAAGCCGGTAACGATGTGATGTTCGCAGGCATCACGGCAGGCAAAGTCACGGCTGTGAAGCCCTCGGCGGCGGATCCGACCCGTATCGAGATTCTTTTGCAACTGAAAAAGGAAATACCTGTGAACGAGAAGTCCGTAGCGAAGCTTGGCTCCATCAGCTTGATGAGCGACCCGGCCCTGATGATTAGCCCTGGTAGCAATAATGCGCCGCGGCTCCACGCTGGAGCAGTCATTCCCTCGGCGGAGTCGCCCAGTATGGACGAACTCACGGGCGAAATAGCCACCGTGGCGGACAACGCCAATGGCCTGATCACGCAGGCCAAGGGGCAGTTGGGCGGAATCAGCACGGACGCTCGGACCCTGCTGGCCAATCTGAACTCCATGACCGGCCAGACCAACCAGAAACAAGTCGCCACGTTATTGCAGCAAATGAACGGATTGCTGGCTGACGAGCGTCCGAAGATTGACCACATTGCTGACCAATTGTCAGCACTCACGCAGCATGCGGACGGGGTGATGACGAAGATTGGGCCAGTGGTCGATCATGCGGACGGCGCCATTCAGAACGCCAATGGCACCGTGGGCGATCTACGCGAGCCCCTCCGCAAGGATCTGGAGGAACTTCAGAGCACGTTGAACGAGACGAGGGGCCTGCTGGCAAGAATGCAAGTTATCGTTCGGGCCAACGATTACAAACTCGATGACACGGTTGAAAACTTACGCATCGCTACGGAGAATCTGGACCAATTGACGGACTCGCTGAAACAGCGGCCATGGAGCCTGATTCGAGTTAAACAGGATAAGGACCGCAAAGTGCCGCATTAGAGGAAGTGAAATATGACTAGACGCCTCACTGCAAGCATTGCCACACTCACAATTTCGGCCTGCCTGACGGGCTGTGCCGGTGGGGCCAAGTTTCCCGCCTATTACACATTGCACGTGCCACCGGTCGTTGACGCGCCAAGTGCGGCTGCGAGCCGCCCGTCCCTCGCGGTGCGTGAATTCCGTTCGCCGGAGTACCTCCACCAAGGCGCCATTGTCTACCGGACCTCGCCGGAACAGATCGGTTTCTACCAGTATCACCGGTGGGCGGTTGATCCGCGCGAGTTTGTGACCAACGCCATTCTCGACCGTCTGCGTGCGACCGGCAGATTCGCCGAGGTAAGGGCCTACGACGGGCAATCGGACGTGGACTTCGTACTCAGCGGACGCATAGAAAAGCTCGAGGAGGTGGACTATGAAGGCGGCGTCAAGGTAGAAGTTGCCCTTTCTGCGCAAATCACGGACCCTCGGGCGGGTAAGACAGTCTGGGTCAACTCCGCGTCAGAGAGCGCGCGGGTAGACAAGCGAAGCGTGCCCGCGGTAGTTGCCGAGATGAGCGAGGCGATGGACCGCGCGATCCAGAAGCTTACGGCATCAATTTCAGTTCCCACTACATCCAGCCTTAATCCTTCCCACCAGAAATGACCCTCCACACGGCCCGCTTCCCGATGAGGTGCATCGGGACAGCGGGCCCCTCCCTGCCTTCGTCCCAGCGAGCGCTAAAGCCAGACGTGATCGTCCCCCAGCCTTGCCCTTTGAATCTGATCGCCGCACTTGACCCGCTGGCTGGCAAGCTTTCACGAATTTCGCGAATTCGCGAAAGAAATCGTGAGGCTGTGATGCCCTAACGCCAGTGCTTTCAATGGCTTGGCCTTGGCGCTTGCCTTGCACTAATAGGGTCCGACAGCAAAGGGGAAGAGACCGACAAACAAAAAAAGGAGCAAAACCATGGATAGAATGCTCGTAGTTGTCTTTGACTCAGAAAACAAGGCGTATGACGGGAAGAAGGCGCTCTCTCAACTAGAAAGCGAGGGCAGCATTGCCGTCTACGCTTACGCGGTGATTGGCAAGAACCTGGATGGCACAACAACGTTGAAGCAAGGTGACGACCCAGGGCCGCTGGGGACTCTGGTGGGCACGTCACTGGGAAGCCTCATCGGACTGATCGGTGGCCCAGTGGGCCTCGCCATTGGCGCTGGGGCGGGCTTACTCGCCGGCGCCACGGTGGACCTGAACAATGCCAGGGTTGGCGAAGACTTTATTGATGACGTGAGACAAGAACTGCAACCGAACAAGTTCGCCCTGCTGGCGGAGGTTCAGGAAGACTGGACGACTCCGGTGGACAGCCGCATGGAAGCGATCGGCGGAAAGGTATACCGGCGAGCACTTTCAGAGGTAAAGCAAACGCTTCACGACGAAAACGTTGCCGCCATGAAAGCCGATCTCGCGGAAATGAAGGCGGAGCAGGCCAAGGCGCATGCCGACCGGAAATCAAAGCTTCAGGAGAAGATCAACCAGCTCGACTCCAAGATCCAAGCTCAACTGGAGAAAGCCAAGAAGCAACGCCAGGCGGCAGAACAGCAAGCAAAAGCGAAGGTGGAGGTTTTGAAGGCGAAAGCCGCAACGTTGAAAGCCAAAGCAGCGGACAAACATATTTAGCAGTCGTCCTGTAGCGCGGGCCGCCCGCCAGTTGATCTTAGCTTCAGGCGTCCCGCGCTATTGTGGACCTCCAGTTAGAAACATGTAGGAAAAGGCTGGCAGCTACCGCGGAGGTGGCGAATGGAGCCGAGAGGCAACTGGCACAAAACCAGTGGAGGTTGTTGCGGTTTTCATCAACCTAAGGCTCTCGTCGTGGACGACCGTCCCGATGGCCTTGAGTATTATGCCGCCATGCTCGAAGCGTATGGGTATCAGGTGCAACGCTGCGGCGCATACGGCGAAGGTGTCCGCTGTCTGGGTAATGATACGGTCGACTTTGTGATCGTGAGTCAGGGAACTCCCAAGTTTGAAGGTAGCTGCGTGCTGAAGCGGGCGGTTGAGATTGATCGCAGCCTGCCCGTTGTCGTCGTGGCACGATGCCTGGACATGGGTTCCAACATCGAAGCCATGCAATTGGGTGCCAAGGATTATCTGGTCGAGCCCTTGACGGCGTGGGACGTAGGTCGGCTGCTGCCTCCCCAGCCGTGTTTGAGCGCCGCGGCCTAATTCACGGAAGCGGCGCTGGCAGCAGCGCATACGAATAGGCGTTTCTTGCCGCGCCGTCATGCTGCGTTTTCGAGTCAGGAGAGCGCATCAGACATGCCAAAGAACGGAGCGTCTGCGCCGATCTCGCAAGGCGGTGGCTGACGCCACCGCACTCCGGGGCAAAAGGAGCAGGGCAATGTCGAAAATCTCTGACGGTTTCGCATCAAATGCGGCCGAATTCAGAAAATCTTGGGGCTGGTTTCTAGTAAATGATCGCTTCGTTGGCCAGGCGCTTGTCTGGCGGCAGCTTACCGCTAGGGAGCCACAATGGTAATGGCTTTCAGTATTATGCCGCCATGCCCGAGGGGCATGGTTAGCAACAGCAAGACACACAGATAAATATGCGTTACGCAAAAGGAGCAACACAATGTCGAAGATCTCTGATGTGTTCGCGGCTGGAATAGCCGAAATTAGAAAATCTTGGGGCTGGTTCCTCGCGCTGGGAATCCTGTTGACGATTCTTGGCGCAGTGTGCATCGTCAAAGCGCAGACTGCAACCGCTTTCTCGATATTGGTGCTGGGCTGGGTCCTGGTGATCAGTGCTGTGTTTTGGCTCGTAAATGCGTTTCTCACCTTCGACTGGTCCCTATTCTTTCTGTGCCTGCTGAACGCGCTTATACGGGGGGGCGTTGGATACCTGTTGATTCGTCACCCCAACGCCGGTGCGGAAGGTGTGACCATGGTGCTCGCCGTGCTGTTCATTGTGGGAGGGCTGTTCCGCACCATTGCGGCGAGTGCCATTAAATTCCCCTGGTGGGGGTCGACAGTCCTTGCTGGATTAGTTTCCCTGGGTCTCGGCATCTTCGTCATAGCCAACTGGGGTGTAACCAGCACCTTCTTCGTTGGTATCGTAATCGGCGTCGACCTCATTTTTGACGGCGCGGCATTGTCAGCTTTCGCCAGCGCTATTCGCCGCTTGCCCGGCGCGTAGACCGCCAAAGCTTGCCTCATTCTCTGGCAGGTGTGAGCTTAGAAATGCGCCGAGCAGACTGATGGGCGGATACCGAGAGTAGCGTGGCATGTTTTCATTTGACGATCATACCGGCAATGTTGTCACTACCGTGGCGCTCTTCGCGGGCGTGGCGGCGATCGTCTACTTGGCGCGTGGCGCTCTCCTCATTTTGCTGCTGTCTATTCTCCTGGCCTACTTGCTCGAACCTGCGGTCAATTCGCTGCAACGGCATTCGTGGCTGGGCCGGAAGAATCGCGATTGGGCGATCGTCCAGGTTTGCTTGATCGGGACTCTTGTGCTCGGCAGCTTGGGCTACGAGCTCGGTCCTCCCCTTGCCGGGCAACTGAAAAAGCTGAATGCGGCTGCAGCCGAGATCCTGCAGAGTCCTTCCGGTAGACAGGCTGCCGGGACCTCCGAAGACCCGCATGGGTTGAGCGGCGCCCAGCAACGGCGCCTGCGAGACTTTTTGGCTCGCCATCATGACTTCATCGCCCATGCCGTCGAGCGCAGTGCGGCTTCCATAGCATACGTCGCCGCCAGCGCGGTCTGGCTTTTCGCCGTCCCCATTCTGGCCGTTTTCGTGCTGCGCGACGGGCGGCAGATGGTAGACGCCATCATCCAGGCCGGCGGTCGGCGAGAGGACCCTACGGTGGTCAAGCGAATCGTTCAGAAGGTTGATACTATGCTTGCCAAATACATTCGCTCACAGCTCGCCCTGGCTGGCCTATCCTTCGGCTTCTACAGCCTCTCTATGCTGGTCTTGAGATTGCCATATGCGATTGCGCTGGCTGGTCTGGGAGGCGTTCTGGAGTTCCTTCCTACCGTAGGATGGATCGCATCGGCCGCGGCAATACTGACGGTTGGCTTCTTGACCCACTCCCACTGGATCTGGATGGCGGGATTGCTGGTTGGCTGGAGGCTTGTCCTGGACTATGCGATCTCGCCTCGCATTATGAGCAAGAACCTGCAACTGCCGCCTCTCACGGTCATATTCGCACTTATGGTAGGAGGCCAAGTCGGAGGCATTGCAGGTGTCTACCTCTCAGTACCTATTGTCGCTGTGTTGCGAATCGTATGGCTGGAATGCTTCTCGGCTCAGAACTCGACTGCTCTCACACCTCAGGCGGCCACGCAAGTCCAGGCATGAATTGCTGCACGCGCCACAATGATTTTGCATGGTAAGCAGGATAGAGCAAAGGAGCCAAGATGATTTCTGTAACTCTTACCGGCCCCGACAAAGTCCAATCCGTTGTGCGGATAAGCCCGGAAACAACCGTGCGCAATGTTGCGACTACCAGGTACGATCTATTCGGCCGCGCCACCAAAAGAAACGGCATAACCGTCGTTCCGTTTACGACAGAGGTTGTGGACGGCGATACCGTGAGCGTAGAGAGAGATTGATATGCCGCAGGAATCGTGGTTTGAGCTGGCAGGTGAAACTCGTGGCCTATCGGATCTTCGACGCGGAATCATCCCGGGATGCTGGCGAAAGCCAGCCAGCAGTCAGAAGCTTAAGCCTTCGAAAGTCGTAGGAATGGGAGCAACTCACCATGAAAATCCTGCTGGCGGCGGATGAGTCTAAATTCTCAGACGCAGCCACGAATGCCGTGATCGCGCAAATCAAAGCGGAGGGTACGGAAGTGTACCTGCTCCATGTCATCGAACCTTTTCCCGAGCATCAGGCGGAAAAGAATGGCACGGCGGAGTCACCCGATTTTGTTGCCGCCCGACTGCAGTTACGGGAGTATGCCAAGAAACTGCTGTCACGTGCGACACGAAAGCTTCGGTCTGCGGGGTTCGAAGTGACATCTTGCGTCGAAGAAGGCGACGCAAGAGATGCGATTCTCAATCGCGCTGAGAGCTGGCGTGCGGATTTGATCGTCGTTGGCTCTCATGGCCGAAAGGGCTTGGATCGCTTCTTGATTGGAAGCGTCTCGGAGGCTGTCGCTCGCCAGGCTCGCTGCTCCGTAGAAATCGTTCGGATTCAGCCGGCAGACCGAGCCTCGGTCTTCGGGGAAGGGTTCGCATCACGGAGGTATCAGAAGGGCGGTCCAGAAGCTTCAATGCCAAACGGAAACGAACATACCCAGAACACACCCTGAGCACGAACGCTGCGGTCGAGTGAGGGTTCATCCATTATTTTAACGAGGTTCGCGAATTCGCGAACAAATCGTGACCTTCCAGCCCGCGTTTTCGAGCGTTGTCAAGAAGTTATGAGCGGCCTTCCCATTGCATAACGAGCAGTGAGAATCGTGAAGGAAAGTCGAAAGAGTGATGACAACTCACGATCCAATCGATGGAAGTTGGTCCGAAGGAGGACTCATGACAGAGCAAACGAACAAGCCAGTTTTTGTTTACGTCGCGACGTACACAGGTCCTGACGATGCGAAGGCGGACTATGGAGAAGTCAGGAAGCTTTACTTTGATGGCGTGATCGGCGTTTTTGATGCCGCGATTATCAGCAAGGATTCGGCCGGACAGGTGAAAGTCCACAAGACCGAGATGCCGACTCAATACGGAGCATGGGGTGGCTTGGCGGTAGGGGCATTGGTCGCCATCTTCTTTCCCCCGTACCTGGTGTGGGAACTCGCGGCCGGCGCAGCCGCCGGATCTCTGATTGGGCACCTTTGGGGCGGCATGTCGCGCTCTGATCTGAAAGACATTGGGGAGACTCTTCAGTCGAGCACCGCGGCTCTAATCGTCATCGGCCGGTCGAGGCTGCAAGAGGCCTTGCAAAACGCAACCAGGCGGGCCGTGAAACAGTTTGAGAGGCAACTGAATACCGATATTGAAGCCTTTGACAAAGCTCTGTCCGAAGCCGTCAACCAGACGCTGAAGGAGGCATAACAAATCATCATGGACAGAATGCTGGTAGCGGTTTTTGATAACCTGAGCAAAGCTCAACAAGGGTTGGCAGCACTGGTGCAGTTGGATCTCGACGGTAGCATCACTGTTTTCGCCCACGCAGTGGTGGTGAGAAATCCCGACGGCACAACAATCGTCAAGGAAGGCCATGCCCCCTGGCCATCCGGGACCCTGGTCGGGACCCCACTGGGAGCCCTTATCGGCCTGCTGGGCGGTGCTCCCGGTGTGGCCGTCGGTGCTATTGTTGGTTTTTTTGCCGGTGGCACGGCTGACTTGAATCGTGCCAGGATTGGAGAGGACTTCGTCGAAGATGCGGCGCAGGCTCTGGCGCCGGGCCGGGCGGCGCTTGTGGCTGAGATCGAAGAAGATGCAATTGGCCCCGTGGACACCCAAATGGAGGCGATAGGGGGCACTGTTTTCCGCCGCACCCTTTCTGATGTTAGACACACCATTCACGAAGACCACATCGCTGCCATCAAAGCCGATTTGGCGCAATTGAGGGCAGAGCATGCCGAGGCTCACGCAGAGCGAAAAGTCAAGCTCCAGGAAAAAATCAACCAGCTCGAGTCGCGGTTACAGGCGCAGTTACAAAAGGCCAAAGAGCGACGCGAGGCAGACGAGCGCACGGAGCGCGCCAAAGTCGAGTCACTTCAGGCAAAGGCGGCGGCCGCCAAGGCCAAGGCGGCTGATGCGCACGTTAAGCCGCAGTAGCACTCCTGAAGAGGAACGCCGATGCCGCGAAGTGGGTTGAGAAACAATCAAATACTGAGGCCCGGGCCTTTGGACAATGTACCGAGTGAAACCGTCAACCGGTCTCCGAAGGAGTTGAGGAGGACCGTGAATAAAGATCAAGCCGAGCCATGATCGTGGAAGGAGAGAAGTCATCATGCAACGAATGCTGGTAGTAATATTCGAGAACGAGAGCAAAGCCCACGAGGGGACGAAGGTGCTTCGGCAGTTGGATCTCCACAACTACCTCACTGTCTACCGCCACGCGATAGTGGTGAAAAATGCCGACGGCGCCATCACAGTGAGAGAGGTTGATGACCGGGGACCGTTCGGCCTCTTGGTCGGAACCGCACTGGGCGCCCTCCTCGGCGCGCTAGGAGGGCTGGCGGGCATCGGGATCGGCGGGACGGTCGGGTTGGTTGGTGGCGGCGCGGCGGACATGCACAATGCCTGGGTTGCCGAAGATTTTGTTGATGACGTGGCCAAGGCCCTCTTGCCGGGCCGGACGGCAGTCGTTGCTGAGATTGAAGAAGACACGACTGAATCTCTGGATACTCAGATGGAGGCAATAGGAGGCACAGTATTCCGCCGCGCCCTTTCAGAGGTTAAACACACTATCGACGACGACTACATTGCAGCCATCAAGGGCGACCTTGCGCAAATGAAGGCAGAGCACGCCCAGGCTCACGCGGACCGGAAAGCCAGGCTTCAGGAAAAAATCAACCAACTCGAGTCGCGGCTACAGGCGCTTTTGCAAAAGGCCAAAGAGCGGCGCGAGTCAGCGGGGCGCGAGGCGCGCGCCAAAGTCGAACTGCTTCAGAAGAAGGCGGCGGCCGCCAAAGCCAAAGCAGCGGAGATAGACATTCAGTCATAGCAAATCTCTTGGGGAGGGTCGCCGATGCGCTCCAACATCAAATTAGGAACGATCGCTGGTATCGAAATCGGGCTCCATTACAGTTGGTTTATCATCGCCGGCCTCATCGCGTTTTCGCTGGGTGGACACTTCCATCAGGTCAACCGCAATTGGAGCCCAGCTGAAGTCTGGATTGCCGCGCTATTCACCGCCGTACTGTTCTTCGTGACCTTGCTGCTGCACGAACTCGCCCATTCGCTCGTGGCCCAGGCTCGGGGGTTGAAGGTCAAAGCGATCACTCTGTTTGCGCTCGGCGGCGTTTCCCAGATCGAGGAAGATGCCGCCGACGCGAAAACAGAATTCTGGGTCGCCATCGCGGGGCCGGTGGCTAGTTTGATTATTGGCTTCGGTTGCATTGCTATGGCCGCCGCTTTCGGCTGGCGCCCTTCATCCGAACCGCGTACGGGAGTAACCGCGGTGTTGGTCTGGCTCGGATATATCAACGTAGGGCTCGGGATCTTCAACATGATTCCAGGTTTTCCGCTCGATGGCGGCCGAGTGTTTCGCGCCATTGTCTGGGCAATTACCAAAAACGCCGACCGGTCCACTCGCATTGCCGCGCGCCTCGGCCAAGTCGTGGCCTTCCTTTTCATTCTCGCCGGGTCATGGAGAGTTTTACGTGGCGCTGGCTTCGACGGGCTTTGGACAGCCTTCATCGGTTGGTTTCTGATGGAGGCGGCCACAAGCAGCTATTCTCAAGTGGATGTTGCGGCTGCCTTCCGCGGCATGCGCGTCTCCGACGTGATGTCACGCGACTGCGCCATCGTCAACCGCAGTATGAGTTTGCAGGAGTTCGTGGATACCTATGTTCTGAAGACCGGCCAGCGCTGTTTTGCCGTCGAAGACCATGGCCGGTTCGTGGGCCTCATCACCTTAAGGGACGTTGGTGCTGTCCCCCGCGAACATTGGGAAAGCACTACGGTGCGCGAGGCGATGCGACCAATCGAGAAGCTGCACGTCATCACCCCTGACACCCAGGTCTTAGATGCGTTGAAACTCATGGCCGGCAACGATATTAACCAGCTCCCAGTGGTCGCGAATGGCACTTTGCAAGGGATCCTCTCCCGATCTCATCTTATGCAGTTGCTGCGAGCCCGTTCTGAATTGCAATCGCCAGCCACACATCATGTTCCACTCCATCGAATGAATCAAAGAGGGGTAACGCCGTAGGTCGCTTATGCGGATTCTTGCACAACTCGTAATTCCCGACTCGATGGGGACGTTTATACAGGGGCTGGGAAGAATTGGACTGATCCGACTCGGAGTGGTCGTGCTTGGCCTGGTCGCAATTCCCAACTCGGTGTGGACGTGGATCCAGGGGCTGGGTGGACTTGGATTAATCCTGCTTGGCCTGGTTGACAACACTCCTTTCGTCTCTGCCCCGCCAGGAAGCGAGGACGTCTTCCTCATTCTGCTTTCGGCACATCATCCCCACTGGTGGGTCTATTACGCCTTCATGGCTACGGTGGGGGAGGTGCTTGGCGGATACTTAGGCTACCGGCTGTCCGCAAAAGGCGGCCAGGAAACCTTCGAAAAGAAGGTGGGGAGGCCGCGCGCAGAAAAAATCTACAAGTACTTTGAGAAACGCGGCTTCCTGACGGTGCTCGCCGGCTCCATGTTGCCGCCGCCCTTTCCTTTCAGTCCTGTCGTGATGGCGGCTGGAGTGATGCAGTATCCGCGCAAGAAGTTCTTGTCCGCGCTTTTCACTGGTCGCGCTGTGCGTTTTTCTGTCGTGGCCTTCCTGGGCAGGGTCTACGGGCAGCAAATGATCGCCTTCTTCTCGCGCCACTACCGGCTCCTGTTGTATGCCCTGATCTTGGTGGCAGTGGCCGCCGGCATCGGAGCCCTGGTCTATTTCGTGTGGTACAGACCCAACCAACGACGAAGAAGCGGAGCAGGCCCTGCTGGTCCAAAGGGAAAGCCCGCTTCTGAAGCCCATGGTGTAAATTGAAACACTTGCAGGCACGCTTGCGAGTACACAGAAGGCCAGCCTCGAAGGCGGAGGTGCAACGATGACACCAGTTGATGCAACGAGTCACATCGCCCCGAAGAAGATCTTATTCGCCACGGACTTCTCCCCTACCTCAGAGGCGGCGCTGCCATACGCCTTCTCTCTGGCAGATCACTACGGATCCAACCTCTATTTTGCTCACGTTATCGCTCTCGAGTACCCGGATTTCCCTCCACCCGACGAGCGAGGGACGAAGCTCGAGGAGGCCCGCGAATTCACAGAACGGGAACTGAAGCGCCTGCTTGAGGCCGCTCGTCAAAAAGGCATTTCGTGCCAGCCTCTGATCGGGGAGGGTGAGATCTGGAACGTTCTTTCCGAAATGATCCACAAAAACGACGTCGACCTTACCATCGTCGGAACTCACGGACGTCGAGGTTTGAAAAAGCTACGGCTGGGTTCGGTTGCGGAGGAGGTGCTTCGAATGGCGCCGTGTCCGGTGCTCACGGTTGGCCCGAAGATTTCGGAAACGGTCTCAGCGGATGTCCGGCTTGGGCACGTTCTTTATCCCGTGGAGTCTGTTCCCGATGCCAGCCCTGCCGCAGCCTATGCTGTTTCGCTGGCCGAGGAATTCCGCGCCAAGCTCACGTTCATTAAGATCCTTGAGGAGACAGTTGCCTCTCCTGACCTGAAAGCCGAAATCCAGGAGCCTGTAAGGCATTGGATGGACGATCACGTCCCGCCGGAGTCAGCTTTGCGCGAGCGCACCAGTTTTGAGCTTGGGTTCGGCCGCGCGGCAAAAGGCATTCTTGAGTTTGCCTCGGACCGCGGCGTCGACTTGATCGTGATGAGCGTGCAACGCATGGACCCCGTCATTGCCGCCCACCTTCCGGCGACGGACACAGCGTACGAGGTGGTCTGCAACGCCCCCTGCCCGGTACTCACAGTCCGTTAATCTTGCCCGCCACAGAGTAGGCTGAGAAAGAACTCTGCGACATAGATAATTTCCCCCCAACGGAGGCGCCGGTCCAAATCACGGCCCTTCGAGGCGGAAGGTTCTTTATAGAAATGTCGAGCCAACTCGTCACGCACACTCTTTTGCGAAGTTCGCGAATTCGTGAAGAGTCGGCAAACTTTCGTGCGAGAACTTAAGCATTTTGAACAGCTTGAGAATGGCACTTCCATTGCACAAACCATGTTCAGAAAAGGAGAAGTGCCAAACCAAAGGAGAAGAGCCATGAAGAAGGACAGGGAAATTCAGATTGATGTTCTCGACGAACTGCGGTGGGAGCCGAGCGTCAACGCCACCGACATCGGGGTCACGGTGAAGGATGGCGTAGTCACACTGGAAGGTACAGTGGACAGCTATGCCGAAAAGTGGGCTGCCGAGAAAGCAGTAAAACGGTTGCCTAACGTTAAGGGCCTTGCCATCGAGCTCAAGGTCGAACTGCCAGGTTCCAGTGAGCGCACCGACTCGGATATCGCCCGCGCCGCCGAAGACGCTTTGCAGTGGGATATCTTGGTGCCCCGTAACCGGATCAAGGTGACCGTAGAGAAGGGCTTCCTGACATTGGACGGGGAGGTTGACCGGCAATTCCAGAGGTCGGCTGCCGAGAAAGCGGTGCATCATCTGACAGGGGTTACGGGAGTAAGCAATGAGATCACGATTAAACCGAAGGTCGCGCTGACCGACGTGAAGGAAAAAATCGAAGCGGCACTCAAGCGCAACGCAATGCTGGACGCGCAGGAGATTAACGTGAAAGCCGAGGGGAGCAAGGTCACCCTGACCGGCAGCGTGCGCTCCTGGGCCGAACTGGACGAGGCCACGAACGCAGCCTGGGCCGCGCCCGGGGTTACTCAGGTTGAGAACTTCCTCACGATCTCATACTGAGACTGTGTGGCGTAGAGCCAATATCTGAGATGACGGAAGATCGGCGGTATCCAAGAAATGCACGGCCTCTGGAAACACGCGGGTAACCACCGATCTTCCCGTGAGCCCACTCCGACGCGGGCCGAACTGGTTGACGAATTGCGCCGGAACAACTGAGTTCTACCTTACCGAACGTAGAGAGGTGATTCATGTACGCCATTTCAGAATGCGTAACTTGCATCGTGATGACATTCGCAGTAGGTGCCATCTTGTTTGGGTTCACTATCTTGTTTCTCGCGCTCAAAGAGCGACTGGAAAACCGAAGAGGTACATCACAGGCATTCCAAGCGGCCGATGCGCCATTTTGGCCCCGGCCGGTTGCGGTGCCGGCAGAACACAAGAGATCAGGCCGTTGGGGCAACAATGTCTGATTGATGCTGTCAGGCGAAGCCGCCAGCCGTTGGGAGTGACAGAGCAGAGGAGTGAATGCCATGCCAGCGATTAAATGCATCCTTTGTCCGATCGATTTCTCAGAATCTTCGGTGTGCGCTTTTGACTATGCGCAGTCAGTCGCCGCTCATTACAAGGCTCTTGTGTTGTTGCAACATGTCGTCGATTCGCTGAGGCCATTGTATCCTTACCATGCTTTCCCCAATGATTACGATGAAATCTGCCGAAAACTTCGCGCCGACGCCGTGCAGCAGCTTGTCGAGTTTGCCAAGACAAACAATTGCTGTGGCGTACGCACCCAATCGAGCGTGCGAGACGGCGATGTAACGGCCCTTATTCTTGAAGTTGCCGCAGAAAGAGCGGTGGACCTGATCGTAATGGGAACCCACGGGTTGCGAGGGGTCGACCACCTGACGCTGGGATCAGTCACGGAAAAGGTGTTGCGAAAGGCCGGCTTTCCGGTGCTGACCGTGCGCAAGCCGCTCCACGACTCTGCCACCCTTACAGCGGTGCCTCACCTTGTCGAAGTGCAGCGGATAGTCTGCTGCATAGACTTTTCGGAATCCTCGAATCAAGCGTTGGAACAAGCCGTCTCCCTCGCGGCGGAGTACGGTGCGCAACTCACTTTGCTTCACGTAATAGAACACATCTCGAACACTTCCGATGTCGAAAAAGAAACAACGAGAGCGCTGGAAGGACTGGAGAAACAAATCTCACCCTGGGCGCACCAGAACCTCGTGACAAAGCCCGTTGTGCGGATCGGCAAAGCCTATCAACAAATCATCCAGCTTGCCTTGGAGTCGCAAACCGACTTGCTCGTCATGGGTGGGCGTGGGCGGCACGCGCCGGATCTTTCCGTGTTCGGCTCGACGACGTACAGGGTGGTGCAGTTAGGTTCTTGTCCGGTCCTGGTGGCACACGGCACCAAGGAGCCTGAGGGCAATGCTGGCAGGGCCTAGATGGCGGAGGTGCGGAGCTTTAGCCCTGCCGTATAACGACGCACCACCGGTGCCTCCGCTGAACCACTGAACTGGAAACCTGCAGCTCCGATTGAGGAGGCCAACCATGTTACGGATTGAGCGCATTCTTTGTCCGGTTGATTTTTCAGTGTTTTCGGCAAGGGCGTACGACTACGCGCAGTCGCTGGCGCAGCATTACCAGGCCAAACTGTTTCTTCAACATGTCTTCGATTTCAATCTTCCAGCGTACGCTTACTACGTCCCGGCCAGTTACGTTGTCGAGCTTCAGCAAGAGTTACACAAGGACGCGATGTTGCAACTGCAAGAATTCGCCCGGCGTCCGGTCGATTACGGCGCGCCACCCGAACGCATCCTGAACGAGGGCGCCGCGGCGAGCACGATACTTGGTTTTGCCGGAGTGCAAGCGGTCAATCTCATCGTCATGGGGAGTCACGGGCTTCAAGGAGCGGATCGTATCTCACTGGGATCGGTGACCGAAAAGGTGTTGCGCAAGGCCTGTTGTTCAGTACTGGTGGTCCGCAGTCCGGAACACGATTTTGTCAGCCCTGGTAGCGGACAGGATCCGGTTCAGCTGCACAAGATTCTCGTCTGTATGGATTTTTCTGAGTGCTCAAAGACGGCCCTGGAGCACGCGATCTCCATAGCAGCCGAGTACCATGCCGAGCTGAGCGTACTCCATGTTCTGGAGGACCTGCCCGCTTCGAAGGATTTGCAGAGCACTACGCAGCCATTGTTGGCGCGGCTCGAGCAAGCACTTCCACCCGAGGCGCGCTGGCGTTCCAGCATCAAACCCAAGGTGCGCATCGGTAAACCTTACATCGAGATTATCCAAGAGGCTGCGGAAGCGAAATCGGACGCCGTGATTATGGGAGTGCGTGGCCGGAATGCCTTGGACGTCGCTGTATTTGGCTCAACCACTCATCGCGTGATCCAGTTAGGCCCTTGTCCGGTCTTGGCAGTTCACGTTTGATCTCAAGCAGGGCAGGCGCGCGTTTAGCGCAGACCCCAGCTCTTGATCCGATGACGCGGCTCACATACGTTCATCTTTGTAGGAGGAAGCTGTGGGATCAACAGGTCACCCGCAAATCGATGCCGGCCAGCCCCGGGTCGGAGAATACCCAAAAGCCGACTGGGATGGGCTTTGGGCTCGCCATTCGCACGGCCTCTACCGCCGAGTTCTGGGGATTGTGCAAAATCCGGAGGATGCGGAGGACGCCCTCCAAGAAGGTTTACTGTCCGCTTTCAAGAACCTCCCTCGCTTCGAAGGACGATCTGGGCTCTCTACTTGGCTAACGCGGATTGTAATTAATGCTGCGCTTATGCGACTGCGGAGCCGGCGGACACACGAAGCGACCTCATTGGATGAGCCGTTAGACCAGACTGCAGTAACTGCGGCCGACCGGATTGTGGACCCAAGTCCCAGCCCCGAGCAGATCCTTTTGATGACGGAACTCCGAGGAGTGCTACTTCGAAGCATCGATGGGCTTAGCCCGGAGATGCGAACGGCTGTGAGCCTCAGGTATATGCAGGGCTTGTCGACTCGGGAGGCCGCGCGGACCTGTGGAACTAGCGAGAATACGTTGAAAGCTCGCTTGCGGCGCGCCCGCCGGCGGCTCGCAAGCTCAAAATCGCTCCTTGCAGTGCGTTAATGCAGCTGGGCGAACGGAACCAGCGTCGGAACTGTCCAGTCTAGGTCCGTGCGGCTCAGACCGATCGAGGAAAGCGCGTCTCAAATCGCCTTTGCTCAGGAGGTGGCAGCTTGACTGCGCAAAACGAAGGTGGAGCCGCAATCTTGACGAAGTTGGAGCCATTCGGAATTTCGCCTGCGAAAGCGGAGGTCCCCAAAGATGCGCCGCCACCTGATTCGCAGGTTCCGTCAGTTCCATCGCCGGGTGCAAGCGTTAGTGATATCACAGCCACGATTCAACAGCTCCAGGCTGAAAACCGGATGCTTTACGATCGTCTGTTGCGCAAGCAGGCCGAGCTCGAGAACATGCGTAGGCGAATGCAGCGCGAAAAGCAGGAGTACTTCGACCAGGCTAACGCCGGACTGATCCGTGCGCTCTTGCCTTCTCTTGATGCGTTTGAGCGCGCGCTAAAAGCCAGGGACCAGAGCCGCACGATAGACCTTGCGCGAGGCATATTATGGCATCCAGCATTCACAACCGGGGACTGATAGACAAGGCTCTGCCTGGGGAGAGGGCCAGAGTTCTTTTGGTGAACAAAAACCCTGGAGATCTTGCCTACTACGGAGCCATGCTCGAAAGGATGCAGTGCCAGGTGCGAACCAGTTCGTCATTTGCTAAGGGAGCGCAGTGCCTCGAGCGCGGGCACTATGACTTAATTGTCTTGGACCAAGGCAGCAGCAGGTTTGAGGGACGACGAGTCCTGATGACGGCGATGGAAGTCGATGCGGAGGTCCCGGTGCTCGTGCTGGCGCGCTCTTACAGCAGAGGCTGCTACGAGGAAGCCATGCAGTCGGGAGCGCTCGACTATGTCGAGGGGCATTTAAGCGACGCGGAGCTTGTCGCCTTTCTGGAGACATTTGGGCCACGTCGGGCCGGATTCCCTCGCTCCTCAGCACGCCGCTTTGGCGGTCCAAGACCAGGTAAGAATAACGGGAATAGAGCACCTTGCATCTTGCCAAGTGCGCGCCGGTAATTTCCCAGGAAAACTTGCAATTGCGACAGACCACGCTGTCGCGGTGCAGTCGTCTCTCCACCCGCAGCGGGGGCCGGCCGCCCCGCGCACAGCCAAAGCATCAACTCACTAATCGCGAAGTTCGCGAATTCGCGAGGCAATCCCGCCCTTCTGATCTGTGAACTCCCGCATGTTCAATGGGTTAGCTCTGGCCTTCGCATTGCTCTATGACAAAGTGCGCTCACAACGCACTCGCGCAAGAAGTCAGTGGAGAGAGGCAAAAGGAGAACAGAATGTGCGCAGACGTAAACACGGTGAAGCAGGCAATCCACGATAAGTTCGAAACCCAGATCAAAATCGTTGAGGCGAAGCTGGACATGGTCAAAGTCCAAGCTGAATCTGCTAAAGCAGACGCCGAAATTAAGGTAGTTGCCGAACTGCTCGCCAGGAAGAGAGCGCTCCAACTTGAGCTGAAAGCACTGAAGAAGTTGGGCGGAGACAGGTGGGAACGGGCGAAGGCCGATCTCGAGGCACACATCGCACATTTCAAAAAGCTGTTAGAGGATACGGAATCCAAGACCAAGGCAGACTAAGGTGCAAAGCTGCGGGTAAGGCTTGTCGTTGCATCGAAGAATCTGCCTCCCTCGGAGGGCGAATAAGAGGAGGCTTACCATGGGTCCCAAAGGCTGGAAGTGGATTTTTGCTCTCTTGGCGTTCGCAGCGACTGCGGCGATCACCTCCGCTAAGAGGTTGCCGCGCTCGGGCCATGACGAGGCGAAGGTCAGGGAAGCGGCTACGCAATCTGCTAAGGCTGCTGAGGCGTTCGACGCGATTATGGGCGCCCCTGACAAGGCGATTCCGCAGGATCTATTGGCGCGCGCGAAGGCAATCGCGGTCTTCCCTCGAGTCATCAAAGCGGCTTTTCTTGTTGGCGGCGAGGGCGGCCGCGGTTGCGTGAGCCGCCGCACAGAGGCGGGCTGGAGTGACCCTGTCTTCTTCCGCGCCGGCGGTGGCAGCGTGGGACCTCAACTCGGCGTATCCGCCACCGATTTCGTCCTGCTGTTCATGAACGATGATGCGGTGAGCGGGCTGATGAAAGACAGGTTCGAACTGGGAGCGGAGGCCGGTATCGCCGGAGGTCCAGTTGGTCGCGAAGCAAGTGCCGGAACCGACGCACTCATGGAAGCAAAGATTTTGTCCTATTCGCGTAGTCACGGAGTATTCGCTGGGGTTAACCTCAAGGGCGTAGTCGTTCGCCCCGAAGACGATTTGAACTATGCCGTTTACAGCAAAGCAGCTCGCTCGCTGCTGAGCGAGGATGCGCCTGCCGGCAGTGAGACAGAGGAAGGCATTTCCGCGTTCCCGCAGGCGATTGCCCGCGGCGCTAAGATCTCCAGCGCCTCTCATTGAGCGTAGGGAATGGGAGTCGCAGGTTTGTTGCTGGACGAACCTGGGCAGCAGCCCAGAATTCAGAAAAGGAGAACTGACAATGACCGATGTGTTGATATTTGGTGTTACCCCGGAGATGATTCATCACTGGGGATGGTTCTTGGCCTTTGGCATCGTGCTGCTGGCGCTGGGCATCGCGGCAATTGTACGGTCAGTCGCAGCGACTGTGGCTTCGATGGTATTCTTCGGCTGGCTGCTGATTTTTGGCAGCATCTTTCAGTTTGTCGCTGCGTTTATGGTTGGGAACTGGGCAGGGTTCTTCCTGCACGTCCTAGTGGCAATTGTGTTCGGTATAACCGGGATCCTCATGCTGACTAGGCCGGTCATAAGCGCGGAGGCATTGACATTGCTGATGTCCATGTTTTTCCTGATCGCGGGACTGTATCAATTGATTGCTTCGTTGTGGGCTCACCTGCCGGGTTGGGGGTGGCAGGCACTGAGCGGGGTCGTCACAGCGACTTTGGGCGTTCTAGTCGCGGCCGGATGGCCGGCCTCAGGCCTTTGGATGATCGGCCTTTTCGTTGGAATCGATCTGGTTTTCTTCGGTTGGGCCTGGATTATGCTGGCTTTAGGCCTGCACAAGATGTGACCGCAGCAGGGCTTCGACAGCAGTGTCGTCGACGTTCTGCTGACCTGCATCGATACATTAGACCGCACATGATTGGGGGAAACAAAATGGCGATAGGCTCAACAACAATTCCTGACAACGTCAAAGCCAGCAGCCTTCCACAAGCGGGCCTGGTGCTTCTGGGGCGATTTTTCTACGTGCTGATTTTCCTGATGGCGGCTGCCAATCACTTCTCCAAACAGACTATTAGTTACGCGGCGGCGCAGGGGGTGCCGCTCGCGTCCGTCGCCGTGCCACTATCTGGTATCATTGCGCTGGCCGGCGGACTGAGCATCCTGATCGGATATCGCGCCAAAACTGGCGCTTGGCTGATCGTGCTGTTCCTGGTTCCCGTCACACTAACGATGCATAAGTTCTGGACCGTGCACGATCCGATGCTGGCGCAAACGCAGATGGTTATGTTCATGAAGAATGTGGCGCTTCTCGGCGCAGCCTTGCTCATCACTCAGTTCGGATCGGGGCCGTTGAGTCTGGACGCCCGGCGTTCGCAGTGAAGCTAGCATCAAGATGCAAGCCCGCAGCTGTGCGAAGGCTGCCAACTGAAAGCCGCAGATTCTGGAAAAACGGTGGGTCTGCGTTTCTGCTTCGAGCACGTTGATCTCGAAAAAGAGAGGGACACTATGGGAGGCATGATCCCCTTAAGCGATGCAACTCGACGCCCCGAGCACTTCCCCGCTGTCACGATTGGAATCATTGTCGTGAACGCCTTGGTTTTTGTCGCGGAACTGTCGGGCGGTGAGGCGTTTGTAATGCGTTGGTCGGAAATCCCCGCCACGATTATCGCAGGCCACCACTGGATCACTATCCTGACGGCCATGTTCATGCACGCCGGCTGGATGCACATTATCGGTAACATGGTATTCCTCTGGGCATTTGGTCCAGAGATCGAAGATGCCATGGGGCCAGTGCGGTACTTGGCGTTTTACCTGCTGAGCGGTCTGGCAGCCTCGCTTGCTCAAACGGTCATCACGCCCCATTCCACCGTTCCTAACCTGGGCGCCAGTGGCGCGATAGCAGGGGTGATGGGCGCCTTTCTAGTCACCTTCCCCCAAGACCGAATACGCGCCCTACTTCTACTCGGCTGGTGGACCCGTGTCACTTTTATTCCGGCAGTGCTCTTGATCGGGTTCTGGTTTCTCATGCAGCTCTTCGATCAGGTCGGTGCTGTGGCAAGTGTGCAGGGCGGCGGCGTTGCTTATGCAGCGCACGTTGGAGGCTTCATCTTCGGAGCGGTTACCGGAAGATTTTTCGAGGGCTTCAGGCGCGTCGATGAAATAGGTTATTAACCATGCCACCGAACAGCGGTCAAACCCAAGACCAGATTACCGGCTTGACGCCACAGGAAGCCGCGGCACGGCTGGACCAGTTCGGGCCGAACGAGCCGACGGCGACACGCCGCCATTCCCTTTTCTCTGATTTCTTACATGCGTGTTCGAATCCGCTGGTGCTGATCCTGGTCATTGCCGCGGTCATCTCGGCCTTCATGGGTGAGGCGGTCGACGCGGGAATCATTGGCGTCATAGTTCTGCTGAGTGCGATCATCGATGTTACTCAGACGTATCGCTCTCAGCAGGCCATGGAACGGCTGCGCGACCGGGTCGCTCCCACGGCCACCGTCCTCCGCGGCGGGGAATGGAAGGAGATTCAGCGGCGCGAGGTTGTGCCGGGAGACATCATCCGGCTTTCTGCCGGGGATCTGGTGCCTGCCGACGCCCGCCTTTTGGTTGCTCGTGACCTCTACGTCCAGCAGGCGGCACTCACGGGCGAGTCCCTCCCTTCTGAAAAAGCAGCGACCGGTGAGCCTGCCTCGGCCAAGGCGGAAGCGCACAACATGGTTTTTCTGGGCACTTCTGTGGTCAGCGGAACCGCAACTGCAGAGGTCGTTGCGACGGGCCCCCGGACTGCCTTTGGCGATATTTCGGCTCGCCTCGCCACACATCCGGAAGAGACAGCGTTTGACCACGGCTTGCGAAATTTCAGCCAACTCCTGGCGCGCACTGTCCTCTTCCTGGTTATTTTCCTGATTGTCGCCAGCATTGTTCGCCACCGCGATCCGTTTCAATCTCTGCTGTTTGCGGTGGCGCTGGCGGTCGGCTTGACACCCGAGTTCATGCCCATGATTACCTCGGTGACGCTTTCGAAAGGCGCCGTGGCCATGGCCCATAAGAAGGTCCTCGTCAAGCACCTTTCCGCCATCCAGAACCTGGGCAGTCTGGATGTGCTTTGCAGCGATAAAACGGGAACCCTCACCGCGGGGACCATGTCGCTGGATCGCTCGCTGGATCCCTTTGGAAATCCCTCGCAGCGCGCCTTGGAACTTGCCTACCTTAACAGCAAGTTCGAGACGGGTATTCGCAGTCCGCTGGACGATGTCATTCTCCGCCAGGCTCCGCCGCCTGACATGGAAGGCTACAGCAAGCGCGACGAGATTCCCTTCGATTTCGAGCGGCGGCGTCTCTCCGTGGTGGTGGAGCGCCAGTCCCAAAGGATCCTCATCACGAAAGGCGCCCCGGAGGGGTTCTTGCCACTGCTTACCGCCTACGAGCACGTAGGAAAGACGGAACCCCTCAGCCAGGAGGCCCTCAAGCGCATTCAACAGACTAGCCGTCAGTTGAATGAGCAAGGATTCCGCTCCCTGGCGGTGGCCTACGTCCAAGTTCCGGCACGCGCAGACTATTCGGTGGGGGACGAACGTAATCTGATCTTGGCGGGGTTCCTGACCTTCTCGGATGAGCCTTTGGCGGACGCCGCCCAAGTGACGGCTGCTCTAAAGCAGGACGGTGTTGAGGTCAAGGTCATCTCCGGTGACAACGACCGCGTCACTGCTCACGTCTGTTCGCAGGTAGGAATCGCATCCGGCCACATCCTCACGGGCGACGACCTGGAGCGTATGACGGACCCGGCGCTGGGGCACGATGTTGAAGAGACGAGGGTATTCGCGCGTATCTCCCCAGCACAGAAGAACCGCGTTCTCTTGGCTCTCAAACACAACGGCCACGCCGTGGGCTTCATGGGTGACGGCATCAACGACGCCCCGTCACTGCACGCGGCCGATGTCGGCATTTCAGTCTCAAGCGCCGTGGACGTAGCGCGCGAATCCGCTGACGTGATTCTCGTTGAGCCCGGATTGCGGGTCCTGCACGATGGCATCATCGAGGGACGCAAAGCCTTTGGCAATGTGATGAAGTATTTGCTGATGGGCACCAGTTCCAACTTTGGAAATGTACTCAGCATGGCCGTGGCTTCGTTCTTTCTGCCCTTCTTGCCCATGCTGCCCACCCAAATCCTGCTCAACAACCTTCTTTACGATGTAGGCCAACTTACCATTCCCACGGACAATGTCGACGAAACTTATCTGAAAAAGCCCCAACGCTGGGATATCAGTTTGATCCGCAATTTCATGGTCTTCATCGGACCGATCAGTTCCCTTTTCGACTTCCTGACTTTCTATGTGTTGCTGCATGTTTTCCGCTCCAGCGAAGCGCTGTTTCATACCGGGTGGTTCGTCGAATCGCTGGCTACCCAGACACTGGTGTTGTTCGTCATCCGCACCTCGATGAATCCGCTGCGCAGCCGTCCAAGCCGTCCCTTATTGGCAACCTGTCTTGGGGTTGTGGCCCTGGGGATCTATTTGCCGTTCAGTCCTCTTGCCGGTATGCTTGGCTTCACGCCCCTCCCGGCTGCTTTTTTCGGTTTTCTTGTCGTCGCTACGGGGACCTATCTCTTGCTGGTAGAGTTCGCCAAGCGGCGCCTTCTGAACAGGGCAGCTCCGACGGAGGCGATTAAGATAAGCGAAAGTGACAGTTGGAAGGGACGCACGAAGAGTGAAACCGCCGAAGTGACTGGGTTAAGGCAGCCATGATCCGAAACGTCACCGCTACTATCGCGTTGCTAGTGTTGGGCGTCGTGGTCTCGAGTCGAGCACTTTCCCAGTCAAATCCACGTATGGATGCATTCTTGCGGGAGAAGATCGGGCTTGGCGATGATCAGATTGCCGCCATCCACAGTGGGCAGCCGGTGGTGACGCCCCTCCCCCCGCGCAACCCTGACGAGGTCCTGCTGTTTGGCGCAGTCTACATCCACGCCGCTCCTGAGACCTACTTCCAATATGCCCGTAATTTCGACCGCCTCCGCCAGGTTCCCGGCTTCTTGGCGCTGGGAGTGTTCACCGATCCTCCGCAGCTTTCCGACCTGCGAGGTTTTTCGTTAGACCACGATGACGTTGAAGATCTGAAGAACTGCAAACCGGGCAACTGCCGCATTCAGATGCCGGCGACCTCGATCGAAGCATTTCACCGCTCCATCGACTGGTCTGCCCCCGACGTCGATGAACAAGTGAATCAGCGCCTGCAGAAGGGCGCGTTTGAGCGCCTGCTTGCTTACCAGCGAGAGGGCAATGCGGCTCTGGGGGCCTATAACGATAAGCGCGACCCGACCGACGTGCCGGAGCAGTTCGCCTACCTGCTCAGCTATGACAACGCTTTGCCGCAGCATGTGCCGGATTTCTATCATTACCTCCTCTCTTACCCCCAAGGAAAACCCGCGCACTTCGAGGAGACCTTTTATTGGGCCAAGGTGAAGTTTGGATTAAAGCCGACGCTGCGAATGGTGCACATGGTGACCATGCGCGGCGAGCGTTCTGATCCCATCGCGTGCGCCATCGCCCAAAAGCAGCTCTACTCGAGCCATTATTTTCGTACCGCCTTGGACCTCTCCGTCTGCGTCCGCGACAGCAACGGCCCGAAGCAACAAGGCTTCTATTTGATTAAGGCCCTGGGTTCCGAGCAAGGGGGGCTGAGCGGCCCCAAGGGATCCATCGTTCGAAGAGCCGCGGTGTCCCGGGCAGTTTCAAATCTCGAACAAGCACTCGCGACCATCCGGGACACGATCCAAGGTCAGTAGCCCGAAGCAGGGGCAGAGCTGAAAGAACCCCTAAGTCAGTGAGATGGAGGCATACATGTCACACTACGATAAGGCGAAGGAAGCCCTAGTTCAGGACTTCGACGCACTCATGATGGACCGAGACAAATCGGCACATGATTATCTGTTGTACGCTATCAACACTTCCCTCTTTAACCTTGTCGAAGCTTTGCAGTCTGATCTTCACCAGGTGAAATCAAAACTGGCGACGATCGAGGAAGCCGTACAGCGTCAGCGATAGCAATTGCACCTGACGAGTCTGCGCATCGGTGGCGGCGAAGGAATCTATGCTTCCCATCATCGGTAAGCCCTGAGACGATATGATGCTTGCCAGCTTGGCTAGCTCCTACCCCAGTGAACCCTGATTGTCACGGTCACTCTTCACGAAATTCGCGAATTCGTGAATGAATTTCATCTTTCTCATCGTCCAACCACAACGTTTTCAATAGGTTACATGTGGCCTTCGCATTGCTGTATCCCAGCATGTGGTTACAAGACAAGTACGCTGGAAAGCAAACCGAAAGTCCAAGGAGAACGTATGAGCGTCGTTGGCGAGGTAGCGAAGCAAGTAATCCGCGATAAATTTGTGGCCGAGATCGAAACTGCCAAGGCGAAGCTGCAGGCGTTAAAAGCAGAAGCTAAGACCGCGAAAGCGGACTTCGAGATCAAGGCAATCACCGAACTGCTAGCCAAGCAGCGCGAGGTCCTCGGCAAACTGCGGCAATCGAGGAAATGACATCATGAGAATAGGCTTTCGATGCTGGGCATTAGGCGGGCTTGTAGTCCTGATCGCTGCCGCACCCATCTCTGCCGAGAAAATCAGGGTTAGGTATGACTACGATAGGTCGAATGATTTCGCGCGTTACAAGCGGTATAGCTTGGGCAAGAATTTTCTCCTGACGCACCAGACGCCTGAGGTCCAGGCCCACATTAATCAGGTCCTGGTGGAATCGCTCAACCGTCATCTTCAGGGGAAGGGCTTTATCCTTGACAGAGATCATCCAGACTTTGTGATCACGTACGAGGCGGGCTCCCTCGCCAAGGCCGACACGTCGTTGCCGCCAGACATCTACTACGGAGTGCCGACGGATAGTCCGGCCTTTGGCCAGATAGGTCTCGAGGGCATTCCCGCCGAGGTGTGGACTTACGCTCTGGCCAAATTGAAGCTCACGGTGACAGATGTTGTTTCGGGACAGCCCGTGTGGACGGCGCATGCCTCCGAGAAAATTCCGTATCCGAAGAACGGGTTAAAAGATCTGAGAACGAGGGTTGATGATCTCATGGCCAAGACCCTGAAAAGTTTCCCACCTGCGTCCAAGCCCAAGTAGATCCACTCGGAAGAAACTTTTTCGCGAACTTCGCGAATCCGCGAGGAGACCGTGGAGCTATGACGCGCCAACCTGTGCATTTTCAGGGTAAAACATTTGGCGCTCACATTGCATTGACACATCTGAGGAATTGTTAGAAGAAAGCTGAAAAGGAGGAAAGCTATGGACAGATTGCTGGTAGTAGTCTTTGACGCCGAAAGCAAGGCGTACGAAGCGAAGAAGGCGCTTCATGAATTGGATATAGAGGACGCCATCACAGTTTTTGACCAAGCCGTGGTGGCACGAAATGCAGATGGTTCCGCATCGGTGAGGCCCGGTGACGACCTGACGCCTGTCCGGACTCTGGGCGGAACCCTATTGGGTGCGCTCAGTGGTCTTCTGGGAGGCCCGGTCGGTGTCGGACTCGGCGCTGGCTTGGGCATGGCTGCCGGCGCCGCCATGGACGTGAGCAACGCTAGGCTTTGTGACGACTTCGTCGAGGACGTGAGAGAGAAACTGACCCCGGAGAAGTTCGCACTGGTCGCCGAGATTAGTGAAGACTCGATATCCCCGGTAGACGCGCGCATGGAGGCGCTGGGTGGAACGGTATACCGGCGCGCGCTGAAAGAAGTGAAGCGCGCGTTCCACGACGATAACGTCGCGGCGATGAAAGCCGACCGCGCGCAATTGACGGCGGAACGTGCCAAGGCTGACACCGACCGGAAAGTGAAGCTGCTGGAAAAAATCAACGAGCTCGACTCCAAGATAGAGGCACGGATCGAGAGAGCCAAGCAGCGACGGGAGGCGGCCGAGGCCGAGGAAAAGGCCAAGGTTGCGTTTCTTCAAGCCAGGGCCGCCGTTATGAAAGCCAATGCGCCCCACAAACACGCTGGCCCTCCTGCGTGATTGTATCTTTGAAGTCCAAAGGGGAAGGCGCACTGACATGAAGCTTCCCTAATCACCCAGCTCGCACTGGCCAACCTGGGTTGCATCGCCGTGCACGTCATGGCGAGCCGCGCGAGGTCGCCCCGGCAGCCGGACTGGATGACTATTGATATTGATCTGAAGGATGCAATAGTCCGCTTGAGGAGGCTGTAAGGAGAAAACCGACCGGCAGTGTGCATTTGCCGGGACGGATTTGAGCTGACTGATCTAAAAGAGGAGTTGAAAAGCCATGCTGAAAATCAATCGAATTCTCTGCCCGATCGATTTTTCGGAATTTTCCGTGAAAGCCTATGAATATGCGCAGTCGCTCGCCTGGTATTACCGGGCGACCCTCTTGTTGGAGCACGTAACGGAGTCGCTGACGCCCATGTACCCGTACTATGCATTTCCAAGTGCCTACATCGAGATCAGCCAGGAACTTCGCACCCATGCCGAGCAGCAGCTCCGGGATTTTGCGAAGACGCATGCGCGGGGGGGAGTACTGCCCGAGTGCAGCGTGCACGATGGCGATGTGGCAAGCGTAATTCTCGACGTGGCCGACATGCAGGCCGTGAGCCT
>Ga0181526_10000258_pt1 | contig 58456 bp, 56 predicted proteins | sample PEATcosm2014_Bin_35_FD_119750 | JGI IMG/M metagenome (GOLD analysis project Ga0181526, IMG submission 119750) | Peatland microbial communities from MTU Mesocosm Facility, Houghton, MI, USA - PEATcosm2014_Bin06_30_metaG | ecosystem: Environmental > Terrestrial > Soil > Wetlands > Peat | place... | reverse complement strand
GACCTTGCGAGTGGGAAGCCCCTTGGCCACCGCCACGAGTACGAAGTCCTCGCCGATGGTCGTCACCATCATGTTGCGCATGCCGACGATCCAACCGGCGATGGAGCTGAGCACGACCGTGATGGCAGGCAGTTCGGCGTGACGGACGACGTTGAACACGAACGTCCACGTCCATCCGGGCGTGACGCCTTGGTCATAGGCGCCCAGCACCGGGAACCAGTGCAGGTCGCTGCCGAACAACAGCAGCACGACGGTGCCGAGGAAGAAGTACGGCACGGCTTGGAAAAACGTCGCCACGGGCAGGACGGCATCGAAGCGAGAGCCCCGGCGCCACCCGAGAATCGTTCCGACGAAGGTGCCGACGATGAAGCTGACGATCGTCGAGACCCCGATGAGCCCGACCGTCCAGGGAACCGTGTTGCGCAGCACGGTGCTGACGGGCGCCGACAAGGTGATCGAGGTGCCGAGATTCCCGTGGAAGAGCGCGTCCCAGTAGTGGATGTACTGCGTCCAGAGGCTTTGTCGCAGTCCCACGCCGAACTGCAGCTCGAGCGCCCGGACGACCTGTGGCGTCACCCGGCCCGTCAGTTTCCCGATCATCGTCTGCACCGGGTTGCCCGGCATCAACCTCGGCAGCAGGAAATTCACGGTGACGGCCACCCAGGCCGTCAACAGGTAGACGCCGAGCCGGCGAAGGACCGCCCGCACGCCTAGCGACTCCCGACCACGGCGGCGGCTGCAGAGCCGGCGCTACCCCTGGCGTCTCCATCAGCGACGCAGCCGCAGCTGCCACGCACGATCAGCTCCGTCGGCAGCACGATGTCGCGTCGGGTCGGGGCGATGCCCTCGAGGAGGGCCACGAGTGACTCGACGGCGACGACACCGAGCTGGCGCGTGGGCTGCCTCACCGTCGTGAGCGGCGGAGAGAGGTGGCGGGCGAGCGGCACGTCGTCGAAGCCGACGACGGCGACGTCGTCCGGCACGTGCAACCCGTTGGCGGCAAGGACGTGGATGACGCCGACGGCCATCTGGTCGTTGGCACACACGATCGCCTCTGGAACCTCGCCGCCCGACGCCAGCCGTTGCTGCACGACACGGGCGGCGCCCGACGACGTCCAATCGGCCGTGAGATGGTCTGCCGGCCGCAGCTCGCCACCGAGCTCGGTCACGGCCAGACAGAGCGCGGCGCCGCGGGAGGCGCTGTCGGGGCTGTCGGCAAACCCCGAAACGAAAGCCATCCGCCGCAAGGCGTGCACGGCGACGAGATGCTCGGCGACGGCGCGCATGCCGCCCTCGTTGTCGACTCGCACGGTGACGGCCGAGCGGCACCGCCCGCTGCCGGCGAGCAGCACGATCGGGAAACGCTTGCCGATGGCCGAGAGGCGGCGCTCAGGCAGCACCCGGTCGAGGAGGATGAGCCCGTCGGTCTTGCCCGTGAGAGCGTTCACGGAGGCGGCGTGGTCACCATGCTCCCCGCCGGCGCCGCTCAACAGGAGCGAGTACCCGTGGCGCTCGGCGCTCTCCTCGGCGCCCCGGACGATGGAGTCGGTGAAGAGCAGGCTGCCCTCCTCTTCCGCCAGCAGGTCGTCGTCGGCGGGCGTGTGGGCGAAGACAAGGCCGAGGATCCGCTTGGAGCCTCGCGAGAGCCCGCGGGCGGCGCCGTTTGGCACGAAGCCCAGCTCCCTCACCGCCGCCAGCACCCGATCCCGCGTGGCGGCCCGCGTCTGGCTGTAGCCGTTCAGCACGCGGCTCACCGTGGCGATCGAGACGCCGGCCTCGCTTGCGACGTCGTAGATGGTGGGGGGCGATTCAGCCACGCGAGTCTCTTCACCTCTCCCTGGTCACGATGAGGGATCTCAGAGCCCGGCCTCAACCGGTCACTCAGTGTAAGCGCTTTCCTGTAAGCGCTTACAGTCACTGTACGCACGGGCACCCCGGTCGTCAAGGAGTCATTTCGGCCCGGTGAACCTCGCCCGCCCTGCGGCGCTTCACCGAAATCCTGCGGCTTTCGACCGCTCATGCCAGAATGTCGCCGACCCGGCGCATGGCGCCGCCAATTCCGCCCGGATCCGAACGAGGAGTGACGTCATGCCTGACCTCGAGGTCGCCACCGCAGAGGCGACCCTCACCTTCTCGACAAGCGATGTCGTCACCATCGGCCGCCGCGACGACAACCGGGTGATCGTGGCGGATCCGACGGTTTCCCGCCAGCACGCCGTCCTCCGCTTCGACTCCGGCGACTGGGTGCTGGAGGATCTGACGGGAGGGCGGACCTTCCTCGCCGGCCAGCCCGTGGCGCGTCTCACCATCGGCGGGGCCGCCCGGACCTTCAACCTCGGCTCGCCGAGCGGTCCCTGGATCACCGTTGCAGCCGGGGCGCTCGCCCAGACCGCCGGCGCCCCTCCCCGAGAGGCGACCTCCGGCGAGGACACTGCCGGTGTCCCGGTCGTGACGGCCGCTGGGTCATCGGCTCAGTGGGCGGCGGCGGCCCCGCCGCAGTGGGAACCCATGCGCCCCGGCGTCGCCCCCGCTCAGCCCGGTCCCTTTGCACCGCCCGCCGGCGGCCTCGGGGCGCGAGCCGGCACGCCGGCGCGAGGCTCCCTGAACGCCGAGCAGCTGAAGCGGGCGCTCCACATCCTCATCCCCTACCGGAGCTGGATCGAGAACGCCGGCTGGCGCTCGCGCGTCCGCCTCCTCTTCCTCGTCTATGCCATGTTGCCGGTGCTGTTCCTCGTGCTGTTCCTCAACACCACGAACTTCCAGACGCTCGGCTGGGTGTATGCCATCTACACGGCGCCCATCTGGTTGCTGGCGTTCTGGTTCCTCATCAAACCGGAGGACACGCCACGCACGCTCGCCATCACCGGCGCGGCCGTGACGGTCATCGTCCTGCTCATCATGGCGGGGCCCCTGCAGTGGTACTACAAGGCCATCCCGGACCCCCAGCTGCACCCGGGCAACTGGTTCGGATGGCTCATCGCCCCCGGCGTCGCCGAGGAGGCCACGAAAGACGGCGCCGTCCTCATCACGCTGCTCGTGGCGGGCTCGTTCTTCAAGCAGCAGTTGGGCCAGCGCCTCGGCGTCAGGAGCTGCATGTTCCTCGGCACGATCGCCGGCCTCGCCTTCGGAGCCCGCGAGGCAGCCCTCTACCAGGACAAGGACCTCACCGCCTTCGGCCTCACGACCGGCCCGCACGCCCTCGTGCAGTACGTCCTCGAGTTCAGCCTGCGCATCTTCACCGACGGGCTGCAGCACGCCGAGTGGGCCGGCATCGCCTGCTTCTTCATCGGGCTCGGGCTGAACTACACGAGGCGGCGCGTGCCGCTCATCCTCTTCGGATACGGCTTCGGTGCCATCATCCACGCCACGAACGACTGGTCGACGGGCGAGTCCTCCTGGCTGTGGGTCGCCCTCCAGGTCCTCTGGGCCGTCCTCTTCCTCGGCTACACGCTCTTTGCCCCGAGCATCGAGGCACAGGTGCGGGAGACCTCGTTGTTCCGTGGCGACTCGATCCTCGCCGAACAGTTCGGCGGCGATGGCGGCGGGGAGCCGCTCGCCCCCGGCCCCTCCGGCTACCCGGGCTAGGCGACGCCGTTGCCCACGCCTCCCCGCCTCGCTCTGGCCGGCGGCCCCTCCGGCCCCGGCCCGGACGACACCGGTAGGCTCCCGGCGTGCAGCAGGTCAACGTGACGGACAACCTCGACCTCACCCGGCCAGGGGGCGTCGTCTCGGCCAGGCCGCTGTACTTCTTCTGGCTGGCGGATTGCTCCGGCTCGATGCTGCGGGACGGCCGCATCCAGGCGCTCAACAACGCCGCCGCCGAAGCCCTCCCCCACATGCGGCGCGTCGCCAAGGACAACCCCAACGTCGAGGTGATCGTGCGCGTCTTGCGTTTCTCGACGGGCGCCGCCTGGGTGGGCGAGGGGGCGACGCCGCTCGCCCGCTTCGTGTGGCCGGCGCTGCAGGCCGGCGGCGTGACCGATCTCGGATCGGCCATCCGCCTCCTCTCGGAGGACCTGCAGAGCCCGCCGATGCCGAAACGTGCCCTCTCCCCCGTCGTCGTGCTGCTCTCCGACGGGCGCCCCACCGACGACTACGACACCGCCCTGCACGACCTCCTCCAGCTGCCCTGGGGCCAGCACGCCGTTCGCCTCGCCGTCGCGATCGGTCGCGACGCCGATCGCGACGTCCTTCGCCAGTTCATCTCCGACCCGAATGTGGCACCCCTGGAGGCGAATTCCCCGGAGGCACTCGCCCGCCAGATGCGCTGGGTGTCGACCGTCGCCCTCGACGCCGCATCGTCGCCCCGCGTCGGCATGGTCACAGAGAGCGAGCACGTTCGCAGCATCCCGGGGAGGATGCTGTCGGAGTCCTACCCGAGTGACGGCCCGGAGATTTGGTTTGACGACGAGCCCGCCACCTGACGACGCTCACCGTTGGGCGGCCTTCGGGGCGAGCGTGCGCGGCGCCGCCCATGTGCGGGAGGACCTGCCGAACCAGGACGCTGAGGCGTGCCGGGGGGACGACTCGGGGCGCTGGGCGGCGGTGGCGGTGGCCGACGGGCACGGCCATTCCCTCGCCGTGCGAGCCGACCGTGGTGCCGCGCTTGCCGTCGACGTCGCCCTTGCGGCGGCGCAGTCCTGCTGGGACGTCCTCGGAGGTCGCCCCGACCGCTTCGTCGCCGCCACCGTCTCCCAGCAGCTGCCAGACGTCATGGCCGACAACTGGATGGCCTCGGTCGAGCACGATCTGCGCGAGCGGCCGTTCTCACGAGCCGAGCTGGAACGCTCCGGCAACGCCGAAGCGCTCACGGCCCAGCCGGAGGCGGCCTACGGGACGACGCTCCTTGTCGCCTTGGCCGTCGGCGGGTCGATCGTGGCCTGCCAGGTCGGCGACGGTGACCTCGTGGCCGTGACGGCCGACGGGGGCGTCGTGCGGCCCCTCCCGCCCGACAACCGCCTTGTCGGCACGAAGACGACCTCGCTCGCCTCCCGCACGGCGCACGCCGACTTCCGCAGCAGCCACCTCGAGGTCGGGCACGAGCGCATCGAAGTCATCGTGCTGGCGACTGACGGCTACGTGAACTCCTTCAGCGCCGAGGATGGCTTCGCCGCCGCCGGGCGCGATCTCTGGAAGCTGATCCGCCAGGTCGGGCCGAGCCAGGTCGAGGGCGCCCTCGCCAACTGGCTCGAGACCACGAGCTCGGACGGCACCGGCGACGACGCCACGCTGGCGATCCTGTTCGACGAGGCGGGTTTCGCGAGCGACAACCGGGCGGCGGCGGTCACGATGACCGTCTCGGACGCCACCGTCAGCGACGGCGAGGAAGCGGGCTCGTGAGCGGCGAGTTGCTGCAGCCCGGTGACGAGGTCACGACCCTGCGCACGCGACAGGCCTGCCGGATCATCGACTTCAAGGGCGGTGGCGGTCAGGGCGAGGTGTTCGGCGCAGAGCTCGGCGGCGACCCGATCGCCGTCAAGTGGTACTTCCCGAACTCGCTGTCGGACTGGCAGCGTCGCTCCCTCGAGAAGCTCTGCAACCGGCCGGCACCGAGCCGCGCCTTCCTCTGGCCGCTCGACCTGGCCGAGTCGAAGCAGTACCCGGGTTTCGGGTACGTCATGGCGCTGCGGCCGAAGGAGTACCGCGACCTGAACGCCATCTTGCGGCGTGAGGTGGAGCTACCCCTCCCCGTGCTCGCCGTCCTCGGCCTCAACCTGGCGGATGCCTTCCTGCGCCTGCACACCGAGGGGCTCTGCTACCGCGACATCTCGCCCCGCAACGTCTTTTTCAACCCGGCGGACGGCGACATCCTCATCTGCGACAACGACAACGTCGCCATCGACGGCACCGTCGGCGGTGGCGTTCTCGGAACCCCCCGCTACATGGCTCCCGAGATCGTCCGCCAGGAGGCGCTCCCGAGCTCGCGCACGGATCTCTGGTCGCTCTCGGTTCTCCTGTTCTGCCTCCTCATCCTCCACCACCCGCTCGAAGGCGCCAAGGAGCTCGAGGTCACCTCGCTGAGCGACCTTGCGGCTGCTCGCAAGCTCTATGGCGAGGAGCCGGTGTTCATCTTCGACCCCGACGACGAGAGCAACCGGCCCGACCCCGTCGCCCATGCGAACGCCGTCCTGCTCTGGCCGTTCTACCCGGCCTTCATCCACGAGCTCTTCACGAGAGCCTTCACCGAAGGCCTGCGCGACCCGATGCACGGGCGCGTCGGCGAGAGCGAGTGGAGGGCGGCCATGGCGAGGCTGCTCGACGGCGTCACGAGCTGCGAGAGCTGCGCGGCATCGAGCTACGTGGACCCCTTCAGCTCCGACGAGGCCACCTGCTGGCGCTGCAGCACGCGGCTGCAGCCGTCCTATCTCGAGTTCTCGAGCCACGACGGCGTGGTCATGCGCGACGGCGCCCACCTCTTCCGCCATCACGTCGAGCTGAGCGCTCCCTACAACTTCCGACAGCCCTTCGGGACCTTCCGCAAGCACCCCTCCCATCCCGGGCTGCTCGGGCTCTCCAACCGCTCGTCACGTCCCTGGCGCTCGGCCCGACTGGGGCGCGACGCCGTCGACGTGCCCCCGGGCGCCACGGTCGGCTTGGCGGCGGGAACCGTCATCGACTTCGGCACGGCGAAAGCCACCGTGCGGGTGCCACAAGGCGGCTGAAGCCGAGCCGCCCGGCTCACGGCCCTGCGGCGAGGTCCGACACGTGCACGGCCCCGCGACCGAGCGCCTCGTTGGCGAGCTGCACGCGCCGCCGCTCGCTCGTGCCGTAGATGGCGAACTTGTCGTAGAGATGCAGCAGGTGCTGTTTCACGGCTCCTTCGGAGACCACGAGGCTGCGGGCGATCTCCTTCGTCTCGGCCGGCTCACGGAACAAGCCGCCCTCGAGAAGCGGCCGGCAGAGCGCCACGAGGACATCGCGTTCCCGCCGGGTGAGCTGCGGGGGCGCCAGGCCGACGCGGGTGGCGGACTGGCTCGTGCGGTCGTCGTCTCGAAACACCAGCCGCGTCCGCCCGAGCCGGATCTCGTCGCCGTCGTGAAGCGCTTGTTGGCCGGCGACGGGCCGGCCGTTCACGAGCGTCCCGTTCTTGCTCCCGAGGTCGCGCACGCACCACACGGGCCCGAGGCGCTCGAAGACGGCGTGGGCGCGGGACAGGGACGGATCGGAGGCGATCTGCAGCGTGGAGCGGTCGCTCTTGCCCACGAGGACAGCGGCATCGCGCAGCGGAACGAGACGCGTCCCGGAGTCCTCCCAGACCTCGAGGTAGCCGAGGCTCTCGGTCATCGTGCCGGCGCGGTCGCCCGGCGTCGTGCCCGGCTCGCTTCGCGCACGCCCGCCACGGGCGAAATCATGCCATGGGCAGCGCGTCGGCGGCGGCACTAACATGCCCCGGCATGCCAGGCCAGCAGCCAGGGATGCCGGCGGTGCTGGTCGGTGGGCGCCGTTTCGAATGGGCGGGGGGTGCCAAGGTCTCCATCGGCCGCGACCCGGCCGGCGACGTCGTCGTCGACGGGCCGCGTGTCTCGCGCCTGCACGTCCTCGTCGAGGCCGTCGACGGCGGCTGGGTGGTCCGTGACGCCGGCAGCCGCAACGGGACGTTCCACGCTGGCGCCCCCGTGAGCGAGATCAAGCTGGACGGCCCCCTCGAGCTCAGCCTCGGCTCCGCCACGGACGGCTCACGCCTGCAGCTCGCCCTCGAGGCCGCTCCCGCCGAGGAGCCGACACGCCGGCCACCAGACGATCCCGTGGCGACGGTGCATCCGGACGGCGGCACCCGGCCCGGTACGGCGGCGCGGGTGGAGGAGCCGAAGTCGGAGCTCGGCCGCTTCCAGGTCGCCCATCGTCCCTCTGCCGCCCGCTTCCGCATCGGTCGTGCGCCCGACAACGACCTCGCCCTCGAGAACGACCCTCGCGCCTCCCGCTACCACGCCGAGCTCCGCCGCCTCGACGGCGGCGGCGTCGAGCTCGTCGACCTCAACAGCCACAACGGCACGTTCGTCAACGGCCATCGCATCGCGCACGCCCCCATGAACGAGGGCGACACCGTCGCCATCGGCAACCACGTCTTCCGGTTCCTCCGCGGCGCCCTCGAGGAGTTCGCCCAGGCGGACGGGGCGAATCTCGACGTCGCCGCCGTCAGCGTCGTCATCGACGGAGCCACCCTGCTCGACTCCGTCTCGTTCTCCGTCGAGTCGAGGAGCATGCTGGCCGTCGTCGGTCCGTCCGGTGCCGGGAAGACGACGCTGTTGCGCGCCTTGACGGGCTTCGCCCGACCGACGCACGGCGCCGTTCGCTTCGGCGGCCGCGACCTTTACACCGACTACGACGAACTGCGAGCACGCCTCGGCTACGTGCCCCAGGAGGACCTCGTCCACGAACAGCTCACCGTGCGCCAGGAGTTGGAGTTCGCCGGCGCCCTCCGGCTGCCGCCCGACCTCGGCCACGCCGGCTTCGCGAAGCGTGCCGACGAGGTCATGGCCGAGCTCGGGCTCACCGCCCGCGCCGAGCTGCCGATCGAGAAGCTCTCCGGCGGCCAGCGCAAACGAGTCTCCGTCGGCGTCGAGCTGCTGACGCAGCCGGCGCTGCTCTACCTCGACGAGCCCACGTCCGGTCTCGACCCGGGAAACGAGCGCCAGGTCATGCAGGTGCTGCGCGTGCTGGCCGACGGCGGCCGCATCGTGGTCGTCGTGACGCACTCGACGCAGAGCATCGACGTCGCCGACCGTGTCCTCTTCCTCGCCACGGGCGGTCACATGGCCTACTACGGCCCGCCCCGGGAGGCGCTCAAGTACTTCGAGCGCCAGGGAGTCGCCGGAGGCTGGCCGGCGGTCTTCCAGGCGCTCGAAGGTGCCGGCGGCGCTGCCTGGGGCGAGCGCTTTCGCCGCGACGCCGACTTCGGGCGCTACGTGGGCGCTCTCGGCGACGCCGCCTCCGTCCCTCGCCCGGTCCCACCACCGGTGCAGAGCCGCACGAAGCTGGCAGGACCGGTCGACCCGCGGCGCCAGACGGTCATCTTGTGCCGGCGACAGCTTCGCCTCATCGCCGGCGACCGGAAGAGCGTCATCCTGCTGGCTGCGCAGGCGCCGGTCTTCGGGCTCATCCTCACTCTGCTCTTCCCGGCGCATACCATCGCCACGAACCGGGGACCGTTCGCCGCCATGCTCTTGTGGCTCCTCATCGTCTCGGCCACCTGGCTCGGGGCGTCGAACACGGTCCGAGAGATCGTGAAGGAACAGTCGATCTACCGGCGCGAGCGCGCCGCCGGCCTCTCCATGCTGTCCTATACGAGCTCCAAGGTGATCGTCTTCGGCGTCATCACCATGGTGCAGTCGCTCGTCGTCCTCATCATCGTCCTCATCGCCCAGCCCCTGCCGCCGGGCGATCCCCTCAAAGTCGTGCCCATCCTCGGGCAGAACGGGATACTGAACGGGCTGCGGCCCTTCGCCGTCGGCTCCGTCATCTCCTCGCAGGTCGTGGAGGTGTTCATCGCCATGGCGCTCGCCGGCTTGGCGGGCATGGCGATCGGGCTCCTCGTCTCGAGCGCCGTTCGCAAGTCTGACCAGGCCGTGTTCATGTTGCCCGTCATCCTCATCGTCGAGATGGCGCTCTCCCAGCCGATCCTGCAGCTGTCGAACCCGAGCCCGGTGCTGAAGTTCCTCGGCGACCTGACGAGCGCCAACTGGGGCGTCAACGCCGTCGCCTCCACGACGAGCCTCAACCAGCTGATGACGAGCTACTCGGTGGCTCTCAGCGGGGGCACGGACCAGCTCAAGTACGAGCTGGCCGGCATCGGCACGCCACCGGCCCTTCTCAACTCGCAAAAGCGCGCCGCCCTCTTCGGCGATCCCGCCTGGGCGCACAAGTCCGGCACGTGGATCCTCGCCATCGTCATCCTCATCCTCATGGTCGCCTTCTTCCTCGTCTGCGTGCTCCTCCTCATGCGCCGCCTCGACACGGGCAACCGCCATTCGCTGCTGGAGGATGTGCAGGGCTTCGTTGGCTCCTCGGCTCGCCAGCGGCCCGCCCGCCTGCCCGCCGGCCGGCCGGGGCCACCGCCCGGTGCCGGTTGGGGGCCAGGTGGACCCGCACCCGGTCCCTACGGCCAGGGGCCCCCGGTGGCACCCGGCTACCAACCTCGCCCGCCCGGTCCACCGCGTCCTCCGGGCGCTCCACCCGTCTCACCCGCCCCACCCGTGCGGCAGCCCTACCCGCCGGCCCCTCCCCCACAACGAGGACCGGTCGGCCGACCGGGTCAGCCGCCGGCCCGCTAAGCGCCGGCGCACCTGCTGCATGCTTCTCCGTCGGAGGCGCGCGCGCTTTGTGCCGCAGGGGTTAGGAAACCGCACGCACCTGCCGGCGCCGATCCCGCCAACCGCCTCATCCTCCGGAGGCGCCCGCGCTTTTGTACCGCAGGGGTAGGAAACCGCACGCACGTGCCGGCGCCGATCTCGCTACCCGCCCACCTGCGGTGCCGAGGCGACATCTGCCGGAGCGCGCCAAAGAGGGGGGCGTCGTGGACGCCCCCCTCAGGCTTGGCTGCGATGTGGCATCGCCGGCTACGGAACCGGGCAAGCCGTCACATTGAAGGTCGGGAAGTAGCAGGTGTTGAACTCGTCGACCTGGCCAACCGGGGCGGAGGGCACCGACGCCTCGCCGTGCGGGTCAGCAAGGACGATCTGGTTGGTGGGCGTGAGGCTCGGGATCGTGCCGTTGACGGACGCACCGAGGAAGTGGGCGATGCCGTAGTTGGGAAGGGGCTCGATACCCGAGGATGCCGTTGGCGCCTCGGTGATCCACTCCACCGAGCTGAGCGAGGACTGGTACTGCAGGGTCTTGCTCCAGGTCTGGACGGCGCCGTTGGGGGCCGTGACCGTGAAGCTGAACTGCCATTCCTGCGCCGCAGAAGGTGCCGGCGAGCTGAAGAGCGAGCGCAGCTCGGATTCGACCTTCGGGAACCACGGCTCGCTCGCCAGGTGAGCTTCGCCCTCCGCCAACAGCTGGCGGAGCCGCTCGATGACGTTCTTCGAGCCGAAGTTCGGGTCGAAACGCTGGATCGCCCGCATGACGGCGGCGTAGTTGGCCGTCTCGGACTGCGTGCTGGCGTTCGTCCCGCCGCTGACCAGCTGAAGCGTGGCGAGCACGCGGTCTCCAGGCTGGATGTTCAGGGTGGGGATCTCGACGCCGGACGCCGGCAGGATCTCGTACCAGGCGAAGTAGCCGGTCTGGGAGGCGTTCGAGCAGCTGTCAGTTCCGAGCTGGATGAGGTCCTTGCTCGTGGCGCCACCGATGCCGTCCCACAGAGCGGAGCAACCAACCGTGTTCGTCGATTTCATCGTGGCGACTGACGGCACGACCCACTCCGCCACGACCTTCGTGAACTTCTGCCCGGTCTGCGCCGTTGTCTCGGCATAGCCCGACCAGTTGTTCGAGGTCGAGTTCCAAGCCGTCGTCTGTGACACCGACTTCGGGTCGACCGAGCCGTGGTGCCGGAGCACGAAGAAGCCGGCCACCAAGGCGACGACGACGACAAGTCCCGTGACCTTGATCATGGTGCTCGTCCCGCGGCGGGCGGACTGCTGGGCGGATTGGGGGGAAACAGGTGATGCTCCAAACGGATTGGGGGCCTGGGTGCTCATGTTGGTGATCTCCTCTCGGACTCGAACCCTGCGTTCGATCTCTGAGACGAGTGTGAGCCGCAGGGGGCGCTGGCGGGATGACCACGACGACCCCAACGGACTGCGGACCGGGTAAGGCAAACCTGACCTCTGAGACAGGCGGCGAGCGAGCCGACGGCGGCTCGGCCTGCACTTCGTGCATGAGGGGTGACACTTCGTTACGATCCCCGGCATGGCCGGTCGAACAGGGGTGAGCGCTGGGCTCAAAGAGATCGTCACGGACTACCAGGGCCGCGGCGTCGACCTCTCGGCCGATCCGCGACTGGCCGAGGCCATCCTCCTCGATTCGTTCCCGGAGTCGCCCGCAGAGATCCATGCGCTCGTGGAAGCCATCCGTTCGGGCGCCATCCAGTCCATGAGGGACCGGGCTGGCCAGGGGACCGAGTTCTCGATCCACGGCTCGGCCGCACAGCTCACCGAGAGCGCCGGCCTGCGCGAGGACCTCGCCCGCTGGGCCGTCGAAAGCTGGTGGAACGCCCTCTCCCTCGGCGCCCCGATCGACATGGAGCCAAAGACCCCTGGCTCCGCCGCCGTCATCGCCCCCGTCGCCTCCCCGCCGCCGCCACCGCCGCCGCCACCACCGCCGCCGACTCCCGGGCCGCCGGCCGCCATGCCCATCGCCCAGCCGCTGAGCGGGTCGACCGACATGACCCAGACGGCTGGCGAGGCCGCTCCGGCCGGCTCCTACGCGGCCGGGCCGCCCGCAGGCTCCACGACTCCGCCGCCGCCCTCCGGCCCGGGCCCACTGCCGTATGCGCCGGGAGCACCCATCCCGGCCCCTCCGGGCTCCGCCGCCGGCGCCCCCGCCTACACACCCCCTCCGCCGAGCCACGCAGCGGGGCCGCAATCATTCGCCCAAGCGGGCGGCTATCCGCCCGGCGGGCAGTATCCGCCCGGGCCGCCCGGGCCGCCCGGAGGGCCGACTCCTCCGACGGCGACGCCGGCGCAATCCAATCGAGGCAAGCTCCTCGTCGTGGGCATCATCGTCGTCGTCGTGCTCGCCTACGTGGGCATCGCCGCCGCCGCCAAGCTCCCGCCCTTCAAGAAGGCCGCTGCGGCGACAACGACGACGACGCTGCCGGCCACGACGACGACGTTCCCTCACACAACCACGACGACGAGCTCGACCACGACGACGCTGCCGACCACGACGACGGTTTCCGGTGCGGCCGCGACCCTCTTGGCCGCCATCCCGGACACCACCAAGAACAAGTGCACTCCCCTCACGGCCAGCCAGATCAACACCCGTGCGCAGGGCGCCTCGGCCGCCGTCGACTGCACCCCCGAGGCCGGGCTCGACGTCCTCTACGCACTCTGGCCGAGCAAGGCGGTCGCCCAGAGCGTCTACGACACCACCATCAAGGACGCCATCCCGAAGGGCTTGCCGAGCGGGGCGTGTGAGTCCACCAACGACGTCGAGGGCACCTATACGGTCAACAAGGTGTCGGCGGGCGACCTCGCCTGTTTCTCGACGAAGTCGTTCGGGCAATCTTTCTTCTGGTGGCACATGAGTGACAACATCGACACCTTGGCCACGAGCCAGACCCTGAGCCGTGCCGCCATGTACAACGCCTGGGTGAGTCTCGGGCCGAGCTGACAAGGGGCTCGCACCGGCGCGGCGAGTTCTCGCCGTCCGTGCTGGCGCCGGCAGCTCGGCCGGCGGCTTCTGCCGGTCGATCCCTCAGGCGGGACGGTCGAAGACGAGGCGAACCGTGTCGCCGTCGGCTCTCGGCATGCTCTCGCCTGTGACGGTCACGACGGCGGCTCGGGCCGTGGCGGGGTCCTCCTCGAGATGCGCCTCGCAGGAATGCCACTCCTCCCGGTGCTGCAGGCTCGCCACCCGGGCCGCATAGCGACCGGAGGGAGGCAGCAAGATGTCGGACGGCACTTCGACGGCGCGCCGGCCCCGACCGCCGTCAGCGCTGAGCACACCCCGCACCTCGTGTGGGCGCCGGAGCAGGCGCTCGGCCCCTGCGAGGTCCCCGGCGGCGATGAGCCGGCGAATGCGCGTCGAGGAGATCACCTCCGCCGGCGTGCCGGCGCCGGCCGTCTCGTCCATGACGAGATCGAAAGGGACGACCTCGTAGCCGAACTCGGTCCCCATCTCCTCGAGGAGGGCCACGTTGCCGCTCCGTGCCTTGCCGAAGTGGAAGTTGCGCCCGACCACGACGACGCTGACGGCGAGCTGGGAGACGAGCACGCTGGCGATGAAGTCCTCAGCCGTCTCGGTGGCGCGCTCCTCGTCGAAGTGGATGAGCTCGATCTCGTCGATGCCGGTCGAGGCGAGCAGCTCGAGCTTCTGTGTGAGGTCGGTCAGCAGCTGAGGGGCCGAGTCCGGCCGCACGACGGAGGCCGGGTGGCGGTCGAAGGTGACGACCACGCTGCGGAGATCCCCGGCAGAGGCGAGCGCCCGCACGCGCTCGATGACGAGACGGTGCCCGATGTGCACCCCGTCGTAGGCGCCGATCGTCACGACGCTGCGGCCGCCGCTGTCCACCGCTCGACGCTACCCGGCGGGCGCCAGCACGACGGCCGGCCGCACCTTGTCGGATCCCCGCGGCTCGCCCACCGCCACGAGCTCGCGGTCCGGCCCGACGAGCGCCCAAGGGCCATCTCCCGCGAGGCGGAGGACGGCCCGCTCGACGGATCGGCCGTGCCGCACGGCGGTGAGCTCGTCGCCGCTGATCTCGGCAGAGGGCATGTCACGGACGAGCTCGAGGCACGGGAGCACGCTGGCCGGCGAGATGGCATCGAGGGCGAGCGCCTCGGCGTCGCGGAAGGAGCCCACCGCCACGCGCCGCAGCGTGCGCAGGTGGGCGACGCCACCGAGGCGCTCGCCGAGATCGGCCGCCAGCACCCGGACGTAGGTGCCCGACGAGCACTCGACGAGGATCTGGTAGACGTGCGGCACACCGGTGTCGAAGACGTCGAACCGGAACACCTCGACCGGCCTCGCCGGACGCTCCACCTCAACGCCCTTACGGGCGAGCTCGTGCAGCCGGCGCCCGCCGATCTTGACGGCCGACACCATGGGCGGCACCTGCTCGAGGCGTCCGGTGAGCGAGAGGGCCGCCATGCGGACGTCGTCGACGCTGACATGGTCCATGTCGGCGCGGGCCGTCACCTCTCCGGAGGCATCAAGGGTGTTTGTCGCAACGCCGAGTACGACCTCGCCGACGTAGGTCTTGTGCAGCATGGTGGCGAATCGGAGGAGCCGCGTGGCGCGGCCGACCCCGATGATGAGAACGCCGGTGGCGTCCGGGTCGAGGGTGCCTGCGTGACCCACGCGTTTCGTGCCGAGGAGACGACGGATGCGGGCCACGACGTCATGCGACGTCCAGCCCGCCGGCTTGTCCACCACGAGGCATCCGTCGAGGGAGCCCCCCGCCGCGCGCTCGCCCGGGGAGCCCGCGCCGGGCATCGGGTCACCGGTCACCGCGCTCGATCCGCCGCAGGACCTGCTCGACACGTTCGCCGGCCGCAATGCCCGGATCCGATTGGAACCGCAGCAACGGCGTCCGCTTCATCCGGACCGAGCGGCCGATCGCCCGCTGTAGTGCCAGACGGTACTCGGCGAGGGCCTCGGCGGCCTCGGGACGGAGCGAGGAGAAGAACACGACGGCGTGCTGCAGATCGGGGTCGATACGCACCCCGGTCACCGTGAGGAGGCCGAGTCGCTCGTCCGCGTCGATGAGCGGCTCCAGCGCCTCGGCCAGCACCTCCACGAGCAGGGCGTTCAGTCTCGCCACCCGCGGGTACGGTGCTTGCCGGCGACCATCGCCGCCGCCGCGCCGCCGGTCCGTCGAGCCGGCCATCAGGTCCTCGGGATCTCGCGCTCCTCGTAGGTCTCGATGACGTCGTGCTCCTTGAGGTCCTGGAAGTCGGTGAGCCCGATACCGCACTCGAAGCCGGACTGCACCTCACGGGCGTCGTCCTTGAAGCGCTTGAGCGACGAGATGGCTCCCTTCCAGATGATGACGCCATCGCGGAGGAAACGGACCTTCGACCCACGAGTGATGACGCCGCTGAGCACATAGCACCCGGCGATGGCGCCCACGCGGGGGACACGGAAGACCGTGCGCACCTCGGCCTCGCCGGTGACGACCTCTTCGAACTCCGGGGCGAGCATGCCGAGGATGGCGGCCTGGATGTCCTCGATCAGCTTGTAGATGATCTCGTAGGTGCGGATCTCCACCTTGCGGGCATCGGCGAGCTCGCGGCCGCGGCGGTCGGGCCGCACGTTGAAGCCGATGATCGTGGCGCCGGAGGCAGCCGCAAGATCGACGTCGCTCTCGGTGATGCCACCGACGGCGCGGTGCACGAAGGCGATCTTCACTTCCTCGCGCTCGAGCTTGCGCAGACTCTCGGTGACCGCCTCCAGCGAGCCCTGCACGTCCGCTTTCAGTACGAGGTTGAGCGTCGCCGTCTCGCCGCGGCTGATCTGCTCGAAGATGTCCTCGAGCTTGGCACCCGGGCCGGCCGTCGCCGCGGCCGACGAATGAGCGAAGGTGCCGAGGCGGATGCGCTGCTCGCGGGCCTCGCCCACCGTGCGGGCGACGGAGGTGTCATCGGTGACTCGCAGCTCGTCGCCGGCGATCGGGGGCTCGGACAGCCCGAGCACCTGCACCGGCGTGGAGGGCGGGGCCTCCTTGATGTGGTCGCCGTGGTCGTTGATGAGCGCCTTCACCCGGCCCCAGGCTGGGCCGGCGACGATCGGATCGCTCACGCGCAGGGTGCCTCGCAATACGACGACGGTGGCGACCGGGCCCCGGCCGGTGTCGAGGTTGGCCTCGAGCACGACGCCGCGGCCGTCCGTCTCCGGGTTCGCCTTCAGCTCGAGCACCTCGGAGAGCACGACGAGCTGGTCGAGGAGATCGTCGACACCGATGTTCTGCAGGGCCGACATCTCGACGGTGATGGTGTCGCCGCCCCAGGCCTCCGGTACGAGCCCGTACTCCGAGAGCTGTTGCATGACCCGGTTGGGGTCGGCGTCCTCCCGGTCGATCTTGTTGATGGCCACCACAATCGGCACCTCGGCCGCCTTGGCGTGGTTGATGGCCTCGATGGTCTGCGGCATGACGCCGTCGTCAGCAGCCACGACGAGCACGACGATGTCGGTGACGCTGGCCCCGCGGGCGCGCATGGCGGTGAAGGCCTCGTGGCCGGGCGTGTCGATGAAGGTGATGAGGTGGCCGTTGTAGTCGACCTGGTAAGCACCGATGTGCTGGGTGATGCCGCCGGCCTCGCCGGCGACGACGTTGGTCGTGCGGATGCGGTCGAGCAGCAGCGTCTTGCCGTGGTCGACGTGACCCATGACCGTCACGATGGGTGGACGCGGGCGCAGGTCGCTGTCGGCTTCCTCCTCCTCGTCCCCCTCACCGAAGAAGCGTGCCCGCAGGGCCGCCTCTTGCTCCTCACCGGGGTCGACCATGCGAACGCGGGCACCGATCTCGGCTGCGAAGAGCTCGATCATGTCGTCGCTGAGGGCCTGCGTCGCCGTCACCATCTCGCCTTGCAGCAACAGGAAGCGCACGACGTCACCGGCCGAGCGGTTCAGCTTCGGACCGAGCTGCTGAGGCGTCGACCCACGCTCGACGATGATCTCGCCCTCGGGCACGGGCGCGCTCGACGGCATGTAGGCGGTGATCTGGATGGGCTCCAGCTCTTCGATGATGCGACGCCGGCGACGCTTGGGGCGCTGCGGCCCGCGGCCACGCCCGCCGATGCCACCGCCGCCGCGGGCTCCCGGAGGACCGCCGGCGCCGGGCGCCATGCCGCCGCGAGCACCACCGGGCGAGCCGCCGCGGCTCGGGAAACCTCCGCCGCCGGCTCCGCCCCCCGTCGACGAGCCGGGACCGCTCCGACCAGGGAACGGACCGCCTGGGCGAGCGCCGGGAGAGGGTCGGCCGGAACCGAAGCCCGTGCGCGGCCCGGCCGGGCCTGCCGGCCTCGCGCCCGGCCCGGTACGGCCTGGTGCAGGTGGCCCGCCGGTGGCAGCGCGGCGAACGCCCGGAGGCGGTGGGATCGGTCGTCCCGTCATCGAGCGGGGCGGGCCACCGGGAGGCGGTATCGGCTTGCCGGTGGCTGAGACTGGACGAGGGGCGCCCGTGGCGGCCGGGGCCCCTGCGGGTGCCCCGCTCGCCGGGGGCCGCGGCGTCTGGCCGGCCGGGCCGGCTGGCGCCGCCGGGCGCGCAGCAGCTGGAGCCGCTTGTCCCGTGCCGGCAGGGACAGCGGTTCGAGGCGCCTCGTTTGGCCGCGGGGGCGCCGGCGGGGGGCCGACTCGGGGCGGCGGAGCAACATTCGGCCGTGCAGCAGCAGGCGGCGAGCTCGGGCCCGGACCGCTCGGGGCGGTGCCCGGCCGTGCCGGCGGCCGCGCCTGCTCGCCGAGCTCGCTGGCAGGTCGGCTCACGACGAGGCGATGACCCGGTTGGGCTTCGTGGGTACCCGGCGCAGGCGCTGGGCGGCTGTCGGCACCGAGGTCGGCCACCGGAGCGCCCAGGCTCGGGGCGCTCGCCGCCACCGGTTCGACGGAGGGCTGAACCGCCGGCGCCGTCGCGCTGGGCGCCGGGACGGCCGCCGGGGCAGCGGCGGGAGGTGGTGTCGCCGTGCCCGGCCCGGTCGTCAGATCGGTGCCGGTCGAGGAGGTGGCCAGGTCCGCCGGCGGAGCGGCCGCCGTCTCCTCGGCACGACCTGGCGCAGTGCGGCCACGACCGCTTGCGGGGCGGCTGGCGGCGGGCGGCGGCTCTTCGGGCTGAACCGGCCGGCGCAGGCCGTCACGGTCGGCCTTCCTACGGACGCGGTCTGCTTGGGCGTCCTCGATGGAGGACGAGTGGCTCTTCACACCAATCCCGAGCTCGATGCACAGGTCGAGCGCTTCTTTATTCGTGAGCCCGAGCTCTCTGCCGAGCTCGTAGACGCGGATCTTCTTCGGCAACTGGCCCTTCGGTCCTCTCTACAGGGACGCGCGCGGCGATGTGACTGGCCACCGGCGCGGTTTCCTATCCTCGCACACCGGCGTCGGTACCGTGAACCGGGGCGCGAGATCCGTACTCAGGTTGTACCGGCTACGGAGCCCTGACCGGGTCGGTCGCCCCCTGCGAGGGCGCCGCGGGGGGCCGCTGCCTCCAGCTGTGACGCCAGGGCGCCGGCGAGGGCCGGAGCAACGGGAAGCCGCAGCGCCCTCGCGAAGGCGTTCCGCCCCACGGCGAGCTCGAAACACCCTGGTGAGGATCGGCACAGCCAGGCGCCCCGGCCAGGTGTCGTCCGGCTCACGACGAGCTCACCGTCACGATGGGCGATGCGGACGAGATGGCTCTGGCCCGCCCGTTGCCGGCACCCGACGCAGGTGCGGACCGGCTCGGGAGAGGACGCCGTCGTGCCTAGCCCTCCGTTGCGGGCGGGTCGGCGCTTTCCTCGACCACGTCCGGGTAGTCCGTCTCGTCCTCGGCGGAGAGCTCGAGCTCCTCGGCTACCTCTTCGAGCGCCTCGTCCTCGTCAGCCATCTCGAGGACGGCCTCCGCCTCGGCGAGGGGTGCGGGCGGCACGTCCTCCTCGGGATCGGCCTCGCCGAGGGGGACACCCGCGGCCTCGTCCTCCCCGGGGACGGCCTCCGCCGCGCCGGCAGCGGCCTCGGACTCAGCGCCGCCGGCCGCCCACTGCTCGGCCGAGACGGACTCGCCTCCTTCGGCCGGCCGCCACACCATCTCGCCCGTCTCGTCCTCCACCCACTCGCCCTCGGCCCAGTCGGCCTGCTCGTAGGCGGCCTCCTCGGCGGCGAGCTCGGACTCGCTGCGGATGTCGATGTGCCAACCGGTGAGACGGGCGGCGAGACGGGCGTTCTGGCCCTCCTTGCCGATGGCGAGGGAGAGCTGGTAGTCGTGCACGACGACCGTTGCCCGGCCGCGCTCCTCGTCGAGGAGCACCTCTTTCACCTTGGCAGGCTGCAGGGCGCGGGCGACGAACTCGGCGGGATCGTCCGAGAAGGGGACGATGTCCACCTTCTCGCCCCGCAGCTCGGTCGTCACCATGCGGACGCGGGCACCGCGGGCGCCCACACAGGCACCCACCGGGTCGACGTTGGCGTCGTTCGACCAGACGGCGATCTTCGTCCGATGCCCGGGCTCGCGGGCGCACGCCTTGATCTCGACGATCCCGTTCGAGATCTCCGGCACCTCGAGCTCGAAGAGCCGCTTGATGAGGCCGGGGTGGCTGCGGGAAACGACGATCTGGGGACCCTTCGTGGTCTTGCGAACCTCCACGATGTAGGCCTTGAGGCGGGCTCCGTGGTCGTATCGCTCGTAGGGCACCTGCTCGGCCTGCGGCAGGAGCGCCTCCACCTTGCCGAGGTCGAGCAAAGTGAAGCGGCTGTCGGTCTGCTGGATGATGCCGGTGACGATGTCGCCCTCCCGCCCGGCGTACTCCTCGTACTTCTTGTCGCGCTCGGCCTCCCGCACGCGCTGCATGAGCACCTGCTTGGCCGCTTGGGCGGCGATGCGGCCGAAGTCAGCGGGGGTGTCATCCCACTCCCGGATGACGTTGCCCTCCTCGTCCAGCTCCTGGCCGTAGACCCGGATCTCGCCGACGTCGGGGTCGATCGTGACGACGGCTTCCTCGGCCGCGCTGGGCAACCGCTTGTATGCCGCCACCAGGGCGTTCGCGAGGGCGTCGAAGAGCGTCTCGACCGTGATCCCCTTGTCCCTCGCCATCTGCTGCAGGGCCTCGAGAAGATCGAAATTCGTCGCACTCATGGGGTCTCCGTCACGTGTCGGTCGTCGTCAGTCGTCTGCAGTTGGCGTTGGGCTCGGTTGGCGGTGGCGTTGCTCGGCCGGCGGGCCGGCTGCCCGGCGGCGCCCGTCGCCGGTGCGGCGGCAACCGAGGCAGCCCGGCGCGCCTCGGCGGCGGCCCGGCTTCTCTCAGCTGCAGAGGGGCGCGCCTCCCGGCGGTTGGGGCGCTCCGGCGACGGGGCGCTCGCCAGGGCGGCGCGCCAGTCGAACACGGTGTGAGCACGCTCGAGGTCGCTGTAGCGGAGCCGCCGCTCCCCGCCCGTGGCGGCGAGAGCCAGGACGATTCCCTTCTCGTCGGCGGCCGCCAGCTGGCCCTCGAAACGGCGCTCGCCGTCGTCGGCGACGCCCGGGCGGAGGCGCACGGCGATCTCGCTGCCCACGAACTTCGCGAAGTGCTCGGGCCGGCGCAGGCGGCGCTCGACGCCCGGGCTCGTGACCTCGAGCTCGTAGCGACCACCGGGGACGGCATCGGCCTCGTCGAGAGCGTGCGAGACGGCCGCCGTCGCCCGGCTGATGGCGGCGAGGTCGAGGCCCGCCTCGCGGTCGATGGTGACCTTGAGGTGACCGGGGTGCGACTCCACGTCCACGAGCTCGATCCCGAGGTCCGAGAGCACGGGCGCGACAACACGCTCGACGGTCTCTGTCGTGTTCATCTGCCCTGCTCCTTTCTCCTGCTCGTGTCCGACCGACACCCGACAAAACAAAAACGTGGGCAACCGCCCACGTCCCTCCACTGCAAATCCCACCAGAACGGCTCGGGAAAGCATAGTCCCGGCGGGCGCGTTCGCGTACTCCCCAGCGGGCTAGCGGGTGCCTCGAACCTCAGAGTTGAGAGTCGCCGAGCTGGGCTCTCAGCGAGGCGCGGGCGAGCTCGAGCTGCTTGCGCACCGTCCCTTCGGCGATGCCGAGAGAGTGGGCGGCCTCCTTCGTGCTGAGGCCGCTCATCAGGCACATCACGGCGCAGGCTCGCCTCCGCGGCGGCATGGCGGCGATCGCCGCCACGACGGCCGTCCGCGTGACGACCCCACCGGCGAGGTCGTCTGCGCTCTCGGGCTCGTAGTCGAGGGGGCCCTCGCGACGAAAGGTACGCCTGGCGAGCCGAAAAGCGACCCGGTAGACGTAGCCGGCCGGGTTTGTCCCGAGCCGCACGCGCCGCCAGTGCCCAAGCGTGCGGGCAAAGGCCTCCTGCGCGACGTCCTCGGCGCCGGCGCGGTCGAGGCCGCCGATCTCGAGAGCGCGCACCAAACGTCCGTAATGCGCCTCGTAGACGGTGACGAAGTCGGGTGCCGCCCCGGGAACGGGATCTGTGGATATCTCGACAGTCTGGCTCAGGGCGCTGCCGATCCCGGCGTCAACGAGCTGTGGAGGGCTCGACAGGGCTTCAGGGCGCCGTGGAGGCGGCCGGCGGGGCGACCACCATCGTCGTCGAGGCGGATCCGGAGCCCGCTGCCGAGCCGGCTGCGCCCCCGGTCGTGCCGGCCTGCACCGTCGCCGGCGGCGATGTCACCGTGGTCGGCGGAGGCGTTGCCGTGCCGACCGAGTTCACCGGCTGCACGAGGTAACGGCACACCGGCGCCACCGGCGCCGTTGCGAGCGATCCGGCAGCGGGAAGGTGAGCGGTCTCGAGCGTGCGGCCGGAGTACGACGTCGCCGTCAGCGTGAGAGCGCCCGCACGGGCGAGATCCGTCGAGGCCGGAACGACCTCGGCGAGCACGGCCCATCCGCCCTTCGGCGCCATGGCGTCCGATGTGCCGGAGGCGAAGTGGGCCGACACCGACGACACCGAGGAGCTCGTGCGGGCGACGGCGAGGACGACCGACTCGCCGCTCGAGAAGCGGGCTGCAGCGGAGGCCACGACGGAGAACGCCTGGCTGCTCGAGCCCCCTGCAGGCACGAAGAGGGTCTCGGTGACGCCCTTGACCTCGACGCTCACTTGCAGCTCGCTCGAGGTCGGGCAGAGACCGACGAAGGGCAGCGCCTTGGCGACCTTGACCGTGCCGGACCCGCTGCTGCCAGACGACGCCGTCGGTGCTCCGCCGGAAGTGCCGCCCTTCGACGCAGGTGACAACGGTGTCGTGGGGTGAATCACCACCGGGTAGCGGAAGCTCACGAGCGAGGCCGTCAGGCTGAGCCCGTCCACCTGCCGGGTGAAGAGCAGCCGGCTGGCGCCGACGCTGTACACGGGCTCACACAGCCCCGGACAATCCTTGGTCCCCCTGCCGAAGCCGCCGCCTGCGTTCGTGCTGGAGGCGACGGGCAGAGCGGCGGGCCGGAAGGTGCCCGTCGCCTGCAACGCCGGCGAGGCGGCGACGAAGCCGAACTCACCCGGCGCCGCCGCCGCTGGGCTCGCCGAGGCGCCTTCGACGGTCGGGTTGTTGGCGGCCGGCTGGGCGCCCAAGGCGACACCGGAGGCGACATCCCAGCTCAGCCCGGGCGGTGCCTTCGCTCCGATCGACGTGATCGGGTGTGTCCCGGCGGCGCTCTTCGTTCCGCCGTTCTGGGCGAGCCGCAGGCCGGCGCCGGCGCCGGCGAGGGCAACGACGATGGTCGTCGTCGCCACGATGTGGAACTGGCGAGCCCGGCGGCGCCGGTGTCGGGCCACCACCTGCCGCAGCACGTCGTGGCTCGCCGCAGGTCCGGTGCCGTCGTCGAGCACGTTGGCGAGATCGAAGTCGTCATTCATCTCTTGTTCAAAGCCTCCAGCTCCGGCAATCGCGTACGGGTCGGCGAGATCAGCCCTGCAGGGCGTACACGACGCTCACCTGCACGCTGATGGGCTGGCTACCGGCCTGCAGCGGCACGGCAGCGGCGCTGGCGGCCTGCGCCAAGTCGCCACCGTAGTAGTAGGTCGGCTGGGCGTTCTCCTCGTCGGTCACCTTCACGATGGCGCCGAGGGTGAGGCCGGCCCCCGTCGCCAGCTGGCTGGCCTCGGTACGGGCGTTCAGCATCGCCTCGCCGCGGGCCGTCGCCAGCAGACCTGACGTGTTCGAGATCGAGAACGAGATGCCGTAGAGGGTGACGCCGTTGCCGACGGCGCCGGCGGCGGCGTCGAGGGCCGAACCGGCCTCATCGACGGCATGCATCGTGACGTCGAGGTCGTCGTCGACCGAGAAGCCCGTGACATTTCCGTACTTGTTCGTGTTGGCGTAGATGTCGAGCTGTGACGTCTGCATCTCAGAGGCCGTGACACCGTGCGCCTCGAGCGCAGCCTCCAGCCTTGCCACCTGGGAGTTGTTGTGAGCGAGAGCGCCTGTGGCCGTCGCCGCCGTGGAGTGCACGCCGATCTGGAAGCTGACGGTGTCCGGCGTGCCCTCCACGGTGGCGGCGCCGGTGACGGTGATCTCGGCACCGGGTTCCGCCGCCGCCGAGCTCTTGGAGGCCAGCACCGCCGTGCGGCTGGCGGGCCGGCTCGAGTGCGGAAGGGCGAAACCGGCAGCACCGGCGGCCACGACGAGGGCGACACCTCCTGCGATCAGGGTGTGGCGTCTCGTGGCGCCCCGGTGGCGCCGGAGCGGCGGCGCCGCCGGCGCCCCGTCGGCGTTGTCCTCGGGCGTGGGTGCGGTTGCAACGTCGTCCATCTCTGTCTCCTCCGTAGCTGCGATGTGGTCGAGGGCGAACCCTCTCGCAACTACAAAGAACGGCAGGGGCGCGATCGCGTACCTGTGGTTGTGAACACCGGGGTGGATAACTCGGACGCTCGGCGGTAGGTCGAGCGGTAGGCGGGCTGCACAAGATGACGCCATGCCGCTTGCGTCCCTCCGCTCCGCACGTCCCTACGAGCCTGCTGAGGACGACGTCGCCTTCGGCGGCCAGCTGCGCAGGCGTCGTCCGCACCGCCGGCGGGCCAGCCCGGAGGCACGCCGTCCCATGCTCGTGGCAGTCGGGGCCTTCGTCGTCATCGCTTGCGCTCTCGCCGGCGCCGAGGTGGCAGCACGCGTCGATCATCGATCAGGCTTCCTCGCCGTCGACACTTACGTTCCGCAGGGCGGCACGGTGACGGCGGCGGACCTCACAGTGGTGAGCCTGTCGGCCGGCGGCGGCCTCGCCGCCGTCCCTGCCGGCGACGCGGGCGCCGTCGTCGGGCGCCGAGCGAGCGAGCCGCTCGAGCCGGGAAGCCTGCTCACGCCCGCTGACGTCACGGTGGCGGCTCCCTTGCCTCCGGGCGACGCGCTCGTGGGCAGCAGCCTGTCGACGGCACAAGCCCCCGGCGGGCTTGCCGCCGGCACACCGGTGATCGTCGTGCTCGGCGGGCAGGGAGCTGCCGTCTCCGCGGGCGGCGGCACCGGCGCGGCGGCAGCGGCGGCGGCAACCGGGACGCCTTCTCGTTCCACCACATCCCCGGCGCCCGGATCGTTCGGGTCGAACGTCCTGGCGGTGGGTACGGTCTATGCGGTCGCGGCACCGCCGGAGAGCGATGCCACCTCGGGCGACGAGATCGTCACGCTGGAAGTGCCGAAGTCAGAGGCCGCAGCCGTCACGGCCGCCAGTGCGATCGGCGACGTCAGCCTCGCCGAGATCGGAGAGCCGGCGTCGTGACCCTCGTCACCGTGTCCACCGTTAAAGGTGCGCCGGGCGGCACGACGGTGGCCCTGCTCTTGGCCCGTCGCTTCGCCGAGAGCAGGCGCCGCCAAGGCGGGACGCCCGTACTGGCCGAGTGCGACCTTTCCGGCGGCGACTTGGCGCCGGCACTTGGTCTTCTCGGGGTTCCCGGAATGGCTTCCCTTGCCGTGGCCGCCCGCCACGGCCTCACCGAGGAGCTTCTGACGGGACACGCTCAGGTCAGCTCCTCGCTGCCCGACCTGCGCCTCCTTCTCGGTATCGCCGGGCCGGAACAGGGCGCCGCCCTCAGCTGGATGTGGCGCGATCTCGCCCGCCTGCTGTCCTCCCCCTCGCTCGTGGCGGTCGCCGACCTCGGGCGCTGCGGCATCGACGATCGCCAGGGCGAACTGTGCCGAGCGGCAGGAGCGAACCTGCTCGTCACGACCGACGGAGTCGCCGCCCTCCTGCATGCAAGAGCAGCCGTCGAGTCCGCTGAACGGGACGGATGCCCTCTCGCCCTCGTCGTCACCGGGGTGCGCAGGAGGCGGCTCTCCCAGATCGCCGAGGTGACCGGGGCCGAGGTGCTCGGCGCCATCCGATACGACCCGCGGGCTGTCTCCGGCGTGCTGCAGCTGGGCGGGTCCCCGCGCCGCGCCGGGATGTCACGAGGGCCGCAGTCGAGCGAAGGGGCTCTCGGCGACGTAGCCGCCATCGCGTCGAGGTTGGCCGGCCGCCTGCCAGACCTCGGAGCAGCGATGACCCTCGATCCGAGGGCAGAACGGGTTTCGTCCTCGCTTGCCTCCACCAGGCTCGCCGTCACGAACGGGGCCGTCGGCCGGCTCCGGCGGCGCCTGCCCCTCCTCGGATGACCTCCCTCACGACACGAACAGGCGACTCCTTCGACCCGAGCGTCTCCCGGCTTGCCCGCGAGATCCGGTCAGAGGTTGCCGAATCCCTCGCCACGAGAGGATCCGGGAACCGCCGCCTCGACCTCGCCAGGGAGGCAAGCGTGCTGGAGGCGGCGCGAGAGCTCGTCGGCCGGGCACTCGAACAACGCATCGCCAGCACGATGGCGGGCGGCGGGAACCCACCGGACCCCGGTTACGAGCGGGCCGTTGCCGACCTCGTGATCGCCATGCTGTTCGGCCTCGGGCTCCTGCAACGGTTCGTGGACGACCCGTCGGTGGAGAACATCGACGTCAACGGGGCCGCCCGCGCCTGGGTGACGTACGCCGACGGCCGCAAGCAGGAGGTCGGCCCCATCGCCGAGAGCGACGACGAGTTGATCGCCACGATCCGAGCCGCCGGGGCGCGGTTCGGTCTGGCGGAGCGGCGCTTCGACAGCGCACAGCCCGAGCTCGACCTGCGCCTTCCTGACGGCAGCCGGCTTTCCGCCGTCATGAGTGTGACCGAGCATCCCGTCATCGACATTCGCCGGCACCGCCTGAGCGATCACACCCTCGGGGACCTCGTCGCCCTCGGAATGCTCGACGAGGAGCTTGCCGGGTTCCTTGCCGCTGCCGTCCGTTGCAAGCGCAGTCTGCTCGTCTCAGGGGCGATGAACGCCGGCAAGACGACCCTGCTGCGAGCCCTGGCGGCGGAGATCCCGCCCATCGAGCGCATCGTCACGATCGAGCAAGCGCTCGAGCTGGGCCTCGATCGCCAAACCGACCGCCACCCGGACTGCGTCGCCATGGAGGCACGCCTCCCGAACACCGAAGGCGTCGGCGGCATCTCGATGGCTCAGCTCGTCCGCCGGTCCCTGCGCATGAACGCCTCGCGCGTCATCGTCGGCGAGGTCCTCGGTGACGAGGTCATCCCCATGCTCAACGCCATGAGTCAGGGCCGCTCGGGCTCGATGGCCACCATCCACGCCGATTCGTCGCTCGGCGTCTTCCGCCGGATCGCCGCCTATGCCGTGCAGGCACCGGAGCGCCTTCCCCTCGAGGCCACCAACCTCCTCCTCGCCGGTTCGGTCCATTTCGTCATCCACGTTGACGTCGGCGACGATCCCGCTGCCGGGGCCACATCCCGGGCGGGGCCCCGCCGCCGCCAGATTGCCTCGGTTCGGGAGGTCGTCGACGCCGAGGGCTCGATGATCGTCTCGAACGAGGTGTGGCGGCCCGGCCCCGACGGACGTGCCCGGCCAGCCGCCCCACTGCGGGACGCCACAGCGACGGCGCTGGCCACGGCCGGTTACGACAGCCGCCGTTCTGCTCTCGCGAGGCCGTGGTGATCGCCCTCTACGGATGTGTCGGAACCCTTCTCGGCGGCGGCCTCGTGCTCATCGCCGGCGGACTGGGCCTCGTGCCGCTTTCGCCGTGGCGCCGCTCATCGGGACTCGGCGCTTCGGGGCGCCGGAGCCCCTCCGCACGACGCCCTCACGTACCCGTCGGCGACGCCGTCCTCGCCGCTGCTTGCAGCCTCGTCGCCCTCGTGATCACTCGTTGGCCGATGGCGGTTCCCCTCGCTGCGCTCGCCGTCCTGGGCGGCCGCGGCTTGGCGGGAGGCCCCGCCCGCACGACAATCGAGCGTCTCGAGGCCATTGCCGCTTGGACCGAGATGCTGCGGGACACCCTGGCAGGCGCCGCCGGGCTGACTCAGGCCCTTGTCGCCACCGCAGCCATCGCTCCGGAGCCCGTGCGCCCGCACGTCTCCGCGCTGGCGGCTCGCCTCAACGCCGGCGTCCCCGTCGTTCCGGCGCTGGTCCAGCTCGGCGAGGACATCGCCGATCCGGCCGCGGACACGATCGTCGCCTGTCTTGTCATGGCCGCGTCGGAGCGGGCGCAACGCCTCGGGGACCTACTCGGCGCACTGGCGGAGTCGACGCGGGACGAAGTGTCCATGCGCCTCGGCGTCGAGGCAGCCCGCGCTTCTGCCCGGACGGCCGTGAGGATGATCACGGGCTTCTCGTTCGGCCTGCTCGGCCTCATGGCTGTGTTTGCCCGCTCGTACCTGGCGCCGTACCGCACCGCCGAGGGGCAGCTGGTCCTCGCCGCCGTCGGTTGCATCTACGGCTTCGGACTCTGGCTGATGGCGCTCATGGTGCGCCCGAAGCCCTTCCCGCGCCTCGCCGTGCAGCGAGTCGAGATGTCGTGACCACCGCCCTCGTGCTCCTCGGGCTGTGCGCCGGTTTCGGACTCGTGCTGGCGGCAGCGGGCTTGGCCGTGCGGCAACCGAGCCTCGCCGAAGAGATGGCTCGCTTCGACCGCCCCGCCCTGGAGACCACCTCCCGACGACCTCTCGCCGGGAGGGGCCCGATGCGGACCTTCACGAGGGTGGAGCGCTCGGTGGAACAGCGGCTTGTACCGCCCGAGAAACGTTCGGAGCGCGCTCGCGACCTTGCGGTCACCGATCGCACCCTGGAGCGACATCTCGTCGTGATGGCCGTCACGACGCTGCTCGGCACGTTGGCGCCTCTCGTGGTGGCCGGCGTGCTGGCGGCAGCGGGCTGGCGTCTTCCGCTTGCCGTTGTGCCCGTCGCCGCAGCTCTTGGCGCTGTTGCGGGAGTCGTGGCGACCGCCGTCGAGCTGCGACGCTCGGCAGCTCGTGCCCGTCACCGCTTTCTCGGCGGGCTCAGCTGCTGGCTGGAGCTCGTGGCGCTCGGGCAAGCCGGCGGCATGGGCGTGGAGAGCGCCCTCGACGCCGCAACCCGCATCTCACCGGACCCGACCTTCTCCCGCATCGGCCAGGCGCTGCAGCGATCTCGCCACGCCGGGCTGACGCCGTGGGACGAGTTGGGTCGGCTTGGCACCGAGCTCGGCATCCAGCCCCTCGATGAGCTGGCGGCGAGCCTGGGCCTGGCTGGAGCGGAGGGTGCTCGCATCCGGGCAAGCCTGCAGGCGAAGTCGGCATCGCTCCGGCGACGCCAGATGTCGCAGGCTCAGTCGCAGGCGAACTCCGTCACCGAACGGCTCTTTCTCCCTTCGATCGTCCTGATGCTCGGATTCCTCGTCTTCGTCATGTTTCCCGCAGGCGTCAGCCTCGCTCACGTCCTGTGACCACCACCTCTCGCGGGACTCGCCCGCCCGCACGCCAGTACGCCCGCCGGGCGCTCAACCGAAGGGACTCCAAATGCTCGATGCTCAACTGATCCGTTACCTGCGCCGTTTCGTCATCGCTCGTATCGCGGCCAGCCGACTCGGCGGCGACCGTGGTGACGTCGCTGAGAAGATCGTCATCGTCGGGGTGTTCGTCGCCCTCGCCATCGTCGTCGGGGCGCTCATCACGCACGCCGTCACCGGTGACGCCAACAACATCGCCAAGCAGATCGCCGGAGCGCCATGATCGCTCGACTCGCCCGGGCGATGCCCCCTCCCGCCGTGCCCAGCCGCATTTCGGCTCTGCTGCGGCGACGGCGAACGCTCGACGACCGAGGATCCGAGACGGCCGAGATCGTCCTCGTCATGCCGGTCCTCATGGCCCTCCTCCTTCTCGGCGTTCAGCTCGCCCTCTGGGGCCTTGCAGCTCACGCCGTGAGCCTCGGTGTCGCCGAGGGCGGCGCCGCCGCGCGGGCGAGCAACGGTCCCCGAGACGCCGCAGCCGTCGTCGTGACCGACGTGCACGCCATCGCCGGCTCGCTCGTCGCATCCCTCACGGTCGGTGTGCAGCCGTTGCCGGACGATTTCGTGGCCGTCTCGGCCTCCGCGTTGGTGCCAACGATCTTCCCGGGTCTGCACCTTCACGTCAGCGCCGTCAGCACCGGCCCAGTGGAGGGATTCCGTGCGACGGGATGAGCGGGCACGACGCACGGCAACTCCATGAGGAAGGGCAGAGAGAGATGCACGAGAGAAGACCCTTGACGGCACGCCGCCGTAAGCGGCGGCACAGCCGTCCGATCGGGAGCGACGCAGGTTCGGCGAGCGCCGAGCTCGTCCTCGTCACGCCCCTTCTCCTCGCCGTGCTCGGCGCTGCCTTCTTCGCCGGACGGCTCGTTCTCGCCCGCCAAGCCGTCGATGACGCCGCCCGCACCGCCCTGCAAGCGGCCGTCACCATGCCGGACGGCCGGGCCGCCAGCGCTGTGGCAGCACTCACGGCGCTCGACGAGATCGGCCACGATGGCGGGCTCTGCGCTCGCCTCTCGACGGTGACCGATACCTCCCAGTTCGTGGCGGGCGGGCGCCTCTACGTGAGGGTGAGCTGCGTGGTGCCCTTCTCCAACCTGGCCTTTGCGGGAGTGCCCGGCTCGGTCACGCTGGCGGCCGTGCGGGGCGGCGACATCGAGCCCTACCGCGAGGTTGGGCCATGACGGCACCGGCTCGACGCCACCCCCCTCGGCCCGAGACCGGATCGGTGACCGTGTTCGTGCTGCTGGTGTGCCTGTGTCTCGCTGCGCTGCTCGGACTCGTCAGCGAAGGAGGACTCGTGCTGAGCAGCCGCGAGACGGCCGTCGCCGAAGCCGAGCAGGCGGCGCGGGCCGGCGCGGCGGCGCTCAGCCCGGCTGCGGTGCGCGCCGGCAGCATCTCGAGCAGCCCACCGGAAGCCGTCGAGGCAGCAGAGAACGTCATGGCCCTCAACGGGCACGCCGGCACCGCCACCGCAGTTCGTGGCGTCGTCACGGCCACGGTCACCCCCTTCCGAGTCAGCACGCCTCTCTTGGCGCTCGTCGGGGTGCCCTCCATCTCTGTCACGGCATCGGCGAGCGCCTCGGCGGTCGCCGGCTGAGATGCGACGCCTATCGGCACCGTCCCGCCCCACTGCCGCGAACTGGCAGGCGGGCTTGCGGACCTGCTGGGCCGCCGCAAGCGCACTGGCGGCCATGACGCTGCTCACGGCCCTCGTCGCCTCTCCCGTGCACGGTCTGAGAGCCCTCCTCGACCTCGCCGAGTCCCCGGCTCGACGCCTCGGCGACGGCGCCCTCACGGACGTGCTGGCGGGCGCGTGCTGGCTCGCCGTGCTCGCCGTGCTGGCGACGTCGACAGCCGCCGTTGCGAGAACGACGCGCCCGCAGACGCGGCTTGTGCCAACCGGCCTCTCGTCTGCCACACTGTCGGCCATCCCGGCCACCGTGGCCGGGGAGCCGGCACCCGGGCGCCAGCGTCGGACGGGTGACGGTGGAACCGACACGCCACATCCGCCACAAAGACCTGAGATGCCCGTACGTCGACCCGGACCGAGCAAGGAGAGCCTGAGGCCGCTACCCGGCCGGCACGCGCCGATGCCCGCGGTCGTTGCGAGCTCCACGGTCGCCCCCTTCGCTGCAGCGGCGCCAGAGCACGACTCCACGCCGGCAGCGTCCACGCCGGCCGCGCTGCCCCTTGCCACCCACCCCTCGCCGGCGCCGGCTCCGGCACCGCCTCCTCAGCCTCCGTCACCGGTGGCCGGGCACCTGGAGGACCGAGAGTGGACTCGAGCGCTCCTCGGCGCCGCCGCTGCCGCCCCCGGCGCGGAGATGCCGCTTGCCTGGCTCCTCGGGCAGAGGGGGACGGCGGCCTTCCTTGAAGCCGGCGGCGACCCATCCCTCCCCTTTAAGCCGCACCCGTCGGGCGTCGGGTGGTGGATTGAGCGGGATCCCCGACTCGTCGCCTCCCTCCCGCCCAGCGGCGTCGTGCGTGCCAGCCGGCGAGCCGGTTTGGTCTCGCTCTGGAATCAAGAAGGATCCCGCGGCCTGCTCGACCTCGTCGTCGCCCGCAGCGTGGCACTGGACGGCCCCCCGGTCGCTGTCGGCTACACGGTGGCGGACATCGTCGTCGAGCTGGCCGCCCGGCGTTGGTCCGATCTGGACGAGGTGCTGCTCGTCGGCTTCGGCGGTGAGATGCACGGGCTCGAGAACGTGCGGTATCTCCCGACGCTGGAGGAGGCCACCGCTCTGTTGAGCGGTACGGGACATGCCGGCGAACGGGGCGCTCGATGCTTCGTGATCGCTCCGATGCCGATCGACGAAAGCCGTCGCGCAGCGCTGCGACGGTTGCTGCGACTCGTCGAACAGACGCCGTGCACCGGGGCGGTCTGTTGCGACACGGCCGTCGGCGCCCGCGCCACCTGGCACCTGGCTGCCCACGGGCAGACGCTTCGTCTCGAGGTGAGCGGGCGGACGGGCCTCTCCGCCGTCGTCTCGCCGTACCGCTGGGCCGAGCGCACGGGGACAAGTCTCCGTGTTGCCTACCGGCCCATGCCGTCGCCGACACCGACGCCGGTGTCGGCTCCTCCCCCGGCCGAAGGTGGGGCGCCCGCCTCGACGGCGCCCGATCGCGCGGAGGACGTCGGCGTCTTTGTCCTCGGGCGGGTGCAGGTCGCCGGTTCCGCCGAGAGCTTCGAGGGACGCCCGCTCCTCCAGGAGTTGGTGACCTACTTGGCCTTTCACCCGGAAGGCGCCACGGGAGAAGCCTGCGCGACAGCGCTCTGGCCGGAGCGGCGTGTCCCTCCACAGACACTGTCGAACCGCCTCCACGAGGCTCGGCGGGCGCTCGGCCCGACGCCGGAGGGCCGCCCCCGCCTCCTTCGATCCGGCGGCCGCCACGTGCTGGCGCCTGACGTGACGACGGACTGGTCCCGCTTCGTCGCGCTCACCGGGCGGGGCACCGGGCCGGCCAGCTGGCGTCAAGCGCTCATGCTCGTGCGGGGACGCCCCTTCGGGGGACTGGCAAAGGGTGACTGGACGGTCCTGGAGGGTTTCTCGGCCGCCATCGAAGGCGGCATCGTCGAGGTCGCCAGCCGCCTGGCCGAGCACCTCCTCGACGCCGGCGACCTGCTCGGCGCCGAGTGGTCCGTGCGCCGCGGGCTCATGGTCGCACCCTGGGACGAGCGGCTCTACCGCCTCCTCATGCTCGCAGCCGACGCCGCCGGCAACCGCGGCGGGGTCGAGTCTGCGCTCCGGTCGCTTGCTCAGGTGCTCGACTGCTCGGGCGATCCCATCGAGTGCGTTCACCCCGAGACGGCGGCCCTCTACCGCAAGCTGACCGAGAGCCCGCCCACCTGAGAAACCCCCGCCGCCTCTCCCCGGGCGCATTAGCCTGCGACCTGGACCGGGATGGGACCGGGTTCGGGAGGCGTCATGGGGATACTCGACAACAAGCGCATCGTCGTCACCGGTGTGCTCACCGACGACTCGCTGGCGTTCTCCGTCGCCCGCCTGGCGATCGAGGAGGGGGCCGAGATCGTCCTCACGGGTGCGGGCCGCGGCATGTCGCTCACGAGGCGGACGGCGCGGCGCCTCCCCGTCGTGCCGGACGTCTTCGAGCTCGACGTCACCGTGCCCGAGCACGCCGAGGAGCTCGCCAGCGAGCTGACGACGCGCTGGGGATCGATCGACGGCGTCGTGCACGCCATCGGCAACGCGCCGGAGGCCTGCCTGGGGGGCGACATCCTGCGTGCCGACTGGCCGGACGTCTCGCTCGCCTTGCAGATCTCGACCTACTCGCTGAAGGTGCTGGCGGCGGCCTTCGCCCCGCTCCTCGAGAAGGCCCCGGGCGGAGCCTCCATCGTCGGCCTCACCTTCGACGGCACCGTTGCCTGGCCCGCCTATGACTGGATGGGCGTGGCCAAGGCGGGGCTCGAGTCCCTCACCCGCTACCTCGCCCGTGACCTCGGCCCCCGCAACATCCGCGTCAACCTCGTGGCGGCCGGACCGGTGAGAACGCTGGCGGCGAAGTCGATCCCCGGTTTCGCCAAGTTCGAGGAGGTCTGGGACGGGCGGGCACCTCTCGGCTGGGACGTGCACGACGCCGAGCCCGTCGCCAAGGCCACGGTCGCCCTCTTGTCCGGGTACTTCCCGAAGACGACGGGCGAGATGATCCACGTCGATGGTGGCTTCCACGCCACCGGAGCTTGAGAGGACAACGATGCCGACAGCCACGCAGGTCCACGATGCCGTCGCCGCCTATGCCGCCGCCGTGTCGTCGGCCGACAAGGACGCCATCATGGCGTGCTACAACGCCAACCCGACCGTGACCGACCCCTACCCGCAACCGAGCCACGTCGGGCGCGAGGGCGCCTCGAGCTTCTGGGACGGGGTCCTCGCCCTCGGCCGCCCCGTCTCGTTCGCGCCCGACCGCGTCGTCGTGGCGGGCGACCGTGGCGTCTTCTCCTTCGCCATCCAGGTCGAGATGGGCGAGGGCGAAGGGAAGATCCGCATGCAGGTCAGCGGTTACGACATCCTCACGATCGACGATGACGGCCTCATCGCCGATCAGATGGCGTACTGGGATCCGGCTTCGATGCACCCGGTCAGGGCCTGAGCCTGCCCGGAGCCGTCCGCTGACGACAGGCCGGCGCCGGGCGGCCGCACGCCGGGGGCGACGTCCTGCGCCGTCAGGTCCGCCGCGGCGCGCAGCCGCCCTCCTCACCCTCGTCGCCGCCGTGGCGATACTTGTCTGGATGGTGCTGCCGTCGGCGGCGCCGCCGGGGACCCGCCTGACGGCGGGCGGGGCGTACTGGGGAGTCGACTCGGTGGCCACGCTCGGCTCGAGGATGCCCTCGGTGCAGCGTGACTACGACACCACGCCGGCCTTCTGGGGCCGCTACGTGAGCGACTGCTCAGGGCACTGCGGCCACGACCTCAGCCGGGGCGAGGCGCGGGCGGATCTCGCCGGTGGCGTCCGCCTCCTCCTCGTGGTGGCCGACCGTGGCGGCCGCCACGACGAAGGCGGCCGAAACGGCGCCGACGACGGGCGCCAGGCCGTTGCGGCCGCCCGCGCCCTCGGCGTCCCGGCAGGCGTCGCCATCTTCAAGGATCTCGAGGAGGACAGCCCGGTGAACGGCGCCTTCATCGTCGCCTTCTACGGCGCCGTGGCGGCTGCCGGCTACGCCCCCGGCTTCTACCTGAACGCCGAGCCGGGCTCGCAGGGCGGCTCCGCCTACTGCCGGGCGGTGTCGCTCGACCCGGCCGTCGCCTCCGCCTACCTGTGGGCGAGCGAGGCGGAACCGGCCACCTCGGCTTCGACACCGCCGCAACGCGCCCCGGCCTACACGAGCGGCCCCTCCCCCGCCATCTTCCCCGCCTGCGCCGGGCGCAAGGACGTCTGGCAGTACAGCGAGGCCGACGCCGCCGGGGTCGACGAGGACGAGGCCGTCACGCTGGCGCCGTTCTGGGGCGCTAGGTGAAGTTGCTGCAGTCCGTCTTGTGCGAGCAGTCGGCGAAGTCCCTCGCCACGACGGTGTTGACGTCTCGAACGACGAGGGCGTTGCCGGTGATGATGCCGAGCTCGCGGTTGTAGGTCGTGGAGGCGACGGAGAAGTTGATGCTTCCGAGGTAGATCCGCTGCGTGCGGAGCCCGGCATCGGCGATCGTCACCTTGGCGTGGATGTAGAGATCGGTGTCGCTGTCGGCGTCGTACAGGTGCACCCTGCCGCCGGCACGCACGATCGAGGTCCAGGCGGCGTCGTAGGAGCGGTCTGAGGTCATGGTGACCTCGACCTTCACGCCGCGTTTGGCGGCCGCCACGATGGCGCTGGTGATGGCGGCATTGTCCATCTCCTCGTTCTCGATCGAGAGGGTGCTGTGGGCACCCGCGATGACGGCCAGCATCTGCGCCTGGGAGCCGGGGCTCCAGACGAGGTCGCTGCCGTTCGAGGGCGTGATGGGGCGGTGGGCGTAGTCGGCGTCGAAGACGGCCACGATGGCGGCGACGTCCTTCGGGTAGGTGTCGAAGACGCCGAAGTCACGCGTCGTCGTGTAGTACCCGTACTCGTCGTCGAGGTTCATGGAGGTGATGAACGACTCCTTGTCGTCCACCGTGATCGTCTTCTGGTGGGTGGCGTCGAAGCTCGTGGCGGCCCACACGACGCCGACGTGCTCGGCCTTGAGGGCAGCAAAGGCGGCGGCGTTCTTGGCGTGCTCGCGGTTCGTGTCGAGGATCACCCGCACCTTCACGCCCCGCTTCTCGTCGGCGCCGAGGTCTTTCACCATCGTCGCGTCGACGAGCTCGTACATGGTCATGTCGAGGGACTTCTTGGCGGAGAGCACGAAGCGGTAGATGACCGCCATACCGGCGGCCGACCCGAGCTTCGAGGGTTCCACGACGACGCCGACCAACCCGGCGCCCGCCTGCGGGCGCTGCGTTGTCGACGACGACGACGCCGCCTGGCGAGCCGCCCTCTCGGAGGCACGGGCCGGCGTCGCTGGACGGGCGAGGAGGCCAGCCGCAGCGAGCAGGAGCGCGAACAACAGCCACACGGCCGCTGGTAATTTTTGCCGATGCTCGCCACGACGGAGGACCCTCCCGTCGGGCAGGAAGCGGCCGGTTGGAGGGCGGGGCTCCGGTTGCCCGTGGCGCTCGGGTTTCTCCTTGTCGTCACCGGCCTCGCCTTCGTGCGCGGGACGGGGAGACCGCGCCGGCCCTCGGGCGAGCCGGAGACATGGAAGCTCTGGCTGTGGTGCGGGCTCCTCGTTGCTTCCGTCGTGGCGCTCGCAGCCGCCAGCTCGCATCTCCCGCCCGGCAAAACGCCGCCTTTCAACCACTGAGGTCACCCGGCCGGCGCTCAGGAGCGGGGCTGCAACTCGACGAGCACGGAGCGCACGGCGTGGTCGATGCCCTCGTCGGTGACGGCGCCGAGACGGAGGTAATGGGCCCCCATGCGCTCGGCGAGGGCCTCGCCGAGGCGGAGCGGGGTGGCACCTGACTCGACGTCCACGACGAGGGAGGGTACGCCGGCGCGAGCGACGCGATCGGCCGCCGAGAGGGCGGCCGCCACGGGGTCGAGACCGTCCGGCGCCGCCGTCGCACGACCGTCGGAGATCACCACGAGCACGGGCGAGTAGCCACGCGTGCTCGGGCCGAGGCAGACCTCGAGGGCGCAGACGATCGCCTCCGCCAGCGGCGTGCGCCCGCCCGTCGGGACCGTGGCGAGCCGGGCGCGAGCGACCTCGATGCTGCCGGTGGGCCGCAGCACCACCTGGGCGCCGTTGCCGCTGAAGCTGACGACGGCGACGCGGTCCCGGCGCTGATAGGCGTCGGTGAGGAGCCGGAGGACGGCGCCGCGGGCGGCTGCGGCTCGCTGCTCGGCGCCCATCGAGCCGGAGGCGTCGACGCACAACACGATGAGGTGGGAGAGGCGGCGCTCCGCCACGACCTCCTGCAGGTCGGAGACGTCGACGAGCGCCTCGTCGGCGTCGTCCGAGCCACGGGCGGGGTGCTGCTCACGGCGCCCGGCGGAGGCGAGCACCGTCGGGACGAGCGCCACCCGGCGGGCGTCGGCGCCCGCCGGCCGCGAGGAGATAGGTCGCCCGGATCCGCTCGGGACCCGCTCTGAGGTGGGATGGCGGCCCCGTTGCGCCCCGGCCTCGCCGGAGAACGCCGAGCCTGGGCGCCGGCGACCCATGGAGCTGGGAAGCGGGATGGCACGCACCTCGGCCCCGAGGGGCTCCGGGCGCTCCCGTCCCGGTGGCGAGCCGTGACGGTGGCCGGCGGAGCCATCCTTGGCTGCCGACGGTCGGCTGCCGCCACGGGAGCGGGCGGCACCGACCAGGCCCCCGCCAGCCGACTCCGCCGGCGCAGCCGGCCCCTCGGCCGCGTCGCCGGTGGCGCCGAGGTCGCCCCCGCCGGGGGGGAGAGGTCCTGCAGCCTCGGTGGCCGCCGCCGGCTCCAGGCCGCCACCGGAGGCCTCCCGGAGGGCCGATTCCAAGGCCTCGTCCAGCTCCTCGGACGACACCGCGAGCGAGTCGAAGGGCCCGAGGCGCCGCCGGTGCCCGAGCACGAGCGGGGCGACGGTGCGAAGGTCGTAGACGAGCGTCTCCGAGCGGCCCTGCAGGCCGGCGAAGGCGGCGGCGGCGCGGCAGAGCGAGAGGTCGGCCCGCAAGCCGTCGGCCCCGAGGGCGACCGCCATGCGGGCGGCGACCTCGATGATGGGCGGCGGCACCGTCGCCGACACGCAGACGGCCAGCTGGGCGGCGAGCGTCTCGGTCTCCTCGGCGAAGGAGGCGACGAAACCCACCGGGTCGGCGTCGTAGGCGAGCCGCCGGCGCACCGCCTCGGCCCGCTGCAGCGGATCGGTCGAGGAGGCCACCTCCACCGCCAGCCCGAAGCGGTCCAGCAACTGCGGTCGCAATTCGCCCTCCTCCGGGTTCATCGAGCCCACGAGGAAGAATCGCGCCGCGTGCTGCACGCTCACCCCGTCGCGCTCTACCCGGTTGACGCCGGAGACGGCGACGTCGAGCAGGACGTCCACGAGGTGGTCCGGCAGGAGGTTGACGTCGTCGACGTAGAGCAGCCCGCCGTCGGCAGCCGAGAGCAGGCCGGGGGCGAAGCGCTGCTCGCCCCCGCGCAGCACGGCCGAGAGGTCGAGGGTGCCCACGACGCGGTCCTCCGTCGCCCCGATGGGAAGGTCGACGAATGCAGGCGCCGGCTCGCCCGGCATGAGGGCCGCCAGGGCGCGGGCGAGCGTCGTCTTGGCCGATCCCTTCTCACCGCGCAGGAGCACGCCGCCCAGCCGCCGCTCGACGGCGCCGATGAGGAGGGCGAGCTTGACCTCCTCCATCCCCACGACCGCCACGAACGGAAACCCGGGTTCCGCCTCGATCTCGCTCACCGGTCCTCCTTCCATCCCTCCCTCTCGAGGACGGCCTGCCGCAACGTCTCGAGAGCCGCCTCAGAAGCGTCCCACATCTCGCGCTCGACGGCTTCCAGGAGCCGCTCGGCGATGACGCGCAGCGCCCACGGGTTGGAGCTCACTCCCACCTTCCCGCCCGGAGGGGCCGTGGCATGTTCGGAGTTCGCTCCCCGGTCACAGTTGCGGGACAGCCCCGGCCTCGCACCGGGTTCCCTACGCCGCGAGGCCGAGGTCACCCGGTGCGGGACGAGCCGAGGGAAGGGACCTGTCGCTCGCCGAGGGGCGGCTACCCGGCCGGTGCGCGCTCGACGCAACGGCGGTGTCGGGGCGGGGGCCGTCTCGCTGCGAGGGCCCGGCGCTGTCTACCATTCGGCCGTCCAAAGCCGGCCGAGCAGAAAGTGACCCAATGGACCTTCGGCCCTCGCAGCAGCACGCCAAGGTTCGCGGCGGGCTCCTCGCCGCTTCGACGGCGGCACTCGCCCTCGCCGCTGCCGGCTGCGGAAGCAGCCCGGCGACCGGGCGGGCGGCTGACGCCGCCGCTCCCCTCCTGCAGGAGTCGGCCGCCGCCTATGCCAAGGTCGGCCCCGTTCACATCTCCGGGGAGCTGGCCGAGAAGTCCGGCTCGAGCACCGTCTCGATCGCCGTTGATGCCACGTCGGCGGGAGCTGCCGGCACGGCGGCGGGCACGTTGCAACTCGAGGGCGCCGGCCTCGGCTTCACCGGCTCGACGCATTACATCGTCGCCGGCGGGATCACCTACGTGAATGCCGGCACACCGTTTTGGAAGTCCCTCTTCGGCTCACAGACCCCGGTAGCCGTGCACCTCGAGAACGAGATCCTTCCTGAAGTCCTCAACCGCTGGGTCGCCCTGCCCGCCAGCAGCACGGACGTGATCTACAAGGACACCTTCGGGCTCTCCGAACCGAAGACGTTCGTGGGAAGCAGCTTGACGGGCGTCAAGGGCACCCTCACCAATTCCGGCAACCGCACCCTGAACGGGGTGAGCGGCGTGCAGATCACCTCGAGCACCGGAGCCGAGATCCTCCTGGCCCCGAGCGGCCCGCCGCTGCCCCTCGCCCTGGCCGACGCCGAGCCGTCCTCTGGCGGGTTCCAGTTGCAGCTCGTCGTGACCTATCCGAGGGGCGTCGCGATCTCGGCACCGCCGCATCCCGTGTCGTTGGCGGCGATCGAGGCTGCCCTCTCGCCTTGAGAGACGACCCGGGCGAAGGGCTAAGCGCCAGATCGGAACTGATGCACGAGCCGTTTCGGTGCCTTCCGCAGCCAGGCCTCCGTCAGGAGAGCCTTCACCCGCTCCGAGTCGGCGCCGGCAAGGTTGACGGCCACGCCGGAGAGCCGCTTTCCCCACCAGAGCTCCTCGAACGTCGCCGGATCGTCGGCGACCGAGGCCCGTACCTCGTCTTCGTCGACGAAGACGTGGAGTCGGCCTCCCTCGGGGGGCGCCGTGGCAATGACCCGCTTGTTGACGCGCCAGGACGTCATCTCGAAATGCGGCTCCTCCGTCACCTCCGGGAGGGCGAGGGCGAGCAGGCGCACGGCATCGAGGTCCACGGTGGGCGATGTTACGGGTGCCTCGGAGCTGACGGCAGCGCTCCATCGAGCCAAGCCCCGGCCTCTCGGGCACTAGGGTGTCGGAGCGCCTGGCGGCGTGGCCGAGTGGTTTAGGCAAGGGCCTGCAAAGCCCTGTACCCCAGTTCGATTCTGGGCGCCGCCTCTAGTATTCAGACGGGTTTGGCCGGACTCATGGCGAACACGTGTACGACGAGGGTCTCGATCGCAACCTCACCGACCGCTAGGGTGGTGCGCGTGCGCGGGGAGCGCCGAAAAGGGAAAGCCAGGGCACCATGAGACGAGGCGGGTCAGCTGGGCTCGTCGCTTCGGCATTGACGACAGGACTGCTTCTGGCTTCTCCTGCGGGAGCCGCCCCCCACGTGCCAGCTGCTGCCACGAGCCACGCACTCGACACATCTCGCGCCGCCCGAGCCACGTCTCGAAGTCTGAGCGGCCCGATTGCCGCAGACGAGTACTTAGCCGAACAACGCGCTGGCTATGGCACTCCGCGACAAGCCGAGACCAAGTACCTGGACGCAAGGGCGGCGGCGAACCGTCTCTCCACCCGGTCCGCGATTGCAGCCGCAGGCGGCCACGCCATCCAGTCCGATCCGTGGACCGCAATCGGACCCGCGCCGATGTCCACCGGCGTCGGCGCCGCCTACGCCGCCCCCAACTCCGGTCGCATCGACAGCTTGGCCGTATCGCGCAACGGGACCATCTTCGTCGGCACGGCCGGCGGCGGGATATGGTCATCCGCCGACAAAGGGGCGAGTTGGACAACTACGACCGACCACCTCTCGACGGGACTCGCTATCGGAGCTCTGGCGGCCGATCCCACGAACGCTGAGATCATCTACGCCGGCACGGGCGAGGCGAACATCTGCGGTGACTGCTTTTACGGTGACGGAGTCCTCAAGTCGATCGACGGAGGCGTTACCTGGACGGTCGAGAACCCGAAGGGGGTCTTCACCGGAGTGGACTTCTCGTCTCTTCTGGTTGACCCGAACAACGACCACGATCTGTACGCAGCAACGTCCGCCGGTTTCTACGAGTCCTTCGACTCCGGCGTGAAGTGGTCCCTTCCGAGCGGTACATACGAGAACGGCCCAGCTACGTCCGCCGTTATCGACCCGGCGACCTCCCCGACGACGATCTACGTGGCAACCGAGGGCGTCGGCGTGCAGGTATCGACCGACGGCGGAAAGAACTTCGCAAACGTCGACACCGGCTTGCCCAATGCCGGCGAATTCGGCTTCACGGCGCTCGGCATCGGGACCGACAGCACGACGTTCCCACTTGCAGGCCAGGACGTGTACGCCGCCGTGCAACTGGCGGAGTCTACAGCCCCGAACGGCGGGGACGTCGAGGTCTTCTCCTCGACAGACGCCGGTGTGACATGGAAGTTCCTCTCAACACCGGCGTACACGAACCAGTCATACGCCTACGGTCAGGGAACGAGCGACCAGGCCTCGTATGACAACGTGCTCGCGGTCAACCCTGTCAACCCTGCCCAAGTCTTCGCCGGAGGGATCGCACTCATCGAGAGCCGGAACGCAGGGACGTCGTGGAGCAACGTTGATGGGGGAAACTTCTTTGCTGTAGCGAACGTCCTTCACCCCGACCAGCACGCCCTCGTGTTCAGCGGCGGCAACCTCTACGTCGGTAACGACGGCGGTGTCTACGAGCTCAGCGGATCCAAGGTGTCCGACCTCAACTCGAACATCGACAGCGGCCAGTTCTACGAGGATCTCGGCGTCTACGGCAATGGGACAGAGATCCTCGGTGGCCTGCAGGACAACGGCACGGCATTCTTCGATGGCACCGAAGGCTGGCCGGAGGCCATGGCTGGCGACGGCGGTTACAGCGCGATCAACCCGCTCGACCCGTATCAGCAGTTCGGCGAGGCAGACGAGCAGCTGTACACGACGTCCAATGGCTGGGCGACGGCGCCGGCGGTCATCACCCCGCCGCAGCTTTACAAAGGCACCCTGCCAAAGTATCCAGGCGGCCCCGACCCGGTTCTCAACTCCAACTTCGTCGTCCCGATGACGATCGTCCCGAACCCGAGGTCAGTGGACGAACCGACCATTTACTTCGGCGCCGACAACCTCTACAAGACAACCAACCCGGGAAGTCCGTCACCGTCGTGGGCCCGGATCACCAAACACAGCGGTTCCGACGTTTCCTCCGTGGCCGTGGCGCCTTCGGATGCGAACATCCTCTACGTAGGCTTCGATGACGGCACGTTGCTCGTCTCGAAGAACGCCGAAGCGGCCAAACCGACGTTCACTGACATCTCCCCAGGCGTGTCGGACTGGGTAACGCACGTCGCCGTCGATCCATCCGACCCCGGGTCGGTCGCGCTCACCTTCAGCGACAGCAACACTCAGGAGTTCTCGACTCCCCCGATGGTCGAGACGGGTTCCGTGAGGTTCGCGAGCACGCCTGCGGCCACCTTCTCCGATATCACGGGCAACCTTCCGAGCGGTGTGGCTTCCAACTCGGTGGTGTTCGACCAGGGTGACCTCGTGGTCGCAACGGACGTCGGGGTCTTTCTCACCACCTCGGCGAAAGCGACGAGCACCGTATGGGCGAGGGCGGGCACGGGGCTCCCGAACGTGCAGGTGATCGGGCTCACCGTGGATGGAACCGGCGACCTCTTCGCTGCGACTCACGGTCGCGGCGTGTGGGAGTTGAGGGTCCCCTCGAAGCCAGCCGTCACCATCCAGCCGCGTGCCCAGTTGGTCACGGCGTCAACGACGGCAAGCTTCTCCGCGACCGCCAGTGGCAGCCCCACGCCGACAGTGCAGTGGCAGGCATCGACGAACGGTGGAAAGACGTTCGCCGATGTGACCGGAGGCACCTCCTCCACGTTGAGCGTCACGTCGGCGACGCTCAACGTCACCCACACCTCGACCGCGATGAGCGGCACCGAGTACCGGGCGGTCTTCACGAACTCGTTGGGCCGTGCGACGAGCGCATCCGCGACACTGACGGTGGTCCCAGGCCTGCCCTGGTCGATCCTGCCAAACCCGAACCTCACGACTCAGCAGGCATTGCTCGCCGGGTTGTCGTGCCCGTCGGCCACCAGCTGCGCCGCAGTGGGCGGCTACCTCAACAGCTCCTTCATCGGTGTGGGGCTGGCGGAGTCCTGGAACGGTAAGAAGTGGGCTATCGAGGCAAGCCCCAACCCGACCGGGGCGAATTACATCTCGCTCTCCGCTGTCTCGTGCGTCTCGGCGGCAGCCTGCACAGCCGTCGGCTACTACCTCAACCAGGCCGAGAACAGCGTGACCTTGGCGGAGTCCTGGAACGGTAAGAAGTGGGCGATCGAGCAGAGCCCCAACCCGGCTGGGGCGAAGGGCAGCTCGCTGGTCGGGGTGTCGTGCGCCTCGGATGCGGCCTGCACCGCCGTCGGGGACTACGTCAACAAGAGCGGCAACACCGTACCGCTGGTGGAGGTCTGGAACGGGACCAAATGGGCAATCAAGCCCAGCCTCAACCCGACCGGGGCCAAGTACAGCTCCCTATCCGCCGTGTCGTGCACCTCGGCCGCCGCCTGCACCGCCGTCGGGGACTACCTCAATAGCGCCTTCCGGAGCGTGGCGCTGGCGGAGTCCTGGAACGGTACGAAATGGGCGATTCAGCCGACCAGCAGCCCGGCCGGGGCCACGGGCGACTCCCTGTCCGGGGTGTCGTGCAGCTCGGCCACGGCCTGCACCGCCGTCGGCTACTACGTGGACAGGTCCGTCAACAGCCTGGCGCTGGCGGAGTCCTGGAACGGTGCGAAGTGGGCGATTCAGCCGACCAGCAGCCCGGCCGGGTCCATGGGCGACTCCCTGTCCGGGGTGTCGTGCAGCTCGGCCACGGCCTGCACCGCCGTCGGCTACTACGGGAACAGACTTGACCTGGATCTGACCTTGGCGGAGTCCTGGAACGGTACGAAGTGGGCCATTGAGCCCATCCCCAACCCGGCCGGGTCGCCTGACAGCAACCTGTCGGCGGTGTCGTGCACCCTCGCCGCCGCCTGCAAGGCAGTCGGCTTCTACACCAACAGCGCACAATCCCAGGTGCCGCTGACGGAGCGGCAGTCCTAGCTGAAGGACCCGCAGTAGCTTGTCGCGTCCTCGCGTGGTAGTGGCCTCTGATGTTCTGCGTCTGGGGTGTACGTACCGACGGTTGCTGGATCGAGAACGCGCCAGACGGCTGGTGGATGATCCCCGAGCGTGTCCCCACCGACAGGCTCAGATTGCTCGAAACCGACGTGGCCGGTGGTCACGAGGGCGAGTGGTAAAGCGAGACAAGGCCCTCGCGTTTATGCGTCGGGCCGTCACGACCGAGACCATTGCCGTGCAGACGAGCCGTCACGCCCGTCAGCAGTCGAAGGCCGACCAGCAGATCTCGTTTCGCAACCGCTGGTCGTCGAGGACGAGCTCGCGAATAACATCCGGGAGCTGTTCGCGCTGCCAACGGCACTCGAGCCTGCCAGCGCTCTCAGCCTCTCGTCCGGGGGCCGCCGCACGCACGGCCTTGATCGCGTAGGCCGCAGCACCGAGGTCGTGCGCGGCGACATGCGCCACCACTGCCGCCTGGCCGGCAGCATACGCGGCGTGCCGGGCGGCTCCTCGCAACTCTCTTGCCGCAGCCATGGCATGGCCACCGGCCGCTCGGCACTGAGACATTCTGATCTCGCCGCACGCCCACGCCCGAATCTGCTCGATCGCCTCGCGGGGCCGCGGGTCCGAGGGCTGCACCGACTCGAAGAGGTGCAGAACGTGCTCCGCGCAGGCGGCAGCCCACAAGGCCAGGAGCCGATGGTCGGAGTCGGTAAGGGTCCCCCCGCGACGGATGGTGATGAGGCGGGGGTCGCGATCTTTCGGGAGGATCATGCTGTTGGAGTCCCGTGGCGTGGCGTGGTTGGCGTTCTGCTCGCCGTGGTTCAGGAGCCAGGCGTGCGCTCGATGACCTGAAGGAGATCAGTCTGTCGTGACGCGTCGAGTTGCGCCATCGATGTGTCGGCCAGGTAGCGGCGGGCGATGACCGACTCGTTGTGCTGCTCGCCCAGGACGGCGCCGACGAGACCCGTCGTGGCCACCATCTCGGCCGGACCGTCACAGTTCTATCGTGGATACCGTGGCCAACGTCCCGGCAGCATCGACGGGTCCCAAAGGACGCGGAGCCACGAGCCCGGTGCCGCCGAGGGGGGCGGGCGCCGACGCGGACGCGGACGCGGACGTCCCGGTACAGATGACTCGCAACGCGGCGGGAGTCATCACGTGGGTGGACGACTCCATCATCGACATGCTTGGTTGGCGACCGGATGAGCTGGTGGGACTGCCATCAACCGTGTTCATCCACCCGGAGGATCAAACGAGCGCTATCGCCGCATGGATGGCCATGATCACCACCCCCGGCATGGCGCGGGTTTGGCGCGGACGGTATCAGACGGCCGACGGGGCGTGGAAGTGGGTCGAGTCGGTCAACCGGCTCAAGGACTCGGACGACCCGGTGGTATCCAGCTCGATGACACCGGTGACAGTCGAACAATCCAGCGTGGAGGAGGAGCTCCGCGCTCGAGAGCAACTGCTGAGCCGGTTGTCCGACGCGCTGCCGCTCGGCCTCTTCCAGATCGATGCGACAGGTCACGTCACCTTCACCAACGATCGTCTGCATACGATCGTGGGCCGGGTGCCCGCCGCGACCATCGAGGCCCAGCTGTCAGCCGTCGTCGCCGAGGACAAGCCAGCCCTGCAGATCGCCCTCGCCAGCGTGCTCGCCGATCAACCGGTCGACGATATCGAGATACGGCTCCGTCTCCCGATATCAGAAGCCGTGCCAGGCGCCGAAGCCGAGCGCGTCTGCGTACTGAGCCTGCGTGCTCTCACGGATAGCTCCGGCGTCGTCACTGGCGCCGTTGGATGCCTGAGCGATGTGACAGACAGAGTTCAGCTTCGCGGTCAGCTCGAGTTGAAGGCCTCGGTCGACGAGCTCACCTCATGCCTGAATCGAGCTGCGTCACTCGAGCTGCTGGCCCGGACAACGGCTGCGCCGCATGCGGTCGGAGGAGGCAACGCCCTCATCTTCATCGACCTCGATGACTTCAAGTCGGTGAACGACCGGTTCGGTCACGCCGTCGGTGACCGTCTTCTCGTAGCCGCCGCAGAGCGTCTTCGTGGCGCGGTACGCGACGGCGACGCGGTCGGGCGCTTGGGCGGTGACGAATTCCTCGTGATCTGTCCCCAGGTAGGGAGCTCGACGCAGGCAGTCAGGCTCGCCGAGCGCCTTGCGGCGGAGACAACGGCGACTATCGACCTCGGACCCGGCGAGGTGGAGCTGCGGACGAGCGTCGGCGTTGCCTGGACGACCGAGGCACTCGACCCGGACTCGTTTGTGGCGCAGGCCGACAGCGCCATGTACGAGTCGAAGCGAACTGGTAGCAGTGCGGTTTCCCTCTTCCACCCCACTCGCTGAACGGTGCCACGGACTGAGGCCGATCACAAAGCTGGACGCCCTCGGGAGATGCCTCGCCCCAGCAAGGTCCTCTCAGCGACCGACGGAGTGTGGAGACTCCGCCGAGTCCCGTCGTCCGCCGCCGGCTCGCCGACGGATCACGTAGCCGACGCCGTGCCTATGGTCATCGCCGTGAGCATCACTTCAGGTCCAAGAACTGGTTGGGTGACCGGGGCAACTCGCGGTGTCGGTCGCGGTGTCGCGGTCGCGTTGGGCGCGTCCGGTTGGACGGTCTGGGTGACCGGGCGCTCCGGCAAGGGTGGCGGCGCCGTTTCGCACCTTCCGGGAAGCGTCGAGGAGACGGCGGCCGCAGTCGACACCGTCGGCGGCATTGGCATCGCCCGCCTCTGCGACCATCGCCGAGACGACGAGGTAGGGGCGGTCGTCGACGAGATCTCGGCCGCCGGCGGGCTGCGCCTACTCGTCAACAACGTCTGGGGCGGCTATGAGCGCCTCAACGCCGGCGCTTGGGAGGAGTGGAACGCGCCATTCTGGGATCAGCCGGTCGAATTGTGGGATGCCATGTTCGACGGGGGGATTCGGGCGCACTACGTGGCATCGCGACTGTGCGCTCCCCTGCTGCGACGCCATCCCGACGGTCTCGTGGTGAATATTTCCATGGCCCTCGGCCAATCCCACGTGGCCGGGCAGGGCGTGGCCTACAGCGTGGCGAAAGCAGCTGAGGACAGGCTGTCGCTGGCGATGGCGGAGCAGCTCGCCGAGAGCGGCGTCAGCGCCGTGTCGCTTCACCCGGGACTCGTGCGAACCGAGGGAGTCATGCAGTTCGCCGAGCAGCTCGACCTGGCGGGATCCCAGTCGCCAGAAGGAGTCGGGCGCGTCGTCGCCAGGCTGGCCGACGACCCCGCCCTGATGTCGATGAGCGGAAGCGCCGTGTCTGTCGCCGAGCTCGCTCAGCGATATCAGATCGACGTCTCCGCCTGAGCCGTGCCGCGCTGCCGGAGAGAAGAGCCATCATCCGTCGTCAGCGCGTGGCCGGTGCGTCTTTTGAACGTGCTCGGTCGGCGAACGGCTCGCCGACACACGGGCTCAAGCCTCAACGGTGGTGCATGCCGCCTTCTTCACATCGCCACACCCCGGTCAGTGGCGTGCCGGCGGACGGGCGTTGTTCGTGGTTGAATCGAGGAGGTGTCGGCTCAAGAGGTGGGCCGGTTGGGGAGGCGAGCCTCGTCCGTGCCTCGGTCCCTTGACCGGTAGCTCGGGGTGCTTCAGGCTGGTGTCATCTCGAGCCGAGGGAGGGTCGATGGACCAAGCGCACGCCAGAGAACTGCTGACGTTGGAGCGGATGCGCGTCGCGCGTCTGCTGAGCGAGACGGTTGCGGCCGGGCACGAGGACCGCAAGGCGGCGAACGAACCGGGAGATCTCACAGATCCCGCGGAACGGCTCACCGCTGAAGAAGGCGACGACGCCGTGGCGGCCGGATTGCGCGAGCGGTTGGAGGCTCTCGAGCGAGCCGAGCGTCGCCTCGACGGCGGGACGTTCGGGTACTCGATCCGGAGCGGTCTTCCGATCCCGGATGATCGCCTCGAAGCGGATCCTGCGGCGGAGCTCACGGTCGAGGAATCTCAGAGCCTCGACCTATGAGCGACGCCGCCTGCGCGACGACTCGACCAACTCATCGAAGTGGCGGGTGCGAATCGACGGCTTGCGTTGGGGGAGGGTTCGCCGCCTTTGCCGCGGCGGCGGCCGTGAGGCCGGCTACTCCGCCTGGCCTCCCTCGGAGCTTGATCCGGGTCAGGGGTGCTGGAAGGTGAAGTACTGCGACGGCCCCTCAATCGAAGTCGCGGCACTGATCGATGCTCCGATCGAGCGGGTGTGGCAGCTCGTGACTGACATCAACCTGCCTGCCCAGTTCTCCGCTGAGTTCCTCGGCGCCCGCTGGCTCGACGACCCCCCCGGCGTCGGCGCCCGCTTCGAGGGCCGCAACCACCATCAAGCGCTGGGAGACTGGGAGACCACCTCGTTCGTTACTCGATACGAGGCACCGCGGGCCTTTGGCTGGGCGGTCACCGATCCCGACAACCCTTCCTCGAGCTGGTGGTTCGAGCTCGAACAGCAGCGCGATGGCGTCAGGTTGCGGCAGGGCACGCGCATGGGCCCGGCTCCCTCGGGGCTCACGATCGCCATCACCGCCATGCCAGAGAAGGAAGAGCGGATCATCGTCCGCCGCCTCCAGGAGTTCGAGACAAACATGCGCGCCACCGTGGAGGGAATCAAGCGGCTGGCGGAGGACCCGCCGTGACGCTGCGGGTGGGCATCGGCGCCATGCCCGTGACAGCTCAGAGCGTCGAGTTCGTCCGCGAGGCCGAACGGCTCGGGGTCGACTCGGTCTGGGTCCCGGAGTTCTGGGCTGCAGACGCCCTCACCCCGCTTGCCTACCTCGCCGCCTGCACCAGTCGAATCCGCCTCGCCACCGGGATCGTGCAGCTCGGTGCCCGCACGCCCGCCATGCTGGCCATGTCAGCGCTCTCGCTGCAATCTCTGTCGGGCGGTCGGTTCCTGCTCGGCCTCGGAACGAGCGGTCCTCAAGTGATGGAGGGCTGGCACGGGGTCCGCTTCGACAGACCGCTCCGTCGTACCCGCGAGGCCATCGACATCATCCGTCTCATCACGTCTGGGGAACGCCTCGAGTACCACGGCGAGATCTACGAGCTGCCGCTGCAGGGCGGCGAAGGACGCCCCATCCGCTCGTTCATGCCGCCTGCTCGCATCCCGATCTACGTCGCCGCGCTCGGACCGGCGAACCTCCGGCTGACTGGCGAGCTGGCGGACGGATGGATCGGCAACTCCTTCTTCCCCGAAACCGCCGACGTCTTCCTCGACCCCATCCGCCAGGGCGCCGAGTCGGCGGGCCGCACGCTGGCCGATATCGACCTCACCGTCTCGGTAGGCGTCGAGTTCACCGAAGACGTCGAAGCCGCCGGTCGCCGCCACGCCGAGGGCTACGCCTTCACCTTCGGGGCCATGGGATCGGCGGCGACGAACTTCTACAACAACGCCTTCGAACGCCAGGGTTACGGAGACGACGTGCGCGCCGTGCAGCGCCTGTGGCTGGCCGGTGACAAGGACGCTGCCCGCCGGCGCGTCCCCACCGCCATCGGACTCGGCACCAACCTGATCGGTACCGACGACCTCGTCCGCGACCGACTCCGCCTCTACCGCGACGCTGGCATCAACACCCTCCGAGCCACTGTCCAAGGCGCTTCCACGGGAGAGGACCGCGACCGGCAGCTCGACGACGTCGGCCGGCTCCTCGAACTTGTCCGGGCTGTGAACGACGAGACGGGCAAGCCGTGACGGCGGGCGTCGCCGTTACGGTCGAGCGCTCCCCGTGGCCGGCGCGGGCTCGATCCCCAAGGACTCCAGACGCGGCGTGCAGGATCGCACTCTCGGGCACGACGACCCTTCGGCCGGTCCGAGGCGCGACGAGTGCGCCATCTCGCTCCTTCGGTACCTCGGCGACGCGCCTCGGCCGGTCCGCGCTGACCGTCGCGCGCCGCAAGACGTAGGGCAGACCCATGCCCGCCGAACAGCCGCCACGTGCGATCCTCGCCACCGTCGCTGTCTTCCCGGAGTCCTACCTTCTCGAGAATCTTGCGGTCCGCTCCGACGGTTCGATCCTCGTCACGGCGGCCGTGCAAAAGGAGCTGTGGTACGTCCCGCCTGCCACCACGCGGGCGCCCGTCGAGCCCTTCCTGCTCCACAGGTTCGATCACTTCGCCTCAGGAATCGTCGAGACCGAGCCCGAGGTGTTCTACGTCAGTACGACCAACACCGACACGCTGCAGCAGTCGTTTCTTCATCGTGTTGACCTGCGCGGATGGCGTCCCGGCGATCCGGTTCGAGCCAGGTGCATGTTCGAGTTCGACAAGCGCGCCGGCGCGCTCAACGGCAGTTGCCTCCTCGGTCCGTCGAGCATCCTTCTGGCGGACTCCGTATCCGGCCTCATCTGGCGTGTCGATATCGGCCCCGATGTCCGGGACGTCGCGGCGCGCGTCTGGCTCAAGCACGAGAGCATGGACGTCGACCCTGCGAGCACACTCGTGCCCCCCCAGCCGGGAGTGAACGGCGTCCGCTACGCGGCGAGAAGCAGCTACCTCTACTACACCTCCACCGCGCAGAAGCTGTTCATGCGGGTGCCCGTCGACGCCGGAACGCTCGATCCGGCAGGGACCCCGGAGGTCGTCACTGGCGGCACGATGCCCGATGATTTCTGCGTCGACGAGGAGTCTGGTGTGGCCTACGTCACGACTCACCGCCAGAACACCATCGATCGCGTGCCGCTGGACCCGGCGGTGGACCAGACCAGGCAGATCGTGGTGGGAGAGCCGTTCGACGAGCAGCTGATCGGCCCGACGAGCGCCGCCTGGGGGCGAGCTCGCGGGGACTACGGCCGCATCGCCTACGTCACGACCGACGGAGGCTTCATGGCGCCGCCATCGAACGAAGTCAGGCCCTCGAAGCTGGTGCGGCTGGACCTCTCCGGCTGACCCAGGACCTCGTGAACGGGGCTGACCGCGGCGCCAGCTTCGACTCTGAACGGCCCGGGTGCGAAACAAGAACGCTGGTTCCGCGCTCACGTAGTCAGACCGAGATCGCCCTCATTTCAGCGCTGACGAGGGCCGGGCACGCCCTGGCGCGACGGTCCGCGCGAGGATTCCGAGGGTCGCCCGCAGCGCAGCTTCTGGAATCACCGGGAAGATGGCTGCGTCCTTCCAGCTTTGCTCGACCGATGACCAGTCGTAGTACGAGGTGACGAGCGTCCCCCCGTCGATCGGCTCGAGTGTGTAGCCGTATACATGGCCGAGGTTGAGCTGACCTCCGACCTTCCAGGCGATCTCGCGGTTGGGATCAAACTTCACAATCTCCACGGTCACGTCGTACAGACCGAGCGGGTAGTCGTTGAGCGCCTCGCGATCCATGTGCACCACGAAGCTGTCGCCGACGGAATTGACGGAATCCCCGGTCGCGTACATCAACATTCCCGAGCTGTCGATTGCTACATGACCCTGTGGATCAGTCAGGACCCGAAAGATCTCCTCCGGGCTTGCCGCAATGGCCCGTTGCACCTCCAGCCGTTCCGTCATTTCGCAATCCTCGCGCACTGATGTGAGATCCGGAGACCGCGCGCAGGTCGGTAGCGCTCAGTGCGGTTCGAGAGCGGTCTTGGCGGCCCGCAGATCCCCTTCGTGCGCACCCCGGTCCGGTATGCGAAAGGCCTCGCCTCACCGCTACTGTGGCCCTGTGAGCAGCCCATCAGTGCCCGGCGGGGTGGTGCACAAGCTGCCAGGAGACCTGCGCAAGGCGCTCGTCGCCAACCCCACGGCGCTCGGTGCCTGGCAGGACATCACGCCTCTGGCCCGCAACGAGTTCATCTGTTGGGTCGAGGATGCCAAACAGGAGATGACCCGAGAGCGACGCATTCGCCGCACCCAGGAGGAGCTGGAGGAAGGCCAGCGTCGGCCCTGCTGTTGGCCAGGGTGCAAGCACCGCGAGCGCACCGGCCGATAGCAACCACGCAAACCGACGTATGGCGGACGAGACGCCGGCACGTGCAAAAGGACTCAGCGACCCTCTCCCGCTAGCCAGCGTTGAAGGCCCGGAACAGCACGGCAAAGTCACAGCCGGCAGTCGTACCTCCCTGCGCGGCGATCGTGCGAAGGAAGGCATCCGGATCGAACTCTGCACCGAGGGCCCGGAGATAGGCGCGGTGCTCGCGTAGCGAAGACACTCCCGCTTCGATGCTGGCGGTGACGTCCACGTAATGCGTCGGGGTAGCGGCACCGTTGATGTAGATCGCCTTGATCCCATTCCATGGTCCACCGAGGTCGGGAAACACCCACTCGTTGGCGGCGTCGCGGCAGGCGTCGAGCAACGCCAGCCCAACGGCTCGATGATCTGCATGGTTGACGTTTCCGTCATCCCCCCACGTGAGCTCGAAGTTCATCCCGATCACGATCTCGGGTCGTAAGCGGCGAAGCGCCCTGGCAAGGTCCCGCCGCAACCTCAGCCCGTACTCGACGGCGCCGTCGGGATGCCCGAGGAACTCGACGCTGGCGACGCCGACGACCGCGGCGCTGCGCCGCTGCTCTTCCTCCCGCAATGCTCCGGCCTCGTCCGGGGCCATACCGGCCATCCCGGCCTCCCCGCTCGTCGCCAGGACGTAGGAGACTTCCTTGCCCTGAGAGGTCCAACGCGCAACGGCGCTCGCCGCCCCGTACTCCAGATCGTCAGGGTGGGCGACGACCGCGACGGCGCGCACCCAGTCCTCACTGACGGGCTCCATCACACCTCCCACTCGAGCGTCTGAGGTTAGGTGATGCTGCGGACAGACTTGCCACCGTGTCCTGCGCACTCACCGGACCTGCTTTGCCCCGTCGCCATTCGGGCGTCATCGGGGCACCTGCAACCGCCGGCAGCGGGGAAAGGCCACGTGACGATCTGGAATGATCACAGGATGAGAAATCGACTGCCTACGTATACGGGATACAGCGTCGGTTGCGCAGTCGTCTGGGCCGGCATCCTGGGCGCCCTCGCCGCGGGCGGCAAGAAGGACCGGCTCCGCACCATTTTGCCGGTCTTCGGTGGCTGGTGGATGGGATGGACATCCGCGACGATCGCTCGTTACGGTTACCCGCCACCGAAGTCTCGACCTCCGTGGCTGCGGAATCGTTCCGACTGACGGCACCCAAGGCGCCCTCGAGCGCCTCGGGTGCGAGCCGACCGGGAATCCCCTTCGAGTGGGGAGAGTCGCCGGGCAAGCACTGTGTTGCCGGTTGGGCGATTGCGTTCCGCCCAGCCGGCGCCGGCACGGCCGACTACTCCTCGCCCGAGAATCGCTCCCACGCCGACTGCCGAGTCATCCCCAAGGACGCTCCGATCGCCGCCCACGTAGCCCCGAGCTCTCTTGCCCTCTTCACGAAGCGGGAGAGATTGCTCTCGGCCTGCGCACCCGCCGCCGCCATCCGAGGAAGGCTGGCGAGCACGCCGTCGAGATCAAGGTCCTCTTCCCACGATGTCAGCCCTGGCGGTAACGAGGGTGGGTTGTTGATGATCTGGCTGCACAGGTCGACGCACTCATCACAGATGTAGACCCCTGGACCAGCAACCAACTTCGCAACTTCGTCGCTCGGCTTCAGACAGAACGAGCACGATGGGGTGACGCCCTCCCCGGTGACGGCCATGAGCTTCTCCTCGCAGTGCCAGCAGTTCAGTTGTCAGGAGATACCTTACACGGTCAGGGACCACCTGACAAGGAGGCGCAAACGGGCCGGCTCGTGCGGTTCCGAGGTCGGGTAGTTGATGATCAGCATGCCCGTGTTGTCATCGCTGGCGAAGAAGACGGCGCCCCCGCCTTGGCGGCCGTGATCGACGCCGATAACGGTGCCTCGGCCGCCAGGCCGATCGGCGAAGATGGTGGCGTGAATCTCCGGCAGGCAGCCGAGTCCGACCTCGATTCGCTCCTCACGGTCCAAGAAGAGGGCGCAACTCGCGCCCTGTCTCACATTTTTCCCCAGGACACTCATCCCTTTCCAAGAGAAACACTGCGGTCGCGCTGGGTCACGGAGCTCGCCGACCCTGGGATCCGTGCCTACGTCATTACGAACGACGACGATGAAGTACTGGGTTTCGCCGCCACCCGCGACGATGAGCTGTTGCACTTCGGCACTGCCGTCGAGACGTGGGGCACCGGCGTGGCGGCAGCGGCACACGATGCTCTTCTCCGAACGCTGGCAGACCAAGGTGTGACGCAGGCGCGGCTGCGCGTCTTCGAGGAGAACCACCGAGCTCGACGCTTCTACGAGAAGCTCGGATGGCAGCCGACGGAGCAGCGGTCGCGTACGAGCTTCCCTCCGCATCCCGTTCTCGTCGAGTACCGGCGGCACGTTCCCTAGGCCCTCGGGTCCGAGGGGCCGTGTTCTCAGGCGTCGGGTCCTCGGTGTCAGGATTACCTCGAACACGATCATCACGATCACCGCGACGGTTCTCAGCCCAGGCGCTGTATGCCCTGTGGGGCCACGAACCAGCTGACCGACGGATCGGCGTGGACAGCTACATCTTCAACTCGGGAACTCCTCGAGCAGCCGTCGCACGGTTGACTCCCAGATGGAGTCATCCTCGGCTTTCCATTGATGGCGAGCCCTACCGGTGCATTCCCAGTCTGGATCGAGGCCGTCCTCTTGCACGAGGCATCCCGCCAGCACCAGTCTCCCGGCGTCCATCGCCGGCCCCACCTCAGGACCCACGAGACCATGAAGGATCGGAATCGCCGGACGCCCGCACTGCGGGCATCGTTCCTCGGCTTCGCGAGGATGACTTGTCGTCACTGTGGCGACGCTATCCCCCGGCGGAGGATGCCCCGGCCCAGTACGCCGCCTCGTCGGGACACGAAGGGGCGCCGGCGGCGATTGTGAAATGCTGCTGCCGATGGGTTCGATCACCTGGGGCCGGGACGTGGCAGATGTGTACGACGCCGTCAACTCGGCGCAGTTCGAGCCGCCCGTGCTCCTCCCCATCGTCGACCTGCTCGCCGAGCTGGCAGACGGGGGCCCCGCTCTCGAGTTCGCCGTCGGAACCGGGCGGGTGGCGCTTCCGCTCAGTGCCCGCGGGATCGCCGTGCATGGACTCGAGCTGTCGCCGCACATGGCGGAGCAGCTGCGGGCAAAGCCAGGCGCCAGCGGAATGCCGGTGGCCATCGGCGACATGACGACAACCAGGGTCCCTGGCACGTTCAGGCTCGTGTACCTGGTGGCGAACACCATCATGAACGTCACGAGCCAACAGGACCAGATCGCGGTGTTCGTCAACGCGGCCGCTCACCTCGGGCCGGGTGGACGGTTCGTGGTCGAGGTGATCGTCCCCCAGCTCCGCAGCGTGCCGCAGGGTGAGATCGGTCGGGTCTTCAGGCTCGACCCTGACCACGTCGGGATCGAGACGTTCGACGACGTGGTGGGACAGATCGCGTGGTCTCACCACTGGATGGAGCTGGACGGCCGCTTGGTGCGTCACTCGGCGCCCTACCGCTATGTCTGGCCGTCCGAGCTCGTCCTCATGGCTCGAATCGCCGGCTTCCGACTGGAAGACCGCTGGGCTGGCTGGGACAAATCACCCTTCACGTCCAGCAGCACGAGCCAGGTGGCGGTGTTCGAGAAGGTGTCGTAGTGACGACGCCAGCGGTCGAACGTGTCGCCGCGAGCCCCTCCCTCCCAACGGTGACCGACCAGTGCGAGTCGGTGGTGTAACGGCAGCTGGCACCCGTGCTGATCGACTTGGCGAGATGGGCGGCGAGGGGCGGCTCGGCCGAGGCGATGACGTCGATGGCCCGAACGAGGGCTTTCCTCACCGCCGTACGGGCCTGTTCGCGATTGCCGATGGCACAGGAAGGGGCGACATCCACCAGCCAACACGGTGACGCCTGCGGCTTTCGGCCCAAAAGCGTCAGCTTGGCCAGATCCGAGTTGAAACCCTCAGCTGAGATGCCGCGCAAGAAACGCCAACGAGGGAGGCTCCTGCTCGATGAAGAAGGGGCCGGTGTGGCACCCGTTCGAGAAGTCCACGACGGCTCCGGCCGGTAGGACCCTTGCGAGAGCCTCCACGCCAGGGTGGAACGGATCGGAGTTGCCCGACGCGACCCGGACCGGCATGGCCGTCAAGGCCCCGGCGTGAGTGACGGCGTCGTCCGCGGCGAAGTCGGCCGGCGAGGCATAAGCGGTGCCGTTGGCCGCCCGCGCCTGGGCGTAGCTGGTCCAGATCGCTGGGCTGATGGCGGCGACCGCAGATACGACACCGGGATACTTCTCGGCCAACAGGAGGGCCCCGTAGCCGCCCATCGAGATGCCCATCGTGCCGATCCGATGTGGAGGTCGTCCCAAGCCGAGCCGCTGGCACAGCGGGATCAGCTCGCCCATCACCATTGCCATCGGGTTGTCGCCAGGATGCGGGTTCCAGTAACCGCCACCACCGTCTACCGTCACCATTGCCATCGGCGCGAGCGGTTCTCCGCCCATGCGGAGGGCAACGGCCTGTGCCGGCGACATCCCTTCGACGGCATTTGTGTGGTTGCCTCCGAAGCCATGGAGCATCACGACGAGCGGCAAGGTGCTGCCTGGACCGCACTTCGGTGGGTAGGCGATCGTGTAACCCACCGTTCGGTTGCGGGCATGGGAGTAGAAGGCGTTCGAGATCGATGGGCCTAAGGGCGAGAAGCTCAGCCGTTGGCTCGGCACCGAGCAGGCACCGTCGAGCTGGTCGAGCAGCTGTCCGCCCGGGAGGACGCCGTGCGACACGAGCTCGACGCCGCCTGCACCGGCGGCCACGACGGCCGCGATGCCACCGAGGCCGTAGGCGAGCAACCGGCGCCGGTCGAACCTCTGCGGCGAGGCTCCGTCTTCCGTGGTCACTTCATCGCCGTTCGACAGGCCTTTAGGGGCACCGGGTCGTGATCGGCGACAGTCCGTGTCCTCGGAGGAGTCCTCCGCCTGCCCACCGCCATCCGGCTCCCGATCAGCGCTGCATGAGGGCGAGGCCGCCATGGCGGGCTCGGCGCAGAGCGCGCTCTGCGACAGCCAGCGCCACGCTCATCAGCACAAGGCCGGCAACGTCGATGGCCCCAGTGTGAAACAGGGTGTTTGGCCCGGAATGACCGTCGATGACCCAACTGCACGACCCGACAAGGAAGGCGACCATACCGAATGCGGCGACCCGGGCCAGAGACGCCTCGTAGCGCAGGACTCGTCTCGACAGATCCGCCCGTCGGACGATCTTGGCGGCTCCCACCATCTCACAGACGATGGCGACGGGACTGGCCGCCATCCAGGCGAGTTCGGCCGTGGGGAAGGCGGCAAGGGCATGCGGGTGAGCCCAGTAGGAGGTGACGGAGAGGGTCGACGCCCACATGAATGCGGCTACCCCGCCAGGCACGAGACCCTGCTGCGCCCAGGGGTGTCCGCCGGTGCCCGGCCAACCGTTCCCGAAGTGCCGGCTGCCGATCGTCAAGAAGACGGCGCCGACGAGGAGGAGCAACAACGGGCGAAGCAGACCACGGGACTCCCCTCGGCCCACACGGGCGAGGATGCAACCGGCGATCGGAATCGCCGCCATCAAGGCCAGGACGCAGAAGAGCAACATGGCGCCGGACATGAGGAGCATGGCGGCGTACGTGGAACGCGTATCCGGCGGTGACCACCGCCAGCCGATGGTCAGCTGCGACCACATGGCGACGCCGAAGATGAGGAAGACCCCGAGAGCGCACCAGAGCGAAGCCAGACTCGCCCGAACCTGGTCGCCCGGCTCGATGGCGTGATCGGTGAGGCCGGCAGACGTGAGCCTCGCGAGCAGCCCGCTCCAGGCAACGTCGGCGCTGCGGCGCCATGAGCGCGGCCGATCGGCCATCTCGGCCACGAGCAGCTCCGCGAACTCGTCGCCGTAGCGCGAGCGCCAGTCCTTCGGGTACCAGCGGAGGAGGCGCGAGCTGCGTCGCTCCAGGTCCTGTCGGATTTCGCTCATACGACGCCCCAGCTTCGTGCCAATCGGCGAAGCCCGAGATCGGCCACGTGTCGCTGGGCATCGAGATGAGCTCGAAGCGCTGCCGCTCCGACCGCTGTGAGCTGGTAAGGCCGTCGCCGGTCGTTGCTTTCGAGTGCCTCGATGAGTCCCTGGCCCTCCAGCCGGCTGAGGGCTTCGTAGAGCGTGCCCGGCGCAAGCCGTACTCCGGCGAACGCCTCGATGTCCTTCGTCAAGGCGTAGCCGTGTTTTGCTCCGTCTGCCAGGCTGGAGAGGATCAAGGTCGCCGGACCCGCATAGCGACCGAAGGCAGCGAGCGCTTCGGGCGAGACCTGCTCCTGCTCAGGGGTGTGCTCGGGCTTGGCCACGCG
>Ga0181526_10000257_pt1 | contig 58639 bp, 49 predicted proteins | sample PEATcosm2014_Bin_35_FD_119750 | JGI IMG/M metagenome (GOLD analysis project Ga0181526, IMG submission 119750) | Peatland microbial communities from MTU Mesocosm Facility, Houghton, MI, USA - PEATcosm2014_Bin06_30_metaG | ecosystem: Environmental > Terrestrial > Soil > Wetlands > Peat | place... | reverse complement strand
TCGAGCATGACACCGCTCGCCCGGTTAACGGCTACGCCGCTCCCCAGCTTCACACCCACGCCGTCATCTTTAATATGACGGAGCGCCAGGATGGCTCCACGCGCGCCCTACAGGAGCGCGGTCTCTTCAAAAGTCAAGAGTTCGCAACCGCTGTCTATCAAGCGGAATTGACCTATCGGCTTCGCAATCTCGGCTATGAAATCGAGGCAGGGAAGAGGGGTGCACCGGAGATCAAAGGCTATTCGCAGGAGTACCTGGACGCTTCCAGTCCCCGCCGCCAGCAGATCGAGCAGGCCATGGCGAAAAGCGGCTTCAGCGGGCCGGCGGCCGCGCAGATCGCCGCCCACAACACCCGCGACAAAAAAGAAATTCATACGCCCGCCGAGGTCATGGAAGCTCACCGCCAGCTCGCCGCGAAGTTCGGCAATCAGGCTGATCGCATCGTCTTGGAGGCCCGCGAACGAGCCCATACGCAGGAACAGAACCGAGTGCCCGACGCACCCCAACGCGCGCAGGAAGCCGTTTCCTACGCGAAGGAACGGAACTTCGAGCGCGAGGCCGTCATCGACCAGCGCGACATCATGCGCGATGCGCTTCGCCGCGGTATGGGAGACCTCACTTTCGACCAGGTGCGCGAGAACTTCGAGCACCGCCACGCGATCGGCGAATTCAAAGCCGTAGCCGCTCAGAAGCACGACACCGGACTACGATTGACGACCCCCGAAGCCATCGCCGCAGAACGAGCGGTAGTTGAACACATGCAGCGCGGGCAGAACACCGTTGCGCCCATCATGAGCCAAGAACGCGCTGCGTCTCACGCCGCTGCGCTCGAGTTTTTGAACCCGGCCCAGCGCCGCGCCATCGAGGAGATACTGACCTCACGCGAGCAAGTCCACGGTTTGCAGGGACTCGCGGGGGCTGGCAAGACGACCACGCTCGAATCCATCCGCGAAGCGGCCCAGCACAACGGCTACGCCGTCGCAGGCTTCGCCCCCACCGCGCGCGCCGCCCACCAACTCCGCGAGGCTGCCGGCATCTCCGCCGATACCTTGCAAGCCTATTTGGCGATGGGAACCCGCGAGCAGGCGCAGACCAACCCCGACGACCCGTCAAACCGCCGCCTCTTCCTGGTTGATGAGTCGAGTCTAACGAGCACCCAGCAGATGAACGAATTCCTGGATCGGCTAGGCCCTCAGGATCGCGTTCTGCTCATCGGCGACACACGCCAGCATCAAGCCGTAGACGCGGGAAAACCCTTCGAGCAACTGCAGGACGCCGGAATGCGAACCGCCCAACTCGACCAGATCGTGCGGCAGAAAGACCCCGAACTGCTCAAAGCCGTCGAACATCTTGCCAGGAATGAGACTCACGCCGGCATCTCGCTGCTGCAATCTCAGGGACGCATCACCGAGCTTTCCAATCCCCAAGAGCGCATCGCGGCCATCGCCAGGGACTACGCTTCGAACCCGGAAAAAACTCTGATCGTCTCGCCCGACAACGCATCGCGGCGAGACATCAATCAGGCCGTGAGGATCGAGTTACAAGCCTCCGGTGCACTCAGCAAGGAGAATGTTTCTTTCCCGGTCCTCGTGGGCCGAAATGACATGAGCGGCGCAGATCGAGCCTGGGCCGCCAGGTACAACGCCGGCGACACCGTGCAGTACATTCGTGGCAGCCAACAGCTTGGCCTCGAAAGAAACGGCTATGCCACGGTCGTCGCTACCGACCCCGCAAACAATCTAGTCACCGTTGCCAGAGCAGATGGCCAGCACGTGGCCTACGATCCGCAACGCTTGCGCGGAGTGAATGTTTACACCAACCTTCCGCGGGAGTTCTCGACCGGCGATCGCATCCAGTTCACGCACAATAATAAGGATCTCGAAATACACAATCGCGATCGCGGCCGGATCGAAGCCATCGGCAATGACAATCGCTTGACCGTCAAAATGGATGACGGACGAACCGTCAATTTTGACGCGGCTCGGATGCGGCACTTCGATCACGGCTATGCCGTCACTAGCCACAGCTCGCAGTCTTTGACCGAAAGCCGCGTCCTCGTCAACATGGACACCAATGCGTTCTCCGAACTACTAAACCCCCGCTTTGCCTACGTCTCCATTTCCCGCGCGTCCCAGGACGCTCACATTTACACCAATGATGCTGCGACGCTTGCCCAGCGGCTCAGCACCGATGTGACCAAAACCTCCGCCGTCGATTTTCACGAAGCAGCCGCCCCGCATTCACGGTCCCAAACTCCGAAGGAGCACACCATGGAACACCACAATGAATTGAAACCAGAACAACAACCCCAGCTCACGCCCGAACAAGCCGAGCGCAACCGCCAGTACGGTCCCATCGAAACAGCTCTTCAAACGGAAGCTCACGGCTACAAGTGGCAACGCGAAACCGATGGCATCCACAGCTACCAACATCCTGAAACTCACCGCTGGTTACACATCGACACCGAAGGCCAGTTCTTTGACCGCCACGCCCAGCCCATCACCCGCGAGAATGCGCTTGAGCAAGCCGGGCACTCGCCCACGCAGTCCGTCGCAGAAAACGCACAGTCTCCTACCAATTCCGTCACCAGCATCAATCACGGGATCAGTCTCTAGTCGTTTATGTCGTCGGATGAGAATTAGGAATTGGAGTCTCTGTCATGAACAAACTCTCCCTCGCTTCCGTTGTTCTTGCCATCACCGCTAGCACCATCGTCGTTCCCCACGCCCTTGCACAGCGCACTACACCGCCCCCGAGCGATGCCAAGCTCATGCACGACGTGGAAGCCGTCTTGCAAAATGAAAAGGCATTCCGCGGACTCACCATCGTCCCAAAGACTTCACGCGGCATCGTCACTTTGACGGGCACTGTTTCGAGCGAAGGCGACAAGGTACTCGCCGGCCTCGAAGTGGGCAACGTGGACGGCGTGAAGACTGTCATCAACAACCTTGACGTCAAGGGCAGCGCGCCGACCCAAGGACACCTTCCTGCTCTTGCGAATCCCAACGGGGCGCAGACTCAGCAGCTCGCAACCGAAGCCCGCACCTACCCCGCAGCCGCCGCGCCTCCGGGCGTGGCCGTCGAGAGAACAGTCACCATACCTGCGAACACATCCATTCAGGTTCGCATCACCGACCCATTGACATCGAAAACCGCCAAGGCAAATGACCACTTCCACGGCACCGTTGCCGCCGTCGTCTTTGCCGACGGCGCACTCGCGATACCAGTGGGAACGCCCGTGCTTGGCCGCGTCGTCTCGGCAAAGCCCGCAGGCCATTTCATCGCGGAAGCAAAAATGGCGCTTGAAATTACCACCCTCCGCCTGCCCCAGATCGACGGCAAGAGCAGAGATGTAGCCGTGGTCACCGAATACCTCACCAACAACGGCCAACCTCACGGCAGCAACGTAGCGCCCAGTGGACAGATCGAGGTCAAGCCGCAGACCGTCTTGCGCTTCCAGACCCAGAGCCCACTGATCACTTCCGTCTGGATCAAGAATGGGACCCAAGTCCAATTACCGGCCGTGCAAGATCCTGTACTAGATTCCCGGCCCAGCTCCAATTAGCAACGGCGGCACGATTCGGAGAAACACCAAATGAATTGCAACCTTCATCCCGCTACTCCTGCAATCGCAACCTGCCCCTCTTGCGGCTGCGGCCTCTGCCCTTCCTGCTCTGCCCGTTTTGCCCAACTTCGCTGTCAACACTGCGTCGCCCAGAAGAACGCAACCGTTGCCCGAACCGCATATCGGACTCTTGCAGTCTCCGCCATCTTCTTCCTTGTCGGCTTCTGCCTCGCCGGCGTCTGGCTCGCGGCTGGCCCCAAGCCTGGATCCCCTGAAGTGCATTCGACATTTCCCTCCTTTTCGTCCGTACGCCTATTGCCACCAGCGCCAGCCGTGCGGCCATCTGAATCCGTGAAGAAAGAACGCGAAGCCATCCATCCACCCGCCGACCAACGCCCAGCAATCCTGCTGCAAAGCATCATTGGGCTGCAGTTGGCATTTACCTATTTGGTGTACAAATCCATGGCAGCCTACGTTCGTAGCCGCCGCATCGTCCTGCTCGCGACTCCTGCCTTTTGGCTCTTTTACTTCGTGCTCAAACCGCTGCTCGCCCTGCTGGTCGGGGCTTCCCCCATCGGCTGGATTGTAGGGCCTTATCTGCTCTTCAAATTACTTCGCCAGATCCGAATCGCACGGCGCACCAAACTAGAACTTGCAACTTCCTGATAACCCCGTGAATACTCAGAATCAAACCGTGAGCACATCTCTCGCACATCTCGCAGACGCACCTCGCGGCCAGCGGCTTCAGGCCGTCCTCGTGTGCGCCTGTGGCTCACTCGACATCGCGGCGCGAGGCATGTGTCCACGCTGTCTCGCTCGCCAACATCACGATCAGGAATATTTCGGCGGGCATCGCGAAACCGTTTTGCGCCGCGATAAATGGACCTGCCAGGGCTGCTTCTACCGGCCCGCCCAAGAAGACCGCGATTGGATCGTCGTCCATCACCGCATCCCCGGCATCTCTCAACCTGCGCTGATGATTTCTCTTTGCGCCGCTTGCCACGCCATTGTCGAGCGCCTGCAAGTTCTCGATGTATGGCTCCCGCCGCAACTCGTCATCCTGTGGCGCGAGCAGCATCCCGGCGCCGAGTATCAGTTGCCCTTGCCCTTCGATCCCTTGGAGCAGTCGGCGGCCGGCATCGCTCCCTTCAATCCCGGAGTTGTCGAACTCGATTTAGCCCTACGATGATTGCCTTATTTGTGGCCGCTACTATCGCACCGCCGATAAATCTGCTCTTCAAGATGTCTTTAAGGCCGTAGCCACTGACGCCACGCAAGTGGGCAGACAGTTTGAGGCGCTTTCCGTTTGGAGTGTCAGTTGAGGCTCAACGATTACACACTTGAAGTTAACAATTCGCCCCCTCTGATATGCTGCCTTGAGTCGTTATGTCGAAATCTAAGAAGATGTGCAAAGCGTTTACGGCCCCATTCACATTCCTATGAAGCACCTGGCTTGGATTGCAATTGTCGTTTTCGGACTGTCTCAGCGGCCACCGAAAACCCCAGACGATAAGGGGGTTGCCAACGGCAGCGTGGCCCAAGTCACTGATCAAGCAACTGCTAGCAAAGACAACAACAAACCCACCCTGCAAGCCCTGCCAGTCCCGGACAAAGAGGAGCTTAAAACCCAGAGAGAACTGACCCGGTTCACGGGAGCGCTGGTCGTCGTCAGTTTTCTGCAATTTGTTGCTCTGGTCTGGCAGGCGTGCCTGTTCTTTCGGCAGACTCGAATTATGGACGAGCACAGGATCCACTTGGAGCAACTAGCTAAAGCTGCAAGTGACAATGCTCAAGCCGCGAAAGACGGGGCGGAAGCCGCAAGCAAGAATGCAGAGTTTTCCAAACTGAACGCGGCGGCGACCGAAAAGAGCGCTAATGCTGCCAAAGCCAGCGCCGATGCCCTGATTGACGGGGAAAGATCATGGCTCTTGGTTGACGAAGTTGAAATGGTCCCACTCAGAGAAGACATTCTTATTACCTCTGGTTCTGATCACCTTGGCGGTCTTGGCAATCCGACTCCCCGCTTCACCTACCGGATAAGGAACTTTGGAAAGACTCCTGCGGTAATGATGGGGTGTAAGGCAGACTTCCAAGTTGGAAATGACCCGAACTGTCCTCCCGATTCGACGATTTTCGATCTTGCAGGCACTCAGGTCGATATGTCTGTAATCCCACCGGGCCAGAGCGTTCCCAAAGAGAGCAAGTCTTGGCAGAGTTACCGCATACCTCCGGAAGAGAAGGGGAAGATTGCTAGCGGAGAATCCTTTCTGTGGGCCTGTGGCTGCGTTTACTACACCGATGTCTTTAAGAGGCAACACAACACCCCTTTCTGCTACTTGTATCTTGCCTCTCAGAGAAAGTTTTGGCCGTGCGGGGAACCACAATTTAATCTGCCAACCTAGCAGCAGAAGTCCCAGGACACTAGCGGTCGTCGCTCGCACGTCAATGACGAATTTTCCCCCTAACACCTTTTAAAGGGGCTCCCGCCCCTCGCTCCAGACAGTCAGCACACTACGCCGCCTGTCTTCCGCTACCCCCCCGAGCGGGCCTGTTCCTGCCCGCAACGCCGCCGCTTCGCTCCCTTCAACCCACACCAATCCATTCGGCACAGCCTTCGGCTGATCTTCCCACCATTCCACATTCGTTTCATGGCGAAGTCTAGAGCTCCGTTCGGCTCCTTCTGTCAATCCCGCTTGTGCAGCTCCGCGCGCCGCTCACCCCAAACCCGCGCCGTGCTCGCTTCCGCGCCCCTTCCGCTCTAACCCGCTCCAGGGCTCCGCTTCGCTCCGGGGATGGACAGCGCCTCTCCCCGCTCCACCCTCGCCATTTATGAAACGAATGTTTTTTTCTGGCCTACCTAGGCCCGGAATCTACAAAAAACCAAAAGGAGCGAACTTCCAATGACCACCACACCGAATCAACCTCTCACCACAGACAACACGAAACCGGCAGTTGCAATCCACAATTTGCAGAGCGTCCCGCTTGCGGCGATATCCCCCAACCCAAACAATCCACGAAAGCATTTCGATCAGATCGGATTGAAAGAACTCGCTGATTCCATCAAGGTTCATGGAGTACGCCAGCCCGTTCTGCTTCGCCCCAATGGTGGACCCGGTAAGTTCCAACTGGTGTGCGGGGAAAGACGCTGGCGTGCGTCGAAGATCGCGGGCAAGCCCGAAATCCCGGCCATCGTCGATCCAACTCTCACCGATCAGCAAGCCCTTGAAATCGGTGTCCTTGAGAATTTGCAGCGTGAAGGTGTCCACCCGCTCGATGAAGCGATGGGCTACGAAGCGTTGCTCAAGATGCCGGGGGAGAAAGGTGTGAAGGTCACGGTTGAAGCCCTGGCTGCCAAAGTTGCGAAAAGTGTCGCGTACGTGTACGCGCGATGCAAATTGCTGGCATTGGTCCCAGCCGGACGCGAGGCGTTTCTGTCGGAACGGATTAGCGCGGCTCATGCGGTTTTGATTGCGCGTTTGCAACCAAAAGACCAGATCAAGGCGCTCAGGGCGTGCTTTGGCGAGTGGCACGGAGCGAAGCCAAAAGCCGATGACGATCCCACGAGCATAAAGCTGGCGTCGATTGTTGAGGCCGATGCGCCCGTCATTTCGGAGAAATCCTTGCGCGAGTGGATTCAGGACAATGTGAATCTGCAATTGAAGGGAGTGCCGTGGGACCTGAACGATGCGCAACTGCTTCCAGCGGCGGGCGCGTGCAGCTCATGTCCGAAGCGTTCAGCCTCGAATCCCGCCCTCTTCGCCGAGCTGACCGTCAAGGGCGAGGATACGTGCTTTGACGCCGATTGCTTCAAGGCCAAGCGGGAGGCCTTCGTGCAGATCGCAATCAAGCAGGACAAGGAAGCAGTAGCGAACAAGAACCGTGAAGCTTTCGTCGAGAGCGTTGGACCTCATGACAAGTCAGGCCAGCACGAGAAGGTTGAACCTCTCAGGCAAATCAGCGAGCAGGCGGCTTATGCCGCAGCGAAGCCGGATCAGAAAGTGCTGAAGGCTGGGCAATGGCTGCCAGCCAAGAAAAACGAATGTCCGTCCGTAGAAACCGGGCTGATTGTTCGCGGCGACAATGCGGGCACAAAACGCTTGGTGTGTTGCAACGGAGCGTGCAAAGTCCACAAGCACACTTTGAGTGCGAGCGGATCGTCAGGCAGAACAACCCAAGTCGATTACGATCTCGAACGCTATAAGGGCTTCAAGAAGCAGGTCGCCGGAAGGAAGAAAGCGGTAGCGAGAGCCCAGCTTGTTCGGGCGATGGTCGGACATGTAGGCGCGAAGATTCCAGCGGAACTGTTGCGTGAGGTAGTGATAAACCTCATGAACAGCGACGGCGATTCTGCCGTGCTGCTTTGGCTGTTGGGCCTCGATCCGAAAGCCGCTAAAGCAGCCGATTTCAAGAAGATCATCGGCAAAGCGAAGGACGTGCAACTGAACCAACTTCTGGTCGCAGCCCTTCTGCTCGGTTCGGTTGATGGACATCGCGATGACGCCAAAGAGCGTTCGTCTTTGTTGTCGTTTGCCAAAACTCTGGGACTGAAAACCGCGCCCGCAATTCTGGCGGCCCAGGACGAGCGAATCAGCAAAGAACGCGCTTGCCGAGGCTGTGGGTGCACAGAAGAAACGCCCTGTGACTTCTGGAATGGAGACAAGCGAGTTGCCTGTTCATGGGTCGAACAGGACCTCTGCTCGAATCCAGACTGCAAGAAGTACGCCCCGCCTGCCAAAGTGCAGGCGTCTGCAAAGAGTGCTGGAAGTAAATAGGAAAGACGAATGAGGGGATGGTGGCCAAACACCACCTCCCCTTCTTCAATGGTGTAGGACGTAGGACAACGACTCGCAACAAGGTAGTCCTCGACAAGGACAACGTGTCGGAGACGTGAAACGGATTATCGGTCCAAGAGCACTATTAGACGTGAGGGGGCCAACAAAAAGGAGACGAAAAGGGTTTGATTTTTCTGATCGTTTTCTAATCTGGATATGCTTGAATATGTTGATTTGACAAGGGATTCCGGAGTGTTCATCGCTCACAGACGGAACGCGAAGTGCTTGCGATAAGTGGAGTAGGGGCCGGGGATCGCTCGGATCGCCCGATGTTGCAAGATCGTTCACACGGAGGGATCATCCCGGCGGTGCCATTGCACAGGCGCTACTTTTAAGGGTAGACTTGCGCTTCCCCCTGGGTGTAGGTTTTTTCCTGTTTTTCGCGGTCATTTCTAGGAGTCTGGTTTCCGTTGCCTTCTCAAAGCACAGTGAATACGAAGCAGCGCCGTGATCTGCTCCTCCAGATCGAGGAAGCGCGCAAGAGCCGAGTGGTGGTGTATGTAACTGGGGATCGCCAAGGCGCAGAGTCACGTATCGGGATGGACGTGTTCCCCTATTTCCACGATGTTCTCAACAAGATCGGGGAGACTAATCAGATCGATCTGTTGCTGTACAGCGCGGGCGGTATCACGATGGCCGGATGGGGTCTCGTTAATCTCATTCGCGAATATTGCAAGCGGTTCTGTGTCCTGATTCCCTTTAAGGCGCACAGCACGGCGACCCTGATGGCTCTCGGAGCGGATGAGATTGTGATGGGGAGTATGGGGCAACTAAGCCCCGTCGATCCGTCGATCACGAGCCCGTTCAATCCCGTTGCACCCGGCCCGCAGGGAGTGCCGCAGGTGTTGCCCATAAGCGTGGAGGACGTGATCTCTTACATGCAGCTCGCAAGGGAAGAAGCAAAACTCGAAGCCCCAGAGCAATTGTTGGAGGTTTTCCGGAAACTGTCGGATACGGTTCAGCCGATGGCTCTGGGCAGCGTCTATCGAGCGAAGCAGCAGATCAAGCTTCTCGCGCAAAAGTTGCTGGCGTTTCACATGGACGAAAAAGGGGATAAAGCCAAGATCGACGCGGTCGTGAAATACGTTACGAAAGAACTCTATTCGCATGATTACGTAATCACTAGGCGCGAGGCAAAGCAGGTGATGAAGCTTCCGGTGGTTTTTGCCGATAAGAAAGTGGAAGCCCTTCTCTGGGAGGCGTTCCAACTGTATTCGGACGCGATGGACCTGAACACCCCATACAACCCCGGAATTGCCTTGGGGCTCCAAAATCAGGCAACGGTGAGGATCGAGTCGGCCTTCATCGAGAGCACAGAAAAGGGCTTTGCGCATGCGGTGGAAAAGGATGTCAGGAAGATCATGCCCGGCCAGTTTCCGGGATTGCAGGTGGCGGGAATCGGCTTTATGGAACAAATTCTGAGCCAAGGGTGGAATAAAATAGAGGTGAACCCATGAACAAGATCACTCAGAGCATCGGTACCCAGACCTCGGGTCTCGCCAGCGCGGCGCAAGTGTATTCCGGTTCCGACATGTCCTTTGTTGCGCTGCCTCATCTCGGGACGATGGTGGCACCAGTGTTTGACCTCGTTTGCAATATGCCAGTTCTTGAGAGGCCATCGCTCATTCAGCAACCAGAGATCAACGTTGAAGACCCACAACTGCAACTCGGATTTATCGGTCTGCTCAACTTCGATCTGTCTCCGGACGAACCAGCCGACGGCGACATGGAGAGGCCCTTGGAGTACCACAGATCCGCGGAGTGAACGGATCGCATGCCAATCGATTCGACGACTTGGTATGACCGCGATCCCGACCCGGCCTCGATCTATCAGGGCGATCTTTTGGTCGATGTGCCCGTAGTTCTGATGCCTCCCGCTGGAGATGGGCCTTGGATCGTTCTCCGCCCCTCACTTCCGCTTACTCTCGAAGATGCCCTCGCTGGCAACGTGCCAAAGATTTTTCGGCCCCATGCTGAGAATGCGCCGCTCGTGGAGGCTTGGGGCGGGCAGCAAGAGTTAGTTCTCGCGAAGGGGATCAAAACACCCGTCCTGGTCGTAACTCAAACCTGTGACATTGAACGTCGCCGCTTTATCCATGTTGCGCCCGTCTATGGGATCGAGGGGTTCGATCAACGGAAGATCGAATCGCTCACAGCGAACGAGATTCAATACTGGTTCTATCTTCCCGATCACCTGCCTTTGCGTCCCACAAAGCAATTCGCCGATCTGAGCCAAATTGTTCCGGTGCACAACTCATATCTGAGGCGAGCGCGCCGACTAGAGCGCCTTACTCCTCTTGCGACCACGGAACTCCAGAAGAAGCTCGCTTCCTTTCACGGACGCCCATTTGGATTCAATACTCGGGACGCCGTGCCGCAAGAAGGCGATTATCTCTGCGCTCGATGCTTTTATGTCCGCGCGCAGATCACCCGCCGAGCCATCGCGGCGGGCCAGCAGTTTCCAGCTTGTGAGCAGTGTGGCGCGGACGTCCTTTGGGTGAAGTTCGTGCCCTTGAACCCGGCTGGATGAAGCGCCCACGCTTTGCCGTACATAACGCGGATTGTCCCGACGCAGTGTCGAGAGCGATCATGGGGCCGGCGTGATCGCCAAATGCTCCCGCAATCACTTGCACCAGTTTTCATCTTCACTCTTTGCGCTCCCTGTCTCGTTACCACGCTACTGAGCGAGCTCTTGCATACCGGTAGTGGACGCTGTGTTCCGGGGACTCTCGGCTTCCGGTCGCCCTTCGATACCAGGCTCTTCATTTCTCCTTGGGTTCTCACCCGTGCAGACAACCGCGGAACCTCACTGCGCTCTCGCCCTGCGGCACGGCAATGAAAACTCGTGCCCCTTCGGGGTTTTGGACTCCTCCCCCCTCGCTGGCTCCGGGTCCCCTTCCAAAAACTTTTCCTCTTGGCCCGCGCCCTTACCCCCGGCGCTCTTGGGAGTTCGCAGGCCCCGCGCCCTTCGGGAAGTATGTCCCGCACGGGATGAGAACACACACAAGGAGAATCAAAATGAAGAACCTCGTTCAAATCGAAGGCAACCTCGGACAAGATCCCGTCCACACTCAGCTCTCCAGCGGTAAACATGTCACACGCCTCAGCATCGCGGTCAACAAGAGCTGGACGAAGGGCAAAGAGAAGAAGCAAACGACTGACTGGTTCCGAGTGGAATGCTGGGACAAGTTGGCTCAACCCGCCAGCCGCCTCAAGAAGGCCGATGCCGTTTTTGTCCAGGGCGAACTCCGCACCAGTGAATACGTCAAAGACGGCGTGACTATCCCGGCAGTCTCGATCGTGGCCGGCCACCTGCGAAAGATCGATTTCTCCATCTTTTCGAAGACGGACACCCGCGACCCTGCAGCAAACGCCTCTGACGCACCCGAACAGCAGGCCTCCGAAGAACCTGTCGCATACTGAACCGTCCCAACTGCGAAGGCCGCTCTCCGAGCGGCCTTCGCTTTATGCGCTACATCATTCCGCCCCGAGTTTCGGACAAAGAAGATTGCCCTGAAGTTGACCCAGGGGTCGCCTAATAGCCCGGTCGAAAGCGTGGGAACACCGGAGCGGGAACCCCGGCTTCTTGGCATATTTCCGAAAACAATTGAAGTATTTGAGACCGCGTCCTATCCATCCAGTCGGAGACACTGAGGTCGTGAATGCAATACCACTCCGAGCCGTCGCTCCGCTTGTCCGTGTGTATGGTGCCGCTCTTCTTCGCGTCTTTGTATCGAGCGCGGATAGCTCTTAATAGGTCTGCAATGACATCCATGTGTTGACGCCACTTCGGGTTCGTCAAGAAGGCCTTGCCCCACGATTGCGACAGCACAACCCCGTCTCGGCGTGACCGCAGGGAGCCTGTGTTGATTGCCGTCAACGTATCCTCCATCGCTTCGTCGAAAGCTTCCATCGACCCTTCCTGCCGAAATGGGTCTTGGAAAGCAGGACGGTCGAAACACTGTGCATAGAATCGAATTAGATTGACATCGTCAATGCGCGGTCTCTTGTCTGACGCAACGTTGTGCTCAATTTCGAGGCGTGCCGCCTCCTCCGATAAACGCTTCCACTCTCGAAGCAAACCCGCCGTGTACCGTTGAACGTCGTTGTCCACCAACTTCGCACACTTCTGGCACAGCCAAATGCCGTTCTCGATTGACTGTCGTACCGCCTTGGTTAACGAGTCGTCAGGTCTGGGTCCACCAGCCGACGCAGCGGCGACATGCGCCGCAACACCGACATTCATCGACTTCTTCGGGTCAATTCTGGGTCCGCTCGTAGGCTGTCGGCAGTTCGGATTCGAGCAACGCATTCCAACACGATGCGCCAGAACATCTTTCGTCTTCAGAGTGAAGTCGTCGCGCGGCATCTTAGTTCGGTTGCTCCAAGGCAAGATGTCGGTGACCTTTGAGAAATTCTTCGCGCGTGATTGTTCGCGTTCGCACGTTGCCGAATAAGACAGAGTTCAGGGACACACTGATGGTGTGGTATTGGACTCCTTCCGAGTTGCGTTGCTCAGCGTAATCGAGGGTCCGCTCAAACTCGTTATAAGTGGGCTGCCAGCTAAAGGCATCGTCCGACTCCACCCAGTTCAGTCCGGTCGTGTAGGTAAGCCGATAAGATCCTTGCGGTATTCGTGAGAGATGCGCGGAATTATGCGCCTTCACGAAAAACCACCGCACCGTCTGGTCCGTCGTGGCGTCGGATACGCGGACAACCGCGTCTTCAGTTGTTCCATTCTCCACTGTCAGCTTGCCGTGGCCGCCAGTGCCGTTGTCTCCCTCGATGCGCGTGCCCGTCGGGAGCGAGTTGTACTCAGTGGGTCTCGGGTCAGCGGGTTGCGTGCTTTCGTTCTTCGGCGGGTCAGGTACAGGGGGCGACTCTTCCCCAACGACCTTCCATCTCTCAGCATTGTCTGTGTTTGCCCTGGCAGCTGTGTTCGGGGTGTCTGGGCGCCGCAGAATCACAAATGCGATTAGTGCCACTCCGACAGCCCCAACAACCGCGAACTTGTAGATGGCTCGCCCCCTAACGGCTGAGGCAATTCTTCGATGGTTCACTACAGGAGCAGAAGGCGATGGATGCGTGGCTGCAAGAACTATCGTTATCACGTACCCACACTTGGTACACAGAATTTGCTTTCCGACGTTTGTCTCTAAGGTGTGATAGACGACACCGCACTGTGGACAGCCAACATCAATCATAACTACTTCCAAGTCGCAGAACGGGGCATTATAGCCCTGCATCACTTATCGACCTTGACGATTTCGAACCCTATTGTACGATTAAGCGACCCGTGCTTTAGTGCTTTACAACCAAACTCAATAAGCAAACTCGCCAGTTCTCGGTGCAGCCTGCGGCCGATCTTCCCACCATTCCACATTCGTTTCATGGCGAAGTCTAGAGCTCCGTTCGGCTCCTTCTGTCAATCCCGCTTGTGCAGCTCCGCGCGCCGCTGACCCCAAACCCGCGACGTGCTCGCTTCCGCGCCCCTTCCGCTCTAACCCGCTCCAGGGCTCCGCTTCGCTCCGGAGATGGACAGCGCCTCTCTCCACTCCACCCTCGCCATTTATGAAACGAATGTTTTTTTCTGGCCTACCAGGCCCGAAATCTCAAAACCACAAAAGGAGCTAACTTCCAATGACCATCACACGCAATCAGCCTCTCACCACCGATGACATCGCACGCCTCGCCCCTTCCGCCCTCGCGCGGGAGGCCTCTGACGGCATGTCCCAACGCTATACCTATATTCCGACTATCGACGTTATCGACGGCATGAGAGAAGCGGGATTCCTGCCTTTCCGCGCCACTCAATCCGGCACGCGCGACGCATCCCGCAGCGAGCACACGAAACACATGATTCGCTTTCGGCACGCTGATTCCCTGCCCTCTGTGGCCGTCGGCGATTCGCTGGTCGAAGTCGTTCTCGTCAATTCCCACGACGGCACCAGCTCTTACAAACTCATGGCCGGAATCTTTCGCCTTGTCTGCTGGAACGGGATGGTGGTCTCCGAGTCCATGCAGGACAGCATTGCCGTGCGCCACAGCGGAGATGTCATTACCGAAGTCGTGAACGGGAGCCTGCGAATTGCTCAGAATGCGCCGAAGATTCTGGACACCGTCCAATCATGGAAAACCCTTCAGCTAACGAGCGGAGAACAAACCGCACTTGCAGAATCCGCTCACGTGGTTCGCTTCGGAGATGCCGAAGGCAAAGTCGATACTCCCATCACCCCGGCTCAACTGCTGCAAGCTCGCCGCCGCGACGATAACGGCGCTGATCTTTGGCGGACCTTCAACCGGATTCAGGAAAATGCCGTCAGGGGCGGATTGTCCGCTTGGGGACACGACGCCAACGGCCACCGCCGCCGTACCACCACCCGCGAAGTGAAAGCGATCGATCAGGACGTAAAACTCAATCGCGCCCTGTGGCACCTCGCCGAGCGCATGGCCGAGCTGAAATCGGCGTAGGCCCGCTACCCTACCACCGCGAAAGTGGCGTCTGGGCATGGACTCAGGGCCGGTACGCAACCCGGCAATCAAGTCTCAACCCCAATGTGCCTTAAAAGGAGGCATCGAACCATGCCAGCTACTACAACGCGCCGTCTAACCAGCGACCACCCAAAGATTGAGCAGTTTCTCCGCTTGTGGCACGAGAACGGACGCGCGCAGTTCCAGCGCTCCATGCCCTCACACAACTACGACACCGAGCAACGGAAAATCGCCAGAGACCGGAGGCAATACCTACTGCTGAACTCCGGCGACGATGGAGTGTTTCTCGTGCAGAGATCAATGCAGTATGTGTACCAGGTTGACGACTACTGCAGGCGCGGCAAGTTCCTGAACACGCTCGACGCTCTGATTGAGCAGTACACCATCGCAAATGAACGGCAGGAGGAAGCCGAAGCCACAATCAAAACGACGGGCCTCGACCGCGAAAAGAAAGAACATGAGCTTCTTCGCGCTCTGTTTACTTCTGTGCTGTATCTGCATACGTTTTGGGACTCGCTTCGGACCTTCGAGAAAGAGCTAGGCCACGATGTGGACGTCATTGAAGGATTGCTCGCCGAAGCGTGGCCCATCGACAAACCCCAATGCCTGAATGATCTTCGCCCCCTGCTGGAGAGAATTCGCAACCACAGCGCCGCCACTAGCGAGACGACGAAGGGGGCGCGGTTATGAATCATGAAGGACGGTCACCGGACAACGTGCAGGAAGAACAACCAGCGAACCTTTCTCGCCCTTCCTGACATGGGCACTGAGTTCCGTTGCCTGCCTGAAGGTCGTCCAGATAGGAGCGTTGAAGCCCCGCGAGACCGCCTCGGCCCACAGCGTCAGAATATTGAGACCTGAATACGGCGTGCCGTTGGCGCAGTAGCCTCATGATTCGCCCCGCCGTGTTCCCCCCGCATTCCAAGGTTTCATCCAGGCGCGATTCTTAGAAATGCGAGAATTACTCTGATATTCAGCGTAATCTTCACACTGAACTGCTCTAAGCTAACGGCCACCGTTTCTAGCAGGAGCCAGACTCAATATTTGGTAAAGTATTGCAAAACAATGAGGAGTAATTGAGCGCCACTGACAGCAATAAATACGAAAGCGCCTATTTCGTGAAAGACGGAGTCACGGCATACCACGCCAAGTACTACGCCCATGATCTGACGCGACGCGCCAGCGGCGGTCTGGATCGCATATCCATGTCACTCTTTGATGCGACGGTGGACTTGAATCCGCATCAGATCGAGGCGGCACTTTTTGCATTGCACTCCCCTCTATCAAAGGGCGTGATCCTGGCCGATGAAGTCGGCCTAGGCAAGACAATAGAAGCTGGCATCGTGCTCTGCCAATACTGGGCGGAACGGAAGAGACGCCTGCTTGTATTGTGTCCAGCCTCAATTCGCAAGCAATGGGCCTTGGAGCTTCAAGAGAAATTTAATCTTCCCGCTGTTGTCCTTGATTCAAAGACGTACCGTGAAGCGCAGAAAGACGGTCGCCTCCCGCTCCAGGAGAAGACGGTGACAGTAATGTCATTTCATTTCGGGAGCCGAATGAGAGAAGAGCTCAGGGCGATTGCGTGGGACCTAGTGGTAATTGACGAAGCGCACAAGCTTCGGAATGCTTATCGGCCCAGCAACAAAGTGGGCCAGACACTTCGCTGGGCAACCGAGGATCGCCGAAAGCTGCTTCTCACTGCGACTCCGCTCCAGAACTCCCTGGTGGAGTTGTACGGGCTGTCAACGCTAATCGACGATCATATTTTCGGCGATGTCAATTCTTTCCGGTCGCAGTTTGTTGGGGGAGGCGGCCACCTTGGCGAGCTACGCCAGCGCCTTTCTGGGTTCTGTAAACGTACCCTCAGAAACGAAGTTCTGGAGTATATCCGCTATACCGAACGGCGGGCGATCACGCGCCCTTTCAGGCCCACAGATGACGAACACGCCCTGTACGAGGCAGTATCGGCCTTTCTACAACGACCCGACAGTTACGCACTACCCCACCGCCAACGACATCTCATAGCTCTCGTGTTGCGTAAACTGCTGGCGTCATCATCACAGGCAATCGCCAATACCCTGGAATCCATGAAGGCGCGCCTAGAGAACTTGAGGAATGAACAAGTCGAAGATGACCCAGACTTTCCTGAAGCACTCATTGCGGATGAAGAAATTGAGGACGATCTCCTCGACGAGATTCTCACTGTCAATGACGAAGAACCAACGACGGCGGCTGACACGAAAGCCTCCACAATCGATTGGCCCAAATTGCGCGACGAAATCCGGGTACTGGAATGGCTGGCGAGCTGGGCACGCCGCATCGGAACAGACACAAAGACGCAAACGTTACTTAAAGCACTGGAGATCGGTTTTGATCAAATGCAGACAATGGGTGCCCAACGCAAGGCGCTCATCTTCACTGAGTCTCGCAGGACACAGGAATACGTTAAGACCTTTCTTGAAGGCAATGGGTATCACGGTCAGGTTGTTGTTTTCAACGGCACTAATGCAGGCCCAGAAGCAACTGAGGTCTATGAGAAATGGACCGAACACAACCGAGGAACCGGGCGCGCCTCCGGGTCACGCGCGTTGGACATCCGAACCGCATTGATCGAACACTTCCGAGACAACGCGAGCATCATGCTTGCAACCGAAGCCGCAGCCGAAGGCGTGAATTTGCAATTCTGTTCCCTCGTCATTAACTATGACTTGCCGTGGAATCCACAGCGGATCGAGCAGCGTATTGGCCGTTGTCATCGTTACGGTCAGAAACACGACGTGGTCGTCATCAACTTCCTTAATGAGCGGAACGAGGCAGACCGCCGGGTGCTGGAACTGCTAACGGAAAAATTCAGTCTCTTCAGCGGGGTATTTGGTGCGTCCGACGAAGTGCTTGGCACAATCGAATCTGGAGTCGATTTCGAAAAGCGCATTCTGTCCATATATCAAGAGTGTCGAACTCCCGAAGAGATCGATGCCGCATTTCAGGCCCTCCAGACGGAAATGGATGAAACCATCCGCACCAGGCTGGATGACACACGCAAACAGCTCTTCGAACATTTCGACGAAGAAGTCCACCAGCGCCTCAAGCTCCAACTCGAAGACACCAAGGCTCAGCTTGACCGCTTCAGCAAGCGATTCTGGTTGATCACGCGCTTCATCCTCGGCAAGCGGGCCAATTTTGATGAACCTGCACTAGCATTTAATCTTGAGCAGCCTCCGCGGGAAGACATTTCTCGTGGCCGTTATCACCTCATCTCCAAATCGGCTCCGCGGGCCAGCGAGACGGAAGGTGAGGAACGTGACTCGTTTTTATACCGCCTGTCACATCCGCTCGGTGAATTGGTCATCGACCACGCAAAGCGGACTGAAACACCGCCAGCGCACATCGTCTTCGATGTAACACACCGCCCAGCAAGAATCCACGTTCTGGAGGCCCTACGCGGCCAGAGCGGATATCTGACCCTTACCAAATTGGCAATCGACTCTTTTGAGCGCGAGGAGCACCTGCTATTCTCTGGATTCTTATCCGATGGGCGTCCGGTCGATCCAGAAACTATCGAGAAGCTCTTCGAATGCAGCGCACAGGTCCAAGGTTCGGATGCATTATCCGATGAGGTGTCAAACAGGCTCGGCCTGGACGTAGAACGTCACTCAAAGGCTACAATCAGTCGATCTCTGGAACAAAACAGCAAATACTTCAACGACGCGCGAGATAAGTTGGAGAAATGGGCTGACGATCTGGTCCTCGCATCTGAAAAGGCGCTGACGGACACCAAGGAGCAAATCAAGGCGCTTCGCCGTCAAGCGAGGCAATCAGTTACCTTGGACGAGCAGCATGAAATCCAGCAGAAGATCCAGAAGTTGGAGCGGGCTCAACGACGGCAGCGGCAGGACATCTTCAAGGCAGAAGACGAAATCATGGAGAAGCGAGACAGGCTCGTCGAATCATTAGAACGCAGGCTCGCCCAGAAATCCTCTGGCGAATGCTTATTCACGATAGCCTGGTCAGTCGTATGATCGCAAACAGGAATCAAATGAGTCAAGCACACGCCATTCATTCGAACCAGAAATACGAGAAGCTGAAGAACCTGCTCAAGGAGCTGTTTCAGCTTGACCAGCCTGACCTGGACTTTGGTCTCTATCGCATCATGCATGCCAAGAGTATCGAGGTGACGCAGTTCCTCGACAACGACCTGCTACCTCAGGTGAAGGATGCGTTTGGACTGTATAAGACCGCTGATAAGGCCGAACTGGAAAAGGAACTAGCAAAGGTCACGGCTGGCGTGCAGGCGGCAGGTATGGACGCTGAGCAGTCGCCCAAGGTGAAGGAGTTGCGCGCCAGAATCGCCAATGATGCCGTGGATGTAGGAGCCTTGGAGAGCGAGGTCTACGACAACCTCTTCACCTTCTTCCGTCGCTACTACTCCGAAGGTGACTTCCTCGCCAAGCGCGTTTATAAACCGGGCGTTTACGCCATTCCATACGAGGGTGAGGAGGTCAAGCTTCATTGGGCCAACCACGACCAGTACTATATCAAGACAAGCGAACACCTTCGCGACTACGCCTTCCGCTTGCGTCCGAACGACGACAATCAACCGATGCGCGTGCACTACTTCCGCCTTGCCGATGCCGCTGAGGGGGAGCACGGGAACGTCAAGGCCGCGGAGGGCAAAGATCGCGTCTTTCTTCTCGCTCCGGCCGGTGAATCCGGGCGCGATTTCATAACTGAAGAGGGAGGCGAATTAGTTATCCGCTTCGAATACAGACCTGCAACAATCGCCGACTGGCCTGAGGACGTGCGCGCAGGCAAGACCAAGCCACCCGCGCAAAAGGATTTGCTCGCGCTTGCAGAGCAACAGATCTTGGCCGTGGCCGACGGCAGACTCATCCCCTGGCTCGCAGAACTCGCCAAACCGCATATAAATGCAAGTGGCGAGAGATCAGATCACACTCTGCTCGCGGCGCACTTGCGCTTCTACACCGCCCGCAATACCTTTGACTACTTCATTCACAAGGACGTGGAAGGTTTTCTGCGCCAGGAGCTAGACTTCTTTATCAAGAATGAAATCATGCATCTGGACGACGTGGAAAACGATACTACACCGCGCGTCGAACAGTATCTCTCCAAGATAAAAGTCATAAGGCGCATTGCCGGTAAGATCATCGACTTTCTCGCGCAGCTTGAGACCTTCCAAAAGAAGCTTTGGTTGAAGAAGAAATTCGTCGTCGAGACTGGTTATTTGATCACGGTTAACCGAATCCCAGACGAGTTTTACCCAGAGATCGCCGCCAATGACTCCCAGCGACAGGAATGGGTTCGGCTCTTCGCAATTGATCGTTTTAGCTCGTACAGCATTCCGCTGACAGCGGAATTTGTTAAGGCGAATGCGACCCTGTTAGTGGATACGCACCATTTCTCGTCCGATTTCACAGCGAGACTCATCGATACCGTTAGCGACCTGGATCACAATACGGACGGTGTGCTTATTCACGGCGAGAATTTCCAGGCGTTAAGCCTCATGCAGCAGCGATACAGAAACGATGTTGCATGCATCTACATCGACCCGCCGTACAACACGGGTCAAGATGGGTTTGCTTACAAGGATGCATTCAAGAGTTCCAGTTGGGCTTCAATGGTAAGAGACCGTTTGGAATTAGCTCGCGAATTGCTTGGCGAAAAGGGTGTCTTGTTCTCGAGTATCAACGAAATCGAAAGAACAAATTTGGAATGGCAATTGCGGGAAACCTTTGGGGCGGACAATCGGATCGAAGAGGTCATCTGGGTCCGCGATACCATGAGCAATAACTCGCCAACATATTCCACAAACCATGAATACGTCGAGGTATTTGCGAAAAACCGCGCAGCTGTTGAAGCAGACCGTTCCATGTTTCGGGAGCCCAAGCCTGGGTTCGTGGAAGTAATGGAATTGATTGATTCGTTCTCCACAAAATATGCGCCAATTCAAGAAATCGAAGGGGACCTTCGCAAGCTATATCAGCGCCACAAAGTGGAACACATCGAACACGCAACAGCGCAAGGTGAGTCCAAGGAGGATGCGGCTAAGAGTGACCCATGGAAAGGTCTCTATCCCTACAAGATGGTCGAGTATCGGGACGACCGCGGACAGCTTGTCGAAGAGCACGACGCGCCCAAGCGGAACGCCAAGATATGGGTGTGGAGGGAGGTTGAGCCCTCGATGCCTTCTGGAAAGCAGTCCGAGACAATCAAGCACGAACATTCTGAAAACTACAGGTTCTATCGACCGCCGCATCCGATTACGCACAAGCCCTGTCGGCCACCTAAGCGAGGATGGGCGTTTCCGCAGCGAGGAGTTGGCAATCGTCCTTCATTTGAAGGGTATCTATCAGACGGGCGAATCGTGTTCGGAGAAGACGAGACGTCGATTCCACAACTCAAATACTTTTTGCACGAAAATGAGTCGATCATATCCACCTCGGTAATAAGGCAATACGCAGACGGTGAACCCAAACTCGAAGCCATCTTTGGGAGAAAGGGCCTGATCGATAACCCCAAACCACCGGGTCTTATCGAGAGATTCGTTCGCCAGACGACGCGCGACCGAGCGCTAGTGCTTGACTTTTTTGCTGGCTCGGGAACAACGGCGCATGCAGTAGTCAACACCAATCGCATCGACGGAGCAAGACGCCGCTTCCTCTTGATTGAGATGGGGGACTATTTTGATACAGTTCTTTTGCCGCGCATAAAGAAGATCAGCTTCACTCCCGAGTGGGAAAACGGCACATTCACGCGCATCGCCACTGCAGAAGAAGCCAAGCGCGGCCCTGAGATCATTAAGATTACGCGTCTTGAGTCCTACGAAGACGCTCTCAATAATTTAGTTGTCCACCGGTCGCCAAAACAGCAAAACCTCCTTGACACGGCCGATGCGCAGGGCACAGACCGCCTTAAGGAGCAGTACCTGCTCCGCTACATGCTGAATGTGGAGACGCGCGGGAGCCAGTCGCTGCTTAACGTGCAGGCCTTCCAGGATCCAACGGCGTACAAGCTGAAGGTCAAGCGACCAAGCTCAGATGAGAGCCGGGAGATGAACGTCGATTTGTTTGAGACCTTCAACTCGTTAATCGGTCTCAAAGTCCAACATATTGCCGCACCACAAAGTTTCACTGCTTCGTTTGAACGCGACAGCGAGAAGCGGCTGCACCTCAAGGGAAGGATTAAACAGGACCCTACGGGGCCATGGTGGTTCCGTACTGTCATTGGAACAATGCATGATAGCCGCCGCACCCTCATCATCTGGCGAAGGCTCACCGGCGACCCGGAGCAGGACAATTTGGTGCTTGATGAGTGGTTCACCAAGCAGAACTACTCGACCAAGGACTATGAGTTCCAGCTCATCTATGTAAACGGCGACAATAATCTCGAAAACCTCAGGGCGCCGGACGAGACCTGGAAAGTACGACTGATCGAGGAAGACTTCCACCGCCTAATGTTCGATATGGAGACTCTCTAAGCGTGGCCGTGAAGAAGGCACCCTCGAAGAAAAAGCCGCAGATACCGTTTGCGTATAAGCTGGTTCTTAATCAGTGGCTCTTATCCCTTTTCGGTGTTGCGCACTTTGATGATCTGGCGGAGCATCTGCGTAATGAGAAGCTCGAAGGGCTGGACGAGAACAATGTCCACCATTTTCACCAAGCTCTCACTGCACAGCTCTTCAATCTGACGTACCTGCCCACAGAGCTTCTGCTTGAATACGACCAAAATATTGTGAAGCATACCCAGCGCCTGAATGATCGGCGCATAACGCTCGGCGAAAGTCCGATCGTCTGGAAGTATTTCCAATACTTGACACTACTCTTTACCGAAATCTATCTCGACCGCTACTTCAGCGACGCGCCGGCACTGTTGAAAACACTAAACACCCAGCTTTCGATCACCAATGCCGACCGGCCAGAAGCCGAACAGATTACAGCGTTTGACGAGCAGTCTGAAGCGTGGCCGCAGCTCAACAAACTTGCGTACTGGAGCGCCACGGGAAGCGGCAAAACGCTGTTGATGCACGCCAACATTCTTCAGTATCAGTTCTATCTGGAAAAGCACGGACGCCGCCGGGAACTGAATCGCATCATCTTGCTCACCCCGAATGAGGGTTTGAGCCAGCAGCATTTGCGCGAATTCGAACTCGCTGGGATTTCAGCGGAGCTCTTCAACAAGGATGGACGCGGTCTGTTCGCCGGACAAGCAGTAGAGATTCTTGACATCCACAAACTTAAGGACGAGATGGGCGATAAGACCATCGCCATCGATGCATTTGAGGGTAACAATCTCGTCTTGGTAGACGAAGGTCATCGCGGAGCTTCCGGCGGTGAAGAGGGCGCATGGATGCGTTTTCGCAATGCGCTATGCGAGAGGGGCTTCTCTTTTGAGTATTCGGCAACATTCAGCCAGGCGGTTAAGGGGAACAAGAAGCTCACCGACACCTACGCCAAGAACATTCTGTTTGATTATTCATATCGCTACTTCTATTCTGATGGTTTCGGCAAGGATTACCAGATATTCAACCTCGATGAGGACACACAAACAAAACATCTGGAACTTTACCTGGTGGCCTGCCTGTTGGCCTTTTACCAACAGCAGCGACTCTATCGTGAGCAGGGAGCAGCATTCAGGCCATTCAATATCGAAAAGCCGCTATGGATCTTTGTGGGGGGCAGCGTAACCGCGACACTGGCGAAGAAAGACGCTTCCGACATTGTCGTGATCTTGAAATTCTTGGCGCGTTATGTGGGGGACAGGGTTGGAAGCATCCAACGCATCGAGCAAGTATTGAATCAGGGGCTAGTTGCCGCAGATGGAAAGAACCTCTTTGCTGGCCGGTTCACCTATATCAACACGACAGGACTCTCTCCCAGCCAGGTATTTGAAGACACGCTAGCCACGCTCTTTAACGCCGCTAGCGGCGGATCGCTCCACGTTGAGAACTTGAGAGGGGCTACTGGCGAAGTCGCTCTCCGTGTGAGCGACAACGATCCTTTTGGCGTAATCAACGTAGGCGACGATACCAAGCTCGTGACCTTATGTGAACAGAACGGATTGCAGACCGGCGAACGCGAGTTTTCTGGCTCTCTCTTTCACGAGATCAACAAACCGCATTCAACGGTGAATGTCCTGATAGGCTCGAAGAAGTTTACCGAGGGATGGAACAGCTGGCGGGTTAGCACGATGGGTCTGATGAACGTCGGCAAAACCGAGGGTTCGCAGATCATCCAGCTTTTCGGGCGTGGCGTGCGGCTCAAGGGCTATGGAATGAGCCTTAAGCGTAGCGGCAAAACCCAACTTCCTGACGACGTGACACGGCCCAAACACATCAACCAGCTTGAAACCCTTTCGATCTTCGGTATTGACGCTGAGTATATGGCGACATTCCGCGACTTCCTTGAAGAGGAAGGTCTGCCAACGAACGACGACCGTGTTGAATTGTTGCTACCTGTAATCAACAACCTAGGTACGCAGAAGCTGAAGATCATCCGTCTCAAGAAGATGATCAACGGTGTGAGCACTGAGTTCGGCGACGCCTTTCGCAAGCTGGGACCGGTCCCAACACTCACGAAGCCCGATCCAGCGAAGGACAAGGCCACATCATATCTGCAAAAGAATCAGGTCGTGCTGAACTGGTATCCAAAGATTCAAGCGCTAAAGTCAGGAGGCGTGCTCGGCGGCGATGTGGACACGGTACGCAACCAGACTCATCTCACCGCGGGACATGTCGCCTTTCTCGACTTAGATCGCTTGTATTTTGAGTTGGAGCGCTTCAAGGCGGAGCGAGGCTGGTACAACCTGAACTTGAAACAGGAAAACATTAGCCCGCTCCTTGTCGATCAGACTTGGTATCAGTTACTGATTCCTGCCGAAGAACTGGCCTTCGACGCGTTCGAAAAGGTGAGGTTGTGGCAGGACATTGCGCTATCACTGCTGAAGAAGTACACCGAACGCTATTACACCTTCCGCAAGCGGGAGTGGGAGCTACCGCATCTCGAATATCAGGATTTGGCCGCGAACGATCCGAACTTCCTCGGTTCAAAGGATGAACCCGATAAGGGCTACTACCGCGTTCTGATTGAGAAATCACAGGAGGAGATTGCCGCGAAGCTTGCTGAACTCAAGGAATTGATCGAGAAAGGCGACCTGAAGCACTGGGAGTTCCAAGGCATAAAGGCGATTTGGTTTGGGCGGCATTTGTATGAGCCGCTGCTGTACGTAGACCAGAAAATCGTCGAGATTAGCCCGGTGCCGCTAAACAAGGGTGAGAGACGTTTTGTCGAAGACTTGAAAGCCTTTCATTACAGGGAAACCGATTATTTCGCTGGCAAAGAGTTGTATCTTCTACGGAACCTCAGCAAAGGGCGTGGAGTGGGATTTTTCGAGGCGGGAAACTTCCATCCGGATTTCATCGTTTGGCTATTGACACCGGGCCTCCAACACATCTTGTTTGTAGACCCGAAAGGCATCAGAAACATCGGGGCAACTGATCCCAAAGTGCAGTTCTACGAAACGATTAAGGAGATCCAGGAGCGGATGGCAGATCCTCATATTTGCCTCGACTCTTTCATCATCTCCGGAACGCCTTCATACACGATGCGAATGCTCTGGGGTATGGACAAAACAGCGATGAAGCAGCGCCATGTTCTCTTCCAGGAAGAGGATCAGGACACTTATATCCGAGAGATGCTGACTGTGTTCGCGCCTGCTTAAACTCGGCCTCTGCCCTCTCGCCGCATCTTTCCGCGCCGCCTTCGTCACCATGTGCCTCTCTCCGTGACCCGCTCGTGGACGGGTTCGGAGTCAACCTAACAGCCGCAGGCTTGCGTCAAGGCACTTTCGCGACATAAGACGAGCCTCCCCCTACGGGCTGCCCCCTCATTTATTTCACGTTTGCCTGTGACTCTGCGCCTTCAACGCGGCTGTTTTTGTTGCCTCTCTCGCCCCCGTCCTGGGGGCCACTTCAAGAAACGAGGCACAGTATGACGACGAAGACTCTTACCACGAGCGATCTCGCGCAGTTCACCGGCAGTGAAAATTGGTATCGGCATGGGATCAACCGCAACGTTCTCTACACCGACGGCGCGCAGCACGTTGCCGAGCACGGCGGAGCGTATTGGCTTCTGGATGAGATCGCTATCATTCAGCCCTACAACAAGACTGTCGCCGCGGAGGAATTTCAAGTCTGGAAGCTCGCCGTACATCCTGACCGAACCGCTACGCTTACCTGCGACGATGGCAACGGCAACATCGCGTTCACCAAGGAGATCGCGCACACCGATTTTCCGCTGGATGAAATCACTTTGTATTTCGCGAACAACGTGATCCACTTGCCGAGCGAGTATTGACCAGGGTTAAGCCTGCGCTGGCGTCCTCGCTGGCGCGGGTTTTGTTCCTGGCTGTACCCGGGAATGCCGGCCGCCCAACCAGCCGGGCGTTCCTGTCGGGTGTCCCATCCTTTATTCGCGCACTTTACGAAAATGGTGGGTGATCTCTGGCATCTTGCGAGTTCATGTCATAGTAGTAGAGTTCCGGAGGCCCGTATGAGCGACCATGACGAAGTCCGCGCGTTCATTACAGACCCGGCGCTTCAGCGGCGCCTTGCGAAATACATGGTGCTGCAGTGCTTTCGTAATTCGATGCTAGAGGATCTCCATGCCGGCACATCTCCGTCGTCGGCATCTGGGGACTACTCGGATGTCACCGTCAGCAGTCCTTACGGTGTAATTCCGTGGCCTAAAGTCTCGCGTCTGAACGACGACGAAATGAAGCGCCTCATGATCGATGTCGTCGATCGAACGTACCGCTTCATACACACGCTGTTCGATGAGAATACCGGGGGCCAAATCCTGTTGCGCCTCGCAGAACGTGATCCCCTACCGCAATGGAACGAACCTACGCTCTCGACAACAGGGGCTCAGGAGCCGGCATGAACAGAAAAACAAGAAAGCCCCAGGCCAAGGCCATTGTCACGGGGGGCACGACGAACTCACCGGCAGGGTTCGACGAGGTGCTCGCGCTAATCGAAGCTACCCGCTTCCGCGTTGTCACCGCCGTCAATACCGCGCTGATCGACCTGTATTGGAGAATCGGCCAGTACATCAGTAGGAAGATTGCCGACGAGGGATGGGGACAGGGAACCGTTGCGGCCCTGGCCGAATACATCCGCGCACGCCGGCCCAATGCCCGCGGATTTTCCGCCAGCAATCTCTGGCGGATGATGCAGTTTTACGAAACGTATCGCGGCCTTCCAAAACTCGCACCGCTGGTGCGAGTTTTGTCGTGGACCCACAACCTCCTGATCATGAGCCGCAGCAAACGGGATGAAGAGCGGGACTTTTATCTTCGCCTCTGCGTTCAGGAACGGTGGAGTAAGCGACAGCTGGAACGGCAGCTTGCCGGAGCGTTATTCGAGCGTGTGGCCTTATCTCCCGCAAAACTCTCACCACCGGTGCGAGAACTTCACCCCGAAGCCGCAACTGTCTTTAAAGACAGCTATCTGGTCGAGTTCCTCGATCTTCCCAAAGACCATTCCGAAGCCGATCTCCACGATGGTCTCGTCGCAAAGCTAAAGGATTTCCTCATCGAACTCGGTCGTGACTTCTGCTTTGTCGGTAGTCATTATCCGGTGCAGGTTGGCGGCCGCGATTTTGAGATCGACTTGCTCTTTTTCCACCGTGGCCTCAACTGCCTTATAGATATCGAATTAAAGGTCGACGAGTTCCAGGCCGAGTATCTCGGCAAGCTGGAGTTTTATCTGGAGGCGCTCGACCGGAACGTGAAGAAGCCCCACGAAAATCCAGCCATCGGCCTGTTACTATGCGCCACCAAAGATCACGAGGTTGTCGAGTATGCCCTGAGCCGCTCCGCATCGCCGGCACTGGTCGCGGAATATCAGACCCGTCTACCGGACAAAAAGCTTCTGCAGGCTAAGCTGCATGAATTCTATGAATCAGCCCAGGAACAGGCGGCTCTACCCGCGACGGAGTCTAAAACGACCAACAGTCGTCGCTTGAAGAAACCAGGAAGACGCAGGAATAGTCCTTGAACCGACTCCCAAAGCGCGTGCTCGATAGTGGCATGCACATCCGCCTAAAACACGACGATTCTCGGCATCCTCCGAAACGCAAGGGTCACGGCTTCGTCTTTAGTTTTGATGTCACATGGACTTTCCGTTTCTGGTTTTTGAAGAATTCTCGTTCACAATCATAAGAAAGCTCGTCTGGGAAAGCGCCGGTCTCCACAAACTTCTTGTGACTCTCCATATGACCACGGCGGAAGCCGCGCTTGTACCGTTTCAGAGCGAGCTCTGCCAGCTTCTCATGCAAGAATTCACGCAATTTAGCGCCCCTCCCCCCCGGTCGCCGTCCCTGGTCTCCTAGGAAGTCCATGATTTCAGTGATCGTCTGATTCAAGGAGGCCGAAGCCCCGCTTGTCGAGTCTTTACTCATCGAACCATCCCCCTATACGTGTGATAATGTCCTTCATCCCACCCTACTCAGGCATTGACTTTTATTGTAGGCCACTTCTGTTAGGCCCTAGACCCGTTCGCTAGCGCAGGCGGTCGAGTCGGTTCGTCCAAAAAACAGGTCGCCCTGTGTCGCCGCGCCTTTGAGGCGGCAGCCTTCTTACCAACGCCATCATCTCACCGTTGAACATGAACCTGATATTGACGAACAACACGCCAGGGTTTGTGCTCCTATCAAGGGCAGAAAGCAACAACTTTCTCACATGTGTCAGGACTTTCAACGATCCAAGGGTTAGCACATCCGGGCTTGTCGCGCTGCCCTATAATATGAACTCACGCCTGCGAGCCTTTGCCATGCTGCATGCTTATCTGGACGAAAGCGGGATTCATGACGGAGCCGCAGCCTGTGTCATTGCAGGATATTTCGGCGGGAGCGGCCAATGGCGCAAATTTGAGGCAGACTGGCGCAACATGCTGGCGGCCTTCAATGTCCCGATGGACGAATTTCACGCGAAAGATATTTTCCCGAAAGCAAAGGGCTTTTTTCATCCGAGCAAGTGCAGAGGCGACCATCAGGTTTTTTTGCGCGCTATTGGCGAGATTGTAGCTCGCCACAAAAAGATATACCCCGTTAGCGCCGCGATTATCGTGGACGATTTCAACTCGTTCTCCCTGGACGAGCGCCGTTACATGACTGGAGCGACTTTTCGCAGCGGCAAACTGGTTAACTCTGGATGCCCTGGAAAGCCGTACTTCGTTCCCTTTCAGCACGCCGTTATTACCATCTGCAACTACGCTGCGGTTGGCGGCCAAGCACACTTCTTTTTCGGCTTAGACCAGCAATTTGCCAGATATGCGATTGAAATATTCAAACAGATAAAGGCCAGCGATTTGCAAAGTCCCGACGGGTTTGGCGAGTTTGCATGGAAGCAAAGATTGGGAGAGGCTTTTACTCCCCTTGCGAAGCAGACGCCGCAACTGCAAATCGCCGATTTTCTGACCAACGTCACCTATCACCATATACTCGACGCTGGTGACCAGCTCGGCAAATTGCAACCGTCCCCGCTCTTGCAGAAGTGCATTCAAAACCAACGCAGCCGCGACGATTTCTTTTTCAGCAATGAAGACAATCTGCGGGCGTCGCTCGTAGGTTCGATTCGCTTCAACCAGTTCCTTCAGGAGCAAGCCGCCTTGCACACTTGACTCCAATTTGAGTTCAAATGCCGCCGCACTATCGCTTGGAGGCGTCCGTGCTTGCTTCCCGCACCTCCACCCACACGGGCGGGGTGTTTCATCTGAAAACAGAAACGCATTCAAACCCGCGATGGGTTAGCGAAGTTCCAGACTTGCACAACCATGTCGGCTAAGTGAGCAGCCCGATCCAAGATTGCCGTGTCGTCCCACATGCTATATTTGGAGGCGATTTCGTTAGTCATTACGACTTGTGAAGCTGCATACTTCGGCTGTTTGATGTGATACTCAAAGTTTTCCACCTTCTTATTCGCTCGCTTGCCAAAGATTGTAAGATTTCCGATATGCCACGTAAGTGGTTCTAACTTTTCTTGATTCGCTTTTCCTCCCCACTCATTTTCCGCTGGGTTTTGGGGATAAATATGCTCAATGTTCGTATCCCCAACTACAACCTGCTTTTGAGGGTCTTGTATAAAATTAGCAAGCCTTTTCATAACGTACTTGGCATCAGACGGGTCTAGAACTGTCGTTTCCTTAGCTACGGCGCTTTTCACGGCAGGATCATCTGGAGCGTTAATAGCAAGTGCGGCTTTAACGTCGGCGGCAGACTGTTTTGACCCAGCTTTATCACTCTCGTCTTTCACCGCACTGCGTACTGTTCTCGCGAGATCAAATAGCAAGTCCTCCATGCCAGCCGAATCCTTGTTAGCAAATATCGAGTACCGCGTAATAAACACCAAGAGATATTTGGCTATGCTAACAAAATCGGCTGTTTGGAGAACCAAATAAGAAGATAGAAGCAGTGGTACTGCGGGCTTAAAGCCTAGCTCGCGCATCAGAGCGCGTACGTAAGGAAATACCTCCGGTGGCAATTCTTTTTCATCCGCCGCAACAAGGTCTATGTAGTCGTCACACTCGTTCCCGCACAGTTTGGCGAAATCCAGACTGGATAGTTGATTCTTTTCTATGTGTTTCTTCAACGCTGTAAAGAGGTCATCTTGCTTAAGATCGCCATATTTTGAGACCCACATAGCCCGCAGAAAATCGTGGATATCGTGTGTCCCCATCTTTTGAATCATCTGCGTCCAGATGCTACGAATTGCTTTTCGGTCGCTGTCTGGGGCTGTTTCCATGAGGAAGCTCAGCAATAGATCAGGAGGCGAGAGCCTGAGTCCGCGGTCATTCAACGTCGCAAATATTTTGAATGCAGCTTCCCTTGAGTTAACTGGAATTCGGGCCGTTATGAGGTCGCTAATCAATGTCTGCTTTATTTCACGGAGCACTTTCAGAGATTTAATCGAATCCATCTGCGAGTCAATGGTTCCTCCGATAACTGCGATTACCTTTTCCCGCAAGATGTCTCGCGCGGTCTTGATATTGCGGTGCGTGAGATATTTCGGCTTTGTTTTTACTGGTGGGTCCTGTTGGATTGTGTCTCTAAAGTACGATAGATCCGTATCGCCCATTTCGAGAGAGTATTCGCCGTCTTCATTGCGGATAAATTGCAATTGCAAGGTCGCGGCAAAATCGCCCCCCGCCTGAGTTCCGGTCTGGACGCCAATCTCCCTTGCTATGTCGCGGATAACGCTAAACAGGATGGTCGTAGTAGCGAGACGCTGCTGTCCATCAAGTAGCCATATTATGCCTGCTTTTGCGTCTAGCTGTGTGACTATCGGCCCAAAGAAGTGTGGATCGGCCCCCAGAACTTTACTCGCTTCTCGTTGCTTATCCACATCTGCCCAAAAGGCTTCTACATGCTTTTTCTTCCACATGTAGCCACGCTGAAAAGTTGGGATAACGATACGTTCGCGAGAGAGTGATTGCGTGGATAGTAGGTTGCCAATCTTTGCTGGACTGGAACCAAAGGCTTCGGACACAGGCTTGACCTCCAAATCTAGGTAGGGCATTATGCACCTTCGCCACGCCGATAGTCATCCCCTTCCGTCTGGTGCACTAAACGGTAGCTCGCCCCATCAATGCAGCAGGTAAACTTATTTGCGATGGCAGGAATCCCTCAAAAGCACGATCCGGGCGGCAAGGTTCGACTGGCGTTAAGCCGTGACGTAAAAAGCTCCGCCGTATTCGGCGGCCCGGATGACTGCTACCGCTACCGACTCGTCAGAACATGGGACGAGACAAAGCCCCATGCCATGTTCATCATGATGAACCCGAGCACCGCGGATCCAATGGTCGACGATCCCACCGTGGCGAAATGCGGCCGCTTTGCGAGGGCTTGGGAATATGGCGGCATCTACGTCGGCAACACATTCGCGTACCGTGCCACCGACAAAAAGCGCCTGAGGCTTATCGCCGACCCTGTCGGCCCAGATAATGACAAGCACCTGATCGCAATGGCAAAGCTTGCCGCAATCGTCATATTTGCCTACGGCCAGCCGGGTCACAAAACGCTTAAGGCGAGAGGCTCACTCCTCGCCAAGATCTTCATCGACAAGGGCATCAAGCCGCACGTCCTCAAACTCTCCAATGACGGCACGCCGTGTCACCCGCTCTATCTCCGTGAAACTCTTAAGCCCGTCGTATGGGAGTTGTAGAACCCTCGAATCCCCTCCACGCGGCACAACTGCGGGGTCGTCCGGTGTGGATCGTTACTGGGAGAGAGGTCTGTAGTGGGTCGGATGGGGAACCTCTTGCTGGTCGAGGTCAGAATTCTGCCGTACAGGATTCGGCACGATTCGATTCCAGCCGAGATCAAATCGGCGGCTGCTCCGTCGTAGTCATGGATACGGAAACAGGCAAGACTCCGAGCCGCCGGGAAGTGAGCAAGAAAAAGCGCCCAGCCGGTAGTTAGGACGTTGGCGGCGTTGATTCAGGCTCTGCGTCGAGGAACTCTCGAAACCGTTGGATCGCTGCGGCGTGTTCGGGGCTCCACTTCACGCCATCCTCCTCAGCCTTCTTGAGTCGTGCGACGATGTCAGACACTGGAGAGTAAAAGCCCTCGACGAACTTGATGGGACTTCCTTGGTAACCGACGTTTCCAGGCAAGAGCCACTGCAGGAAGGTTCCCAGATTCTGGAAACTGAAATCAAAAGCCGTCCGGAAATAATCCGTCATGTAGGGCACGTCCTCGGGAACGTAGACCCTCCATCTGCTGAACGCTAGTGGGTGATCTGCGTCCGAAGGCAGCACGTTAGAAACAGGTTTCGGATGGCGAGACCTCATCCTCGTACCAAAAACCTTCTTGATTGCTTCAGCGTCAAAGCCACTCCACTTTGTTATTTCGTCGGCCTTTTCTCGCGCTGATACTGAGGAATAGACGATGTCTGATGCAAACATGTCCGAACCGGCTGCTTGCACAACCTCCGCAAGCACCGCCTGTAGCTCAGGTGTTCCCTGAAAGTGGGCAGCGAGCGCCAGAACGTCACCCTTAAGAACTTGGTATGCGATATGGTCGCTCAGCATCCCGAGGGTGCGCTCTGCCATTGCGACGGCTAGCAGCCGAGCCTGCTTCCCCGGAATCTCCGCAACGCGGGTTCTCAGCCGTCGTAGAAAGTGTATTCGGCGAAGATCATCTGGTTCGGCGTCAGGGAGGGTCGCGTCTAGTACAGTCGCGATGGCACCTTTGTCAGCATTGTGGACTGACGCGATGAAGTCGTCCATTTCCTTTTCCCCGAACATTGTCGCGGGGACGGCATACTCGAAATATCTTGAAAAAAAGTTGGCATCGGAGATTCGTCGTTCTTCGCTCGAATCCGAGATGGATAGTGGGCCTAGTCCCTTCGACTTTTCTCGATTGTAGTCCTTTACGGATGGAAAAATTCGCGAGAGTAGTGCCAGTGCAAGTTCTCGGTTTTCGCGGTCTTCCCGGCCAAGCTTGTCGAAGTAGTCGTCAAGTGCGGCCGCGATTGCTTTCTTTCTCGCGCCGTCTTCAATTTCGAAACCCTGTGTTCTGTTCCACCGCTCGATGCCACCAGGCGGATCGTGGAAATATCTGCCGTTTTGATAAACGAACTGGTATGTGCCTGGAAGCAGCAGCCTGACGCACTCGATGACAAGGAGGTCAAAGACATTCACCTCGCTTTTCAACACGTGGAGAGAATTGTGCAATCCCCGGAACAGCTGTCCCATGGCACGGAAGTTTGTCAGCCGATCTTTCAGCACGCTATACCAAAGGCTGTTCCTTGCTTCATCAAATTTCTTCCTTGCCCCTTCGGAGGGAAACACCTTTTCCAATTCGAGCATGTCGGATAGCCGACCCGAGAAGAGACGGTCTCGAAGGTCCCCGTCGATTCGAGGCAACGGCAGTTGCACAGGGAAAAACTTGTCCAGGTACCGATATCCAAATTGCAAATCATCCCGAGAAATTAGCCTGGCGAGAGCGTCTTTGCTGAACGCGCATACGTAGCTGACGTTGGCAAGCTCCGGGGCGCCGCGCAGGATTTTTAACAGGACGGCGAGTTCCTCCTCGTGCATTCTGTCGATTTCATCCAAGAGAAATACGACCCGAACAGGCAAGTGCGAAAAGAGTTCTGTGAGTTCTTCTATCTGCTCTGACTGTGCGTCTGAGGGTAGCAGGTGCGCTAGAAAGTCCCAGGATTTGGGCACGACTCCTAGGACCATCCGTCCGTACTTCTTGAAAACGGATCTCCATGAAGGGAGAAAGTACCTCTTTCGTATTGCGGCGGTCGCAGTTCCGAAGAGCGACTCAAGAAATGTATCCTCACTTCCCGGTAGCCACGTTCGGAATGGAACGGCGATAGCCTTGCCTCCACGTTCGATGGAAGACTGTATGAGGTGCAGAACCGAAGATTTGCCTTCGCCAAAATCTGCTGATATGCCGATTGCGGGCGCACCGTCCACCAGAATGCGCGTCAAAACAGTCTCTACGAAGTCTTGGCGCCCGACCGCGTCGTCCTTCCATGTCTCAATGGGCTTGTCGAACCCAATGTCTGAGATGCTGCTCTTGGCACCACGAGGTATCCATTCCGCAATTTGCCGGGGCGAGTATTCTTGTTTCCTTCGCACGGGGTCCCATGCGTCGGTAACAGCCTCGAATGCTGTTCCAGTGAGGGCAATCAGAAGAAGATGCCTTCGCTGTGTCCAGTACAAGAACGCGGCCAGGCCCCAGACTAATGTGGTGCCCCGGATAAGCCCAGCCTTCCACGAGCGAAAGAGACAGGCAGACTTTCGGCAGAACCTCGGAAAGATGAGACAGAAGGCAGCGATCATTGCAACGGCGATGGGTGCCTGAGAACTTGGATTGCTGATCGGGGCAGTCCCTGAACCAGCGGCCCACAGCGTCGACAGCCATTTGCGGGCGGTGTCGAACAGCACTGCGGCAAGAGAGCCGTAGGCTACACCCCATAGGAGTTCACGCGTCCGAAATCTGGTCCAGAGCGAGTGCACTTGTTTATGCGCCTTATGGAATACCCCATTCTGATCGTACATACGATTCAACATCGAGCCTTCATTCAAACACCAGCGCGTCGTTGACTGCATTCTTGAGATCCTGTTCAGACCCCAAGTACCGTTCCGTTGTCAGAATCGATTCATGCCCCAGCAGAAACTGAATTTGTTCCAGTTCCCCGCCCTTTGACCGGCATAGCTTCGCCGCCGTGCGCCGCAGATCGTGCGGCGCCAGCTCCCCGATCCCGATCTGTTGCGCGTACTCGCGCACCAGCTGCCACACCGCGCGCTCCGTCAACGCATCGTCGCCCACGCGACCGCTCGCCGCCACTCGCCGGAAGATCGGCCCTTTCTCAATTCCTGCCGTATCGAGCCACGCGTCGATCGCTTGCTTCACCCACAGCGGCACGGCCACCGAGCGCACCTTGTTTCCCTTCCCGATGAAATCCAGAAACACCCAGCGGCCGTCGCGCATCGCCAAGTGCTCGCAGTTCATCCGCGACAATTCCCCGCGGCGGAGCGCGCAGGTCAGTAGCACCGCCAGCAGCGCCCGGTCTCGCATTCCTCGAATGCTGTGCAGATTCGGTGCCTGCAATAATGTCCGGGCTTCTTCCCACGCCAGCCATCGCCCCAGCCGTCTGCCCTTTTGGCTCACGCCGGCGACCGACACAATCGCCTGGGCCGTCTCGCTGTCCACGTAACCACAGCGCTGGGCTTCGGTCGCCAGTTTGCGGATCGCCGCCAGGCGTTGATTGATGGTCGAGGCCGAGAATCTTATTTCCCCGAGCCAGGTGACGTAGCCTTGCACGGACTCGCGCGAGATCGCGCGGCCCTCCGCCCACTGAAAGAACTGTTCGAGGGCGTAGACATAGGCTTGCCGGGTGTAGGGCGAGCGCACGGCATTGCCGACCAAGTCCTTTGCCCACTCGACCCGGTCGATATCCTTGCCGGCCTCGGGCACGACCAGCACCAGGTCAGCCGCCAAGTGGTCCTCCCCTTCGCGAAAGAGGCGAGTTCCCTCTTCCCAGAACCACGGCCACCTGATAAGGATAGAGCGGCTCGCCCGAGCTGGAGCGGCCAACGACCGCTCGGGTCTCGGGCCACAGTTCGACCGGATAGGGCTGGACATCCTTCAGGTCACCCTCCACGATGGTCCCCCGAACCGAGGGAGCCCGAAGGCCGGGCTCGGTACCAGCCAAAGACTCGGAAAGCAGGAAACGACCCGCAAGAGAAGCGTCGACGACGACGATTCCTGGGTTTTTCTCCGATTTTGGGGGTCCTGCCCGCCGCTTTTCGGGATTTAGGCGCATATGGAAACGAAACCTGAAAAATGTCCCAAAACGAGGTAGTACACCATAACAAACGTTATAGGAAGTTACTGCCTTGGTTACAGTGCGCGATTCGGCACTAACATACTCAAAGAGATTTCTGCTAAAACGGTCTCTGCGGACACACCTAAGGGACACCTCAGCAAGCACATAACGCCCTCCAGGCCCATGGCCGCGCGGAGGTACGGCCTTGCCGCCACAGCTCACCTGGCTTCACCGCCTGTCCGACATCATCGCTGAGGTCAAGAAGCTTCCCTCCCCTGTGATCGATCGCTTTGTCGTTGAAGAGCTTTTTCAGCTTCAGAGCCGACAAGCGCAGAAGCTCATGGCCGAGTTCGGCGCCCACCAGCTCGGCAGCGGCCGCGGGCGCACCCTCGTGCTCACCCGCGACGAGCTCGCCGCCCGGCTTGAGGCCCTGGTCCATACCGAAGAATTTGAGCGAACACGGCTTCGGAAACAGAAATTGGCTACTTCCCTGCTGGAAAGTCGCGAACGCTTGAAGCACCGGCGCGTTGAGATACGGGTTGATCCCCGACAGCGCTCCCTAGGCCGCGAGACATGGCCAGCCACACTCCATTTGAGTTCGAGCCGACTCGAAATAGATTTCACGAGTCCAAATCATCTAGCCGAGCAACTTGCCCTAGTCGCCCTTGCCCTCGAAGACGAATGGGAGACATTCAGTGCGTCGGGGATCGTGCCTCTAAACAACCAACAGCCTCCTCCTGCAGCAACCCAAGAAGCAATTGCGGTGGCTGACATGTTCAGAGACCTCGAACTTCTCGAAGAAAAACGCGAGGGAAAACTCGACCAAAAGTCTGATCCGAACGCAGCCAAAATGCGAACAAGAACCGGCACATAGCCTCTCCCACTATCGGAAGAACCTCTCTCATTCTCGTTTCGATGACAAACCTTTGCCAAGAAGAGTGAAAGCGGTCCTTTAGGGCTCTTCCGCCTCTTCGAGATGTACTTGTCATAGGTTTCCCGTCGCGCTGCCTTGAGTATAGTGTTAACGATCCGTGTTCCAGTGATGTGGTTTGTGTGGCGTTTTCGCAAAACATGTCATAAGTTTTCACTTGAAGTCGAGATTGATAGGAGTTAGCATTGGCCCGCAAACCAATGAGGGAACACAATAGGCTGTACCGCAGTTCGCAAGTGGCCAAGATATTGGGTGTGAGTGTCAGAACCTTATATCGGATGCTCACAGCCGGCCGAATTCCGGAGCCGATGCGAGATGAGCAGAACGGGTACCGAGTTTGGACAGAGGTCGATATACAAGCGATTCGGGAGGCGCTAGGAAAATGATTAAGCTGGTCGTGAGCAATCAGAAGGGCGGCGTTGGAAAGACCACAACAGCGATAGCGCTGGCACGCTGCATGGCCGACCGCGGACAGAGAACGCTTCTCATCGATAGTGACCCGCAGGGCTCAATTGCGGTGACTTTGCGCCTGAAACCGGAGGCGTACATATCTGACTTTATCCTCAACAAGTTACGCCTGCCAGACTGCGTGGTAAAGGTCGCCGAGCGGCTCGATGTCCTTTGCGGCAACCGCGAAACGACCGCCATGGAGCAGCGCATCTTCACCATGTATGGGCGGGAGCTAGTCTTCCAGAACGCCTTTCAGATGTACGAAGACAACTATGACGCCGTGATCGTTGATGTCGCGCCGTCCATTTCTCTGCTCCAGGCGTGCTCAATGGTCTTCTGCCAGAACGTTCTCATACCGATTTCGATGGATACCTTGAGTGTGTCGGGTGCTGGAGCCACCATCTTCTCAGCTCAAAGCATTGGCGACAATGTTCGGGTCCCGATTCGGTCACTTGCGCTGCTTCCCACGATCGTCAACCGCAGCTATGGATTGACCGACGTTGTGATGAAAATGATAGAGCAGCTGAGCAAGGAGTATAAGATACCTGTTCTCAATGCGATACGGACTGACCAGAGTATTGGCAAGGCCGCCCGAGCCCACAAAATGCTCGTGGACTTGGACCCGCAAGGCAAAGCGCTTGAGGACTACGAAGCAGCAACTACGGCGCTGTTGCAGCTTTTCGGGGCTGACGGTGTAAAGGCAGACGCACTACAAGAAACGCCAAATGCCGAGAGGATCGCGGTCTAGTCGCAGACAACCCGATTTTGATCCTAGCGAGCTTGATGATCTCATCTTCTCGCCCGCTGTAGGTACGGGTGTCGGCTCACATTTGATGGAGCGCACCCCTCCCTTCCCTGCCCCGACGTCGGCGATGTCTCCTCTGGGTGATGCGCCTGACTCAACGCGTTCACGTTCAGCTACTCCCACCATTGTGGTCATTCCAAATAGGTCAACAGTGGCCACTGAGACTACTGTGGACACGTTCACCAAGACCACAGTAGTCAGTACAGACTCGTCCACTGTAGAAGACGGCGAGCATGCCGCAGCAAAGCCTGAAGATGGTTCTAACTACGGCTCAGCGACCACACCAGACATGGCTACAGTGGACAGATCAGCTACGACCGCAGTGGCCATGAACGGCAGGACCACAGTGGCGCTGCATGACGTGGCTACAGTGGACCCGCGTGACACGTCCACTGTGGACATGTCTAAAGATATTGACAGGTCCCCTACGAAGGAGAGGATTACTACCACGGACGCGATCAAAGTGGCTACTGTGGATGATATCGACGTGGCTACTGTGGTCAGGTTCGATCCATCCGACGCAAGGAGTACGCCGGCACCGTCTGCCGAGATTGAAACCCCGTCTTTGACCACAGTAGAAGAGACTAGCCCGACTACTGTGGACACGCTCGACACGGCCACTGTGGTCACGTCTGATCGATTCGACGAACTCCACGCGGAAGCGGAACCAGTAGCCGAATCCGCCAGGAGTCGGAGTGCACGAATTGCACAGTCGCATTCGAGCCTGACTACTTTGGACAGGTCTGATGGGGAGACAGGCATCCGTCCGGAATTCAGCCGAAGATCTCCCGTCAACCTCTGGGTCACAGACGATGGCGATCTGGTCTCGCAATCTCGCGTACGGCGGATTCGAATCGCGCAGGATGTCGTGAACTCGGCCGAGGAAGCGGTCTACGACACCTTATGGAACACCAAAGCAGCCCACGACGCCCCGGCGTCCGGAGACTCAGCAAGAATCGTACAAGCTGGCTACGACTACTTAATGAAGCGCACTCGTCTCTCGAAGAAGACAATCCAACGTGTAATTGATCGGTTGATTCACAAAGATTTCATTGCGATTGAGAAGCCGGCAGACATTTATAGAAGGATTCCTACTATTTACCGGGTTTTCGACTACCGGGCGATCCTAGCACACCATCTTCGGAAAGGTCGTACCCATGTTGCAAAGATTGGGCCAGGCTTCACTTATGCTCGCCCCATTGACGACCCCAGGCACACTTCCGTTGAAACGTTGAACGTGGCTACAGTGGGCGGTCTGAACATGTCCACTGTACGTCCCGCTGACTTGTCTACTGGAGGCGCAGAGACACCTGTTACCGGGGCTAACAAGAACCAGTCCACTGTGGTCCAGCAGACCACAAGATCTATAGACAAGAACCTTTTAGAAAAACCAACGTCAGCGTCAACAATGCCACTCAGCTCAGAAACGACGACGACGACGGCTCCTGCAGAATTGATCTCTGGCCTACAACAGCTAGTGGAGTTCGTAGATACCGAAGCCGCAACACTCCTTTGGAACGAGTGCCGATTCCGCGTACCAGATTGTCGGGCTGACGAAGTACTTTACTTCGCCCAAGGGAAAGCAAGCGTTTGTGCCGGCGGGAGAATTAAGAATCCTGTCGGGTTCCTCTTAACGACAGTACCGAAATGTTTTGAGGGTCCAGCATTCGCCAATTTCCGAAGGGAGGAACAGCGAAAGGCTGAGGAAGAACGAAATAGACGGCAGAGCGAGGAAGAGCGGTTGCGCCAGATTCAAGAGCAGGGAAGGGAAGAAGCTGACGCGCTAGAACTGGGGAAGAGAAGGCTCGACGCAATGTCCCCATCTGAATATCAGGCAATGTACGAGAAGACGAAGAGTGCGTTTCTAGCGCGCTATCCAAACGCACTACGTTCGGCGCCGAAGACAATCGAGGATCTTGTACAGCAGGAGATGATTCGAGGACTGCAGAATTAGCAACGACCGGAAGATTCCGAGAGCCGAGTAAAAGACTGTCATGGCAACTATTGACTACAAGATCGCCGACACACTGCCAACCAACATAGACGCCGAACGTGCCATTTTAGGCGCGATCCTGCTCGACAATTCCGCGTTCAACGAAGCAGCGCAGCACCTGAAAGTTGGGGACTTTTCGCTCGATTCCCACCGCCGGATCTACGCGCGAATGGTGGATCTAGCTGAATCCTCGCGCCCCGTTGACATGATTACCTTGATCGAGGAGTTGGACCGGCACAAGGATCTGCAACCGGTCGGCGATGTAGGCTACGTGTCGAGTCTGCTCGACGGTGTCCCGGACAGACCCAGCATCGCGCATTACATCAACATCGTTCGAGAAAAAGCGCTGCTCCGCGGTTTAATCCACACCGCCACCGCGGCTATTGCAAGAGCCGCCGACCAGTCCGAGCCTGCTGAGAGAATTTTGGATGAAGCAGAGTCAGCGATCTTTCAGCTATCGGAACAGCGCATTGGGCGCGGGTTCTTTCGCGTCGAGGAAATTGTCAACACCTCGTTCGGGTCGGTTGATGCGCTGCTTCAGCGCGGAAAAAAGATCACCGGGCTCGAAACGCACTATGGCCGTCTCGACGACATGACCAGCGGCTTACAGCCATCAGAGCTGATAATTATTGCCGGCCGGCCCTCGATGGGAAAAACGGCTTTCGCCATGAATATTGCGGAAAATGCATCGATCGAGGATGGGAAGACTGTGGCTGTATTCTCCCTTGAAATGGCCAAAGAAGCACTGTTACAGAGAATGCTTTGTTCCCGCGCCCGAGTCGATTCTCACCGAATGCGGACAGGCACGTTGTGGCGTGAAGATACGCCAAAGATTCTTGCTGCGATGGAACAACTGGTACGGGCGCAGCTCTACATCGACGACACGGGAGGAATCTCACTCAGCGAGCTCCGAGCGAAGTCGCGGCGCTTGCAGCAAACGACTGGAAAGCTGGACCTCGTGATCGTCGATTATCTGCAACTGATGTCGCCAGGAGCTAGACGGTATGAAAATCGGACGCAGGAGGTTTCCGCAATTTCGCGCGGCCTCAAAAGCCTTGCGAAGGAGCTGCAAGTACCAGTCATTGCACTTTCGCAGTTGAGCCGAGCTACCGAGGGCCGCGGCGGAGATCACCGTCCCCAGCTATCCGACCTCCGAGAATCAGGGTCCATCGAGCAAGACGCAGATGTGGTGATGTTCGTCTACCGCGAAGAAGTCTACAAGCCGGACGATCTCGAACTCGCCGGCGTCGCCGATATAGTCGTAGCCAAGCAGCGCAATGGACCTACCGGCAAAGTGAAATTGACGTTCCTGAAAGACTCCACTCGATTTGAATCATTTACCGAAGCGTAAGACTGAAAGGGATCAGCAATGCCCACACAATACGGAGACCATCATGGGCGCAAGAATTCTCATGGTTCTTAGTGCGAGCATTGTCCTTGCGCTCGGAGTCGTCCACCTCGTCTATACGTTCCGGGGGACAAATCTCACGCCCCGTGACCCCGCGCTGCAAATCAGCATGAGGCAGATTTCACCTGTCATTACGAAAGAAACAACTATGTGGCGGTGTTGGGTGGGCTTTAACGCCAGCCACAGCATGGGACTTATTTTGTTCGGGTTGGTTTTTGGTTTCCTCGCACTGGCTCACGGCCAACTCCTCTTTCAGTCACCGTTCCTGCTCGTTGTCGGGCTGGCAATGCTTGGTGGTCTTGTTGTGCTCTGCAAGGTTTATTGGTTCAGTGCGCCTTTCACAGGCGTCAGCATTTCTTTGGCCTGCTATGTCGCCAGCATTGCGCTATCGCGCCTCAATTCGTAGCGTCTAAGTAATTCCGGTTCCTATACAATGAGTCCGATTTTGAAATGCCGAGGGGGCAACAATGCCAAATCTGAAGGATGCGCTGCAGCAGCTTCGCCAAGAGCGTAGCCGGGCGCAGGCGGAAGTTGAGAAGCTGGACGAAGCAATTTCCGTCATCGAGTCTCTCAACGGTTCAGGAGTATCACGGAAGGGAACGCGCGCGACTCGAATCGTGTCGGCCGCTTCGCGGCGCAAAATGGCGCAGGCCCAAAAGGCGCGATGGGCGAGGCATCGAAGCGGATCGCAGCCTGCGACAAAGACTAGCTCGGCCCCAGTGAAACGTACCATGTCGGCATCAGCCCGTAGGAAGATAGCGGCGGCACAGCGGGCAAGGTGGGCGAAATGGAAGGCGCAGCAGAAGAAGGCTACATAGCGAACGGTGCGCCGGCGCGCGATCAGAGGCTAGAACTATTCGTTAAGAGCCTTCGTTTTTCCTGCCATCATCGCGAGAGCGCCCGTGAGACATTTCGTCAATCAATCTCGACGTTTCGGTCGTCTCCTCGAACTCAGTGGATGGTCTTGCACCTTTGCGGATCATCGTTGCATAGCGGCTTTCAATCGTCTCGAAGCGGTCGTCGAGAGTGAAGAACGCTGGAGGGATGCGCGCGGCGAACAGCTTCCGATAGGCTGCTCGTCTCGCGGCCGCCATCGGATGCCCAAGAGATTCGCGGACGACCACAAACTGCTCTCCGTCCATCCTCTCGCCCCAATAGTAAGGAAACGCAGACTGCATCAAATTAAGGCACGTTAGGGCGAAATCGACACTTGAAAGCAAACATTTTACTTTTGCCCGATCAGGGAAGCGGATCGCATAGTCAATCATGAGCTGAAACGCCATTTCGTCGGCCAACCATTCATCGGCCATGTTTTCGAGGTTGAGGCAAAAGCCAGAGCCGATGGATTCAGATAGAGTGGGATGCCCTTGATTGAGAACATGAGCAATCTCATGGCACACAAGGAAGATGACCGCACCCATTGAGAGATTGAGCGCCGGCACCCGAAGGTGGAGAGGGAGTTGGCCGAAATGGAGCTTAGGTGCATGCACAGCACCCAGGCGTTCAATATCACGAATGCCACAATCCTTACGCTCGGGGTCGTCGATGCTCCCGTAGTAGATGAGTCCCGAAGCCCAGATGAAATCAATGATCTGCTGCTCTGAGAATGGCGGCAACGGCGTTCCGTCGGCGGTCTCTGCCAGCATAGTAAATACCGCTGCAAGGTTTCCAAAAAAATCAATGACGCCCGTGTCGAGCAAAACATACGATGCCTCCTGATTAGGGAAACAGGCGTAGGCATTGAAGGAGCCACGGGGTAGTAGGTCAACGGCAACGGCATAAAACAATTGTTGCTTAGCCGGAGGAAGCAGTGTACCGATTCGTTCGAGACTCGAGTAGATGAGCTGTCTCGCACCCTCGAAGTACATCGTCGGCGCTGCAGCCCTACTTCCGCTCATGCGGAGCGCCACGTCCTTCATCGCCAGGCTCTGACTTCGCAAGTGTAATGGGTTGTCGTAGTTCACGAGGCGGCACCCTTTTCGATGATCTCGTGGACAGCCCGCACCAAGTGGTCGGGACCATCTTGGATCACAATCTCAGTTTTTTCAATGCGCAGTCGCTCAGCCTTCGTCTTGATGAACCATTTGTAAATCAATTCCGCAACGATCTTCCCGCCAACTGAGCTCGACACCGTAACGAGGAACGTCAGTAGCTCAGGTGTCCCGACAGCGTTCGATGAGCGTACGGAGAGAAAGAGCGGGAACAGCGTGACACCCTCGGCTAGGTCGACTCGCTCAACGATCGCCCCATCCTGCGCGGATAGTTCCATCTGCAAGAGCTCAGGAGCTTTGAACGATGCCTGTACTCGGAATTCAATTGGATCGCCCGCCATGTTGTGCCCAAGCGCGATTATATCCTCGGAATGCATCTCCCTAGCTCTCTGACAGATCGTATTCTGAAAGCCATGCTGTTGGGCAGTTCGCTGCACAGAGTCCGCCCGCGGCGGTTCCTCGGAACAGCCCGATGGGCGCCCGATTCGGCGGGATCTAGCACTTCTCGGGTGCAAATAAAGGCGCGGGAGTTTCGAGCGGGAGTTTCGAGCGGAAGTTTCGATTGGTGAAATAAACAATTGTGATGAGGATCGGGTCCGGGGCCGCCATCGCCTCGTTGAAGTCCGCCCAGGTATTCCCCAGCTTTGTTACATCGCGAGAAATTACTTCATGTATTACCTGACTGTGCCGGTCTATCTTCTGCGGGACTGAAGCGACTGACGAAGTAACTGAATAAGGTACAGCCTTGCACTTGTGAGTTTTCAATCACAGGCAACATGCCCATAGACTCGGGCATCACTCAGTCATTTGGCTCAGAAATCTGGGGACAGTGAACCCGGACGTCCGTTGTCCTTAGCGGCTTTTGGATGCTGACGATCCAAATATTTGTTAGCTCTCGAAGAAACTTTTCACAACCGACCGGGTTCTAAGACGGCAACCACTCGTCGTTTCACTCGTATAGCAGCACGAAACTCTCGCTGTAAACAGACTCTTAAACAGGGGTGGGAGCAGTGTTCCCCAACGTTGAAGTCCGCCACCTTCTCGCTGTCGATATCCTCGCTGAGGAACTGAAGTTCACGCTTCATCCGGCTCGACGAAGTATGTCACCGGTTTTTTGTAAATTCGGGCAAAGCGGCAAAGCTCCACAATATCGACACGGCGTTCCCCGGCCTCGCACTTGGACAGAAATGGTTGGGGGCGGCCAAGCAACTGAGCTGCTTTCGCCTGACTCAAGCCTGCTTCCTTCCGAGCGCGCCGCAACTTGGCTAAAAACTGCTTGTACTGCCTTCTATACGCCTTGTCCTTCAGGTAGGGACCTCGCTGCGAACTTCGACACTGGTAACTTTTTCTGGGCATGTATACCAAGTTGAGGTAATATATTCCAACTTGGTATTATTCCAACTTGGTATAGAGTGCAACATCACTTCAATCCTGTGAGGAGAAACGAGCATGAAAACCATCAACAGACCGCCAAATGCAGCCACAAGAGAGCAAGCCATGCGCGTTCTCTACGTCATGGGATTGCTGCTTGTTCTTCCCGCCCTTGCACACGCCCAGGGATCGCCGTTCGATAGCGGTCTCACGTCCATTCAGACTCTGTTCACCGGAACCGTTGCGAAAGTCGCCAGTCTTGTAGCCATCGTGATGGGTGGATACGGATTCGCGCATGGTGATCCGGGCGCGAAGAAAAATCTAGCCGGGGTCGCAGCCGGGACCGGGATTGCGGTTCTCGCCGTGAACGTTCTTACGTGGCTCTGGGGAGTGTAGCTGCAACCACCCGGAACCGAATGACAGACAAACCAGTGGGGGCTTATGCAAGAAGCGAATCAAAAACGAGTCAACCGCGTCTACAAAAGCCTGCATAAGCCCCTCACCTATCTGGGAATTGAGCGCTCCCTTTTCTTCATCATCTGCGTAAGCGCAGTCGGCGTGTTCAACATCTTCAACAGCATCCTGGCCGGTGTCGCGGTGTTCATCGGCGGGTATTTATTCGGCGCTTGGGTCACCGAAAAAGATCCGGCCTTCCTTCAGATTCTCGCCAAGAGCGAAAAGTTCAAACTGCGCTACGACGCCGCCAAACAGAAACTTCCGAATGTGGAGATCCGCTGATGTTCCGTCTCGACAAAGTCATCAAACCGTGGAAAGACGCGGCGGCCCTTAACGACCACATCAACCTCTATGGGTTTTGGAGCGACACGGTGTTTCTAACGAAGAGTGGCGATCCCGGCGTCATTCTTCGCATCCCCGGAGTCGATTACGAGAGTCTGGATCACGCTGAGCAGGAACGCACCGTGAAGCGGCTGGAATCCGCCCTCAAGGCCTTCGGCCCCGGCTTCCACGTCTACCAGTACCTGTTCAAAACGAATCGTCCGACCATCCCTTTTGCCCGGTACGGCGACCCGCTGATCGACGCGGCCATCGACCAGCGGCGCGAGTTCTTTGCGGAGAAGAGCGACCGCCTGTACGAGATCGAGATCTTCTATGCCATCGTGCTTGAAGGTTCCCGGTCAGAGCAGGGGTTCGGTGCTGCGCTCAAGCGGCTCCCGAGCGACCCTGGAGGCGCGATCCACGAGCTGAAAGCGCAATTTGCCGCCGATGTCATGAAAGTTCTGCTGCGCACACAGATCGAGGCGGATGTGGCATTGCTGGAACAGCGGGTACAGATGTTTGCCCAGCAGCTCGCGGAATACATGCAAGTCGAAACGCTCCCGAAAAACGAGCAGTTCACTTTCTTCCGTCGACTTCTAAATTTCGACAAGTGGCGTGTGGATGGCAAACCACGGTGGGGGCAATTTCTCGACTATCAAGTCGTCAATTCCAACATTGAGGCTGAACGCGATCACTTGCGCGTAGGAGATCATTTCGTCCGCCTCTTCACAATGAAGGAAGCCATTGCCGAAACCCGGCCCTTGGTGCTCGACCAGCTCCTAAAGATCCCGTCGAACTTCTATGCCGTGACGGAGTGGACGCCCGTTTCCAACGAGAAAGCCAGAAGGGAAGTCAACAAACGGCGCAAACACTTCAACATGTCGAAGACGGGGTTCATCTCTCAGGCCACCAGTGATCCGAGCAAGCAGAACCAGAGAGATGTGCTGGTAGACGAAAGTAAGCAGGCGGATATCGAGAATCTGGGCGGCTGCCTGCGCGAGCTGGGCGATGGGCAATCGCTCGGCGAATTCTCATTCACCCTGGTGCTCTATGACCTCGACCAGCGAGCAGTAAACCGGCAAGTGGGTGAGTTCGCCGGCATCTTCACGAATGCCAGCGGCCAGCTCTTCGCCGAAACCTACAACCAGCTCAATGTCTATTTCGCGATCGTGCCCGGCAACTACAAAGTCAATCTCCGCAAGCTATATCTGCTGAACACGAACTACGCCGACCTCTCTTTTCTCTTTACGATTCTTCCCGGCGAGAAAACCAACCCTCATCTCGGCACCGAGTATCTGGCGGTTCTCGAAACGGTCAATGACACTCCCTATTACCTCAACCTGCACAATGGGGAAGTCGCGCACACCTTGATTCTCGGCGCCACGGGCAGTGGCAAAAGTTTTTTCTGCAATTTTCTTCTCTCCAACACGCAGAAATATAAACCGCTCACGTACATCTTCGATATCGGAGGTTCGTTCCAGTCCCTCACCAACATCTACGGTGGCAGCTACCTGAATGTCGGGCAGGAATCGCAGGACTTCAGAATCAATCCGTTTTCCTTGTCACCAACGAAGGAAAACCTGGACTTTCTGTTTTCGTTTTTCCGCGTGTTGATCGAGGGCAATCAGGGCCGCTACCAGATGGACTTTAAGGACGACCGCAAGCTCTACGATGCCATCGAGAACATGTACGTGGTCGATCCCAGTCAACGCACGGTGTCCACGTTTGCGGCGATCATCGGCGATCTGAAGGAGCGGCTGCATAAGTGGACCCAGGACGGCCAATACGGATATGTTTTTGATAACGTCTCGGACACGCTTTCCTTCAGGACCTTTCAGACGTTCAACTTCAAAGGATTCGCCAGCACTCCCGACGTGCTCGAACCGTTGCTGTTTTACATTCTTCACCGCGCCTCGAACGAGATCGTTAACCCCGAACGGCTCGCCACCTTCAAGACGTTTCTTTTGGACGAGGCGTGGTTGTTCATCAAGAACGCCACCATCCGCAACTACGTTGTCGAAGCGCAGAAGACCTGGCGCAAACACAATGCGGCCATGATTCTGGCGACGCAATCCATCAAGGAGCTGGAAGAATCCGGCATGTTGGAGATCGTCTCCGAGAGCTGTCCCACCAAGATCTTCTTGGCCAACCCGGATATGAACCGGGAGCTGTACCGCGAAAAGTTTCACCTCAACGACACGGAGCTTGGGATCATCTCGGGCCTTCTGCCCCCAGGGCAGATGCTCATCCGAAAAGCGCAAACGTCGAAGAAAGTTCAGCTCAACGTGGACTCCATTTCGTACTGGACGGCCACCAACAACGCCAAAGACAACCTGCTTAAGCGCGAATATTTCGAGCTATACGGCATCCCGGAAGGTCTCCGCCGCCTTGCCCGTGACTATTCCCTTTCCCCCCACCGGACGTCGGAGCCGACGACCGGGCTGCGGCCGGCCGCTGCTCCCGCCAAAGAGCCACGGCCCGCCGCAGGTCATCCCATGCCCCGAACCGCATTCACAGATACAGAAATACAGACAGGAGTTGTCCAATGAAAGTCCTCCCCCTCGCAGTAACTGCAGCCGTTGCTCTTTCCGCCTTTACAAGTCAGGCGCAGCAGGCGAACCGCCTCACGCCAAACCATGCTCAAGAACTTGTGGCAATCAAAGGGAATACCGGCGAAGCGCAGGCGTCGGCCCGCACCGTTCACTACCACGCGCAAGATATTGTGGGAATCAAAGCCAAGCTTCGCTACACCACCCTGATCGAAGTTCCGGCAACCGAGAAGATCATGGAGGCCGCGACAGGCGACAAAGATTTCTGGATTGTTGATGTGGTTGGCAATTTCTGTTTCGTGCATCCGGCGAAGGCGGGGATCAACTCGAATCTGAACCTGATCACCGACCACGGCAACATCTACAGTTTCACGCTCACCGATGTCACGGTCTCGGGTGCGGAGCCGGACCTGAAGGTGATCGTGATACCGGCTGACGAGTCCTCCATCGCCGCCGCGGCGGGTCCGGCTAGATTTGTGCCCGCCTCCCAACTCCAGGCCACGCAGCAGCAGCTCGCCGAGCTTCAGAACAACGCCTCGACCGCAGTCTCAACGGCGGTGGATGCTTATCGAAGCTCCTATCCCATGAAACTGGTATTCGACTACGTCTACAAAATCCAAAGCGAGAACAATCCGTTCCATATCCAGTCCATCTATCACGACGATAAGTTCACGTACATCAAGACCAATGCGACCGAGAAATTCAGCGTGTACGAGGTGAAGGACGGCAAACCGGACCTCATCAATTACGACTTGCGCGAAGGCACGTACATCATCCCCAAGGTGGTGGATAAGGGCTACGTGGAGATCGGGAAAAAGCGTATGGACTTTGAACGAAAGGGGTAACCGACAATGCCAGATCAATTCAACAACAGCGCCACGCTCCCGACCCCCAACCCGGCCCCAGAGCCGCTGCTTCAGAACAAGATTCCTATGCCGAAGGGGGTCCTCCAGAAGAACCTGAAAATGTTGGTTTACCTCGGGGCTGCCGGGGTCCTGATCGCGGCCAGTATTTTGAGCAGTAAGGGAAAACAGCCGGTACAAACGGGCACGAAAGGCGGGCCACCGCAACCATTCGTGCAGGACACGACCGACAACAATGTGCAGCAGCTCCACAACCAGGTCCAGGCCGAGAGATCGAAGCAGCAGCAGGATGCGGCGCTGGCGGCTGCTATGGGAACCGGCGCGAATCGCATCAATCCAACGACCGGCGCCCAGTATCGGCCGGGCTCGTATCTCGCAGCGGACACACAACCGGGGCAGGGAAGCTATGGCACGAACTCAAACCCCGACATGCAGCAGCTTACTCCCGTGCAACAAGAGGAAATGCAGATCGCGAGCAAGGATCGAGAGCTGGCGCACAGCTCCCTTTTCTCTTCGAGCATCGCTTACAGCCGTTCGCAGCAGCAATCGGAACAGCAGCAACACCAACAAGGAGAAGCACAAGCGCAACCCGGACAACCTGGGCCAGATCAAAGCGCGGCCCAAAACACTACGAACGTTCAGCACCATAGGCCCAGCAACTTTGTTGATCCGCGCGCGCCAGGAGATCCCCCAGCGGTCGAGCCCGCAGGCTACAAGCGGCCCGTAGAAGCGAACATCGATTCCGCCACCGGCCAGCCATACCTAATTTATGAAGGGACATTCCTGGACACCGTACTGATGAACCGGCTCGACGGAGACTCCTCAGGCCCGGTCAAAGTCCTTGTGTCCAATCCTTTGTATTCGCACGACCACCAACACGTCATCATCCCCGATGGGACAGTTGTACTGGGCGAGGCTAAAAAGATTGGCGCAGCGGGCTTCGGCCAACAGCGGCGCATGGCCGTCGTGTTCCATCGGTTGATTATGCCGGACGGTTACTCCGTCGATCTCGACCAGTTCCACGGACTGGACCAGATCGGAGAGGAGGGGCTCAAGGACAAAGTCAACAACCACTACCTTCAGATCTTCGGGACATCGATCGCGCTTGGAATCATCGCGGGAGCCGGCGAGATCACGGCGGGCGGCGGCACCATCACCACCAGCGGATCGCAGGCGTTTACCAATGGAGCAGCCGGAGGAGTATCCCAGAGTGCGAGTACCATCCTCGACCGCTTCATTCAGATTCCACCGACGATCACGATTCGGGAAGGGCATCGGGTGAAGGTTTATTTCAGCCAGGATTTGCTTCTCCCAGCGTACGAGAACCACACCATTCCCCAGACTTTCTAAGGAGAATTTCCAATGCGAGTTGCGGTCGTAGTTGTGTTGGCTCTCTCCACCATGGCTTTGGCAGGGTGTGAAAACAAGAGTGAAAAAGCAGCGCGGTTGCTGCAGGAATTTAACAAAGCTCACCCAGACTACCAGGCGAAGTGTGTACCTCACAGCCGTACTGTTGGAGTGTACGACGACATAGAAGACCCGGACGCCACCAACCTGCTATCGGGGAGGAAAGTGACCGCAGAAGAGCGCGCAGAATATGTCGCGAAAACGAAGGCGAGAGCCGCGGAATGCAAGCCTCTCGACGAGCAATACCTCCAGATCCAGCGACTCCTTGGCAAGGCCGAACAACAAGCGGCTGGCACTACCTCAAAAAACCCATAAACCGTCAACCATCGAACCGTATCGAAGGAGATACCTTATGTTGAAAACAGCCTCAGCATCCATCATCACCCTGGCCCTTGCCGTCGCCGTTCCTGCCGCTCACGCGCAGTTCGGTTCCGGCATCGTTTTCGATCCCACGCAATCCACACACGCCTACACGCAGATTGTCAACGAAGGGAAGTCCCTCCAAAATGAAGCAACCCAGATCGAGCAGGGAACCCGCCTCTACACCAACGCCGTGCAAATGGCGACAACAGCGCTTAACACCTACGGCACAGTGATGCGCCAGTACAACCTCTATCACCAAATGGTGCAGTCGCCAAGGATGCTGTACAGCCGGTTTCTGTCACCGCGTAGCGACTTATTTCTGATGCAGCAAATCGGAAATACCTATGGCAACTCGATGGGCTGGGTCAATTCCTCGAACACGGGGGCCGGGGCCGCAGCCGCCTGGCAGCAGGTGAGCGTTCCAGCCACAACCTCCACGATCGCGGGATACAACAACTTGACTATCGCCGGACAACAGCAAATCGCCGCCCAGGGAGCGACCATCGACATCGGCGACTCGGTCACGAGCACTAATCTCCAAGCCCTCGGAACCATTCGAGCCAATCAGCAAGCGAGACAAGCGGATATCGCAAACCTTGAAAGCCAGACGCAGACCACCGACACCACACAACAGACCGAGCTGGCAACGTTGCAACGCATCAACCTGGCCCTCCTGCTCCAGCTGCGATCTCAACAGGACGCGAACCAGATCAACGCCAATCTGGCCCTGCAGCAGATCGTTGCCCAAAAACAACAACAGGACGCCATGAAAGCCGCATTCAGCGACTCGGCAAATTATGGAACCTACTACCAAACCAACATCGCACCTGCCAATCAGTCGTCGTCAAATTTGCTGACTCAATCCTATTGAGATTGAGAACGGATAAAGCGAGCGGGAATAGCGCAGAAGGACAAGTATATGGGTGGTATCGGTTTGTTGGATCTCATCGCTCAAGGGTGCCAGTCGCTTGCAACGACGGTGGCACCCTCAGTTCAAACCCTCGGAATTCACATGGTGCTCGCACTCGCAACCATCATGATGGTCTGGTTCGGAGTTCAGGAGGCTCTCGCATCCGCGAGTGGCGGACCGGGTTTTGACATGAGGAGGTTTATCAGCTTCTTCATTCTGATCACCTTCGCCTATTCCTTTGTGAACTTCTACAACACCGCAATTCCCGGCATCGGTACATCGCTCAAAGGATTCATCGATGGCGGAACCGCGAATCTGGTTCAGATCATCGGACAAGATAGCTACAACACGATGACGAGAGAGATTGACGCCGCCGCGCAAAACATGGGGTCGTCCATGCCTTCAATCCTTCTATCCCCATACAAATCTTTTGTGTTTTTCATGGTGCAGATGGCATTGTGCGTGGCGAGTTTGCTAATCTCCGCCATCGTCGCATACGGAGTAGTCGCGTCGACGATCATCGGTCTACTAGGGCCGATCTTTATCCCTTTTCTTGTGTTCGAGAAGCTCGATTGGTTGTTCTGGGGATGGCTCAAGGCCTATCTGGGATTCAGCTTTTACAAGGTGATCGCTGCCGCAACCCTCAATATTCTCTCTCATCTGCTGACACAGTATTTTGTCGGCCTCGGACAGAATCTGGGAGACCCGCAAATGATGATCGCGGCATTTCCTTTTCTAATCATCTTGGTCGGTATAACCGCGTTCCTCCTTATCAAAATCCCCGCCATGGTACACGCGCTATTCAGTGGCGGTACTGGTGGACACGATGGAGGCTTTGGCGCGGCAATCATGGCGATTCGCGCGGCGATGTAATCACCCTAGTAGAGACAAGAAAAGAGGTCAGTGGTGAGCGTAGAAAAGATGGACGAAGAGACGAAAGCCACCCCGGAAATTACCCGCGCAGCCGAACGCTATCTTGAGCAGTACGGCGATCCGCTGGTCATGAATACCTACCTCAAGATCACGATTCTTGTGTTGAGCGTTGTGTGTCTGATGCTTGGAGCACTGACCTTCAAAAGCCAAAAGGCCCTGGCCAACATGCACCCACTGATCGTCCGGATTAACGACGTGGGCCGCGCGGAAGCCATCGACTACCGGAATTATCAGTACAAGCCCCAGGAGGCGGAAAACAAATATTATCTGAGCCGTTGGGCGAGCCTCTATTTTTCACGCAACCGCTACACACTGGAACGCGATCAGACGCAGAGTCTTTATTTCCTCAACAGCGACGTGCAGCACTCGGTTGTGGAGGCGGAACGGAAGGACAAAACCATCGCTTTGTATACGCAAGACAGCACGCTGCCTTACGTCGATGTGGAAGTGAAATCCGTCATCCTGGACGACCTGCAGCAGTCGCCCTATTCCGCACGAATTGAGTTCGACAAAGTCTATGTCAATGCCAACGATCACACGGAAATGAAGCGCGAAAAGTGGGTGGCCAGCGTGACCTACGTCTTCCGGGAAACGGTCAAAAACGAGCAGCTTGCGGTGAATCCGCTAGGGCTAACCATGATCCGTTTCCGCAGCGATCAGGCGTTCTAATTTGCAACCTATTTTAGAAGGAAATTTAGAAGTCACCCGACGATTTTGCATTCGATGTTTCGACGAATGGATCACTTTGAGGCTATCCGGTGAGTAAAGACTTACAGCTATTGATGTCCTTCATGGAGCCGATCAGAGAGCTGCTGCTGGACGACAGCATTACGGAAATCATGGGGAACCCGAATGGCACGTGGTGGTTCGAGCGCGGCGGGAAACTTCTCGGGGCCGAGGGCGTGACATTTGAGCTCAAGAAGTTGATTACCGGGTTGAATGTTATCGCGAATAAATTGGGCAAGAAATTCGATGAAGCCAACCCATTCTTGGACGCCCAGCTCCCGGATGGGAGCCGTCTAGCGGCGGTAAATCCACCGGTTGTCCGGCCCAATCCCTCGGTAACAATTCGCAAGTTTTCTAAGGTGCGGTACACCGTTGAAGACCTGATAAACAACGGCGCGATGACGCGCGAAGTTGCACGCATTTTGCAGGAAATTGTCGAGGGCGGGCACACCATGCTCATTAGCGGCGGAACGGGCAGTGGAAAGACGACTTTGCTCAATGCTTTGGCCGATTTTATCCCGTCTTCTGAGCGCATTGTGGTGATCGAAGATACGTCCGAATTGCGAATTAATAAGCCGAATGTGGTGTGTGCCGAGTGTCAAAATACGCCCGAAGGGCGGGTCGATTTCGACGCCCTTTTGCGCGCGTCATTACGCTGGCGTCCAGATCGAATCATCCTGGGCGAAGTGCGCGGCGAGGGGGCGCGGACCCTCCTGGATTCTTTCAACACAGGGCACGCCGGATCTATGGCAACGATTCATGCCAGCTCTCCGCTACAAGCCACGGGACGTTTCGCCGAACTGGCGAAGCGTTCGCACCAGCAATCGAACCTGCATGATATTGCGGCGGAAATTGGCGAATGCGTGTCCTATGTCGTGCAGTGCGGGCGCTTCGCAGAGGGTCGCAAGATCAGCGGCCTTATCCGGTTGAAGGGCTACAACCGAGCCACGCAATATCAGGAACACGAGGTCATCTTTGACCTCGCCGAGAAGCGCAAGCGCACGCCGATTTATCCGCAACTCTTCGCGCCACCTGAAAGCTCTGAGGACTTGCCTCTTCTGAGATAAGAACGAAATTACCGAAAGGACAGACTGCCAATGCCATTGCTTGAAATCGCCCCGACAAAGAAGGTTGTAGCCACCATCACGCTGGAAGAGTCAACTGCGACGAACGTGGATAAATACGCTGCGTTCATCAATGCCAATGCCGACGACGTTGTCACCCAAGCGCTTGATTATGTGTTTAACAGAGACAAGGACTTCCAGAAGTTTCTCGAATCACCCGATGGCAAAAAGGCGCCAGCATGTTTGCGAATTCGAAATCAAAATGGGACAAAGCGTGGCCGAAAGCCAGCAGCAAAAGCACAGCATCAAGGCGCGTGAATTCACATGACTTCCTCCACTTACAGGTCACACGCATTCAGCAACCGAATTGGTTATGCAATTCGAATTGTCGGGGCGGCATTCGGGATGGAATTAGGACGATGCTTCGCATCGGTTTACTTATGACACTCCATCCCTCCAAGGGTCGTGCTAGAGCGCTCTGGGGCGCTCCAATCGACGTACGGAAAACAAAGAAGATACGCGCCGCAAGGCGCTCTGGGGCGCTCCAAGGCGCTTTAGAGCGCTCCGGAGTTCCAGGGAGGAAAACATGTCACTTCTCGGTGACGACAGCGTAGCGGAATTCGCGGCGAAGAGTGCAAAGTGTCGGGTCAAAACCGCCGGAACGAAGCTCAGCCCGGACGAGCTAGCAACGCTCGAACATCATTGCCGGGACCGAGAAACGACACCCGGCGAACTGATCCGGCAACTCATTCTAGACGAGCTAGCACGGGCATCGGGCGAGCCGCCCGTGAGCCCGGAGTTGGTTGAAATTATCGGCCTTCGGCTCATGCTCACGAACCTTCTCAAACCACTCACGACAGGGCAGAAGATAACACCGGAAGTCTTCGACGGGACTATCGCTGAGGTCAAGAAGCACAAGCGCAGCTTGGCGATCAAGACGCGGACAGACTTGGAGAAAGCGTAATGGCAACGATGCATTGGGGGCGAAAAGAAACGATCATTTTCCCGCCTCACGGAGCCGTCTACACCTATGGCGCGGTGTTCTTTGCCGTGATCCTGACTGGACTTTTCGTCTACCTGCGCTTCACCTTTGGCAACACTCCGCTGCAGCGCTTCTACACGCCGATCTACATCCGGTCGAGCGTTGCGGGCGGCGTCTCCGCCAGCCGCAAAGACAAGTACCGCCTGGTGATGATCGGCGCTCGCGGAATCCGGCCGCGACCAGCCACGGACGCCGACGTGACAGACGGCAACACGCCGGAACCGGGAACGAAAGCGCTCCCCCTGGCGCTCTCGCAGTCCGCCTTGCGCGCTGGTTATGATTTGCTCTACCAGGACGCGGAACGCACTTACATCGATGCGCCCTTGAGTGCCTACCTCAAGAGTGCGATTTACGGTGGCGACAGCCTCTTGGACATCTACCAGCTGCCACTGCTTTTTGGTCTGGTATCGCTGCTCGTCCAGGTTCCGTTTTCCATCCAGAGGGACATCAAGCGCCGTAAGCAAATGAGGTACGGGCGGCGGCTCAAAGGGACGGAGCGGGTCACGCCGAAAGAGTTCAACCGCAAGGTAAAGGGGGAGGGAATTGGCATCAAGATCGACGGGCTGAAGGAGATGCTTCGCATCCCGGCCAAGGCCGAGCCGCAGCACGTACAGATCATCGCGGATACCGGTGGAGGCAAGACCACCATGATTATGCAGATGCTCCGGCAGATTCGAAGCCGCGGCGATTCCGCCATCGTCTACGATCCGGCGCTAGAGTACACACGCCGCTTCTACGACCCGAGGCACGACATCATTCTCAATCCGCTCGACCGGCGATGTCCGTACTGGGGACCAGCCGAAGAATTGCGGACAAGTTCGGAAGCGGACGCAATCGCCGTCTCGCTATTCCAGCCCCCGCAAGACAAAAAGGGCGAGTTCTTTTTCGAGATTCCGCAGCAGATCTTTGCTTATCTGCTGCGCTATGGACCGACCCCGGAGGAGCTTATCGAATGGATGAGTAACCCGAAGGAGATTGACAATCGAGTCGCTCGCACAGAAGTCGCCAACTTCATCGACCACACGGCACCCCCGCAAAGAGTAGGCGTGTTGGCCTCTCTCAGTAAGGTGGCAAAGAGCCTTCGGCTCTTGCCGCACAAGGGCGCTGGCAACGGAGAGTGGACCGCAACCGATTGGGCCGAAACACGCCAGGGATGGATCTTCATCACCTCGCTTCCAGCCGAGCGCGAGGCGCTTCGTCCACTCCAAAGCGTATGGATCGACATGCTCGTGCTCCGCCTGCTGAACGAACCGAAAGCACACCAGAAACGGGTCTGGTTTGTGCTCGACGAGCTGGCCAGCTTGCAGCGTCTTCCCCAGTTTCATACTGCCCTCACCGAGAATCGCAAGAGCAACAATCCCATCATCATGGGCTTTCAGGGGAAGGCCCAGTTGGAGGTGATTTATGGCCATCTGGCAGAGGTCATGCTATCCATGCCAACAACCAGCATTTTCCTGAAGACCAAAGAGCCAAATGCCGGCGAGTGGGTCAGCAAAGCGATCGGCAAAGTCGAAATCGAGCGCATGAAAGAAAGCCACTTCGACGGAACGCGCGCGGGCAGAAATTTCGCGCTCGACATCCAGGTCGAGCCGGCCGTGATGGAATCAGAAATCTCCGGATTGCCCGACCTGCACGCCTTCCTCAAATACGAGAACTACGTCACGGGTTTCTCGTTTCCTTACCTCGATATCGAGGGGCATCAGATTCCATTCGAGCGCAGACATTTGCCGGACGAGAAGCTCACGTTCGATCCCAAGAACATAAAGGCTAAAGCCCGCAACGGCACTGCCGCGCCGCCGCCCGCTGTGCCAGCAGCGCCTCGCGCAGCCGTTGATCTTGAGGCAAAGCCGGTCGAAGAAACAAACGCCGCGGCGACTTCGTCGAATAGCGAGTTTGCCACCGTTGGGGCAGCGCCCGACGCCGGAAAGAACACCGGCGCGGAGGCCTCCGACAACATCGTCAACGCCGAGCAGCCGACCCAAACGACCTTGGACTTTATTACGAATTAAGAGCCGCATTTGCTCACGATCTCAAAACCGCTCAGCTCCGCCCAGGCGCAGACCTACCACGCCAAAGAGTTCACGTCTGCCGAGCAAAACTATTGGAAGCAAGACGGCGCCGTCGTCGGCGAGTGGCAGGGTAAGTTGGCCGAACGATTCGGACTTGCCGGAGCGGTCGACGCGCAGCACTTTGCTCGGTTGAGCGAAGGCCAAAACCCGATCACCGGCGAACAACTAGTGCGGCATCGCAGCGGGCAGTCCTACACGACGGCAGACGGAACCACCGTCAAGCCGGTCGAGCACCGTGCTGGTTGGGATGCCACGTTCTCCGCTCCCAAATCCGTTTCCTTGACGGCCCTGGTCGGAGGCGACGAGCGCGTTAGAGAGGCACACCGCAACGCGGTGACAACCGCCCTCACAGAGTTGGAGCGGTATACCCAGGCGCGGATCGGCGGCAACCACGCCGCCGAAACGACCGGCAAATTCATCGCGGCAAAGTTCGAGCATGACACCGCCCGCCCGGTCAATGGCTACGCCGCTCCCCAGCTCCACACCCATGCCGTTATCTTTAATATGACGGAGCGCCAGGATGGCTCCACGCGCGCCCTACAGGAGCGCGGTCTCTTCAAAAGTCAAGAGTTCGCAACCGCTGTCTATCAAGCGGAACTGACCTATCGGCTTCGCAATCTCGGCTATGAAATCGAGGCAGGGAAGAGAGGTGCACCTGAGATCAAAGGCTATTCGCAGGAGTACCTCGACGCTTCCAGTCCCCGCCGCCAGCAGATCGAGCAAGCCCTGGCGAAGAGTGGA
>Ga0181526_10000256_pt1 | contig 58647 bp, 53 predicted proteins | sample PEATcosm2014_Bin_35_FD_119750 | JGI IMG/M metagenome (GOLD analysis project Ga0181526, IMG submission 119750) | Peatland microbial communities from MTU Mesocosm Facility, Houghton, MI, USA - PEATcosm2014_Bin06_30_metaG | ecosystem: Environmental > Terrestrial > Soil > Wetlands > Peat | place... | reverse complement strand
CGCATCGGGCCTTTCGGCAAGAAATGCGCGCAACCGGTCGAGCAGCCGCTGCAAGACGGCTTGCTGCGCAAGGGCGCGCGCCGAATCGGGTTCGCCGTCGCGCGCCAAACCCTCGCTCCAAACTCTGCGCGCGAAGGGCTCGAACGGTCGCGTCTGCATGACCTCAACCCACTGCTCGCGCAGCCGGCGAAATCGCTGGACTCGTGCGGCAGCGTCCGCGCCGAGAGCGTCGTCTTGCTCCCCGCGAATTACGTTCCAGCCGAGGCGCAGGTCGCGCTTGGGATTCCAGCGGCTCGCACGCACGGTCGGTGCCGGTTCGTCGTCGAAAGCAAAGAGCGAGCGCTGAGGATCGAGCGGCTCGCCGCAGAGCGTGGCGAGCGATGCGTCCGATAGGCCGACGCCGGGCCCGGAAAGCGTTCGCAAGAGCCATTCGTGACGAAACGGGTCGTACACATTCCATAAGAGCGCCAGCGCGTCGCAGACTCGGCGGTCCGCAAAGAGATTGAAGTCGCCGGAGATCGCGACGGGAACGTTGGCGTCGAGCAGCGCTCTTTCGTAGATCTCGATGTCGTGCACGGAACGAAAGAGCACCGCAATCCGCGGGGCGCTCACGCCCTGGGCGATCCACTCCCCCACGCGTTCCGCCACGAAGGCGGCTTCTTCGAACGCGGTTCTTGGCCGGTGAACGTCAATCCGCGGCGTCCGGTGCGCCACGCGTAGTTTGATGCGCGAACTGCATTGCGCGAAGGTCAGCTCGGGCTGGGTTCGGCGCACCATCGAAACGGCCGAGGCCGGATCTCCGCAGAGCGTTACGCCGTCCAAGGCTTCTCCGAAGACCGCGCGCAGCAGTTGAACTTGCGCATCGGTTAGCTCCTGCGCGTCGTCGACGAAGGCGAGCCGGTGCCGCTCGCGCATTTGCGCCGCAAGCCCCCCGTCTTCACGCAATACGCGCGTCGCGGCGATGACCGCATCGCGTCCGGTCATGCGCCCGCTCGCGTTGACGAGCTGCACGTAGCGTTCGTACAGTTTTGCGATGATTTTGGCGAGGTCGACTTCTCGACGATACTGCCGGCCCAGCTCCGGGGGAGTAACGTCCAGCGAGTCGTGAAACGTGTTCTTGGTAGCGATCAGCAGCGACGGATCGCTAAAGTTCGGCGGATTGGCGTAAAACTCGGTCGCGCCGGTGAGCGCGAGCGAGAGAAAGAGCGCCGGGTCCACATTCGCGTCGCCGAGTCGTCGAATCAGGCGAAATGCGGCCGCAAGAAAGCGCTGTGGTGAGCGCAACCCGGGAACTTCCGGATCGAGCTGCGCGTCGGCGAACTCCGCCCACTGCAGACCGAAGAGCGGCGTGCAAGCCTGAGCGAAGAGCAGCTCCGCCTCGACGTCGTCAACGAGCGTGATCTCTCGGCCCTTTGCGCGCAGCAGGGCGGCGGCAAGCTCATCGAGGCCCTGGTGCGCGCGGAAGTAGAATGGCTCGGCCTGCGGATAGAGCGTGCGCGCGCGATTCGCCCGCTGCGCCAGCGCGGTGCTTTTGCCGGTGCCCGGAGCGCCGAGAATTGCAAAACTACCGTCATACGGCGCCTCGATCGCGGCGCGCTGGTCGTCGGTCAGCTCGAGCGCGATCAACTTCCGAAGCGCTGGGCTTCCGCCGGCGGTTTGCCGGCGCACGCCGCTTGATAGGCGCAGTACGTGCAAGCCGCGGCGTTCTCGGTCGGCTCGAAACGGTGAATCTCGCCCGACGCCAAAAGGGTGCTCAGCTCGATCATTCTCTTGCGCGACCGTTCCAGATCGTCGATCTTGATCGTCTTGCCAACCTCCAAGACGACCGGACGCACGTCGAGCAGCGCATCTTTGAGTGGAATTAGCACGAGCTTGGTCACGCGATCGCCGGCAGCGGTGCGCGCCCAGTAGTAGAACGGCAACTGGAAGTCGCGAAAGCGGCGCACTTTTTCGCAATACTCCGCCGCGCTCGTAGCGATGCTTCCCGTCTTATAGTCGACAACCGCGATGTCGCCGGTGCGTTCGTCGCGGTCGAGGCGGTCGATGAAGCCGACGAAAGCTCTGCCGTCCAGGTCGAGTTCCGCCGAAACCTCCCGGCCGAGCACCTCGAACGGCGCCTCCTGTTCTTGCGCCAAGAACCAGTCGACGTATCGCTGTGCGGTGCGCTGCGCGCGCCGGACTTGCAGCTCGAACTCCACGCGCGTTTCGAACCCGTCGCGATTGCGCTCGAACGCCCACGTGACGCACTCCCGAATGCGATGGCGCATCGCCGAGCGATCCACGCTTCGTGGGCGAGGAAAATCGCCGTGGAAATCCTCGAGCGCGAGATGAAATGCGGTGCCGTACGCCGACGCCGACGACCCGGGGTCTTCAACCGCCGCGCACGCGTACCGGTAGAACCACTTGCGCGCGCATTCACCGTATGCGTTGAGCGCCGACGCGCTGAAATGTTTCAGCCACCGCGGCACGGCGCCGGCTTCCTCGCGCTCGACCGGCTCCGCCAGCTCGACCTCGCTCCGCCCGTTGTCACGTTTGTCATCCTGAGCGCAGTCGAAGGACTGCACCTCAAACGTGCTGCCGATCGCAGCGCGAAGCTCGCCCTCGGACAAATCCTCGGGCAGCGTGCGAACGAGGCGCGCGCGCCGGCCAAACAGCAGCACGCGGTCGCGCTCGGGCGGCGGCAGAGCGAGGCGGCCGCGGTCGATCGCGTCGACGAGGTTGCCCGTGCGCCCGGCCAAGGTGGCGTACGCGGCGCCGACGTCATGTGGAACGCCCGAGCAACTCGAACGAATCAGCCGAAGGAGGAGCGCCTCGTCTCCGGTTTTACGCCAGCGGACGGCATCGTCAATGAAGGAACGGACTTGCGTGGCTTCCGGCACGAAGGTGTGGAGTTACAGTTTCTACCAGGCGCCCCTGCAGCCAACGTGTAACGGCTCCCCGATGCGACGCATCATCATCGGCATCAGCGGGGCGAGCGGCAGTCTTTACGGCTACATGGTGCTGCAAGCGCTGCGCGCCATCGGCGGCGTCGAAACGCATCTCGTGCTCACGACGGCCGCGCGCCGCACGATCGAACTCGAGACCGAGATCACTGCGGACGAGTTCGAAAGCCTCGCCGACGTCGCGCACCGCGACGACGATCTCGCGGCCGCCATCTCGAGCGGCTCCTTCCTTACCGACGGGATGCTGGTGATTCCGTGCTCGATGAAGAGCGCGAGCGCGATCGCCTATTCGTTCAACTCGAATCTGCTCGTTCGCGCCGCGGACGTCTGTCTAAAGGAAAAGCGGCGACTCGTGCTCGTTATCCGCGAAACCCCGCTGCATCTCGGCCATTTGCGCACGCTCGTGCAGCTCGCCGAAATCGGCGCGGTGATTCTGCCGCCGATTCCCGCCATGTACGCGAACCCTCAGAGCGTAGACGAGATCATCGCCCACACCGTCGGGAAGGCGCTCGATCAGTTCGGCATTGCCAACGAACTCTTCAAGCGGTGGCGCTCCCCTAACTGACCAGCTCGCGGGCCAGCGCTACGTCGCTGACGCGGTCCACGTTCACGGCCGTTTCCGGATAGGGGGAGATTAGCGCGCTTACCGGCGCGCCGAGGATCTTCGTTGCGCGCGCTTCGGCCTCCGCGACCGAGAGCCGGCCCAAAGCGAAGCGCGCAAGCATGTCCCACCCGAACAACGAGGCGAGGCGAAGCGGGGACTTACGCGCGGCGCCCAGATCCTCGATGAAGCGTTCGAGCAGCGGCATGGCTCGGGGCTTGAGCCCGAACATGCCGCCTCCGCAGTAAATGCCGTCACGCATCCGCGCCCAGGTATGCGGTACGTTTGGAAAGCGCGCGAGGTGCGCTTTTTTTTCGACGCACCCGTAGATAACGTCGGCGTCGATCGCTTCCACGCGCGCCACAAAATCGCCCGCGATCGTGGGGGTGAGCACCGGCATGTCCGACGCCACGATTAAAAGCGAGTCGGCCGCGGGGAAGCCCACGAGACCGTTGCGCAGACTTTCGGAGATGTGCACGCCGTCGGGACGAAAATCGTCCGCGCCGCGAAGCTGAGGATTTCCCCATTCGCTCTCCGGCGTGACGACGACGATGCGGCCAATCGCAGCGCAGCCGCGTAACGCACCGACCACGCGCCCGACCAGCGTCGTGCCGCAGATATCGACGAAGGCTTTGTTCGGCGCTCCCGGTTGTAAGCTTGCGACGTCATCCAACGGGCCGCCCGCCAACACGACGGCGTTCATTTCCACTCCGGCGTCGACGCAAACCGCGTCACAAAACGCTCGTACGCCGCCGGCAGGTCCAGACTCCGCGCAATCGCTTCGATCTGCGAACGCTCCGGCGCGAGCGTAAAGACGCACGAACCCGACCCCGTCAACAGCGCGTTGCCGGCTCCGGCGGCGCGCAATGCTTCCAGTGCGGCCATAACCTCGGGCGTGCGCGCTGCGGTGATGTCGTGAAAGTCGTTCTGGAGCAGTGCTTGGACGCGAGCAAACTCCGCGCGTTGCAACGCTTCGAGCATTGCAATCGAGACGCAGCCGCTGCGGGGGCGCTGCGGGCGGTGCAACGCATCGATCTCCCGGTACGCCTGCGCGGTGGAGACGTCGACCGGAGGCTTCACGATCAATACGTGCCAGGATGGAATTGCTCCGGCCGGCGTCACGCGCTCGCCCGTCCCTTCGACCAGCGCGGCCGTCCCTGCGAGAAAGAATGGAACGTCCGATCCGAGGCTTCGCGCGATCGGCATCCAGTCGGGGCGAGGTACGGGCCCGAATGTGCCGGCCATTGCCGCGCGCAAAACCGCCGCAGCATCGCTCGACCCGCCGCCCAAACCGGCCTGCACCGGAATGTTCTTGAGCAGCAGCATTCGCACCGCCGGCAGCTCGTCGCCCAGCGCGCGTAGCGCCGCGACGGCGAGATTCTGCTCCCCCGCAAGCTCGCTGCGATCGCACTCAAAGCTGAAGGCAGTGCTCGGTTCGATCGTTAGTTCGTCCGCCAGGTCGAGCGGGACCATCACGCTGCGCACGCCGTGATATCCATCGCTGCGCGGGGCGAGCACTTCGAGCGTCAGGTTTATTTTTGCCGGTGCTCGCACCCTTTTCCGTTAGCCGCCGCGAGAGAAGGCGCCTTCGCGCCCGGCGCCGCAGTACGGAGCGTGGGCTTGAGTTACGACGCGCAGCGCAACGAGTTTTGCGCCTACGTCCTCAATGAATCTGAGACCCCCTATGGGCTCCTACTTGGGAACTACAAAGCCTTCGCGCAATCGACCGCAAAAGGCGGCGTGCGAGGGCTTTGGGATGCCGACACGGACCAAATCATCTTCGGAACGCACCACATTGCCTATCGACTCCTCGACCGCACCTTCTTTCCGCATCAAATCGAGCACGATCTTACGTTCCTGCCCTACGCGCAGATATCTGAGTTTACCCTCGACCACCGCATCCACGTAACCGAGGCCTTCTACGTGCCGCACGGGCCCGAGTTCGACCGCGCCGTTGCATTCGTGGTGGACGTGACGCTCTTTAATCCCGGCGCCGATGCGCTCGACGTGTCGCTCTTCCCGTGGGCGATGCTCGTCGGCCAGCGGTTCTACGGCGAGCCGGAGCACGAAGTCCGCGCGTGGAATGACGGCCGTTTCATCTGCTCGAAAAATCTCGAGACCGGCGGCGAGCGCTGGTGGGGCGGCTCGCGGCGTCCGATCGCCGTCCAGCTTTCGCTGCGCGAGCAGGTTCTGCTCGAAGCGATGCGCCGGGCGACGTTTTCGCAAGGCGATTCGAAGCCGACGATGGGCGACGTCACGCCGCAGCAAGCCGAGCTGGTCAGCCGGCGCATCTTCGGCGCCTTCGAATACCGGATCGCGGTGGCGGCCGGAGCGCGCGAGTCGCTGCGGCTCGCCGTCGTTTACCATAAGGCCGGAACCGAACGCAGCCGCCCCGTTCTCGAAGCGTTGCTCTCCGACCGGCGCGCGCTGCACGACACGCAAGGCTATTTCGGCGAGCGTCTCGCCGACGCGCGATTCCTCACGCCCTCCCCGGAGATCAGCCGCGGCGTGGTTTGGGCAAAGGCCAACATGTTGCGGATCGTCAAGGAGTATCCGCACGGCTGGGGCGCGACGAACTCGCCGCCCTCCGACATCCTCGTCTCGCGCGATACATCTTGGTTCGTGCACGGCTTCGACTACTTTTGGCCGGAGTTTAGCCGCAACGCGCTCGAAGTCTTCAACTCCGCCGCTCAGGAGAGCGGTCTGATGGTCGAATACGTCCGTGGCGTGAGTGGTTATAAGACCGATTACGACCTGAACGTCAACGACGATACACCGTTGCACGTTATCGCGATGCTTCACCACTACAACGCGACGCTCGATGACGAATGGGTTCGCGAGCACATCGCGCTGGTGATTCGCCTTACGGATTACCTGCTCTCGCAGCGCGATTCTCACAACTTGGTCTGCTGTCAGGCCAAAGGCGTGGATCTGCACGGCATTTCCTCCTGGCGCAACATCATTCCGTATTACACGCTCGACGGCGCGGTTACGGAGATTAATGCCGAGGCCGTCTACGCGCTCGAGGCGGCGGCGATGCTGTGCGCGGTCGTCGGCGACAACGACCATTGGGAAAAGTACGGTGCGGAGGCGCAGAGCATGCGTACCGCGATGATGGATTATCTGTTCAACGACGATACCGGCGCCTTCGTCCTCAACTACGATCAGGACGGAAACTACCAAGACAACTTTACGGCCGACGAAATTTTCCCGGTGCTCTTCGGCGTTGCCGACTCGACTCAGCGGCAGGCGATTCTCTCACGCCTCAAGGAGGCGGATTTCGTGACGCCGGTTGGGCTTCGCACAATTTCGACCGCCGACGCGTGGTATTTTCCGTCGTATGGTTTCGGGTTGCTCGGCGGCATTTGGCCCGACCTGACGCTCTGGTTTGCCGTTGCGCTGGCTCGCAACGGCATGACCGACGACGCCGTGCATTTCCTGACCCAGACCTATGCCACGATGGAAGCCGGAAGTCCGCGCAACACGGTCCCCGGCGAGTTTGCCGAGTGGTTCGACGGCGGTTCGTTGAGCAATCGGGGCATGTATCTCTCGCCTTGGACCGGCGCGAAGTTTCTCTGGGCGGTTGCCGAAACCGTCGGCGGATTGAACGGCTATCGTACCAGCGGGCGCCCTCATTTGGCGCCGTTGCGTCCTGCGGGTTGGAAATGGGTCGCCGCGGCGCGCGTGCACTGGGGCGGCCGGCGGTGCACCTATGTCATCGATCTGCCCAACGACACGATTTACGCCAACATGCCGGAGCTTTCGGCGGAAGAGCCGTTCGCGTGCATCTATGCCGGCCGCGACGTGAGCGACGAAGTGACGATCTCGCCGGTTGAGGTCGGCGCGATCGCCTTCGAAGACGATGCCGGCGCGGTGCGCATCTTCGTCGGCAATCTGCTCGATCGCGCGCGCGACGTGCTGCTGGAGTTTCGCGGGCATACGGCTCGCGTGAACATGGCGGCCGGCGAACTGCGGGAGGTGCACTTGATCGGCAAACCGAGCGACCGGCGCGCGCGAGCTGCGAAGCTCGACGTGGTTCGTCCGCTGGCGCGCGCATGAGATTCCCGACGATCGTCCTGGCCGTCGGCGCGGCGGTTCTGCTGATTGCCGTCGCCGTCGGGCAGCGCATGGGCGACCGGGTGATGCAGCAGGCCACCCAGCAACAGTTGGAGTCAGTGCTGCCCACCCCGCTGCCGTCCGGCGCGGACGCCTCGGCGCAGCCGTACGGTCCCGATTGGAAGCGCTCACAGTCCCTTTCGGCCGCCGCCGATCCGCGCTTTCCCGATCCTCGCGTGCCGCCAAAGCCGCTGCCCACTTTGCCCCCTCCGCCGAAGGCCACCCCGACCCCGGCGCTGCCGGCCACCCCGACCCCGAATCCCAACATCCCGATCTGGCGCCAGAAGCCGCTGCCGACCTTCGGGCCGACGGCGGAACCTTCCAGCGGCATCCCCGCCTCGCCCGAGGATGGCCTGCCGGAGGCGACGCCGACACCGCCGTAAGGAATTCGTCGCGGCGTTCTCTGGGGAACGCCTGTTAGAATAGATGTATGGAAAAAGGAACGGTAACGGTTAAGCGCGGGCTCGCGCAAATGCTCAAGGGCGGCGTCATCATGGACGTCGTGACGCCCGAACACGCGGCAATCGCGCAAGAGGCCGGCGCCGTCGCCGTGATGGCGCTCGAACGCATCCCGGCAGACATACGAGCGGCCGGTGGTGTTGCTCGCATGAGCGGGATCGAGCTGATTCGTGGCATCATGGACGCCGTGACGATTCCGGTGATGGCCAAATGCCGAATCGGACATTTTGCCGAGGCGCAAGTCCTGCAGCAGCTCGGCGTGGATTACATCGACGAATCGGAAGTGCTGACGCCGGCCGACGACAACTATCACGTCGACAAACACGCCTTTACCACCCCATTTGTTTGCGGAGCGCGCGATCTCGGCGAAGCGCTTCGCCGAATTGCCGAAGGCGCGGCGATGATTCGCAGCAAGGGCGAAGCGGGAAGCGGCAACATCGTCGAGGCGGTGCGCCATATGCGAGCCATCGGCGACGCGATCCGCGAGCTGCGCATCGCTCCAAAGGAAGAACTCGTCGCGCGTGCGCGCGATCTTTGGGCTCCCGTCGAACTCGTCACGGAGATTGCGCGCGAAGGCAAGCTACCCGTCGTACTCTTCTGCGCCGGCGGCGTCGCGACGCCCGCCGACGCCTCATTGATGATGCAACTCGGCGCGGAAGGCATCTTCGTCGGAAGCGGCATCTTCAAATCAAAGGACCCCAAACGCTTCGCGCGCGCCATCGTCGACGCTACGACGCACTTCAACGAGCCCGAGATCGTCTTAGAGGCGTGCCGGTCGCTCGGCGCATCGGAAGCGATGCCGGGGCTCGACATCCGCCAGCTCGCCGAAGCGCAACTGATGGCCCCTCGCGGTGCCTAACCACTTGTCATGCTGAGCGCAGTCGAAGCACGACAAGTGGTCGGCGTGCTCGCGCTCCAAGGCGACGTCGTCGAGCATCTCGCGGCGCTCCAGCGCTGCGGTGCGTCGGCAATACCGGTAAAGACGCCCGCGGACCTCGCGCGCGTGGACGCGCTGATCCTGCCCGGCGGCGAATCCACGACCGTCATGAAGCTGCTCGAGCGCTTCGGTCTGGGGCGACCGATCGTCGAACGCACGCGGGCCGGAATGCCGCTCTGGGGGACGTGCATGGGAATGATCGTCGCCGCGCACGACGTCGTCGGGCTCGACCAACCGACGCTCGATCTCATCGACATCACGGTGCGCCGTAACGCGTTCGGACGGCAGAACGATTCGGCCCAAGTCGAACTTGCGATCCCCGCGTTGGGCAGCGTGCCGTTTCCGGCCATCTTTATCCGCGCGCCTTGGATCGAACGGCACGGGCCCACCGTGGAACTGCTCGCGCGGCGAGAGGGCCACGGCGTGATGGCGCGTGACGGCAACGTCCTCGCGACCTCGTTCCACCCCGAGCTGGGCACCGACGCTCGCCTTCACCGGTACTTCCTGGAGATGGTTGGCCAGCAAGGGAAGGCTTCCACCGCGGCGTAAATTCGTTTCGAGATGTCTAGTGAGGCCGCCGCTCCCGAACAGGAAGGCGTTGGATTTCAAGGGCAGATTCCGCCCGTCGAGCCTCTGCTCAGCGAGATTATCGCGACGCTCGCCCTCGCCGCGCACGCGTATTTAACGGCGCCGGAGGGGCGCGAGCCCGACCACGGCTCGGCGGAAGTCGCGATCGACGTGGCGACCATGGCGTTCGAACGGGTCAAAGAAAGGTTGCGACCGCAAGAGCGGTTAGCAATAACGCAGATGCTAACCGAAACACGGATGACGTTCGTTCGGAAGCGAGGCACCTGAGATGCCTCGCTTTTATAGCTTGAAAGGGACGATCGCATGAGCGAGGTGCTCGTGCTGAACTTTACTTACGAGGCGCTCAACGTCACGAGTTTCCAGCGCGCGGTGAAACTAATTTTTGCCGGCAAAGCCGAGATGCTGCACGGGCGCGAGCGAATGCTGGCCTCGCCGACCTACGAAATGCGCATGCCTTCGATTATCCGCATGCTCTACTACATCCGCCGCCCGATGCAGCGGGTCGCGTTAACTAAAAAGAACGTCCTGATTCGCGACGAGCACGCCTGCCAATACTGCGGCACGCGCGGCGAACGGTTAATGACTGTGGATCATGTCGTCCCCAAGAGCCGCGGCGGCGACTCGACCTGGGAGAATCTCGTTTGCGCCTGCATGCGCTGCAACAACCGCAAGAACAACCGCACGCCGCACGAGGCCAACATGACGCTGCAGCGCAAGCCGCGCCAGCCGAAGTACATTCCTTGGATTCAGATCAAGCGCAACACGCTGCCCGACGAATGGGGCAAGTTCCTCTTCCTGTATAACGTTTCGATCGACGAACGCGTCGAAGCGTAAATCGCGGTAGCGTATACCAATAGACGCCTTCAGTCGGCTTCAGCGCTGAAATAGCGGATCTTAGATGTGATCGCCAGTCCGACCAAGAGTAAGCATATCATTTCGCCGACCCTTTCGCTACGGTGAACCGTGCGGCTGGAACGCCCGGGCCCTTCGTCCTTCGTCCTTCGACTGCGCTCAGGATGACATTACTGCGCTCAGGATGACAAGACGCGCCCCAGCATCGTAGTCGATCACGCCTGAGGCTGCGTCCAGCTAGATAGGGCCGCTCGCATCGAAGCCTTGACGCAACCCCGCTGAGGCCGCGTGCCTTTTGGCGAGTATGCAAAACATAAAGGAAGTAAACCGCCAACCCTCTCCCGGAGGCCGGCCGCAGCCGCTGGCTTTCTACGGCGGGCAGCTGTGGGTTGGTTCGTGGGAAACCGACAAGCTTTACGCGATCGACACAAAAAATTGGGACGTCGTTGACGAGATTGCGCCGCCCGGCAGGCCCTACGGCCTCGCCACGTTCAGCGATGCTCTCTCCGTCGTAGTTGCCCTCGACGACGACGATCGCTATCTTTTCCGTTTCCGTCCCGGGCAGGGCTTCGACAATAAAGTCGCCTGCCCGGACGTTACCGGCTCGCACCTTGCCTCGGACGGATCCACGCTGTATCTCTGCCAGCAGGGAAAGCGGCGAATCTTGGCGCTCGACGCCCGCGGCGAGGTCCAGCGCGAGATCGCGTTGCCCGTGCGGTGCGGCGGCTTGGCGTTCGACGGTTCCGGCAACTCCTTTATGCTTACCGCCGACGAAGAGTTCGAGAATCTCGAGTTCGCACGTGCCGATTTGCAGCAGAGTGTTGCTGCCACCGAACCAATCGCTTCGGTTCCTTTCGACGGGCGCGCGCTAACGTTCGACGGTTCCACGTGGTGGACGAGCGATCGCGAAGAGGGCCAGATCGTGACGTTTACGGCCTAGGCTTTAGTTTCGTAAGAAGCCCGCCATGAAAAGAAACTGTGCGTAGACATGCCGGCAGTACGATATGGAGCCTGAATACGTTGAGAGGCGTGCAGCTCGAAGAACCTCGTCGTTCCAGGGACCCTTTGAAGAGGTTGCATAAATCCAGGCCTCGATAACGTGTCCCGCAGGGTCGAGCGCGATGGCCACCGTTTCCTGAAATCCGCCCGATGGCATGACGTCGGTCCAGGCTTGGGTTGCCGGTTCGGTCACGTCGAGAAGCGTGCTGCTGGAGAACTCTCGAGGGCAGCTGCCAATCTCAAATGGAGGCTTGGCCGGTGCCGCGACGGCCGGCTCGTAGAGGAGCGACGGGAGGGGATTGATATCGGCGTGGGTAGCGGGATTGGCGTCGGTGGGAGCGTCGAATGACGGAACGTCACACTCTGAAGTGCCTTTCGAGTCCCATACGAGCGACGGATCCGCGTAGGCTTCGGCCGATGAAACCCAAATGTGGTGAATCGTCAGAGCTTGCGGAAATGTTACCATCAGCGTCGGAGTGGCGGCGATCGTGTACGTTTGGATTGGGAAAGGCGCTTGATGCATATGGCGGATCGTCGTCGTGAGCGCGACGCGTGAAACGCTCCAGCGATACCAGCCCTTATCGGTGTCCGCCAACAGTGCTGCATTGACGACGCGTGGTGAGAGCGCCGTAAGCTCGTAGGCATAGTGCATCGCGGGCTTCCCGAACGTTGCGCCGATGGGAGACGGAACGCTCGCAGCCGCTGGGCAGAACTCCACTGCCGCGCGAGCCCCTGCGGCCTCGACGATCATCAGCGCGACCACAACTGTGGCGATGGTGCTCAAGCTCCGTAAGCGCGTGGGCTGTGGCTCCTTTCACCGTGCTGCTCTTCCGATTTGTGCGGTAGGGGGGCTTGCCCTGGGAGTGGCTCAGACTCCCAGCGAACGCTGACCCTCAATGATCGATCCCGGACCGCGCTCCGTGGCAGTTGGAGTCCGCACGTGGATTACGGCTGCCGCGGTATTTGCGGGCGCGTACCTCCTCTGGCTCGTCCTCGCCGGCACGCTGTCGGCGTTCGTCTTGCTCTTCACGGGAATTCTAATCGCGGCCGCGTTACGTCCGATCGTCGATCGTCTGAGCGGGCGAATGCCGTTCGGCATCGCCGTCGGCCTTACGTTTGGCGGGGCCCTGCTGATCGCGGCGCTGATTGCCTACGTCTTGATCGCTCCGCTGGGCGTCGAAGTTCAGCGGCTCGTACAAGCGATTCCCGGCTACGTCAACTCCTTGAAAGATCAGCTCGTCGCCGCCGAACGCTTCCTGAAGGACTACCAACTCTCCAAGCAGTTCGCGGGTGCCGTTGCCAACGGCGCCGGCGGCGCGTTCAGCTCGGTCGGAGCGCACCTATTGGCCGGGCCGGCACTGATTGCCGACATTATCGGAAACGCCATCATCATTTTGCTGCTTGCCGTAGGATGGATGCTTTCGTCGGACGACCTGGAGCGCTTCACCCTCAGCCTCTTCTCGCAAACCGCCGCCCACGACTGGAAGCATGCCTTCGACACCATCGGTCTGCGCCTCAGCGCGTACGTACAGGGAATCGTCATCAACGGCACGATTGTCGGCGCGGCGGTGGGCGGCGCGGTTGCGATTTTGGGAGTGCCCTACGCCCTGCTGCTCGGCTTTGTGGTAGCGGTCTTTCAGGCGATTCCGATGGTTGGTGCCGTGATATCCGGCCCGGTCGTCCTGTTAGTCGTGCTTGCGACGAGCGGCTGGGTCAAAATGTTGATCGTCCTGGCCATTTTCACCGTCGTGCAAGTCCTCGATCAGAACGTGCTTTCGCCGATTATCTTCGGGCAACGCGTGCAGTTGAGCTTCCTGCTTATCATTTTCTCGACGGTTGTCGGCGGCATGCTCTTGGGGATCCCCGGAGCGTTTCTGGCGGTACCGGCCGCCGCCGTTCTACAAGTGATCGTCGTCCAGATCATTGCGCCGGCCGTTCGCCGCGCGAACGGCGGCGGCGCTCCCGAGGTGCACAAGTAAGGGGCCGCTCGGGCTGAGGCCGAAGTCCCCAGCTTACCCTTTCACCGAAAGGAGCAGATCGTGAAAAATTTGGTAGGCGAGTTTGACGATTCCGTCGAGACGGCCCACCGGCTCTGGGTCTGGTACCTCGCCCTCGGGATCGCGCTCATTCTGGTCGGCCTTTACTGCATGTGGGCCGAGGGAGCTGCCACGCTGGCATCCGTTTTTCTCCTTGGAGTGGTCGTGCTGGTCGCCGGGGTCGCGCAGATCGTAGGCGCTTTCCTGTCACGCGGCGCCGGGCACGTGGTTCTGCTTCTCATGATCGGCGCGCTGGACGTTATCGTCGGGCTGATGCTGATAGAATATCCGCTCGCTGGAGCGCTGACGATTACCCTCTTGCTGGCCGCGCTCTTTGTTTTTGGCGGGATCTTCCGGTTCGTCTCCGCGCTCTGGCTGCAGTTCCCGCACTATGGCTGGGTGGCTTTCGGCGGGGTCGTGAGCACGATTTTGGGCATTCTGCTTTGGACCCAGTGGCCGGTTTCCGCGTTGTGGTTCATCGGATTCGTCGTCGGTTTGAACTTCGTTTTCGCCGGCTTCTCGTGGTCGATGATGGCCTGGAGGCTCAAAGCCGCGTAGGGACCGGCCGCGTAGCGCGAAAAAGCGGCCTGGAATGTCGCATCTCTGGTTGCCGTTCACGCAGATGCGGCAGTTCGACGCGCGCGCCCGAACGTTCGTGCGAGGCCGGGGGGCGGTGTTGGAGGATGCGCGCGGCCGGCTTGTTTACGATGCCGTCAGCTCGATCTGGACGACGATCCACGGGCATTGCCATCCGCGCATCGTCGAAGCGGTTGCGCGCCAGGCCGCGACGCTGGATCACGCGACGCTTCTTGGCGCGACGAACCCTGTGGCCGAAGAGCTCGCCGAGCGGCTTTGCGCCCTGGCCGGCATGGATCGCGCATTCTTTGCAAGCGATGGTGCCAGCGCGGTTGAGGCCGCCATCAAGATGGCGTTGCAGTATTGGCAGAACGTCGGTCAGCCGCATCGCACGCGTTTCGTGCGGTTGAGCGATGCGTACCATGGCGACACGATCGGCGCGATGAGCCTTTCCGATATCGCGCTCTTCAAGTCACGTTTCGGTAGCGTCACGTTCGAAACGCAAGGCTACGACGCCGCCGCTCCGCTTGGGGACGATGTTGCGGCGGTGATCGTCGAGCCGCTGGTTCAAGCCGCAGCCGGTATGCGGCTCGTTCCAAAGAAGGCTTACGAGCGGCTAAGAGGCGTTAAAGCGCTGATCGTCTGCGATGAAATCGCTACCGGCTTCGGTCGCACCGGCACGATGTTTGCCTTCGAGCAGACCGGCTTGAGCCCGGACATCGTCTGTGTCGGAAAAGGCTTGACGGGCGGCGCGATGGCGCTCTCTGCGACGCTGGTTGGTCCGTCCGTCTACGACGTATTCCTGGGCGAGTCCGACGCATTCGTCCATTTCTTTCACGGCCATTCGTACGCCGGAAATCCGATTGCATGCGCGGCGGCGCTCGCGTCGCTTTCGTTGTTCGAAGAAGAAGGCACGCTCGAGCGTGCTGCGGGCATCGCCACACGAGCGCGCGCGAACCTGGAAAACCTGCGCGCGAATCCGCTCGTGCGCGACGTGCGGCAAGCCGAGACGATGATCGGCATCGAGCTACGCAAAACCTTGGGCCGCCCCACTGCCGACGCGCTGTACGACGCGGGGCACTTCACGCGCCCGATCGGCGACGTGATTCAGTTCGTTCCGCCGCTCTGCTCGACCGGCGACGAAGTCGACAACTTCTTCGAATCGTTGTCATCCTGCCTCCCCGTGTCGTCCTTCGACTGCGCTCAGGATGACACGGAGTGACCTACCTTCAACGGGCGGAGCACGCGCTCGAGGCTATTCGCAGCGAAGATCGCTATCGCGAGCTCCCGGAGCACGGGCTCACCAACGTCATCGACTTTTCGTCGAACGATTACCTTGGCTTGGCGACGGATCCGCAAGTCGTCGAGGCCCTCAAGCGGGCGACTCGCGTAGGCTCGGGAGGAGCACGCCTCCTGGCGGGGCGGAGCCGCGAGCACACGCTTCTCGAGGACGAGCTGGCGGATTGGCTCGGGCGCGAGCGCGCGTTGCTCTTTTCTTCGGGTTACCTGGCCGGCGTCGGCACGGTTCCGGTGCTGGCCGATCTCGTCGAATCGATTCTCTCCGACCAATCCAACCATGCTTGTCTGATCGACGGCATCCGTCTCGCGCGCAAACCGCACCGGGTCTACGGGCACGCCGCCCTCCCTCCGGTAACGGGGTCCAAGACTTCCCTGGTCGTCAGCGAATCGCTCTTCGGCATGGAGGGCGATGCAATTGACCCCGCCGCGCTGCTCGAGCGCTTGCGAGAGCAAGACGTCCTGCTGCTCGATGAAGCGCACGCGCTCGGAATCGCCGGACCGCAGGGGGCGGGTCTGGCTCGCGGGCTCGACGATCCGCGCGTCCTCGTCCTCGGGACGCTCTCGAAAGCACTCGGCTCGCTAGGCGGTTTTGTCGCGGGCCCAGCGACGGCGATCGACCTGCTGGTTAATCGCGCGCGGTCGTTCATCTTCGACACCGCGTTGCCGCCGTCGCTCGCGCTCGCGTCACGCATCGCTCTGCTCCTTGCGCGCCGCGGCGACGACCGGCGCCAACGGCTGCACGCAAACGCCGCGCGACTGCGCGCCGCACTCCCTATGGGCGCCGTCCTGAGCGCAGGCGAAGGACCGATCGTCTGCATTCTGCTGGGAAGCGAGCAGCGTGCGCTGCGCGTCTCGGAGGAGCTATTGAAGCACCGCATCTTCGTTCCCGCGATCCGGCCGCCGACCGTGCCACCCGGCACGTCGCGGCTGCGCATCACGATCCGGGCCGACCACACGCTGGAGCAAATGGATATGCTCGCAGACGAGCTCGGGCGATGCGTCGCTACTTTGTAACCGGGACCGACACCGACGTCGGAAAGACTCGCGTGACGGCGGCACTGGCGCTTGCGCTGCGCCGCGCCGGCGAAAACCCGACCATCGTGAAGATCGTCCAGACCGGAGTGAAGCCGCGCGGGGAAGGCGACGCGCAGCACGCCGGCCGGCTCGCCGGCGTGCCACATGTAGAACTCGCCCGCTTCGAAGCCGCCGGTGACCCCTGGTCCTCGGCGCTCGCCGAAGGCTTGCCTCCGCTTACCGCAGAGCGGCTCGCCGCTCAACTCGATGAGATTCCCGGCACGATCGTTGCCGAGGGCATCGGTGGGATTATGGTCCCCCTCAATGCAGGCGAGAATATCGGCCACGTCGCGGCTGCGGCCAAGCTCGAAGCCGTTATTGCCGTCGGCCTGCGCTTGGGCTGCATCAATCACGCGATGCTGACGCGCAGCCTCTGCCGCGAGCTGAACATCCCAGTGGCCGGCATCGTGCTGGTCGAACGCTGGGGGCGAACGGATCCCACGTACCGCGACCGCGTCTATTGCGTGCTGCAGGGAAGTCTGCCGGTGCTCGGCGTTTTGGGGTTTGCAGCCGCCGAAACTCAATCCGTCGAAGCCGGTGCAAAGCTTTTCGAATCTTTGGTGAACGAAGAGCGCTGATATGGCGCCTTCCACGATCCAACGCGCTCGAGCCGAGCTGCTCGAGTGCGGTCGCCCTGCGGGCTCCGAGCTGCTCGCCGGCTTGGCCGAACTTCCCGCCGAGCACGTGCCGGCTCTCCTAGCGCTGGCCGACGACGTGCGCTCGCATTACTGCGGCAACGAGATCGCCGTCGAAGTGCTGTACAACGCCAAGAAAGGCGGCTGCTCGGAAGATTGCAACTTTTGCTCGCAAAGCGCGCGCTACGCGACCGACGTCCAGCCGGAGCCGCTTTCGAGCGTCGCGGATTTTGTTGCGGCGGCGCGCGCCGCGCACGCCCGTGGCGCCGGTGAGTTTTGCATCGTCGTCGCCGTGCGCGGGCCTTCTGAAAAGCTGCTGGAGCGCGTCTGTGCTGCGGTCGAGGAAATCAAGACCGCGCTGCCGCTGACCGTGGCCGTGTCGCTCGGCATTTTGAACGACCGCCAGATCGAGCGGCTCGCCCAAGCCGGCGTCGATAAAGTCAATCATAATCTTGAAACCTCGCGGCGCTATTTTCCCCACGTCTGCACGACGCACAGTTACGACGAACGATGGGAAACCTGTCAGCGCGTGAAGCACCATAATCTCGAGCTCTGCTGTGGGGGCATCATCGGGATGGGCGAGGATGTCGCCGACCGCCTCGACTTCTTGTCGGCGTTGCAAGAGCTCCAACCCCAAGAGGTGCCGATCAACTTCCTCAATCCGCGCCCGGGCACGCCGTTCGGGGAACGATCGCTGCTCGATCCGGTCGAAGCGCTGCGCTTTGTGGCGATGGCGCGCCTTGCATTGCCGAGCGCGCTCGTGCGCTTTGCCGGAGGGCGCGAGGTTACGCTGCAGGCGCTGCAGGACGTCGGCATGCGAAGTGGTGTCAGCGGCATCGTTCTCGGCAACTATTTGACGACGGAAGGCCGCAGCGATGCCGACGATTTCGCGATGCTGAATCGACTCGGCTTCGAAGTCCTGTCCTAGTTCGCTAGAAGCTTCGCACTCTTGGACCAGCACAGAGCGCCGTACTTTCAAGCGCTGCTCGACTACGTCGACTCGGGCGTACAGCCGTTTCATACGCCCGGGCACGTGCAGGGCGTCGGAATGGATTTGGCCTTTCGCGAGTTCATCGGCGACAATATCTGCGCGATCGACCTCACGCCGATGCCCGGCATCGACGACCTATTGCAGCCGACCGAAGCGATCAAGGAAGCGCAGGAGCTCGCGGCGGAGGCGTGGGGCGCCGGGCATACGTTTTTCCTGATCAACGGCTCGACCAGCGGCAATCAGTGCATGATGATGGCGGCGGTCAACCCGGGCGAGAAGATTGCCGTGCCGCGCAACTCGCACAAGTCCATGCTGGGGGGCTTGGTGATGAGCGGCGCGGAGCCAATCTACATGCAGCCCGAAGTGGACCTGGAACTGCGCATGGACCACTGCGTGACCCCGGAAACGGTCGCGCGCACGATCGAGCAGTATCCCGATCTGGTTGCCGTCTATCTGGTCTCGCCGACCTATTACGGCGTGGCGGCGGATCTCGCGGCGATCGAGCGGATCGTGCACGGTGCCGGTAAGGTGTTGCTCGTCGACGAGGCGTGGGGGCCGCACTTTCATTTTCACCCAGCTCTGCCGCTCTCAGCGACGGCCGCCGGCGCGGATATCTGCATCAACTCGACGCACAAGATGCTCTCAGCATTCTCGCAGTGCGCGATGCTCCATCACCAAGGCGAACGCGTCGCGCTCGACCGGCTGGAAACGGTGCTCAAGATGTTCCTGTCGACGTCGCCGAATCTGCCGATGCTCGCATCGCTCGACGTGGCGCGCAAGCAAATGGCCACCGAGGGCGAGGCACTCCTCTCGCGCACGATCGCGCTGGCGCAAGAGGCGCGCGAGCGCCTAAATCGGATTCCCGGCGTCTACTGCTTCGGCGAAGAGCTGCAGGGCCGCCACGGCATCTTCGATCTCGATCCGACGAAGGTCACGGTGACCGTCAAAGGTTTGGGTTATACCGGGTACGAGGCTTCGGCGCTGCTGCGCCGCCGGTATAACATTCAGGTGGAGATGGCCGATCTTTTTAACGTCGTCGCGCTCTTTACGATTGGGACTCGGCGCGAAGCGGCCGAAGGATTCATCTACGCGTTCGAGGAGCTGGCGCGCGACGACCGGCCGATCGACATGTTCGCGCCGTCGGGCATTCTCGAAGAGCGGCTGAGGCGCGGAACGTTTCAACTTCCCGCCGTCCCCCCAATGCGGATGCTTCCGCGCGATGCATTCTTAGCCGATGCTGAGTTTGTGAAGTTTCGCGAGTCGGCTGGGCGAATCTGCGCCGAGACGCTGACGCCCTACCCACCCGGCATTCCGGTCATCGCCCCGGGCGAGGAGATTACGCGAGAGATTATCGACTATTTGCGCCTCGAGCTAAAGGCTGGGGTGCGCATTCAAGGCCCGTTTGACGGCGAGCTGCGGGTCATCCGCGTCGTGAAGGAGTGACCCCCGAGCGCGGATAACGGTGCAACGAAGGCCTCGGAAGTGAGGAACGATTTTTGGCAGTAAGAGTTCATTCCATCTCCCCTAGTTGGGAACTCTCCCAGCTCCTCGACATCTTCCCGCTCACGATTCGGCAAGCTCTCGTTCGTCTGCGTAACCTCGAAGACATCATTGAAGTCGTGCTCGATTTGGGCCGTCCGCCGGAAGCCCGTTTCGAACACGATTTTATCTATCTGACGGACGTACCGATCGGCCACGAGGATATCGCGCACGTCTGCTCGCGCATCTCACCGTTTGGCGCCGATAATCGCGCCGGCATCGAGCAGACGCTGCATCGAATTAGCGCGATTCGTAACCGAACCGGCAAGATCGTCGGGCTCACGTGCCGCGTCGGGCGAGCGGTGTACGGGACGATCGATATTCTTCTCGACGTGCTGCGCAGCGGGTCGTCGATGTGTTTGCTCGGCAAGCCTGGCGTCGGTAAGACGACGATGCTGCGCGAGTGCGCGCGCGTGCTCTCCGAAGAGCGAAAACGCGTCGTCATCGTAGACAGCTCGAACGAAATCGCCGGCGACAGCGACATCCCCCATCCGGGCATCGGCATGGCCCGGCGCATGCAGGTCGCCGATCCGGCGCTGCAGCACGCGGTAATGATCGAGGCCGTCGAAAATCACATGCCCGAGGTCATCGTAATCGACGAGATCGGGACGGAGGCCGAAGCTGGCGCCGCCCGCACGATTGCCGAGCGCGGCGTAACGCTCATCGGGACGGCGCACGGCCAGACCCTACAGAATCTCCTGATGAATCCGACGCTTTCGGACTTGGTGGGCGGCGTGAGCGCCGTGACGTTGTCGGACGAAGAAGCGCGAAGGCGCGGCACGCGAAAGACGGTTCTCGAGCGTAAGGCGCCCCCGACCTTCGACATCGTCATCGAGATCCACGATCGCGATCGCTTGGCGATTCACAAGAACGTCGCCGAGGTGATCGACGCGTTGCTGCGCGGATATCAGCCACAGCCGGAGGTGCGTCAGCGCCATCCCGGCGGCGAGGTTACCGTCGTTCAAGAGGCCGATACGGAGTCGATGCCCCGCCTGAGCGAAGCCTACGATCATCACGAGCACGATAGCGAGGAGCGGGACCGGCCGCTGTCGATCTTCCCGTACGGCGTCTCGCGCAATAAGATCGAGCGCGCCATCACGAATCTCCGGGTGAACGCCGCAATGGCGCGCAATTGGGACGACGCCGACGTCGTGCTCACGCTCAAAACGCTCGAGCGCAAGGAGCAGCCCAAGCTCAAGCAGATCGCCTCGGACAACGTGCCGATCTACTCCATCAAGACGAACACGACCACGCAGATTCAGGCCGCTCTCCGGGACGTATTCAACCTCGGCTCGATCGACAACGAGGAAATTGCGCTGCGCGAAGCCGAGGAGGCGGTCTATCAGGTGATGCTCAACAGCAATGCGATCGAGCTTTCGCCGCAAACGTCGTACATTCGCCGCATGCAGCACCAGCTCGCCGAACGCTACCGTCTGCAATCGCGCAGTACGGGGCTCGAGCCCAACCGCCGCGTCCGAATCTATAAAACCTCCGACACCTAGGTGCTCGTTGTAATCGAGGGTATCGAGGGTAGCGGGAAGAGTACGCTGCACAAAGGGCTCGTCGAGCGTTTGAGCATGGAAGGGCGCGACGTCGTCGTCACGCGCGAGCCCGGCGGAACCGCAACCGGGGATGCGATTCGCTCGATCTTTCTCGACCGCACGTTGACGATCGAACCTTTGACGGAGACTTTTCTCGTGAATGCCGCACGCGCGCAGCACGTCGCCGAGGTGATCCGCCCGGCGCTTGCCGAGAATCGCCTCGTGCTCTGCGATCGCTTCACGGATTCGACGCTGGCCTATCAGGGATATGGCCGGGGTCTCGATCTCGCGTCGTTGCGGCGGCTCTGCGATGAAGCGACCGGCGGAGTGACGCCCGATCTCGTCTTGTTGATCGACCTTCCCATCGAAGTGGCGCGAACGAGGATGCAAGCGCGATCGTATGTCTTGGACCGGATAGAGAGCCAGGACGCCGCCTTCCACGAGCGCGTTCGGCAGGGTTATTTGGATCTGGCAAAATCGCCGCGGCACCAGGTGCTCGACGGCACGCTGCCACAGGATCGCCTTTTGGAAGCGGCGTGGAACTTCATTTCGACGTCGTAGGCGCGCAAGGTCCTAAGCGCTATTTCGACGGGCTCACCGCCGAGACGCTTACGCACGCGTATCTCTTCTCCGGACCTGCGGGCGTCGGGAAAAAGTTCTTCGCGCGGCGGCTCGCGCAGTCGCTGCTGTGTCTCGCACCCAAAGATGGAGTTCTCGGCTATGACGGCGTTTGCTCGTCGTGCCTGCTGTTTCGCGCCGACGGAGCACACCATCCCGATTTCTTGGAACACGAAGGCACGCTGAAAATCGGCGATCCCGATGCGCCGCGAGGTTTTTACCAGGGCGAAGAACTCTCGTCGAGGGATCTCGTGCGGCAGCTTTCGCTGCAGTCCTACAGCGGCGGGATGCGCGTTTTGCTCCTCGGCGACGTGGACTTCGCAACGCGCGAGGCGGCCAACGCGCTGCTCAAGTTCTTGGAAGAACCCCCGAAGGGCGTGGTGATGCTGCTCACAACGCCGGCGCCGGGACGTTTGTTACCGACGATTCGATCGCGCGCCCTCGAGATTCGGTTCCCCTCGCTTTCCAAAGCGCAGGTCCGTGAAGTGCTGGGCCGCATGCATTACGGGGACGACGATGCAGAGCTCGGAGCGTCGCTCGGCGGCGGAAGCGTGACGCGCGCCGTCGCGGCTCTCGGGGGAGAAGAAGAGTCGCTGCGCGCGCACGTCGCGCGCTGGTTCTTCGAAAGCGTTGAGGGCGCGTCGCCGCACGATGCGTGGGCAACCCGCGAGACGCTCGACGACGGGCTGGAAACGATTAAAACTCTGGTCCGGGATTGGATAGTCGCCAGCGGTCACGATGGGGTCGCGCTCGTGTCGCTCGACTACGCCGACCGGCTGCACCGGCTGCGACCGCTCGACGCGAAAGAAGCCGTGACCCTCCTGGGCAAGCTCGATGAGGCGCAACGCCTCGCGCGGACCAACGTCTCACCGGTGCTCGTCGGCGAACTGGTCCGCATGTCGCTCCCGGCCGCTACCAATAACCCCTAAACACTACGTCGTCGTACTGCCTGGAAAACGGAAAGGCAAGGTACGCCAAGGCAATCGCGCGCGCTCCGGCGCTCACGAAGTTCCAAATCGTCGGCGACACGTGAATCAACAGATACGGTAATCCCAGCGGCACGGCGACGTACCAGATCGCAAAGAACACTAGGGCCAGTATGAGAGAGGCAATCGGCGCGGCGCGGACCGCTCGTACGGACTGGGAGAGCGCCAGCGTGCCGGGTATTCCGCCGATCGAAGCCGCCGGAATCGTGTAGATCAGAAAGAAGGCGGCTACGGCTCCGAGCACGAGCCCGAGCGCTCCGAAGAACGATCCGATATAGCTTGCCGCCCACACGACGAACACGAAACCCAACGCCGCGAACAAAATGCCGCCGAACTTGGCACGACCCTCCTCCCACGCCTCGTCGAACGCGCCGCGGCGGCCGCGCCAGACGGCGTTTGCCTGAATGATCGTGACGCCAAAGGCCCAGAGATAAACCAACTGCACGAGCATTTGAAAGATGCCCCCGCCCGAGCCACCGAGCGGATCGGTAAAGAGGTACGAAAGCTGAGTCATCAAGAGTTCGACGACGGCCGCCAACACCGGCAGGACGAAGATGGACGGGTGCCGCGCGAGAAGTCCGAAGGCCTTGAAGTAGATCGTGAGATCGACGTGCTGGCGGCTTTTCACGGGCTAGAAGCGCGCGCCCTCGAGCGCGTGCCGGCACGAGCAGTCGGAGCCAAGCGGAATCTTTTCGATGATTCTGCCTATAGCGTTCTTCACGCGTTCGTTGTTGCGGTTGAAGACCTCGATCACTTCGTGGTGCGAAACGGCCGGCATCCCCTCGAGGCCAACGTCGTAGTCGGTAATCAGGGAGATGTTGACGTAACACATTTCGAGCTCGCGCGCCAGATAGGCCTCGGGATACTGCGTCATATTGATGACTTCCCAGCCCTGGCTTTGGAACCACTTCGACTCGCTGCGCGTCGAAAACCGCGGTCCTTGGATTACGACGACCGTGCCGCGCTCGAACGTCTCGATATCGAGCGATTTCAGCGCTTGGATCGCGATCGGCCGCATGGTCGGGCAGTACGGATCGGCAAAGCTCACGTGCGTCGTGGTCGGTCCATCGTAGAACGTGTCCTTCCGGCCGCTCGTGCGATCGACGAGTTGGTCGGCGACCACCATCGAACCGGGCGGCACGCTCTCGAGCAGCGAGCCGCACGCCGTCGGCGCGACGATCCACTTCACGCCGAGCTTCTTCATCGCATAGAGATTTGCCCGATAGTTAATGGCTTGCGGCGGAAACCGGTGATCCTTGCCGTGGCGTGGCAGAAAGGCGACGCGGCGTCCGGCGATCTCGCCGAGTGCGACCTTGTCGCTCGGCGCCCCGTACGGCGTCTCGACCCAGGCTTCGCGCGCGTTCGCGATCAGCGAATAGAAACCCGACCCGCCGAATACGCCGATATCGGCCCGCAAATCATCACTCATACGCTTGCGCTTCTAGCGTAACGACCTCGATAAATCCTGTGAAGATTAACCCTTGCGCATGGGATTACTTTGTGGTACAAAGTTAATAGCTTTGCGTTGCAAAGTACGCCGTCACCACTGAAGGGCCTCTCATGCTCAAACGCCTGATAGCCATAATCTTTATCTTCGGCTCGGCCAGCGTGGCCTGGATGATTCTGGGAGCGACGCTCGTGCAGCGCACGAACGATTCGGACTCAAGTCAGCGCGACAAGCTCGGTGCGCTGTGGGGCAGCGCACAGACGCAATTGGCGCCGCAAGCGAGCGCGCGAGTGGCGGTCGGCAAGCACGCTTACGAAACGGTCGTCATTCCGATTCGCAGCAGCCGGATCAACGTCAATCTCGATCTCGAGCAGCGCCGCGACGGCCTCCTTTGGTACAACCTTTACAACGTCCGGTTTCTCGCGCATTACCGGATTCGAAACAACACGAGCAGCCGCCGGCTCTCGGTGCATTTTGGATTCCCTTCCACCGACGGAACGTACGCTGACTTCCAGGCTTTCATCGGTGGCCAGCGGGTGACGGACCCGACCGCACTCGATCAGGGCTGCGTCACCTTCACGCTTCCGCCGGGTGAGGAAACCTCGATGGACGTCGGCTACCGGTCGCGCGGAATGGGGACGTGGATGTATCGCTTCGGTACGGGCGTCGAGTCCATCAACGATTTTGCGCTAACGATGACGACGAACTTCGACGCGATCGACTTCCCGCCGCAGACGTTGCCGCCCGACCACGAAACGCCGCTGCGGGCCGGCTGGCGCCTGCAATGGCGCGACGCAACGTTGGTCACCGGCAACGGGATCGGGATGGCGTTCCCCTACCCGCTTCAGCCGGGTCCGCTGGCGCAGCGAATCACCTTCTGGGCGCCCGTCGCGCTATTTTTCTACTTCTTCGTCATGCTCGCGATCACGGCACTTCGCAAGATCGACCTGCACCCGGTCAACTATTTCTTCCTCGCCGCTTCGTTCTTCGCGTTTCACCTGCTCTTCGCGTACCTCGTCGACCGAATACCGATCGAGGCCGCATTCGCAATATGCTCGGCGGTCACGATGTTCCTTACGATATCCTACCTGCGCCTGGTGGTCGGCTGGCGGTTCGCCGCCGTCGAGAACGGGCTTGCCCAGCTCGTCTATCTCGTCTTGTTCTCGTATGCCTTATTCAACGAAGGCTGGAGCGGTCTGACGATCACGATCGGCGCCATCGTCACGCTGTTCGCAATCATGCAGCTCACGGGACGGATCCGCTGGAGCGAGCACCTTGCCGAGGGCGCCGCGTGATCTATTCGTAATCCGGAGCGAAGTAGTCGCTAGTGTATTGCCTCATGAAGAACTTTGGCGGCAGCGGCGCCTTGATCTTTACGTACTTGGCCGGACTCTGCGTGAAGTCGAAGCATTCGTCTGCGGGTGAAAGTGCGCGCCTATCAGCTGGCGTCACGAGATGGCCGAGACCCCACAGATTCTCGGCAAACTTGATCACGCTCGCCGTCTCGTACTGGTCGTGGCAAACGAAGCCGTGCTTAACGTACGGGGAGAGCATGACCAGCGGAACTCGCATCCCCAAGCTGTCCCGGTCCTCGAGCGGCGGTGGCACGGGATCGTACAGGCCGCCCCAGTCATCCCACTGGATGAAGATTGCCGTCGAGTCCCAGAACTTGCTCTCGCCGACTGCATTGACGAGCGCCGACACCCACGACGGCCCGTAGCCGCCCGGGCAGTTAACGTGATCGGAGTCGTCGCAGACCGGTGTGATCCACGTGAAGTTTGCAAGCTTCCCTGCCTTGACGTCCTTGAGGAACTTCCAGTTCGGCGTGATGACGTTCTTCCAGTCGGGCCCGTAGTAAATGTGCTTGACGGCCTGATAGCTCGACCACACCGCTCCGTCGTGGCTGCCCCCGCCATACTTGGTGGCGTAGAAGCGCCACGAGAGCTTCGCCTTGTCGAGCTCATCGCCCAAGGTCTGGTAATCGAAGCAGGCCGACTGATAACCGCCGATCGTGCGCTGCTTCGTGATCCACGCGACTTGAGAATTCTTTACCGGACAACCCCAGGATCCGCTGGGAAGGTCGACGCTCCAGTTTGCCTGCGCGGCGATGATGTACTGATGCGCGACGAAGCTCTCGTCGAGCTGCGATTGGAACATGTGGTCGGCAAGCGCGCCTTCGTGTGCCATGTCGAAGTACGGCTGCGAGTCGCTACGCGGCACGTAGACGTACTCGGGATACTTGACGGGACCGCCGCCATTCGCCTCATTATTGAAGCCGTTGTTGCGGCAGTCGCTACCTGGGAGGCTACCCGTTCCGTTGCATGCCGCGATGAAGGCGTCCAGAGAGTGATCGATCACGTATTGGTCCGACAGCGGCACGGGCCGGAGTTTGACCGTTTGGCCGGTCGAGATTTTGCCGGTCTTGACGGTTAACGCGCCGGGATAGCCGTAGAACATATCGTTGAAGCTGCGGTTCTCCTGGACGATGTAGACGATGTGGGTGATCTTCCCGGCGCCGGTAGCGTCGAGCACGCGCAATGCCGTGCCGCCTTGCATATATGGCAAGGGCTGCGAAACCGACGCGCAACCCGAGAGTACGAACGCAAATGCCGTCAATGCGGCGGAGCATTGGCTCCAAAATGTTTTCATCTGTTAAAATCCGATGGCTTTAGGTCGTCAAGGAACTTCTTGAATCGGGCCATTTCGGTGTCGTTCGCCGGCCTCTTCTCGGTCGTGGCCGCCTCCTCGAGGACGATCTTGTCGGAGACGAAGATCGGTGCGGGGACGCGGAGCGCGAGCGCGATCCCGTCGGACGGGCGCGCGTCGATTTCTTGCAGCTCGCCGTTGGTGCGCACGACGAGCTTGGCGAAAAACGTCGAGTCTTTGATGTCGTGAATCACAACCTGCTCGAGGTTGGTGTTGAGCGACTCGAGGATGTTACGCATGAGATCGTGCGAGAGCGGACGCGGCACCGGCGCGCCTTCCAGTGCGAGCGCGATCGCCGTCGCTTCAAAGGGACCGATCAGTATCGGGAGATAATGCGAACCGTCCATATCCTTAAGGATGACCACGGGATCATGGGTTAGGAGGTCGATTCCTAGCTTGTCGACCTTCATTTGGCGCATCCAGACCTATCCGACGCCCCCGGCAGATTCTCTTGCCGAAGCATGCAGCCCCTCGCGACCGCGCAAGGGCGGGGCGTGCGAGCGGCCGAACCCGCGGCCTGTCAACTATGGCACTCTCCTGCGGAATCGTCGGCCTGCCGAACGTCGGCAAGTCCACCATTTTTAATGCACTAACGCGCTCGGCCCAAGCGCTAGCCGCAAACTATCCGTTTGCGACGATCGAGCCCAATGTGGGCGAGGTCGCGGTACCGGACCCGCGGTTGCCGGTCCTCCAACGGCTCGCCGGCGCCGCGCGGATCATTCCGGCAACCGTTCGCTTCGTGGACATCGCCGGCTTGGTGCGCGGCGCCAGCGCGGGCGAGGGGCTCGGCAACGCCTTTCTAAGCCACATTCGCGAGACCAATGCGATCGCGATGGTGGTCCGCTGTTTTGAGGACGACGAGGTGACGCACGTGGAGGGCACGGTCGATCCGCGGCGCGACTCCGAGATCATCGGAATCGAGCTGGCCCTGGCAGATCTTGCGACGATGCGAAAGCGCCTGCCGAAGATCGAGCGAGAGATTCGAGCAAATCCCAAGATGCGCGAATATCTCGCGGCCGCGCAGCGCTTGACCGCCGCGCTGGAAGAGGCGCGCCCGGCCCGCAGCTTTGCGGCGGACTCGCTCGAGGGTCAGGTCGCGGCCGAATCGTTCCTTCTGACCTCCAAACCGATCCTGTATGTCGCCAACGTGGACGAGAACCAAATCGGCAAAAGTTCGGAGAAGGTATGGGCCGTCGAGGAGATCGCGCGCGAGGACGGCGGCCGGGCCATCGTGCTCAGCGGCAAGGTCGAAGCCGAGCTGGCCGGACTCTCGGAAGGCGAGGCGGCCGAGTTTCGCCGGGAGCTGGGCATCGAGCGCAGCGGCCTCGACGATTTGGCGGCCGAAACTTACGAGGTGTTGGGCCTCATGACGTTCCTCACGGCGGGCGAAAAGGAAGCCCGTGCCTGGCCGATTCGCAAAGGGACGGCGGCGCCCCAGGCGGCCGGTACGATTCATAGCGATATCGAGCGGGGCTTCATCCGAGCCGAGATCGTCTCGTACGAGGATTACGTGCAATACCAGACCATGGAGGCATTGCGCGCCGCCGGGCGCCTGCGCAGCGAGGGCCGGGACTACCTGATGCAAGAGGGCGACGTCGTAAACTTCCGATTCAACGTATGAATCGAGGGGCTCGGCCGCCGAAATCGGGAAAGGGTGACGCATGACCACTGCTCTGCGCGAAACGGCGCCCTCCGTCCGCGACGTTTCAGTCTTTGGCGATGCGATCGCGTACTTTAACGAAGCCGCCGATTTGCTCGAGCTCGACGCCGGCATGCGCCGGATTCTCACCCATCCGTCTCGCCAGATCATTTTCTCGATTCCGTTCCAGCGGGATTCGGGCGAGTTTGAGGTCTACACCGGCTATCGCGTGCAGTACAACTTCGCGCGCGGACCGGCAAAGGGCGGCATCCGCTACCATCCCGGCGTGACCCTCGACGAAGTGACCGCACTGGCCTTTTGGATGACGTGGAAGTGTGCCGTCGTCGATCTGCCGTTCGGGGGCGGCAAAGGCGGCGTCACCTGCGATCCCGCGACGCTGTCGTTAAACGAGCTCGAGCGCATCACGCGCCGGTATGCCGCCGAGCTGGTCGAGGTCGTCGGCCCGGATAAGGACGTTCCGGCGCCCGACGTCAACACGACGCCGCAAGTCATGGCCTGGTTCATGGACACGTACTCGATGCACGTGCGCCAGAACATGCCGGGGGTGGTCACGGGCAAGCCCTTGGAGATCGGCGGCTCGCGCGGCCGCGTGGAAGCGACCGGCCGCGGCGTAACGATCTGCGCGCTCGACGAGATGGCCGAAATGGGGCTGCGCCCCGAACAAGCGACGATTGCCATTCAGGGCTTCGGCAACGTCGGGCGCTACGCCGCAAAACTTTTCGAAGACCGTGGCTGCAAAGTCGTCGGCATCTCCGACGTGACCGGCGCGTACTATAGCGAGGAAGGCATCAACGTTTTCGCCGCGATGGAGCACTCGTCCAAGTTCGGAACGCTCGAAGGTTTTAAAGGCGGAGACAGGATCACCAACGCCGAGCTGCTGACCAGTCCCTGCGACGTGCTCGTCCCCGCCGCGCTCGAAAAGGTTTTCACTCCCGAGCTGGCGTCGAAAGTTCAAGCGAAGCTCTTAGTCGAGGGAGCGAACGGACCGACGACGCCCGAAGCCGACCGCATCTTCCGCGAAAAAGGCATCGTCGTGATTCCCGACATCATGGCCAATGCGGGCGGCGTCACCGTTTCGTATTTTGAGTGGGCCCAAGACCGCATGGGCTACTTTTGGAAGGAAGCGGAGGTCAACGAGAAGCTCGAAGACTTTCTCCTGACGAACCTGCGCGCGATCCGCGCGATCGCAAACTCCCGCCACGCAACCCTTCGAACGGCGGCCTATACACTCGCCATCGATCGCGTCGTTAAAGCGTCGTTACTCCGCGGCATCTACGCGTAGAGATTACGGTCACCGGCCCACCAAGCGCGCAATCCTCGCAGCAGCGTCAACGTACGTCCGCAATCGCCCGACGACGAACGGTGCGTCGGCGCATTTCTGGCCGGTGAGTTCCCTGTCGGCCTGCGAGAGGGCCGCTGCCAGACGGTCGCCGGGCGTTGCGCGATGCGACTCGCGCAGCGCGACTGCGAGTGCGGCTATCCGGCCGTCGAGCGCATCGGCGAACCGGGCCAAGGCGTCGGCGCACGCCGGCGGGAGCGGCGTTCCAAGCGCGCTCTCGAGCGCGAGGTTCGCAAGCGCGAAGCGCTGCGTTGCCGCAAGTATCCGAAGCGCTCGTCCGACGGCGATGGTGTGGACTCGGTGCGGCTCGTGGCGGCTTCGATCGATGGAGGCCTCGACGGTCGTGCGTATCCGCCATGCATCGGTGCGCGCCCGCTCGATTCGCTGCCGCGCCTCGTCCGACGGCGCCGCGTACGCTCGCAGAATCGCGTCTGCCAAATCGCGCTGCGCGTCGAGAAGGTCTGCCAGCAACGCGCGCGTCCGCTTGCGTTCCCACGTCGGCAACGCCAGATAACCGATCATCGCGAGGCCGCCGCCCGCGATGGTATCCAGAACGCGCGCGGCAATGGTCGTCGTGCCCGGAAGGCCGCGCATGCTGAGCACCAGCACCACAAACGAAGTGATCGCTACCGTAAAGAGCGCGTAGTTGGGATTGAAGGTGACGTACGCGGCCGCGGCCGCGACCAGAACTCCGGCCACTTGCAGCCCTTCGTGTCCTCGTACCAGCCGTAGCACCAACGTCGCGACGACCGCGCCGATCAAGGTGCCGGCGATGCGGGTGAAACCGCGCAGAAACGTCGTTTGGAAATCGGGCCGGAGCACGATCGCCGCGGTCATCGGAATCCAATAACCGCGGTCGGCCTCGAAATGCCGTCCCAGCACCATCGCGAGGCTCATCACCACCGCCGAACGCAAGGAATCGCGGCTGCGCCATTCGATGTGATTTTCGACGTACGGTCCGGGGCGAGGCTTCGAGAGCAGATGCACGTTGGGAAGCCGCCCGCTCGAGAGCATCGATGCGGCCAGCACGGCATCGCGGAGGTTAACGCCTAGGTCGCCGGCGAGCTCCGGCAGTTCGACCGCTTCGGCCTTTTCAGTACCGCGCAATAAACCGGCGATGACGTTGAGCTGGTCGCCGAGAGTCTTGGGAACTTCGTGCGTCGTCGCCAGCGCGCCCAGAAGTTTCCGAATGAGCTCCGAGTCTTCGAGCAAACGCTCGAGCCGGGCGCGATCTGCGGCGCGCGCAAACGGTTGCGGATCGGCCAACACTTGGCGCGCAGTCGCAAATGGCGTGATCGGCGGCATTGCGGGCGAACCGCCGGCGACACGGCGCGCGTATTCTGCGAGGTTTTCGTAGACCTCCGCCAGTGCCGAACGCTCGGCGGTGAGGCGCTCCGCCGGTGAAACGAGCAGTACGAGAACCGCTTGAATGAGGCCGCCGCCCAGCACGAGGGCCGATTGAAACAGCGCCGCGCCCGGCGCCAACGGTTGGCTGGAGAAGAGCACGAAGGCGACCAGCGAGTTGAGCGCGACCGTTGCCGCGGCTGGGCCGAGTTGGCCAATCGTTCCGCACGCATAGCCCGCGACCGCCGTTGCCGCGATCAATCCAACTGTGGAATGCGCCGCCAACGCGCCAATGAAGCTGGTCGCCGCCATGCCGGCCGCCGCGCTGAGTATCGCGATCAGGCGCGTCCGATAGATCCCCTGCAACGAAGTGAAGCCGGTGATGAAGGCGCCGATCGCCGCGGCAACGCCGAGCGAAGGTTTTCCGAGCAGCACCGCAATCACGAGCGGAATCGCTACGCCGATCGTGCAGCGTAGCGCGTATCCGGGCTCGAGCGCCGATCGATCGAAGGTGCCTGCCGTCGCCACGAGCTCGCGCAGCCAGGTCAGCACCGAGGTTTAGTCTGTGATGTCGTTAGGCGGCGCGTAGGGGTCGGGGTAGCAGTAGTTTGCGTTCTTACAGCGAGTGCCTTGATACGCGGCCTTGACGTCGATCTGCGGGATATGCGTTCCGTACGCTTTGTTGATCACATCGATGAACTCATACGCGATGATGGCATACCCGGTGTTCGACGGATGCAGTCCGTCGAAGCTCAGCATTCCATACAAGTATCCCAGCGTGCAACAGACGTGCGGGTTAATCGACGCTGCGAACTTAAAATACGGATCCGACGGATTTGCGCTCGCGAGGCCGTGAAAGATCGCCTGAACGTCGACGAGCGGAACGTGCGAGGCCGTGGCGGCATCGCCGATTCCCTGATTGATCGCGTCGTTGAGCGCCTGAATCTTCCCGGCGAACTCCGGTGTGATGTAGTAGTTTCCTAAGCCGCTGCCGGGAACTACCTTGCACCCGGGAGCGGGCACGGCGCAATCGAGTTCGGGGAAACTGCTATAGTGATGAGCTTGGGAATATTGCAAGATCTCGACGACTCCCGAAAGAGTCAGGTAGCCACAGGGCTTGGTTACGCTGGCGGGCACGCAGCCTTGCGGCGTCGTGAGATGGTATTTGTTTGCGACTAACGTGACGTCTGATTTGCTTATAAGGATAGAACCGCGGTGGAGCAGGCAGTACGCATAGGTTCGCAGCTTACACTCGTACTGGTCGCGTGGGTTGGTGACCCGTTGGAAGTAGCCCACCTCGAGAATGTTTGGCAGGTTGGCGACCACGATGCGAGCTCCGGCGTGTTCCAGGGTGCCGAACGTCGCGCGCAGGTCGCTTTCGGCTTGCGCTGCATTGCGGTCGCCGCCGACAAATCGTCCACCGCTTCCCATGTATTTGAGCACGTCGTTGGCGCCAAGCCAGACCGTCGCCAAGGTCGGATGCCGGGATGCCGCAGCGTTAACGTCCGTGAGGTTCGGGCCGAGTTTTGTGAAGTTGCCGAGCACGGGCCAAAACGTCGCGCTCTCATCGGCGACGACCATGCTAAGAAGGCCCGGCACGCCGGCGATTGGCTTGCAGGTATCGGTCTGCGGCTGATGGAGCACGTTGGCTTCGTGGAGCGTCAAGCCGGGGATGCCGACATCTCGAATCTCGGTCGAGTCCGGGTCCATTCGCACGCGTGAGAGGCCGTTTAAGTGGTAGCCGGCTTCATTGAACCCGTTATTGTCCGTGCAGATGTTGCCGTATTTCTGTTCTTGAATTGGGAACTCCGCGTTCCAAGGTATGATCTGATTGTTCAACCCGGGCTTTCCGATGAGCGGCAATGGGCTGGTCGACGGTTCGTACATCTGACCGATCGCCGTGTCGAGCGATTGACCCGAGGCCTGCTCGTAGAGGTCCGCCCACCAGCCGTTTTCCTGACCCTGCGGAACGGAATAGTGCACATAGTCGATGTAGGCGCTAACGCCTGTTGCTCCGAGGAATCCGTTGGACTGATAACCTGCCGTCAAGCTGTCGCCGACCCCGACGATGTTCGAAAGAATCGTCGTCTGCGGCCGCACGTGCGCGCCACGCAGCGGAAGAACCTGGCTCGACGTAGCGCTCCCTCCGCCGCAGGCTGCGAGCGCCGCGGTCGCGAGCACCGTAAAGAGAATGTGAGCGAATGAGTTTTTCATAGTGTAGCCTCTGGCACTTATAGTGGAAAGACGGTCGGCGAGCCGATGCCGAACTCCAGTTGGATCTGCGTCGCCTTCAGGCCGCCGATCGCCAATCCACATGCATTGTTGATCGCTTGCTGGGCCGTAAGGCACTTGATTCCAACGACGCCATCCGGCCCAAGGTTCGTCGGACTGCCGCTATTGAGCACGGCCTGAACGAAGGAGAACTTCGTCAACCGCTGCGACACGCCCAAGAAATAGGCGAAGAGGTGCTCGGGATACGGATCGGTCGGTAGATAGTCGCGCGCGCTCTGCGGCTCGAAGAAGAGCGTCGTCGTGCGCGTCGGTGTGTACTCAAGATACAACACCTGGGGAAACTGCATCGAGTTGCCGGAGTTGGCTCCCGCGGTGTGAACGAGCCACTGCGGGGCAACGGTAAACGTCCCGAACATCTTCGGCGTCTTCAGAAACGGCAGCGTGATGGCGACGGCGTAATATTGCGCCGTACGCACCGGAATGTTCTCGACCGGCCCATCCGGCAGGTTATACGTGAAGGGAACGACGTCGTTGTGGCCCGGCGCAAATGCGATGAGGCCGCCGCGGGCAACGTACGTTGGCGTAATGACGATTGGCACGGGGCCCGGCAGTTTGTCCGATTTGATCACGAAGAGCTTTTCGAGCATAAAGACGCCGAACGTGTCCTTCGTGGCTACGTTGATATTGCGCCCCGTTCCGGGGCCGCACGCCGTTCCGTTGCTCAAGTCGGCGCAGCCGACCGGATTGCGGAAGCCGGCGAGATAGACCGGCGCCAAGCCGCTGTTGAACCCCTGCGGCCAGTGCTGGAGCTGGAACATGCTCACGACCACTCGCGTCGACCAGTTGAAGCCGTAACTGGCGGAGAGATCGGTGCCGCCCATAAGCCAACCCTTACCGTACGATCCGATGTTGCCGTACGGATTGGCGGCCGAAATTGCTGCGGTATATGTGAACCTCCCGCCGGGCAGCTCGATCACAGGGCCAATCGGCTGTTGCGAAACCGGCGGCGCCTGCGCAACGCTGGGGCTCGTTGCCGCGGCTTGACGTCTTGCCTTCTCGCGAGCTGCCTGCTGTTGATCCAGGATATTTTTGATTGCGGTGTTTGCGCCGGGAACGATGGATTGTTGATAAATGTTCTCGGTGCCGTCAGCCAACGCCGGCAATGCCGGAACGATAGTCGTTATTGCCGCCATTGCGGCGAGCACCGCGAGAAAGAAACGTCCGAGCATGCAAGCAACTCCCTGAGATCGCCGGTGACAGCAGTTATCAAATCTATCAGGCGTTTAACCGGAGGTTGGGCTTAACGATTGCAAACCCTTTTCTTGATGTTCGCCACTCGTTTGACCGTCGCGTCCCGAGGGTTTTCCACGCAGTTCTAGTGACTTAATAATGACGTAGAGCACCGGCGTGATGGCGAGATTTAGGAACGTCGAGATCAGCATGCCGCCGAAGACGACGGTACCGAGTGAATGGCGCGCGGCGCTGCCCGCGCCCGTCGCAAAAACCAACGGAATCACGGCGATGATGAAGGCAATGGACGTCATCAAGATCGGGCGCAAACGAGTTTGGGCTGCGCGCATGGCCGCTTGGACGATGCTCGCGCCCTCGCGGAGCTGCTGGTTCGCGAACTCCACGATCAGAATTGCGCTCTTACTGGCGAGGCCGATCAGCATGACGTAGCCGACCTGCGCGTACGCATCTTGCGCGAGGCTTGGATCGAAGAGTCCCGGGATGGGCAGCAAGTGACGAAGGTTCATGAATCCGAGCGCGCCGAAGAGCGCGGCCGGCACGGCGAGCAAAACGATGAGCGGATCGATGAAACTCTCGTATTGGGCCGATAGCACGAGGAAGACGAAGACGAGACCGAGCGCAAAAATAATCGTGCTCAAACTGCCCGCGGCAATCTCGTCAAGCTGTAAACCCGACCACTCATAGCTCATGCCCGGCGGCATGACCTTTTGCGCGATCTGATCCATCGCGGTGAGCGCCTCGCCCGAACCGTGACCCGGCGCGTTGTTGCCGTTGAGCTCGATGTTGCGGTAGAGATTGTAATGGCTGATGACCGGCGCGGTATCCACTTGCTGCATCTGCACGAGGGCGGCGAGCGGCGTCATCACGGTGTTCGTCGCGTTCGTGCTGCCGGTGGGACTAAACGGCGCTGGGGTCGCCAAGGGATTGACCGACGCAGCGGTGTTGTTTGCCGCGGAGCCGGAGCTTACGTACAAGCCTTGCAGCGATGAGATGCGGTTACGGAACGGCTCGTCGGCCTGCACGTCGACCTGCCACGAGCGATTGAGATACGTGAAGTTGTTAACGTAGAGCGACGCGAGATCGACTTCGAGGGTATCGAAGATGTCGGTCAGCGAGATGCCGACGGCCTTGGCCTTGCTGCGATCGATGTTGAGTTGAACCTGCGGCGAGTTGAGGCGAAACTGCGTGAAGACGTTCATGAGCCGCGGATCTTGCGCGGCTGCGCCCATCATCTCAAAGGCGGTCTTCGTCAGCACGGGGAGACCCGCATTCCCGCGATCTTCGAGCTCGAACTGGAATCCGCCAAAGCTTCCGACGCCGTTGATTGCGGGCGGGTTGAGCGCGAAGAGCTGAGCCTGCGGAATGTTTTTGAAAAAGCCGTAGTTGACGCGGTTGATGACCGCGTCGATGTTGTCGCCTGCACCTTTGCGCTGACCCCAGGGCTTGAGGAGGACGAACATCAGTCCGCGGTTCGGAGCCGATCCCGTGAAGCTGAAGCCTCCGACGTCGAACATATAGCGCACCTGCGGCTGGCTTCGAATGATCGCTTCGGCCTTTTGCGCGATGGCCTGCTCGGCCGAGAGCGAGGTGCCTTCGGGGGCCTGCAGCAACACGATGAAGTAGCCTTGGTCTTCGCTCGGAATGAACGACGTCGGCGTTTTCACGAACATGAAGAGCGTCGCCAGCAGGGCGAGGCCGAAGACGCCGGTCACGAGCCAGCGAAACCGGAAGAGCCGCGGCAGCTCCGACGCATACCAATGGCGGAAGCGCGCGAGACCCTTGTTAAACCACTTGAAAAAGATGAACTGCGACTCGACTTCGCCCGTGAGCAGCCGTGCCGACATTACAGGCGCGAGCGTCAGGGCCTGGAAGAGCGAGATCGTGATCGCGGCCGCGATCGTTAGGGCAAACTGCTTATAGAGCTGTCCGGTCGTGCCCGGGAAGAAGCCGACCGGAATGAAGACCGCTAGGAGAACGAGCGACGACGCGACGACGGCGCTCTGGATCTCGCGCATGGCCTCCGCGGCGCTCGCAACGCCGCTTTGGCGCCCCTTGTTCATCTCGATGTGACGCGCGATGTTTTCGATCACGACGATGGCGTCGTCGACGACCAGACCGGTGGCCAGCGTCAAGCCGAAGAGCGTGATCGTGTTGATCGTGAAACCAAAGATCTTCATGACGAAGAACGTTCCGATCAGCGAGACCGGAATCGTTACGGCCGGAATCAACGTCGACCGCGGGTTCTGCAGAAAGACGTAGATGACGAGCACCACGAGCACGATGGAGAGCAGCAGCGTAATAATGACTTCTTTGACCGACTCGGCAACGAAATCGGTCGTATTGAAGGCAACGGTGTAGTGAAGGCCCTTTGGAAAGTTCTTGGAGAGAACGTTCATCTCGCTCAGCACGCCGTTGGAAACCTGCAGCGCGTTGGCCGTCGGATACTGTAAGATCCCCAGGCCGATGGTTTCGGGATTGCCGTTGAAGCGCAGCGCCGTGCTGTAGTCCTCAGCGCCGAGCTCGACGCGCGCGACGTCACCCAAACGCGTAAACCCGCCGTTGGGATTCGCGCGAAGGATGATGTTGGCGAACTGTTGGGGGCTGGAAAGCTGCGTCAGCGCGTTAACGGTGTAGGTATACGGCTGGTTTTTCGACTCGGGAGCCGCGCCGATGCTTCCGCTGGCAATCTCGGCGTTCTGCTCTTGCAGGGCAGTGACGACGTCGCCGGCGTCGAGCCCTTGCTGCGCCAGCTTGGCCGGATTGATCCAGATCCGCATCGCGTACTGGCGTTGGCCGAAGACGCGGACGAGCGAGACGCCCGGCGTGCGCGAAAGGTCGTTGACGATATTGAGCTGCGCGTAGTTGCTCAAAAAGAGCGTATCGTACTTGCTGGTATCGGACGTGAGCGCGATGCCCATCACGAAGGATCCCGAGTTTTTGCTCACCTGCACGCCGACTTGCTGCACCGTCGCGGGAAGCTGGCCGATCGCGGACTGCACGGAGTTCTGCACGTCGGCGGCGGCAATATCGAGATTCGTTTCCAGCGTAAACGTGCAGGTGATCGTCGAGGTGCCCTGCGAGCTGGTCGAACTGATATAGCGTAGACCTTGGACCGTATTGACGGCCTCTTCGAGCGGCGTCGTAACCTGTGCTTCGACGGCTTCGGGGGCGGCGCCGACGTACGAAGCGCTGATGGTCACGACCGGCGGCGAGATTTGCGGATATTGCGCGAGCGGCAACGTCGGCATAACGACCAGCCCGCCGATCAAAATGATTAAGGAACAAACCGCTGCCAGGACGGGCCTGGTGAGAAAAACCTTCGTCACGCTAGCCGTTCCAACCGAACGAGGCTACCTGGGGTTGCGCCCTCGCTAGAACGCTTGCTCGGCGTGGTAGGAGCTGCGGGAGAGCGGGCTCGAGACGACCTGATGGAAGCCCTTCCGCGCCGCGACCTCGCCGAGCCGCTTGAAGGTTTCGGGCGTGACGAACTCGACGACGGGCAGATGCTTCTTGGAGGGCTGCAAGTACTGGCCCATAGTGAAAATGTCGACGCCGGCCACGCGGGCATCGTCCATTGCCGTTTCGAGCTCGGCTTCGGTCTCGCCTAATCCAAGCATCAGCGAGGTCTTGGTGTAACGATTCGGGGCGCGCCTTTTGGCGTGCGCCAACACCGCGAGCGACTGGTCGTACGCTGCTCGCTTATCGCGCACGTGCGGCGTCAAGCGCCGGACGGTCTCCAGATTGTGTGCGAACACGTCGGGGCGGGCGTCGACGACGATGTTCACCGCGGTGAGATCGCCACGGTAATCGCCGCTGAGAATCTCGACGCGAGCTCCGGGCACGCGCTCGTGAATCGCTCGTACGGTGTTGGCGAAGATCAACGCGCCGCCGTCGGGGAGGTCGTCGCGATCGACCGCGGTCACGACGAGATACTTCCAGCCCAAGTCGCGCACGGCTTCGGCAACGCGCAGCGGTTCCAGCCAGTCGACCTCTCCTCGCGGATTTCCGGTTTTGACGTTACAAAAGCGGCAGCCGCGCGTGCAGAGATCGCCCAAGATCATGATTGTCGCGGTGCCCGCGCCCCAGCATTCCGCCATGTTCGGACAGGCCGCCTCTTTGCAGACCGTATGAAGCGAGAGCGCATTAACTTGCGCCTTGACGCGCTCGTACTCCGGCCCGCTCGGCAACGAAACCCGCAACCACGGGGGCTTTCGGACTCTCGCAGTGCTCCCAGTGTCATCCTGGGCCCTTCGCCCTTCGACTGCGCTCAGGGTGACATTGAGGTTAACCTCTATCATGCGACCTGCTGCTCTGCTACAAACGCAACGTCGAACGCGCGCGATAGCTCGTCGAGAAGCACGGCTTTGGCTTCCCCCACTGTAACGCGACGCCCGCTCTCCACCGAAAGCGAAGTTATCCCGCGGTCGGTGAAGCCGCATGGATTGATGAGACGATCGTAGTCGAGGCTGGTTGAAACGTTGAGGGCGATGCCGTGCATCGAAACCATGCGGCGTACCGCGAGCCCGATCGCGCAGACGCAGTTACGCCCAACCCACACGCCGGCGTGATCGCTCCAGCGCTCGCCGGTGACGCCGAACTGCGCGCAGCAGTCGATCACCGCACCTTCCAAAGACCTCACGAGCGGCACAACTTCCCGGAACCGCTCGAGCCTTTGAATTGGATACACCACGAGTTGCCCGGGCCCGTGATAGGTAACGTCTCCGCCGCGCTCGACTTCGACGACGTCGACGCCTCGCGCAATCAGCTCCTCCTTGGAAAGCAAAAGGTTCTCGCGCTTCGCTTGGCGGCCGAGCGTGATAACCGGTTGGTGTTCGACGACGATCCACGTATCGGGCTCGCGCCCTTCGCGTACGGCCTCGTGGGTCCGTCGCTGAAGTTCCCACACTTCGCGATACGGTCTCACGCCGAGATCGAGAATCCGCGCGCTAGCGGTCAAGCACTCACCGGAGCCTTCGGCTTGGGATTGATGATGTGAATCGCCTTGCCGTGCGAGGCTTCCGCCGCATCCATGATTCCCTCGGCGAACGTGGGGTGCGGATGGACGGAGAGGCCGATGTCCTCGAGCGTGGCGCCCATCTCGAGGGCGATTAAGCCTTCGCCGATCATGGATTCGGCTTGCGGTGCGACGATGTGCATTCCCAGCAGCAAATCGCTCTTTGCATCGCCGACGAGCTTGATCAGACCCTCGCTCTCATTCATCGTGCGGGCGCGGCCGCTCGCAGCGAGCGGAAACTTTCCGATGCGAACCTCGTGACCGGCCGCTTTGGCCTCCTCTTCAGATAGACCGACGGTCGCGACCTCGGGATCGGTATAGATGCAGTTCGGCACGGCTATCGGATCGAAGGCCGCCGACTTGTCGCCCGAGATCACTTCCGCGGCGATGACGCCCTGCTTCATCGCGCGGTGCGCCAGCAGCGGTGCGCCGGTGACGTCGCCGATCGCGAAAATGTTCGGCACATTCGTGCGCTGCTGAAGGTCGGTCGCGATGAAACCGCGCTCGTCGGCCTGCAGCCCGGCGGCTTTTAGGTTGAGATTGTCGGTGACCGGTCGGCGCCCGACGGCAACGAGCGCCATATCGAACTCGCGGACCTCGTCTTTGCCGCCGGTTCCTTCGCCGTTGAGCGTCGCGCGTACCGTATCGCCCTTCTTTTCGAGCGCGCCGACCTTTGTGTTGAGCATGATCTCGATGCCTTGTTTTTTTAGAATGCGTCCGAGCGTCTTGCCGATCTCGAGGTCCGTGCCGGTGAGAATCTGCGGCATCATCTCGACGACCAAGACCTCGGCGCCCAGGCGCCGGTAGACGGTCGCGAACTCCAAGCCGATCACGCCCCCTCCGATGACCAAAAGCTTCTTCGGAATGCGTTCCAGCTTGACGGCGTCGTCGGAGTTGATAATCGTCTTCCCGTCGCGCGGCCACGCTTTGACGTCCACGGGGGCGGAGCCGGTCGCGATCACGATGGTCTGCGCCTTGATCGTGTCGCTTTGGCCATTTTCGCGTTTCGCAACGATCTCAGTCGGCGACTTGAACGAGGCCTCCGCGCGCAGGGACTCCACGCCGTTGGCTTTGAAGAGCGTCTTGACGCCGCTGACGTTTGCGCTCACGACGTCGTTTTTGAACTTCGCAACGTTCTCGCGCTGGACTTCGGCTTTGGGAACCTTGAGGCCGATAGCCTCCGCGCGCTCGATATGACGAATGACCTCGCCGACGTGCAGCAGCGCCTTCGTCGGAATGCATCCCCAGTTCAGGCAGACGCCGCCGACCTCGTCCCGGTCGATGCAGATCACCTTCTTACCCAACTGACCAAGCCGAATCGCGACGTGATAGCCGCCGGGCCCCGCGCCAATAACGACGGCGTCAAACTGTTGCTCATTGCTCATACCCATGGCTTCGCCCAATCGGGAGCGTTCCCCACGAAAAGGGCGAAGCGCCTCGCCCTATGGTCAGGAAGGGACGGGCGGGCTCGGCTGGTTTCGCGGGCATGCAGCGCAGCCTTCTCCGTTGGTACCGGCGTCATGGCCGCGCCACGCTGCCGTGGCGAACGGAGCGAAGCCCCTACAGGACCGTCGTGAGCGAGTTCATGCTGGCTCAGACGCAAGTCGATCGAGTCGTGCCCAAGTTCGAAGCCTTCGTCACACGCTTTCCAGATTTCGCGGCGCTTTCGCGAGCCTCGCTCGCCGCCGTACTGCGAGAATGGAAAGGGCTGGGATACAACTCGCGCGCCGTGCGTTTACACCGCATGGCCCAAGCGGTCGCGGAGAGCTACGGCGGAATGCTGCCTTCGGAACCGTGCGCCCTGCGGTTGCTGCCGGGCATCGGACCGTATACCGTTGCGGCGATTCGGGCCTTCGCGTTTAACGAAGACGACGCGCCGCTGGATACCAACGTCCGCCGCATCGTGCATCGCCTATTTTTCGGCATCGAACACCCGCGCCAGGCAAGCGCGCGGGAACTGGACGAACGCGCTCGAGCGCTCGTGCCGGCGGGCCGCGCGCACGACTGGAGCTCGGCGATGATGGATCTCGGCTCCGCTATCTGCACCGCGCGCGCGCCGAAGTGTTTACTCTGCCCGTTGCGAGCCGATTGCGCGGCCGCGCCCGTGAACGCCGCGCAGCTCGAATCGGCTCGAATCGCCGGTGCAAAGCCCGCTTCGCCGCAGAACGTAGTACCGTTCGAGCAGACCAGGCGCTACGCGCGCGGCCGAATCATCGACCGTTTACGCGATCTGCCGCCCGGCGAGCGGATCTCACTGCTCGACTTGCATTCGGCGATGCCGGCCGTCGCCGCCCGGACGGTCGAGGATCTTCGAGAGCTGGTGGCCGCGCTGGAGAAAGACGGCCTGGTGACGCACGACGGAGAGTGCGTAGCGCTAAGAGAATGATGGCGCGTGCAGCGCATTCCGTTTCCGGCAAAGAAAGTACCGCGCAAGGTCGCGCTCGAAGAGCTGGCGATTTTGGAACGCACGTACCCCCATGCGGAGACGGCGCTGGAGTACGATAGCGAGTTTGAGCTGCTCGTCGCGGTAATACTCTCGGCTCAAACCACCGATGTGCGCGTCAACATGACGACGCCGATACTCTTCGCAAAGTATCCGACGCCGGAGAAGCTTGCCCGCGCCAAGCCGGCCGACGTCGAGAAGATCATCAAGTCGACCGGATTCTTTCGCATGAAAGCCAAGAACATCATCGCGTGCGCGCGCGATCTGGTCGAACGCTTCGGCGGCCAAGTTCCTCGCGAGCGTGAAGCGCTGGAATCGCTCGCCGGCGTCGGCCGAAAGACGGCCAGCGTGGTGATGGCCGCCGCCTTCCACGAAGCTGCGCTCGCAGTCGACACGCACGTCTTTCGCGTCTCGCACCGCTTAGGGTTGACCGCCGGCACCACGCCGCGCCAAGTAGAAGAAGACGTCGTCAAACTCGTGCCGCAAAATAAGTGGGGTGACGCGTCCCACTGGCTGATTCTGCACGGGCGCCAAATTTGCAAAGCGCCGACGCCGCTCTGCGACCGTTGCCCGGTCAACCAACTTTGCCCCACCCCGCGAATACGTAAACGCTTGCTGTCATCCTGACCCCAGCGGTTTAGTCGTCGTCCGGGGGCTCGTCCCCACCGCCTTGCTTGAGAAAGTAGCCGGCGCCGAGCGGCGCGGGAATCGATGTGAACGCGCGAGGCTTGCGCTTGAAGTTGAAGCAGTCGGAGAAATCGTCGGCGCGAGCGTCGGTCGTGCCGAGCGATCCCAAGCCGAACGCTTTTTCGACGAACTTCAGGATGCTTCCGAACTCGTGCTGGCGATGCGAAACGTAACCTTTCGGCGTGTAGGGTGAGATGATGACCGCCGGAACGCGAAAGCCGAGCTCGTAGGAGTTGTAGACGATCGGCGGCACGTGGTCGACCCATCCGCCCCAGTCGTCCCAGGTCAGAAAGATGACGGTGTTGTCCCAGTATTTGCTCTCGCCGACGGCATTGACGACCGAAGCGACCCACGCCGGCCCCGTACCGTTGGTGATGTGCGCGTGGTCCGATGCCTTCGCCGTTGGCGTTACCCAGACGACGTTTGCCAACGAGCCGCTCGAGATATCGGTGAGCACCTTCGACGACGGTGCCACGACCTCGGTCGAAAACTGCGACCCTTCCTGGAGATGTTTGATCGCATCCGGGCCGTTCCACAAACCGGGACCGGTATGGTACTCGTAGTATCGCCAGTTTAGCCCCTTATCAGTGATCAGGTCCATCAACGTCGGCCGGTCGTAACACGGATAGGTCTCCTGCAGCTCTTGGCCGTTTTCGTCGATGAGCAACGCGAGGGAACCCGGCGGCGAATCGCAGCCGCCCGTATAATGCTGCTTGGGCGTAAAGGCATTCTCGGAGACGCGAAGCGACGAGCTAGCGCTGATCGTGGACGTTCCGCTGATCAAATACTGATGTGCGGGGAAGCTCGGCCCTTCGTTGCTCTGAAACATGTGATCGGCAAACGCGTACTGCTCGGCCATATCGAAGTACGGCGCGACTTCCTTGCGCGGAAGGTAGCCGTACGCTGCGGCGTCGGCTTTCGGGCAGCCGGCCAGGCCGGCGCAGTTCGTGGAGTGCTCCAGGTTGAAGCCGTCCATCTTGCCGCTGTCGCTTTCGACCGCATACCCGCCATGCTCGTGATCGAGGTCGTACGGCGCAGTGAACGGGATGGGGAGCAACGTAATCTGCTTGCCGGCGGAGTTTAGGGCGTACGACTGCGTGTCGGCGCCTTTCAAACCTTGAAAGAGATTATCTACCGACCGGTTCTCTTGGATGATGATGACGACGTGGCTGATCTTGCCGTCGGTGAAAGCGCCGGGTTTGGCAACGGCGCCGGCCGGGGAGAGGGGTTCAAATGTTCGCGGCGTCGCCGAAAGCGGAGAAACGTAGTTACATCCTGCGGCGGCGACGAGGAGAAAGGCAAGCAAGATTCGCATCGTTCAGCCTCTCCCCACGAGCCCTCGCGAAATCACGAGCCGCTGAATCTGTTGCGTGCCTTCGTAGATCTGCGTTATCTTCGCGTCGCGCATCATGCGTTCGACCGGATAGTCGACGGAGTACCCGAAGCCGCCGAGCACCTGAACCGCATCGGTTGTAACCGACATTGCTACGTCGCCACATTTGAGCTTCGCCATCGCCGCCCAGAGCGTGACGTCGGGGCCGCCGGCATCGCAGCGACGCGCGGCCTCGTAGAGCATCAAGCGGGCCGATTCCACTTCGGTCTTCATGTCGGCGAGCATGAAGCCGACGCCCTGATGTTGACCGATCGGTTTCCCGAACGCGATTCGTTCCTTGGCATAGCCGGTCGCGTAATCGAGCGCGCCTGCGGCGATTCCGAGAGCTTGTGCTGCGATGCCCGGGCGCGATTTGTCGAGCACCTTCATCGCGATCTTGAAACCTTCGCCTTCTTCGCCGAGACGATTGGCCGCCGGCACTTCGCAGTCGGAAAAGACCAGCTCGACGGTCGGGGATCCGCGAATTCCCATCTTTTTCTCGAGCTTACCGACGGAAAAACCCGGCGTGCCTTTCTCGACGACGAACGCGGAGACGCCGCGCGAGCCGGCCTCGGGGTTGGTGACGGCGAAAACGCAGACCACGTCGGCGACGCTCCCGTTGGTGATCCAAATCTTCTGACCGTTGAGCACGTAGTTATCGCCCTGTTTCACGGCTCGGGTCTTCATCGAGCCCAGCGCGTCGGAGCCGCTGGAGACTTCGGTCAACGCATATGCAACGAGATGTTCGCCCGAGGCGATCTTCGGAAGAAAGCGCCGCTTCTGTTCCTCGTCGCCGCCGATCATGATGGGCAGCATGCCCAGCTCTTGCACGGCGACGATGAGCGCGCTCGAAGCGCAGGCCTTTGCGATCTCTTCGACCACCTTCACGTACGTCACAAAGGTGCCTCCGAGGCCGCCGTACGCTGCCGGAATGGGAATGCCCAGGAGGTCGTTCTGCGCAAAAAGCTCTTTGACGTCCCAGGGGAACTCGCCGCTGGCATCGATCCCGGCAGCGCGCGGAGCGATCTTCTCGGCGACCAGCTCGCGCACCATTTCGAGAATCATAGCCTCTTCGTCGTTGCTTGCAATTTCGGTTGGTGCTATTGCCATAATAACGCTACCTTCCACGGAGGCAGGGTCCGTTCCGTCGGCGCATTAGGGCGGCATGGAGAAGGTCTATGCGTCCTGCGCCGAGGCGGTGGCCGATATTCCCAGCGGCGCCTCGATTGCGGTGGGCGGCTTCGGGCTCAACGGGATTCCGCACAACCTGATCGAGGCATTGCTCGAGCAGGGCGCCTCCGAACTGGTAACCGTCTCGAACAACTGCGGCGTGGACGGGTGGGGACTTGGCGTCCTGCTGGACAACCGCCGGATTGCGCGCACCACCGGATCGTACGTCGGTGAAAACCGCGAGTTCGAGCGTCAATATCTCAGCGGCGAACTCGAAGTCGAGCTCGTTCCTCAAGGAACCTTGGCCGAGCGTTTGCGCGCGGGCGGCTGCGGCATTCCGGCTTTTTTTACGCCGGCCGGCGATGGCACGCTCATTGCCGACGGCGGCTTGCCTTGGCGCCATCGCCCCGACGGCAGTGTAGCGGTCGCTTCGCCGAAAAAGGAGACGCGCGTCTTTAGCGGTCGCGAGTATGTTATGGAGACCGGAATCGTCTGTGACTACGCGCTCGTTCGCGCGTCGGCCGGCGACCGTTCGGGCAACCTGATCTTTCACAAGTCGACGCGGAACTTCAACCCGCTCTGCGCGATGGCCGGCAAGATCACGATCGCCGAAGTCGAGGAACTCGTCGAGCCGGGCGCGATCGATCCGGAGAACGTGCATCTTCCCGGCGTCTTCGTGCAGCGCATCGTACACGTCGGGCCGCAAGGCAAGCGCATCGAACGCGTCACCCTTCGACTGCGCTCAGGGCAGGCTCAGGACTAAGTATGGCGCTAACACGAACTCAACTTGCTGCACGCGTCGCGCAGGAGTTGCGAGACGGGCAATACGTCAACCTCGGGATCGGCCTTCCGACGCTGGTTCCGAACTACGTCCCGCCGGATATCACGGTGACGTTGCAGAGCGAGAACGGCATACTCGGAATGGGCCCGTACCCGTTTGAAGGAGAGGAGGACGGGGATTTAATTAACGCCGGCAAGGAGACCGTAACGGTTCTTCCGGGGGCATCGTTCTTCGATTCGGCGCTTTCGTTCGGCATGATTCGCGGCGGACACATCGACCTTGCCGTCCTCGGTGCGATGCAAGTCTCTGAAAACGGCGACCTCGCAAACTGGATGATTCCCGGGAAGATGGTCAAGGGGATGGGCGGCGCGATGGATCTCGTTCACGGCGCGAAGCGCGTGATCGTCATGATGGAACACGTTGCCAAAGGCAACGTTCACAAGATCGTTCGGACCTGTTCGCTACCGCTCACCGGCAGGCGAGTCGTCAACCGAATCATCACCGACCTTGGAACGATCGATGTTGGGGCCGGCGGACTCATCTTGCGCGAACTGGCTCCCGGCGTCACCGTCCAGGAAATTCAAGCCGCGACCGAACCGCAGTTGCAAGTTCCGATCGCGCCGATGGTCATGGAAATCTCCGAATAGAAGGGGCCGGATAGATCCAGCCCCTTAGGTTTTCGCGTGGCGCCTGACGCCGCGCAAAGCTCTACTGGGTCGGATTGCTCTTCTCGGACGCGCGGCAAGGCGCCGCGCTTGCCGAGATTAGCAACCGAGTAAGAAACGGCTAGGAACCGGCCAAGAAGGGCCTGGGAACGAAGTACGCCCGTTGAGGGTTAACGGTGCCCCACGCCGGGTTAAGATTTGATTCTCTGGGCGTCCCGGTATTGCAACCTGGCGCCCGGAGTGCCATTATATAGGCCTGGAGATAGGAGGTCCGGATGCGCCTTATTGTGGGGCGGTGTTCTTCGTTCTCTAGTCGTTTGGTTAGACAAGCGAGGGTTTAACATGTTTCGTTCCTGGAAATCAGCCATCGGCCGTGCCGGTGAGATGCTAAACGACGAGTCTACCTACAGCAGCAAAAAAAAATCGGAGCAAGTGGCGTCAGGGGAACCCGGTCGCGATTCCTCGCCTTTGGGGCGATTGCTCGGCGACTTAAAAGCGTCAGAAGGGAGACGAAACGGACAGCATCCCAACCCAGAAGCCGAAACGGCGTCCCAAGCAGCGCCGGTAACGGCATCCCAAGCGGCGCCGGTAACGGCGCCTCAAACAGCGCCGGCAACGGCACCCCAATTAGCGAAGGTGGAAACCGCAATGCCCAATGATGTTCAGTCCGCGCCTGTAACGACGAACGGCGCGCTCGATGGAGCGCACCGCCTGATCGCCGAGCAGCGCAAAGCCGCCGAAGCGTTACTTTCAGAAGTTTGTGCGCTCGAAGAGCGGCTCAAGGGCGAAGCGAAGGCGGCGCAGGCAGCGCAAGCATTTGCGGCGGCCAACGAAAAGGCTAAAGCGGCCGTGATTCTGGAGCAGCAGGCCAAGGAACTGGCCGCAAGCGCTTCGGAAAGTCATCGTGCTTTGGTGACGGAGCACAAAAACGCCGAGACGAAGATTGCGGACTTGAAGCAGCAGTTGAGCGCGCTCGAGGCTCGCACGAAGGAATGTGCGGCCGAGGAAATCGTAGCAGAACGTAAAGCCGGAGAAGCCAAGGAACGCATCGTTGCCTGTCAGGCTGCATCCGTAGCGGCACAGAAGGAAGCTAAAGCGGCCGAAGAACATGCAGCAGCTCTAAAGAAAGAGCTGCCGGAATCGGCGCAAAACCTCGTAGGAATCAACGAAGTTCAAACGCTCGCGGCGCGGATCGCCGAGCAGGCTTCTGCACTAACGCGCAGCTAGCACTCTAGGCCGATAATCCGGCGAACTGCGTGCGATAGAGTCGGGAATAGAGGCCGCCACGCGCAAGCAACGTTGCGTGGCGGCCCGACTCTACGATGCGGCCGCGATCGACGACGAAGATGACATCGGCGGTGAGAACGGTGGAAAGCCGGTGCGCGATCACGAGGCTGGTACGCCCCTTCATGACGACGTCGAGCGCTTTTTGAATCGCCGCCTCGTTCTCGTAATCCAGCGAGCTGGTTGCTTCGTCGAGAATCAGAATTCGGGGATCCTTGAGCAGAACGCGCGCGATCGCCAAGCGTTGCCGCTCTCCGCCGGAAAGCTTGTGACCGCGCTCGCCGACGACCGTTTCGTACCTATTGGGCAGCGCGTCGATGAATTCGGCGATGTTTGCGGCACGCGCGGAGGCCTCGAGCTCGGGGTCGGTTGCGTCGGGCTTGCCGTAGCGAAGATTGTTTGCGATCGTATCGTGAAAGAGATACGTCTCCTGCGTCACGATCCCGATGTCGCGCCGCAGCGAGTCGAGCGTAACGTTGCGTAAATCGTACCCGTCGATCAGCACGCGCCCGCCTTGAGGATCGTAGAAGCGCGGAACGAGCTGGGTAATCGTCGTCTTGCCGGCGCCGGACGGCCCCACGAACGCCGCGACTTCTCCCGGCCGCACGTGGAAGGAGACGTCGTTGAGCACCTCGCGCGTCCCGTCATATGAAAATACCACGTTCTCGAAGGCGATCTCGCCGTTGACTTCGGGCAGAGCGATCGCTCCGGGCGGATCGTACTCCTCCGTCGTCATGTCGAGATACTCAAAGATGCGTTCGAAAACTGCGAGTGCGCTGACGATTTGTATCTGAATCCCCGCAAGCGCGGCGGCGGGACCGTACAGCCGGCCCTGAATGAACGAGACGAACGCCACGATCACGCCGACTTGCAATCCAGCTGCGATTGCAAGCCAGCCTCCACCGAACCAGACCAGGGCCGGCCCGACCACGACCATCGCCGTAACCGACGCTATGAACCAGCGGCCGACCATGGCCAGGTCGACCTCGAGTTGCATCAGCCGCGTGCCGACGGTATAGAAGCGAGCGCGCTCGTAGGCTTCGCGCGCGAACGACTTGATCAGCGTGATGCCGGAGATCGAGAGCGTCTCCTGAGTGATCGACTCGATTTCGTCGCGCTTCTCGCGCGTTTTTTTGCGGATCGTGTACATCCGCCGCCCAACGGGACCGAGCGGAAGGATCATCAGCGGGACGATGATGACGGAGATGAGGGCCAGCCGCCAGTTCCATACGAACATCGCCACGAGTGTCGTTGCGATAATCACGATGTTCGTCACGATCGTGGTCAGCGTTCCGGTCACGACGTTGTCGACGTTGTCGACGTCGTTGCTAACGCGGTTCATGATCTCGCCGGTCTTCGTGCCGGTAAAGAAGTCCAGCGGCATGCGATGGAGATGCGCGACGAGGCTCGTGCGAATGTCGCGCATGATGCCTTCGCCGACGACCGAGTTGAGATAGCCTTGCAAGACGCCTATTCCGGCTGCGATCAACGCGGAGGAAAGGATGATCCCTACGTCGATCGCCAGCTCGGCGAGGTTGCGGTGGGGAATCGCCGCATCGATGATGTGCGCGATGATGAAGCCGGGCACGAGGCCGATTGCCGAAACGACGACGATGCACGCGAGCACCATCGCTTGTTGGCGCCAATAGGGAGCGAAGAGCGCGCCCATTCGCTTCCAATTGACGCGCCGCTTCACTCTTGGTGTCTCGGGCTGATAGATGTTCGACCACATCAGCCCGTGCCCAGCCATCATCCTACTTTGTCATCCTGAGCCCTTCGTGCTTCGACTGCGCTCAGCATGACATTACTGCGCTCAGGACAGGCTCCGACGAAGGATCTAATGAGGCACCGTAACCTGGTGGAGGGAGACTTTGTTGCCTTCGGGGTCGTCGAACGACGCAATCTTACAGACCGGCGTCGCATAAGGGTCGTCGATTTTCAAGCCTTTGGCGCGCAGATCCGCGACCGTCTTGTCGATATCGTCCACTTCGAAAACGATGCCCGACGCGCTTCCGGGATCGCGCTCGATCCATTCGTGCGTCATGACGCTGAAGTAGCCCCCTCCGACGTTGGCTTCGTTGTACTTTTCCACGCCGTCTTCTTCGTACGGCCCGCTGAACTTGAGGCCGAGCGTGTCTTCATACCATTTGCGCAGCTTCGCGACGTCGGACGCCGGATACGCCGTAAATGCAATCTCTTTAATCATGTGCCCCTCGGTGAATCAGTAATTTTGTGTGGTGCTCCGGTAAACCGCTTGCGGTGCTCCGGGGTTGCCGTTGCCGGGGCCACGAAAGGTCCGATATGCGGTACGCCCTGGCCGTCTTAATGGCCGTCGCGGGTCTGGCGGGTTGCCATAGGAGCTCGACATACAACGCCGCCGAGGTGCGCCGCCTCACGATGCCCAGCCCGCTCCTGACGACGCCCGGCGTCACTCCTTGGTCGACCTATGCCGCAGTGGATTACGGCAAACGCGGGCAGCCGAAGCTAACTTCGGGCGAAACCGCACAGCTCGCCACCTATTTACGCGAGGTCAAGCCGTGCCAACGGCAAGGAGTGCGTTACGGCTTTCCCAACAACGGGCAGCCCAACGATCGAATGGTCGTGTTTTTTTCGGTCCAAAGAGAGGGGCGCGGATACAGACCGGGGCATGTCTTTGGCGAACCCAACCTGCTCTATATTAAGGGCGGCGAACTCATCGCGCGGACGACGGGCGAGACCAGCGATAGCTCGGCCATCGACAGTCAGCCGTGTTTTTAAATGAGATCGGAGCGGCTGACGTTTATCGTAACATTTGCCTGCCGCTAACGGTTGAACCGAACGGCTGCGTCACACCGGTGAAGGTCTCGCGGCTCCCGGCACGCTAGCCGGGTAATTCGAAAGCGGCGCTAGGGGCCCTTGCCGTTTCTCAACGCTGCAAGCTCTTTGAAGAGCTTTTTCTCTTTGTCGCTGAGATTCTGCGGGAGTTGCCCAATCAGCCGCACGAACTGGTCGCCGCTGCCCTTGCCTTTGACCTTTGGAACTCCGCGCCCGGGAAGGCGAAGGAGCCGATTGTTTTGCGTTCCGGCGGGAATCGTCATCGCGACCTGACCGCCGAGTGTAGGAACGTTGACGTCGCCGCCGAGCAGCAGTTCGTAGATGCTCACCGGAAGATCGACGTAGAGATCGTCGCCTTTACGTTTGTATGTTGGATCGTCTTGAAGCTGCACGATCAAGTACAGGTCGCCGTTTGGGCCGCCGTTGATGCCGGCGCCGCCTTGTCCGGCCAGACGAATGCGTTGCCCGTCGCCGATGCCACGCGGAATCGAGACCTCGAACCGCTTATTGAGCAGAACTTGTCCGGTGCCGTGACATTGGGGACATAGGTGGCCGTTTTCCGTACCGGTGCCGTGGCAGCGCGGACAAAGATCCTCGATTTGCAGCGAGACTGCTTTCGTTCCACCCTCGTAGATGTCGCGAAGCGTCAGCTCGATCGTAGTCTCCAAATCTTGACCGTGCCGCGCCCGCCCCGGGCCGCGCGGGGCCTGGGCGGTTTGGCGACGCCCAACTTGCGAGAAGAACGTTTCGAAGAAGTCGGAGAACCCGCTCGGGGCGCCCTCGCCACCTAAATCAAACTCGAACTCTTCGCCGTTGATGTTGGTGCGATAGCGGCGTTGCTGCTCTGCTTGTTGGGCGGCTTGCTGCCAGTTGGGCCCGAGGACGTTGTACTTCTTGCGTTTTTCGGGGTCGCCTAATACTTCGTAGGCTTCGGAGATCTCCTTGAACTTCTCTTCGGCCTCTTTAGGGTTCTTCAGATTTGCGTCGGGGTGCCATTTGCGCGCGAGCTTCCGATAGGCGGACTTGATGTCTTTCTCGGCCGCATTCTTGGGCACACCCAAGACCGAGTAGTAGTCCTTGAAATTCATCGGCATCCGAGGCGCACTTCCATTGTCAGCCTCACCGAAGTAATGTCATCCTGAGCGCAGTCGAAGGACGAAGGGTCATTCGCCGGAGGGTTTGGCGACGATTACCTTCGCGGGCCGAAGCAGCTCGTCGCCGAGGGTGTAACCCTTCTCGGCAACCTCGACGACGGTATCGTCCGCTTCGCCGTTAGAAGCCGACGTACCGATCGCTTCGGCAACGCGCGGATCGAACGGTTTGCCCTTGACGTCGATGGCTCGGACGCCTTCGCCTGCGAGCAGCGCCTCGAAGCCGCGCAGCGTCTGTTCGACTCCCCCGCGCAACGCGTCGCCGCCGGCATTCGATTGCAGCGCGCGCTCGAGATTATCGAGCACCGGAAGAAAGCGTTCGATCAGCATGCGCCGGCGCGACGCGACGAGCGAGTCGAAATCGCGCTGCATGCGTTTCTTGTAGTTGTCGAAGTCGGCCACCGCCAACAGGAACTTGCCATAGTTCTCATCGGCGCGAGCGTTGGCCGCAGCGAGCTGTTCATCCAGAGACAGCTGCTGCGGCGCTTGCTCATCGATCGAGGCCTCTCCGGCCTCGGTCCTTAAAACCGACGGGTCGTCAAACATCGAGTCTTTCAACGAGGCGACGCCTACTGCGCTTCCTTGAACTCGGCGTCGATGACGTCGTCGCTGGGCGCTCCGGCGCCGGCGCCGTTAGAAGCCGGCGCGCCATCGCCCGCACCCGGCTGCTCGCCCTGCGGCGCTGCGGCCTTGTAGAGCAACTCGGCCATCTTATAGCTGGCCTGCTGCAGCGCATCGATTGCCGGCTTGATCTGCTCGACCGTGCCGTTTTCACTGACGCGCTTGAGCTCTTCGAGCGCCCGCTCGACATCGCCCCGCGGACCCGCGTCGAGTTTGTCGCCCACTTCTTTGAGCGACTTCTCCGTCGAATAGATCAGGCTCGACGCGTTGTTGCGCACTTCGGCCTCATCGCGTCTGGCTTTGTCGGCCGCGCCCTGCAACTCGGCGTCGCGAACCATGCGGTCGACTTCGTCCTTGTTGAGGTTGGTTGACGCGGTGATCGTAATCGCCTGCTCTTTGCCGGTTCCGAGATCCTTTGCGCTGACGTTAACGATGCCGTTGGCATCGATGTTAAACGTCACCTCGATCTGCGGCACGCCGCGCGGTGCTGGTGGAATCCCTTCCAGCCGGAAGCGCCCGAGCGTCTTATTATCCGGTGCCATGGGGCGCTCGCCTTGCAGCACGTGAATTTCCACGGAGGTCTGGCCGTCTTCGGCCGTCGTGAAGATCTGCGACTTCTTCGTCGGAATCGTGGTGTTCCGATCGATCAGCTTGGTCATCACGCCGCCGAGCGTTTCGAGCCCCAGCGAGAGCGGCGTTACGTCGAGCAATACGACGTCGCGCACTTCGCCGGCGAGGACGCCGGCTTGGATGGCCGCGCCAACCGCCACGACTTCATCGGGATTGACGGTGAGATTGGGCTCTTTGCCCGTTAGCTTGCGGACGAGTTCTTGGATGACCGGCATGCGCGTCGCGCCGCCGACCATGATCACTTCGTCGAGCTTGGAGACGTCGAGTTTGGCATCGGCGATCGCGTTGTGGAACGGTCCCACGCAGCGATCGGTGAGATCGCCGGTCAGCTCTTCGAACTTCGCGCGGGTGAGCGTGTAGTCGAGATGCTTGGGGCCTTCTTGGTCCGCCGTGACGAACGGCAGATTGATGCTGGTCTGCACGACCGACGAAAGTTCGATCTTGGCCTTTTCGGCCGCTTCGGTGAGCCGCTGCATCGCCTGCTTGTCTTTGCTCAGGTCGATTCCCTGATCGCGACGGAACTGATCCACCAGCCACTCGACCACGCGATGGTCGTAATCGTCGCCGCCGAGATGGGTATCGCCGTTGGTCGCTTTGACTTCGAAGACGCCGTCGCCGACCTCGAGGATCGACACGTCGTACGTGCCGCCGCCGAGATCCCACACGAGGATCGTCTCGTTGCCTTTTTTCTCCAGGCCGTACGCGAGTGCGGCAGCCGTCGGTTCGTTGATGATGCGCAGAACGTCGAGTCCGGCAATCTTGCCGGCGTCTTTGGTCGCTTGACGCTGCGAATCGTTGAAGTAGGCGGGCACGGTGATGACCGCTTTGGTCACGCGCTCGCCGAGATAGTTGCTCGCGTCGTTGACGAGCTTCTGCAGGATCATCGCCGAAATTTCTTGCGGCGTGTAATCCTTGCCGTCAATCTTGACGTGGTAATCGGCCTCGCCCATGTGTCGCTTGATCGAGCTGATCGTGCGATCGGGATTGGTGATTGCCTGGCGTTTTGCGAGTTGTCCGACGAGACGCTCGCCGGTCTTTGTAAATGCCACTACCGAGGGCGTCGTGCGCGAGCCTTCGGCGTTGGGAATAACGGTGGGTTGGGTTCCCTCCATTACGGCGACGACCGAATTGGTCGTGCCGAGGTCGATGCCGACCGTCTTAGCCATGAAACTTCTTACCTCGTTTTCATAAATTTTCCGTGCCGCCTGGACCAGCTGAGCCGGCAACTGCGCTCGAGGCCGAGGTTAAGAGCCCTGCGCGCTGCCGGCGGCGCCTTGCCGCTTACGGACAGTCCGGAGTGTAACTACCGCACCATGATACACGATGCGGTAGCGGAGTTGTTTCACTATTTATGACCCGCCGCGCGGGCCGAGAGTTGCAGGGTTCCCCTCTTGTCATCCTGAGCGCAGTCGAAGGGCTAAGGTTGCTGCTGCTCTTCCTCGGGCTGCTGTCCTTGCGGCTGCGGTTGAGCGGCCGGGGTTTCGCTCAGCTTGATCGCCACGAACTTCTTGACGCCGCGCGACCAAACGTTCAGGCGGATCGTGTCGCCCGGCTTCTTGGACGCGATGTAATCGTGGAGGTCCTTGATGCTGTTGAAGTCCTTGCCGTCAGCCTGAAGGATGACGTCGCCTGGTTGGATGCCTGCCTGGTCGGCGGGCGATCCCGAGAAGACCTGTTGCACGGCGACGCCCCCTGTGCCGTTATAGCCGATCTGGTTCTTGACGCCGGCCGATAGGTCGGCCATGTAAATCCCCAAGAAGCCGGTATCGGTGCCTTGGTGCGCGCCCGGATTCTTTTCCAGCGCCGCCACGACGTTGCGCACGGTGTTCGAGGGGATCGCGAACCCGATGCCCTGCGCGTACGCAGACTTAACGGTGGATTGGTTCATGCCGATGACCAGGCCGTCAATGTCAATGAGCGGACCGCCGGAGTTGCCCGGGTTGATCGGAGCCGACGTCTGCAGCAAGCCTTTGAAGTCGATCTCCGCGCCGTTTTCGGTCGGAATCGGCTCGGACCGGTTGAAGGCCGAGACGACGCCCACCGTCACCGTTTGTTCCAACTGAAGCGGCTCGCCGATGGCGATCGCCCATTGACCCTGTTCGAGCCGGGTGGAATCGGCGAGTTCCAGCGGAGGAGGAAGCTTGTCGTAGTTATCCACGCGCAGAATGCCCACGTCCGCCGAGAGGTTGTAGGCGATGACGTGCGCTGGCACATGGTCGCCATTGGCAAAGACCACCGTCAGCTTGGTGACGCGTCCGCCGGTGGGCGGCTGCAACACGTGCGCGTTGGTGACGATGTCGCCACGCGAGTCGATCACGAAGCCGGAGCCGGAGGCTTCACCGTGATAGGGTTGGACAATGCCGGGGCCGCCTTGGCCGCCGCCAAAAAACTGTTGGAAGAACGGGTCGGCCGGAATGACTTGCTGCCCGTTTACTTCTTCGGTGATCGCGACTACGGACGATTTGGTCCGCTTGACCGCGCTCACGATGCGATCTTGATCGCTCACTCCGCTCAACGGAACGGCCGCGATGGCGGGCGGCGTCCGATCGGGACCCGTAGCACCACCGAAATGGCTGCTCGCATAGAGCATCATAAGGAAGCTGCCGATAACGGCGCCCACGAGCCCAACAATGAGCGTGGAAAAAACGCGATTCTTCATGGAGCGATCTACCCGATCTACAGAAAAAAGTTACCAAGCGAGCCGCTCGTCTTCGCAGTGTGCGACGGCTGCGCGTGCATTTGGGATTCCGCGCGACGGCGTCGGCTCCTCGGGCCATAGTGAATCGGGCAGCCGGCGCCGCAGGGCGGCGCGGATGCATTCCAAGCGTTCCTCGCGGAACTGCATCACACGCATCTGGATCAAGAGCCGCGCTCGCCTCAGGGCCCGGCGCGAGAAGAGCTCCTCGGGCGTGAGCGGGGCCGGGGACGGGCTCACCGTGGCGTGGCTTTGCGCGACCGGGCTGGCTGCCGGCGCCGCCGAGCCCAGCAGCGCGATAAGCGCGATAAGAAGGAAAAGTCGCATGGGTTGATCACCTCCGCGGCCCAATTCACGGCCACGGCGCGGGGGAGCAAGGACCCGCGGCAAAACTCCCGCTCGTGACCTCAAACACTCTGGCTCTAGCCGAACCCCCCTCCGAGCCCTACGTCCGGATCGTCCCGCTTGGCGGCTGCGGTGAAATCGGGCGCAATATGACCGTTATCGAGACCAACGACGACCTGGTCGTCGTCGATTGCGGCTTGATGTTTCCCGACGACGAGATGTACGGCGTCGATATCGTTATCAACGATTTCACCTACGTGCGCGAGCGCGCCCACAAGTTGCGCGGCTTGCTCGTAACCCACGGCCACGAAGACCACATCGGTGGGATTCCGTACTTCGTGCGTGAGTTTCCCCAAATACCAATCGCCGCGACGGCGCTTACGATCGCCTTAATCAAAGCGAAGTCGCGCGAGCAGAAGCTTGGGGAGGTCGACTTTACCCTGGTCAAGCCGGGCAGCCGCGTGAGGTACGGCTCGGTCGAGGCCGAGTTCGTTCACGTGAACCACTCGGTCGCGGGGGCCTGCGCGCTTGCGCTGCGGACGCCGGTCGGAACGATCTTCCATACCGGCGACTTCAAGTTCGATCAAACGCCGATTGACGGCAAGCCGGCCGATTTCTCGAGAATCGCGGCGATCGGCGACGAGGGCGTGCTCTGCATGCTCTCCGATTCCACCAACGCCGAGCGCCCGGGCCACACGCGCTCCGAGCGCGCCGTCGGCGAGGCCTTCACGTCAATCTTTTCCCACGCCAAAGGCCGCATCGTCGTCGCGTCGTTTGCATCGAACGTTCCGCGCATTCAACAGACCGTGGATCACGCCGTTCGCTTCAACCGGAAGGTGGCGTTCCTGGGACGTTCGATGCGCAACGTCGTTCATTTTGCCACCGAGCTCGGCTATCTGCGGGTGCCGGCCGAGACGATGGTTCGCAGCGAAGACGTCGACGGATATCCGCCCGAGCGCGTCGTCGTGATGACCACCGGCTCGCAGGGCGAGCCGATGAGCGGGCTCGCGCGAATGTCGGTGCGCGACTACAAACACTTTAAGATCGTACCCGGCGACACGGTCGTGATCAGCGCCACCCCGATTCCCGGCAATGAGAAGAGCGTGCACAAGACGATCAACAATCTCTCCAAGCTGGGCGCGATCGTGATTCACGGCACCGACGGGCGCTCGCACGTGTCGGGTCATGCTTCCCAAGAAGAGTTGCTGCTAATGCTCAACCTCGTGCGCCCCGAGTTCTTCATTCCAGTGCACGGCGAATACCGGATGCTGGCCGCTCACGCGAAGCTCGCGATTCAAACCGGCGTCGAGCCCGGCAACGCGTTCATCGTCGAGAACGGCGACGTCCTAGAGTTTACGCACGAATACGGCGATAAGGTCGGCCGGACGTACGGCGGTAACGTCTTCGTCGACGGATCCGGCATCGGCGACATCGGCGAAGCGGTGCTGCGCGACCGCAAGGCGCTCTCGATCGATGGGATCATCATGGTCGTCGTCGCGATCGACAGCGAGGAGGCGCGAGTAATCGGAGGTCCCGATCTGATTTCGAAAGGCGTCTTCTACCTGCCCGAGGCCGGCGGCGTGCTCGATGAGCTGCGCTCCGAGTTGAAAGCCGTGCTCGAAGGCATCTCGGTCGACGCGATGCGCGACGTCACCGCCGTCAAAGAGCACATCCGCAGCGAGTTGGCCGGCGCCGTTTACGCGCGCACTAAACGCCGCCCCGTCATCATCCCGGTGGTAATGGAGGTCTAGAACCTCCGCATGGACGAACCCGTCGAGCCGAGGCGTTCCGACGATAGGAACGAGCTCGCGAAAGAACGCAACCGCGCGGCTGCGGACCGTACGCTGCTCGCGTGGGTTCGCACAAGTCTCGCTCTCATCGGGTTCGGTTTTGGCATCGATCGCATCGTTAACGTTCTCTCAGCTGAGCAACATCGCAATCCGAGCGGGCTAACTGCCATCTTTGGGCTGTCGTTCATGGCCTTGGGGACGTTTGCGATTCTTTGCGCCTCGGCAGCCTACCGCCGGGAGCTCCAACTGCTTGCGCAACAACGCTATACTTACGAGGTGCGCAGGCCCTACGCTCTGATCGTCGCTCTGGTTCTCGCAGTGATCGGAGCGATTACCTTCGTCGGCATTCTAATTCAGTCGCTGCGCGCTGGCTCGATTACGTAGTGCAATGACGTGCCAGCGGCGCCCGGCTGGAAT